>WBZU01000305.1_pt1 | contig 44491 bp, 39 predicted proteins | sample 5204311 | NCBI WGS metagenome assembly WBZU01 (sample SAMN12344359, study PRJNA552823) | activated sludge metagenome | biome: Activated sludge suspended growth; feature: Nitrification reactor; material: Wastewater; isolation source: activated sludge from nitrification reactor of wastewater...
ACGGTCGTCCCGCAACCCTGCAGACCGCACAGCATCACGATGACCACACAGATCGTCGCAGATCGCCACATGGTCTCCCCCTTTCCTGCCCGAAGTCATACTCACGGGGCCGCCGAGCGGACTGTCTGTGAGAGCCGCCCGTCACGAGCCACCCCCTGGTGTCGCTCAGCCGTCCGCTCTTGTTCCTCAGCCGCATCTGCATACGACTGCGCCAGCAAGCGCGCCCCCTTCACCCAATCCGAATCCTGACCAAACAAGCGTTCATACACCGTCGCACGATGCAGCTGATCTTGTGCCATTTGCTTCAGCCTCACGGCCTCGTGGGCATGGAATGCGGCAATTTTCCCCTGGTCTTGCCTCGGATCATTGGTCCGCAAGTCGAGTTCGGTGGCGGGATTTCCACAACCAGACAGCACGCAGATTTCAGCAAGCACCACGCATCGGATCACACCCCACGATGATGATCGCATGATCCTTCCCTCCTGGGTCATACCCCTCCAGGCGACAGCGGAGACGGCTCATGCCCGCGCCGCCACACCACCTCATAGTCTGCAGGCAGGGGCAGCAATTCGAGATACTGTTGACCGCGAAGCCGGTTCAATGCACCGAACAGGGATTGCCAGGTGTAGACGGGAAGGGCATCGGCCAATGTAAGAAAGGTCAATCGCCGGTGGTGCTGCAACAAGACCAGGATCTGATTATCAAGCACGTCCTCGACCGCTAACAGAGACTGATGTCCCATCACGAACCTCCCCTCGCTCAAGCACCGGAACCTACATATCTGTTAGGTCACGATCCATGATCTCCATGGCACTGCAATATATGGTCCCGCTCGTACGCACCGCATGACATCACCAGTCCCAGCATTCAATAAGGCTCTGCAACGGTCATTATTGAGTCATGGATGACACGCCATAACACTTCGCACTGCGCACCTCGTGCGAAACCGCTCAGACTCCGCAGTAGCACTACGTGTGCGAACAGGAGAATTCAAGAAGTTGGATGTGTCACTCGACTTGGCATTTCGCTTGCTCACTTCATCGTCTGAATCGAGAGGGGATTCGCCGAGATGGAGGCGGGGCGCCCCCCTCCATCCACCAGCCTCGGTCGACATCGCGACACCGAAAGGAGCCATCATGAACACGGCAGGCATTCCATCCGAGGGCTTCAACACCGTAGGGCAAATAGTGGGCACGAATCCGGTGCGATTCCATTCCGGGCAGGACGGCATGGCTGTGACGATCGAGTTACTGTCGGCACACATCTCCGGCGCGCCGGTGGTCGATCAGAATGGCGCCTATATCGGTTTTATCAGCGAGGTCGATATCCTCAAGGCACTCGCGGCAGGACAAGACTTGACCGCATTGACTGCCGAACAGCTTATGGCGCACAACCCCATTGCCGTCCACCGATCCACGCCCATTGCGGACGCGATCAAAATTATGGCAGACAAGCATCTCCTGAACCTCCCTGTCGAGGAAGACGGAACGGTGACCTATTCGGTCACAAGACACGATCTGTTACGTGCCTCTGTCGGGCTTGCCGTAGCGATCGAGGATTAGTCGCAGAGGTCCTGGCGCGATCCGTCATCGCCATGGTTCGAATCAAACGCATCTACAGCGAGGCCAGCTCGCAAGACGGGCTTCGTATATTGGTCGACCGCCTGTGGCCACGAGGTTGCAAGAAAGAACGGTTGCGCCTTGATGCGTGGCAAAAAGATCTGGCCCCGAGCACAGCACTGCGCACATGGTTCGGCCATGACCCGCTGAAATGGGACGAGTTCTGCCTTCGTTATCGCAAGGAATTACAGCAGCCTGAACTGCACAGCGCCATTCAAGAGCTAGGCAAGTTGGCACGCATGCAGACGATTACACTGCTATATGGCGCTGCAGATACGCTGCACAATCACGCGGTGGTCTTGAAGGAATTGATCGAACGTGCGGGAAGATAGAGACGATGCGAGGCAACTCTTGGAGGACGGGCGACAAGGCGTGTGAGTCACGCGTTCCGTGGTCAGCCCATTGGGCTGAGGCCAACACCTCTCTGAGGGTTAGCTATTCAGACCCCACGTGCTCCAGAGAGCGACCGCTGCAACCGCCAACATCACCCAGGCCAACTCCCGATCACCGACTTTCTTGATCATCTTCACCATGGCTTCACTCCTTCTGTGGTTCGGATCACGCCTGTGACACGGGCCTATATAGCAAGCCACATGCCATGGGGCTTCATAGAAAATTCCGTGATTTTGCGAACCTCCGGGCAGCAAAAATGAGCGATATCGCACGAGGCGCACTGTGCGGATTGCGAGGAAGAGCGTCACGGAGGCATGCGAACGACTACCCGGCAGGCCTATGGATCAGAGGACAACTGGCAGCCTGGCCCGGGGTCTCGGCGAAGGATCTCTACACAGCACAGGCCGCCCAAAAAGCCTATCCAGCTAGGCCGCAGCGAGGTCCACGGCGCGAAGCACAATGATCGCCACGCTTGTGGAGGCCGGCGGAGACGGTGAGCCGGTAGTGTCTTAGGGCCGAGCCGTATGGGTTCGGTACGTTGAGGGGTTGATCAAAGCGAGAACGACGGTTGATGGAAAGTGCGCGTCTCGGCGCGCTGGGGTGGGCGGCGGGAAAAAGGCCTTTTTCAGCGGCCTGACTTGGCAGACTTGCCTGCTTGCAAATACTGATTGATCCCGGCCGCCATCTTGCGCCCTTCGGCGATGGCCCAGACGATGAGGGACGCTCCGCGCTTGGTATCGCCGCCGGCAAAGACGCCGTCGAGGTTGGTCATGAACTGTTCATTGACGGTCACGCAGCCGCGCACATCGTAGTTGACGCCGAGGCTGTCGAGGAATCCGTTGCGCACCGGGCCCGTAAAACCCATGGCCAGGAGCACAAGATCCGCATCCAACTCGAAGTCCGTATTCGGCATCGGGACGAACTTGCCGCCCTCGAACTTGACCCGATTCGCATGGAGCTTCGTCACATGACCGTTGTGCCCGGTGAACTTCGTGGTGGACACACTCCATTGACGATCACAGCCTTCTTCGTGCGCATGCGACGTACGCAGTTGCATCGGCCAGAGCGGCCAGGGCGTCGAAGTGGAACGGGACGGAGGCGGCTCGGGCAACACTTCGAACTGATGCGCTTCGCTGCAGCCCTGCCGATGCGCAGTTCCCAAACAGTCGGAGCCGGTATCGCCGCCGCCGATGATCACCACCCGCTTTCCCTTGGCGGTAATCGGTTCCTCGGATACGGAGATCCCAGCCGTCCGCTTATTCTGCTGCGTGAGATAGTCCATGGCGAAATGGATGCCCTTGAGTTCACGCCCCGGCACCGGCAGATCGCGCGCCATTTCCGCGCCCATCGTCAGCCCGACCGCATCGAACTCCTGGCGCAACTGTTCGCCGGTGATATCTTTCCCCACGGTGACGCCGGTCTTGAACTCGACTCCTTCGGCTTTCATCTGCTCCAGCCGACGGTCGATGACCCATTTCTCCATCTTGAAATCAGGGATGCCATACCGCAGCAAGCCGCCGATACGATCGGCCTTCTCAAACACGGTGACACTATGACCGGCGCGCGCGAGTTGCTGCGCGGCGGCGAGACCGGCAGGGCCTGATCCGATGATCGCGACCGTCTTCCCGGTCTTTCTCACCGGCAAGGCCGGTTCGACCAGGCCTTCGTTGAAGCCGCGATCGATAATGTTCCATTCGAGCACGCGGATGGACACCGGGTCGCTGTTGATGCCCAGCACACAGGCGCCTTCGCAAGGCGCGGGACAGAGACGACCGGTGAATTCCGGGAAATTGTTCGTGGTGTGCAACGCCTTCAGCGCATCTTTCCAGCGCCCGCGATAGACGAGATCGTTCCACTCAGGAATCAGATTCACGACGGGACAACCGGTATTGCCCTGGCAAAAGGGCACACCGCAATCCATGCAGCGCGCGCCTTGAACCTTGAGCTTCTCCTCCGGGATGGGCTCGTACATTTCTTTCCAGTCGAGCACGCGCAACTCGGCCGGTTTCCGCTTCGGTCCCTCACGCGCGTATTTCAGGAAGCCCTTTGGATCACCCATGTCCTACTCGTATCTCGTCGTTCGTCGCTCGTTTAAATTCGTCGTTCGTATCTCGTCGCTCGCGTCTCGATTCGGACTGCGCAGTTGCGCGCCTCACGAGAGACACAGCACGGTTACTTCACGGCTTTGGCTGCTGCGGCTTTCCGCTCGGCCAGCACACGCTTGTAATCGATCGGCATCACTTTCACGAACTTGGGCAGGATCGCTTCCCATCCATCCAGAATCCGCTTGGCATTCCGGCTGCCGGTATAGAGGAAGTGCGAGGTGATCATGTCGTGCAACAGCCGCTTGTCCTCATCGCTGACGACCGGCTCCAACTCCACCATGCCCAGGTTGCAACGGGATTGGAACTTGTCCAACTCGTTTAAGACAAACGCCACCCCGCCTGACATGCCGGCCGCGAAATTCCTGCCGGTCCGGCCCAGGACGGCCACGACTCCGCCGGTCATATATTCGCACCCGTGATCGCCGGTTCCCTCGACAACGGCACGCACGCCGCTGTTTCGCACGGCGAAGCGTTCGCCGGCCATGCCGTAGAAATAGGCTTCGCCCTGCGTGCCGCCATACAACGACGTATTGCCGACGAGAATGGTTTCTTCCGGTGTGTAAATCGCGTTCTTCGGCGGGAAGACGATGATCTTGCCGCCCGACAGGCCCTTGCCGATATAGTCGTTCGATTCGCCTTCGAGGATCAACGTGATGCCGCGCGAGAGAAACGCGCCGAACGACTGGCCGGCCGATCCGTTGAACTTGATCGTGATCGTGTCGGCAGGCAATCCCTCCTGGCCGTACTTCTTCGACACCTGGCTCGACAACATCGTGCCCACGGTCCGGTTCAAATTCCGGATCGGCAGTTCGAGCGTGATCTTTTGTCCACGATCAATCGCGGGGGCACATTGTTCGATGAGCTTCCGGTCCAAAATCTCGGCGATACCGTGATCCTGCTTCTGCACACAATATCGCGGCACTTCAGGCCCAACTTCGGGCATCTTGAGCAGCGGCGCCAAGTCCAGCCCCTTGGCCTTCCAATGTTCGACGGCCTTGTGAATCTTGAGCTTGTCGACGCGCCCGACCATTTCATTGATGGTGCGGAATCCCAGCTTCGCCATGATCTGCCGCAACTCTTCGGCGATGAAGAAGAAGAAGTTGACGACATGTTCCGGCTGGCCGGTAAATTTTTTGCGCAACACCGGATCCTGCGTCGCAATGCCGACAGGGCAGGTATTGAGGTGGCACTTCCGCATCATGATGCAGCCTTCGATGATGAGCGGAGCCGTCGCAAATCCGTATTCTTCCGCGCCCAAGAGTGCCGCAATGGCCACATCGCGCCCCGTCTTCATCTGACCGTCGGTCTCTACCCGAATCCGGCCGCGCAAATCGTTGAGCACCAACGTTTGATGCGTTTCCGCCAATCCCAATTCCCACGGCACACCGGCGTACTTGATGGAGGAAAGCGGAGAGGCTCCAGTCCCGCCGGAGTCGCCGCTGATGAGCACTTTATCTGCATGAGCCTTGGCGACCCCCGCGGCTACCGTACCGACGCCAACTTCGGAAACCAGTTTGACCGAAACCGCCGCATCGGAGTTCGCATTCTTCAAGTCGAAGATGAGCTGCGCCAGATCTTCGATGGAATAGATGTCGTGGTGCGGCGGTGGGGAAATGAGCTGCACGCCTGGCGTGGAGTAGCGCAAACGCGCGATGTTCTCATCCACCTTGTGGCCCGGCAACTGTCCGCCTTCGCCGGGCTTGGCCCCCTGCGCCATCTTGATCTGCAGTTCTTTGGCGTTCACCAGATAATGGCTCGTCACTCCGAATCGCGCCGATGCCACCTGCTTGATATAGCTGTTGCGGGAATCCCCGTTCGGGAGCGGCGCAAATCGTTCCGGATCTTCGCCCCCCTCGCCGGTGTTGCTCTTCGCACCCAGCCGGTTCATGGCGATGGCCAAGGTCTCATGCGCTTCTTTGCTGATGGAGCCGAACGACATGGCGCCGGTGGTGAAGCGTTTCACGATGTCCTTAGCCGGCTCGACTTCGTCCAGCGCAATCGGCTCCGGCAGAAACTTGAATTCCAACAGGCCGCGCAGGTTCGAACGACGTTTGCTTTCGTCATTGACGAGCTGGGAAAACTCCGCAAACGTCTTGGGATCGTTGTTCTTCGTTGCATGCTGCAACTTGTAGATGGTGTCGGGATTCCAGTTGTGATGTTCGCCCTGGATCCGATAGTGAATCTCGCCACCGAAATCTAACTGTCGGATCGGCACCGGTTCGTAGGCCACGCGATGGCGACGCAACGTTTCTTCCCCGATTTCTCGAATGCCGATCCCCTCGATCCGCGATGGCGTGCCGGTGAAGTAGCGGTCGATCAACTCATGGTTGAGGCCGATCGCCTCGAAGATCTGCGCCCCGCAGTAGGACTGCACCGTGGAGATCCCCATCTTCGAGAAAATTTTGAGCAAGCCTTTGTTAATGGCTTTGATGAACTTGCCTTCGGCAGTCGCGGCATCCAGGCCTTCGGGGAAGTATCCGTCTCGTTCCAGATCCACCAGCGATTCGAAGACCAGATAGGGATTCACGGTTCCGGCTCCGAAGCCGATCAAGCAGGCGAAGTGATGCACGTCGCGCGGCTCTCCGGTTTCCACCGTCAGGCCAACTTCCGTCCTCGTGCACTCCCGAACCAGATGGTGATGGACCGCCGCAACACCGAGGAGACTCGGGATCGGCGCCCATTCGGCATTCACGCCGCGGTCGCTGAGGATCAGGAACTTGTAGCCTTCACGAATCGCCTGGGATGCCTGCCGGCAGAGATCATCCACCGCCGCCCCCAGGCCTTCCGGACCTTCGGCGACGCGGAACAACATTTTCAACGTCTTGCTCTTGAAGTGCGGATCGGCGATCTCACGAATCTTGTGCAGATCCGCATTCGTCAGAATCGGCTGCTTCACCCGAATGCGGCGGGCCGATTCCGGATGCTCATCCATCAGATTCGGCTTGGGGCCGATGCTGGTGGTAAGGGACATCACGAGCTCTTCGCGGATCGGATCGATCGGCGGATTCGTGACTTGCGCAAAGAGTTGCTTGAAGTATTTGAAGAGCAGCTGCGGCCGTTCGGACAACACCGCAAGCGGCGTATCCGTGCCCATCGAGGAGATGGCTTCCTGCCCTTCCACCACCATGGGGGTGATGACCATCTTGAGTTCTTCGATGGTATAGCCGAACGCCTGCTGGCGCTGCCGAATCGTGGGATGATCGGGCTGCGGGACATTGATCGGATCGGGCAACTCGTCGAGAGAGATGCGATGTTCGGTGACCCAGGAACGGTACGGCTTACGGCGAACGATATCGGCTTTGACTTCTTCGTCGTCGATGATTCGGCCCTGTTCCGTATCGACCAGGAACATGCGGCCCGGCATCAACCGCCCTTTTTGGCGAATGCGCTGCGGATCCATCGGCAGGACACCGGCTTCGGAAGCGAGGACGACCAAGCCATCGGTCGTCACCTGATACCGGCAAGGTCGAAGCCCGTTCCGGTCCAGCGTGGCGCCGATCAGTTTGCCGTCAGTGAAACATACGGCCGCGGGGCCATCCCAGGGTTCCTGCATAGCAGCGTGGTATTCGTAGAATCCACGGCGATCCAAATCCATCTGCGGATTGGCCACCCAGGGCTCCGGGATCAGCATCATCATGGCGTGTGGCAATGACCGCCCACCCAGGACCAGGAATTCCAGCGCATTATCCAAGCTGGCCGAGTCGCTCTGATTCTCGTAGACGATCGGGAAGAGCTTCTTCATGTCTTCGCCGAACAGCTCGGAGTTCAGCCGCCCCTGCCGCGCGCGCATCCAATTCACATTGCCCTTCAAGGTATTAATCTCACCGTTGTGGCAGATGTAGCGATAGGGATGGGCCAGCGGCCAGGTGGGGAACGTATTCGTGCTGAAGCGCGAATGCACCAGCGCCATGGCACTCGTCAGGCTGCTGTCGGTCAGGTCCTGGTAATACTGCGGGATCTGGTGCGGGAGCAGAAGTCCCTTGAACACGATGGTGCTGCTGGACAAACTTGAGATATAGAAATAGTCCCGCCCTTCAATGGCGGATTCGCGCACCGCCCGTTCCGCGCACTTGCGGATGACGTACAGGCGCCGTTCGAATTCTTCATCCGTGAAAATGCCACGGGCAATGAAGACCTGCCGCATGAACGGCTCCGTGCTGCGCGCCACCGGTCCAATGGCGTCGCTCTTGACCGGCACATCACGCCAGCCGAGGAGCTTCGCGCCGGCATCTTTGATCACCCGGGTAAACACCGTCTCGCACTGCGCGCGGGCATCGGCATCGGGCGGCAAAAACACCATGCCCACGCCATACTCTCCCGCTCCGGGCAGCTTGATGCCGCTGTCTTTGGCGGCACGCTTGAAGAACTCATGCGGGACTTGTAAGAGGATGCCCGCGCCATCTCCGGTACAGGGATCGCACCCCTGCGCGCCGCGATGGGTCAGGCTTTCTAAGACCTGAAGTCCCTGCTGCACGATCTGATGCGAGCGCTGGCCCTTGATATCGACAACAAACCCGACTCCGCACGAGTCTTTCTCATGCTGCGGATCATAGAGCCCTTGTTTGGGAGGAAGCCCTGGTACATTCATGGCACGTATTCTCGTCTAGAGGCAGGCAATAAACCGGGGAACAGACGCCCCTTTCGGGGACGTTGAAGCTGTCGCACGACCACGGTGACTGCTACCATTCATTTGGGGAAATAAGCGAAGGCTCAACTTACTGGATGGGCCGTGAAACTGTCAAGAGAACGGCGACACAATCCGACCGGATACCGGCCGACCGGTGCTTGACTTAGTGGAGTTTCCTGCCCTACTATCCGCCCCATGTCGAACGGACCGACCACCCTCACACTCCACAGCATGGCCGATGTCTGGGATGTGTATCGTGAAGAACTCGAGGGGGTCGAGGATCAGATCCGGAAGAATCTCGACTCCAGCGTCGCCCTGGTTAATACCGTCGCTGCGCATATTCTGAATAGCGGCGGCAAACGGGTCCGCCCCCTCTTCGTGCTTCTCAGCGCTCACCTCTGCGGATACGCCGGTCAGGATCATCAAGCACTCGGCAGTCTGGTGGAATTCATCCATACCGCGACCCTGTTGCACGACGACGTCGTCGATGACGCCGATCTGCGCCGAGGCCGCCGTACCGCGAGCAAAGTCTGGGGCAACCAAATCAGCATTCTCGTCGGCGACTATCTCTATTCTCGCGCGATCTGCCAGATCGTCGACTTCCGCAACCAGGGCATCAACGAAGCCCTCTCGGAAGCCTGCCGGAAGATGGCCGAGGGCGAGGTCCTGCAGCTCTACTACAACGGCAATCCGCTGATGCCGGAGCCGGAATATCTCCGCATCATCGAACATAAAACCGCTGGGCTGATTGCGGCATCTTGCAAGATCGGCGCAATCGTGGCCGGAGCCACGGAAGAGTTACAGGAGGCGCTGTTCCGGTTCGGACAGCGGCTGGGCATCGCATTCCAACTGGCGGACGATACACTGGACTATACCGCCAACGGTGAGCATTTGGGCAAGACCCTTGGGCAGGACCTTCGGCAAGGCAAAGCGACACTGCCGTTGTTGCATCTCTTGCAGCACTGCTCGGAGCCGGACCGGCAGTTGATCAAAGACCGCATGGAAACCAGGACCTTGACCGACGAGGAACTCCGCCGCATCGTGGCCTTGATGCAGGAGTACGGGTCCATCGCCTACGCCATGGAACGGGCGCACGCATTTGTCGCCGCCGCCAAACGCGATCTCGATCTGTTCCACGACAACACCGCCAAGCGCGCCCTGTCCATCGCCGCCGACTATATGGTGACTCGCGACCGCTGAGTTGCCGCCGGCTGGATTCACAACGCCCACGCTCTGCTGACCGTACGTAGCCGTTCAGCGCCGGCGTCCATTCGCCGCCGGACGAACGGAGAGGGACAGTTGACCGCTCACTCTCTACAGCCAGTTGTGTGCACCGCGCGCACGCGAGAAAAGGATAGGAACCCGCATGGCACATATCATCCCCTTTCACGGCACCCTCTATAATCCGTCAACGGTCGGCGACGTCCGGCAGGTGGTCGCACCACCCTACGACATCATTGACAGTACACTGCAAAAGACGTTGTATGATCGCCATCCGAACAACGTGATCCGGCTGGAACTCGGCTACGAACAACCGGGCGACACGCCGGCAAGCAACAAATACACTCGCGCTGCTGGCGCGCTCAACGACTGGCTAAAAGCCGGGGCTCTCCGCAAGGATTCCCAGCCGTCCGTCTACTATCACACCATCGAATACCGGCCGCCCTATTCGGCGCCCGGGACGCCGACCAAGGTCTTCAAAGGATTTCTGTCCACGGTAGAGCTTGAGGAATTCGGATCGGGGAAAATTTACCCGCACGAAAACACCCGCGCCGCGGCGAAAACCGATCGGCTGAATCTCCTCGAAGCCTGCCGCGCCAACTTCAGCGCGATCATTTCATTGTATTCGGATCCCCAGAATGACGTGCTCGCCCTGCTCGAACAGTCGATCGGTGCGGAGAAACCGCGCATCGATTTTCAGGATGACGAAGGTTTCCGGCAACGGCTGTGGAGCGTCACCGATGCGAACGTGCTCGCAAAGGTCGTCCAGATCATGAACATGAAACAACTGTTTATCGCCGATGGCCATCATCGCTACGAAACGGCCCTCAACTATCGCCGCGCCAGACGGCAACAGGCAGGCGCGGCCACCTCACCGCAACCTTACGACAACGTGCTGATGCTGTTCGCCAGCCTGGAGGACAAGGGCCTGACCGTGCTGCCGACCCACCGCGTCCTGACGACACCGGTTCCCGCACCGAAGGATCTGCTGGGGAAGTTTGAGCCGGTATTCGACGTCACCGCGCTTCCCTTCCAAGCGGGCAATGAATCGCAGGTGCGCGCGCAGTTCATCGAACGGCTGCGCAACCAAGGGCAGTCCGTGCCGATGTTCGGACTCGCCCTGAAGAACGATTCAAACTATTACCTGCTAACCCTGCGGGCCTCCCATCGCCCTACGGCATCGACCTCGCCGCGTGATCGCCTGGATGTCTCGCTGCTTCAACAGCATGTGGTCTCCACCCTCTGCCCCACACAGCAGACACAGGAAGCAATACGGTATTCGAAGGATGACCACGAAGCCTTGGATTGGGTGCGGCAGGGCACCGGGACGGCCGCCCTCTTGCTCAATCCGACCAAAGTGGCCGAAGTCAAAGCCGTCGCCTCGGCGGGCGAGCGGATGCCGCACAAGTCGACCTATTTCTTCCCCAAACCGCTCACGGGCCTGGTCATGAATGTGATGGAGGGGTAACTCGCAGCCCTCGCCCTTCTCACTCGTAACACGATGACGAAAGCTAAGGTACTCATAGTCGACGACGATCAGGACATCGTGACGATGTTGCAGGATCGCCTCGACGCCGGCGGGTATCGGACCCTGACGGCCGCCGATGGTCAACGCGGCATCGAGCTCATCGAACAGGAATCCCCCAACCTCGTCCTGCTTGATCTCTACCTGCCCCGCCTCAAGGGCATGGACGTGCTCAAACGCATGGCGCAAAACAAGCAATGCGAGGACATCCCCGTGATCGTCATGACGGCTGCCGGAACCATCCCCGACGCAGTCGAAGCGATGCGCCATGGAGCCTACGATTTCCTGACCAAGCCGCTGGAAAAGGACCACCTACTGATCGTCATTCAGAAAGCGCTGGAACGAGACTCGCTCAAACGGCAGGTGGCCGCGCTCAAGTCGGACGTGCAGAACCGCTACGCCACCATCGTCGGAGACAGTCCAAAGATCAGGGGCATCATTGAATCGGCCCAGCGCGCCGCGAACTCGGATGCCAGCATCCTTCTGCTCGGAGAAAGCGGAACCGGCAAAGAACTCTTTGCGCGCTCCATCCACCAATGGAGCCCGCGCCAAGGCATGCCGATGGTGGTCATCAATTGCGTCGCGCTCACGGAAACGCTGCTGGAAAATGAACTCTTCGGCCACGAACGCGGCGCGTTCACCAGCGCCGACCGCTTGCAGAAGGGCAAACTCGAGATGGCAGACGGCGGAACCGTCTTCCTGGACGAGATCGGCGACATGCCGTTGCCCTTGCAAGCCAAACTCCTGCGCGTACTGCAGGACAAGGAATTCCAACGGGTCGGTGGCACACGATCGATTTCCGTGAATATCCGATTTGTCGCCGCCACGAACAAAGACTTACGGCAGGCCGTGAAAGCGGGGCAGTTCAGGGAAGATCTGTTCTTCCGGCTCAATGTCGTCAGCTTTACGCTGCCGCCGTTACGGGAACGAAGCGAAGACATCGTGGGACTCGCGGAGTTTTTCCTCAAACGGCACGCCTACGAGGCCAAACGCCCCGGTGTGACGCTAAGCCCCGCGGCCAGGGCCGCGCTGACGCACTATTCCTGGCCCGGCAACATCCGCGAACTCGACAATGTCCTCTCACGCGCAGTCGTGCTGAGCCCGAATGACGTGATCGAGCCGGAATTTCTGGCCCTGACTCCCGAGGACGCGGCAGGTAAGGGCGGAGCAGATCATGCGCTGCCGTACATGAATCTCACCTACCATGAATCCATGGAAGCTCATAGCGCCTATATCATCGACCGGGCACTGGAAAAAGCGGCGGGCAATCAGACGAAGGCAGCGGAGTTTCTGGACCTGCAGCGAACGTATCTGGCGCGATTGATTAAGCAGCGCAAGCCTACTGCCGCCGAGTAGCCACTCCGGAGGCTGAAAAAGCCCGCCAGCTTCGTTCTCGCATCGCTCCGAAGCTCAACGTACCACAAGGGTACGCCTCGCCTCCTCGCATTGCTGCGGCCTTGCTGGACGAACTTTTTGAGCCTCCGGTTATCGTGAAAAACCAACCTTTCGAGCAGACAGACTGAGTCGTCCCGCCGCCGCGTCCTGCTCAACTTGTGCATACCGCTCTGGCGTTCCCACGTCGCTCCAAAAGCCATCGAAGTCGAAGCCCACGATTCGCTCCCCCTCCTGAATGCCCTGCACATAGGCATCGATGATCGAACATTCCTCGCCAGCAGGCAGGTACTTCAACAGCCGCGGATGGAGAATGTGGATACCCGCAAACATGCGCGCGGCCGTGGCGGTTGGTTCGGAGAGTCCGCGCCCCGTGATCCGCACTACTTCGGCGCGATCCGTCACTTCCACCAGTCCCCAGCGGGCTGCCTCAGGATCCTTGCGCAACACCAGAGTCGCAGCCGCCTGTTGCTCACGGTGGAACCTCATCAGTGCGCCGAGATCCAACTCAAACAAGGTATCACCATTCAGAATCAGCACCGGTTCACCGTTGAAGTGCGGCTCGGCCTGCTTGATTCCACCGCCCGTACCGAGAATGACCGGCTCGTGAGAATAGACGATTCGCATCCCGAACGCCCCACCGTCGCCCAGCGCCTGTGAAATCATCGTGCCGAGATGATGGAGGTTGATGACGACATCACGAATGCCATGCCGCTTCAGGAGCAGCAGATTCCAGACGATCATCGGCGTGCCGGCGACCGGGAGAAGCGGTTTCGGGGTGGTATCGGTGAGCGGCCGCAAGCGAGTGCCCAGGCCCGCGGCGAGGATCATCGCCTTCATACCGACCAGGCGTGAAAAGCGAAATGTGGAAGGGGGATCACGTGGTACGTTTTTCGTCTTAGGATGATTGCAGTTCGGCCACGTACGGCGCGAGATGCTGCCGGAGTGTGCCCAACTCGGGATATTTCGAAAGGTTCCGTCTGACGTAACCCAGCACTCGTGGAATATCGGCAAGAAACTTCGGGTTGTGTTTGACCCGATCAATATACACGAACCGGCCGGCGGCTTTGAGATTGCGCTGGATACTGGTCAGATCGAACAGACGGCGAAAGGCCGCGCGGTCACCAACCTTCACTCCCAGGCCCGCAAGGCGATCGAGAAAGTGCTCGACCAGTGCATCCACGACCGCATCATCCAATTCGATATACGCGTCCTTCAGTAGCGAGGCCAGATCATACGTGGCTGGCCCCATGAGTGCGTCCTGAAAATCGATGATGCCCATGCGCGATCCATCGACCATGAGGTTGCGGGAATGGTAATCGCGATGGACGAACACCTGCGGCTGTCCCGCGAGCAATTCGGCAATACGCTGAAATGCCGCGCGCACAGCCGCATCGTCCGCCGGCTTCATCGGTTGCCCCACACGGGCGGTAATGCCGTATTCGAGAAAGTGGTCGAATTCCCACATCAAGAGCGGCACATCGAAGCGCCGGTGGAACGCAATACAGCCCGGAGCTGGCGGTGTGGTGCCTTTGACTTGGAGAAGAGCCAGTTGATCGATCGCCTGGCGATACAAGGCCTCGAGCCTGGCACGGTCTTCGTGACGACAGGCTTCCGCCAACGTCAGGTCCCCGAAGTCTTCGAGATACAGCAGCCCGGCTTCGCGATCAAAGTAGTGCAATGTGGGAACGGTGACACCGGTCCGTTGCAGATGGGTCAACACATTGGTGAACGGCAATTCTGCGATCTGAGCAGACGCGCCGCTCACCGCCTCTTCGGATTTCTTGAATCCTTCCGGGTCGGCAAGCTGCATGAGAATCAGCGCCGAGGGCGTACCCTTCAGAGCAATGCGGAAATACCGGCGATTGGACGCATCACCGGCCAGCGCGCTGAGTGCGGTCATCTCACCACAAAAGGGCAATCGAGTGGCAACCGTCTGGGCGATACGTTCAGGATCAGGGGGAGCGAGCGGTGCCGCGGGCGCGGTTGGATTTGTCGTGGTCATACGATCGGCATTATAGCCAAACCCTCCCGAACTGCCAGCAGAAACTCACCTCCTGCAACATCTGCTGCACCCTCCGACACCGGCACAGCCCTCAGACGGTTGTCAGCCCTGCCCCAAGCCGCTATGCTGAGGCATCCAGCAAGGAGGCCCCATGCACTACGTTCACCTCGGCCGCTCCGGTTTGCGCGTCAGTCGCCTCTGCCTCGGCACCATGAATTTCGGCCCTCACACGTCAGAGCCCGACAGCTTTCAGATCATGGATCGCGCCCTCGACCTCGGCATCAATTTTTTCGACAGCGCCAATGTGTATGGCTGGAAGGTCGGAGAAGGCGTGACGGAACAGATTGTCGGCCGCTGGCTGGCTCAGGGCGGCGGTCGGCGTGAGAAGGTCGTGCTGGCCACCAAGGTGTATGGCCGCATGGGCGATTGGCCCAATCAATCGCGCCTCTCGGCGCGGCACATCAAACATGCTTGCGAGGGCAGCCTGCGGCGGCTGAACACCGACTATATTGACCTCTATCAGATGCACCATATCGATCGCGACTGTCCCTGGGAAGAAATCTGGCAGGCCATGGAGCAAATGTGCCGGGAAGGCAAAGTCCTCTACATCGGCAGCAGCAATTTTGCCGGCTGGCACATCGCCCAAGCGCAGGAGTTAGCACGATCACGCCATTTTCTCGGACTTATTTCTGAACAGAGCCTCTACAATCTCTTGGAGCGAACTGTCGAACTGGAAGTGATTCCGGCCTGTCAGGCTTACGGTATCGGTATCATTCCTTGGAGTCCCCTCGCTCGAGGCCTGCTGGGCGGCGCCTTGAGCCCGAGCACGAGCGGTCGCCGGGCGGAAGAGGACGTGCAAAAGGAGATAGCCACACATCGCCCTAAACTCGAAGCCTATGAGCAGTTCTGCCGGCGACATCAACTCGCGCCCGCAGCCGTGGCTCTGGCTTGGCTGCTGCACCAACCGGCCGTAACGGCCCCCATCATCGGCCCACGGACGACGGAACAGTTGACCAGCGCCGTGCAGAGCCTCGATCTTTCCCTCAGTCCAGAACAATGTCGGGAGTTGGAACAGATCTTCCCCGGCCCCGGCGGTGCGGCGCCAGAAGCTTATGCCTGGTAGTTATTCAACTGCAGCAACCGTAGGCGGAAGAAATTGCCGCCATGCTTTCGCAGGCAACCAACCGACCAGGAGAGAGTGAAGCGTGCTCCCCCAGTTCCATGCATCACGATCGCGCCTCCTGACTTGCCCTTTTAGCAGCGCCGTCAGCCACGACACATCTTCATCAAACAGGCCTGCACATCTCCTCCCTCCCCCTCCGCTCCAGGCATCCTCCTTGCGTATTCATCGACCCGTCCTACCCACCACCGCCACCAGCAGGAGGTCCCCATGTCGCCACACCTCACTCACGCCAAGCCAGGCGCAGGGATCGCCGCTTCCCCTGCCACCAAACCCGCCAATCTGATCTGTTCACACTGTCAAGGACACCTCGTCGCCGACCTGTATATTGACACCGTCGATGCGGGAGGCCACGTCTGGATCCGTGCGCTTCGATGCGTGCGATGTGGGAACGTCGAGGAAGCCGGGCGAACGGGGCTGGCCTCACAGACTCATGCAGGGAAAGGCGTCTGGAAACGAGAAGGAACAGCGCGGAAAGGACTGGATGACGAAATGATTGTGCTAGGAACGTGATCGTGCCCGGGCTTTCGCCCCATCGCATCGCTCCACCAGCGACCACCCCCAGCCCCCCAGGGTACCTCCCACCGTGTCGGCCACCAGATCGAGAAGATCCGCCTCGCGAAATGGCACAAACAGTTGATGGGTCTCGTCACTGAGACCGTACAGGGCCGCTCCGACCGCCGCCGCCAGCAACGCTCGCCGCGACAGCCATTCCCCCGCCGCATGACGACAGGCGCGGTATAACAATCCCCCCAACACACTGTACTCGAAGAGGTGGAGGACCTTGTCGGAAACTTTTTGCAGGAACGAGGCGAGGGATTCCGGCGGACTCGAGAGAGACGATCCGAAAAAAATCAGCCCTGCGTATACCGCCACCGGCCCCCAATATTGCAGGAGCGACATCGGCGTCACGAGCGCTCCCGTTCGGAGGTCGGAGGAAAGCGTCTGATCAGAGGCCATCGTGACGTCGTTTCTCAGTCATACATTGATTCGTTCTGACACAACCACTGACGATGCGCAATGATGGATGGGACTCATTTCGATCTTGCCGTTTCGTTGCAACCCTTATACCCCTATGACATACTGCCCCTGAGTCTGCAAGAAACTTCCCGATGAAAACCATTCAGCTCTGTTTTCTCTGGCATATGCATCAACCGTACTACACGGACCCGCTCACGGGGTCCGCGAGTATGCCTTGGGTCCGCCTGCACGCGACGAAGGCCTACTACGACATGGCGTTCCTGCTCGATCGGTTTCCGCAGGCCCGTTCGACGTTCAACTTTACCCCGTCCCTCCTGCTCCAATTGGAAGAGTTTTCCGCCGGCCGCGTGCGGGATCTCTTCCTGGAACATGCGCAACGTCCCGCAGCTGAGCTCACGCCAACGGAAAAGGCCTTCCTCATCCGCCACTTCTTTTCGGCCAACTGGGCCACCATGGTGCGCCCCTTTCCCCGCTACCAAGAATTACTGGTGAAACGCGGCCTCGATGTCCGGGGACAGGATTTGGAGCGTCTGGCGAAACAATTCTCCACGCAGGAGTTGCTCGACCTGCAGGTCTGGCACAACCTAGCCTGGTTCGGATATGGCAGCGTCGAACGGTTTCCGCGCCTCGCGGAACTGCGCGCAAAAAACAGGGGGTTCACCGAAGAGGACAAGCAGGACGTGCTGGCCTTGCAGCAAACGGCCATCCGGCAGATCATCCCCATGTACCGCGCACTGCAAGACCGTGAACAGATCGAATTGACGACCACACCGTTTTTCCACCCGATTCTTCCCCTGGTCATCGATTCGGAATTCACGCGCCGCGCCAGACCGGACCTTCCGCTGCCGGCACGGTTTCACGCCCCGGCCGATGCGGAAGCACAGGTGCGGCGCGCGGTCGAATACCATACGCAGATATTCGGGCGGGCACCGGTCGGGCTCTGGCCGTCGGAAGGGTCGGTCTGTCCAGAGGTCTTGCCGATCGTGAGCACAGCCGGCATCCGCTGGCTCGCGACGGACGAAGGCATTCTCTATCGCTCGCTGCAGATGGCAGGCCAGGCCTGGAACCGTCACTACCATCTGTACCAGCCCTACAAGGTCGGCACCGACGCCCAGCCCCTGTCGATGCTGTTTCGTGATCGCGAGATCTCAGACGCCTTCGGATTCGTTTATCACAAGACCACCCCTGAATCCGCCGCCGACGACGTGCTGCGCCGGATTCGCAGCCTTGCCTTTGACATCCCGCTCGACAAGGGGATCATCGGAGTGATTCTCGACGGCGAAAATCCCTGGGAGCACTACCATGATGGGGGGGAACGATTTCTCTCGCTGCTGTTTCAGGCCTTCGAGCCGGATGGCCTGCACATCGGCCAAGGGGTTTGCGTGCGCCTGAATACGGTGGCTCGCGCCATGGACACGGCCCCGCCAAGCCAACACCTCGCCCAGTTACATTCCGGCTCCTGGATCAATCAGGACTTCAAAATCTGGATCGGCCACCAGGAAGATAACCGCGGTTGGGATCTGCTGCAGCATACCCGGGCCCGGCTGGTCGAGCTCACACCGTCCCTTCCCCCCGATCGGGCGAAGGCGGCGTGGGACGAGTTGTATGCAGCAGAAGGAAGCGACTGGTTCTGGTGGTACGGCGACGATTTCGACACAGACTACAAACAAGAGTTCGACCGGCTGTTCCGGACCCACCTGCGGAATGTCTGGACCTATGCCGGCATGGCGCCGCCGGAAATTTTGAATCAGCCGCTGGTCGAAGCCCGCACGCCGCAAGGGTTGGATCTGGTGCATCTGCCGCTGGCCCTCATCACCCCGACGTTGGACGGTCTGGCATCGAATTTTTTCGAGTGGCGCGGCGCCGGCAGCATCAACCCGACACCTCCGCTAGGCGCGATGTGGAAATCCGAAGGGTTGTTCACCGCGATTCTCTTCGGATTCGACCGGGAGCATCTGTATCTTCGACTGGATCTGGATGAAGGATCGGCTCCACGCCAGGAGCACTGCACGGCAGATTTGTACATCGGGTCCGGAATCCAGCAGTATCGACTCTCCTTTCCTTTATCAGCCACCGGCGCCGACACGTTTTTGCTGGCACGGGCGGACGAGTCCGGCACCTATCGCGATGTCGGGGACTACAGCACAATCTGCCGGCGTAAGATTCTGGAGCTGGGGGTGCCGTTTAAAGACCTCGATATTGAAGTCGGCACGGAATTGCGGTTGACGCTGACCGTGTTGGAGCATGGTATGGAAATCGGGCGATATCCCCATCACGGCCCGGCGACCTTCAATCGACCGGGTGACGATTTTGAATCGACCATGTGGCGGGTCTAGCCGCCCTTCGGCCTGGTAATGGCATGGCGTGATGACGATGTCGGCGATTTTCCACTACCGGGGCATCCCCCATGGCCGACGCGCAGCATCACCACATTGAACGTGAGGAGACGAGATGCCTGAGTTACGTAGAGACCCGATTGTCGGCCGCTGGGTGATCATTTCAACCGAGCGAAGCGGACGCCCGCAGGATGTGCATATGCCGTCCGCGCCGATTCCTTCGGCAGCCCTCTGCCCCTTTTGTCCAGGCCAAGAACGGCTGACCCCCAGGGAAATCCTCGCCTACCGGCCGCATGCCTCCGAGCCGGACGGTCCCAATTGGACCGTGCGCGTCATTCCGAATAAGTTTCCCGCCTTGCATGTGGAAGGAGACATGGGACGCGAAGGGCTCGGCCTCTATGACCGCATGAATGGAATCGGCGCTCATGAGGTCATCATCGAAACCCCCACGCACAAGGAGAACCTTGCCGACCTGCCGACCAAGCGGGTCGAGGATGTGCTCTGGGCCTACCGCGACCGCATCCTCGATCTCAAGAAAGATGTGCGGCTGCGCTACATCCTGATCTTCAAAAATCACGGCGCGGCAGCAGGCGCCACCCTGGAGCACAGCCATTCGCAACTGATCGCTCTCCCGGTCGTCCCGACGAGCGTGCTGGAGGAAATCGACGGATGCCGACAACACTTCCAACAAAAAGAACGCTGCATCTACTGCGACATCTTGCGGCAGGAATCCTCGGAAGGGGCGCGGGTCGTGCTCGAAAACCCGGAATTCCTCTGCATCGCGCCCTACGCCGCACGGTTCCCCTTTGAAATGTGGATTCTGCCGAAACGCCATGCCGGATACTTTGAGGAATGCCAGCGCACCCAATTCGAATTTCTGGCCCCGATACTCGGGGAAGCGCTCCGACGCATGGATGCGGTCCTCGCGCGTCCGGCCTATAACTTTATCCTGCACAGCTCTCCCCTGCATGAAAAAACCGGTGACTTCTATCACTGGCATATCGAAATCATTCCCAAACTGACCCAGGTAGCCGGATTCGAATGGGGCACGGGCTTCTACATCAATCCAGTGTCGCCGGAAGAAGCAGCGCAGTGCCTGAGGGAAGCCATCCTGTAGATGACGCAAGGCCGCTCACCTCAACTGCCCGCTCATCTGAGCGCCGAAGCGAACGGCGGCGCAACAGCCTCGTTGTTCTCGTATCGCCCCCCTTCATGAGACGGGCCGGGCTCTCCCTCATCAGCGTAGCGCTCGGAAGCCTGATCGCACTCCTAGCCATGGAAGCGGTGTTGCGGTTCCTCCCGGTCAATGAGGGCGCACGTCCCTAGCTTGTCGATCTCGCTCATTCCGTCCGCTCGCTCGAGCCAAACCGGACCTTTCTCTGGCCCGCGAGTTGGAACTTCACCATCGTCAACCGCGTCGACACCAACAATCTTGGTTTCGTCAATGACCAGGACTACGTGGTCGGCCAACCGGGTCTGCTCCTAGCTCTGACCGGCGACAGTTATGTCGAAGCTTTGATGGTGCCCTTTTGGAGCAGCATGACCGGGCGACTCACGACTCGTTCCACCCCGGGCATGCGGGTTTATTCGTTCGGCACGTCGAGCTCGGCGCTGAGCAACTACCTCGCATACGCAGACTTTGCGGCGCAGCGATTTCGTCCCCAGGCCATGGTCTTCCTCAATATCGGGAACGATTTCGACGAGAGTCTGTTGAGATATAAGAATGACCCGGGGCACTCCTATTTCGTGAAAAACCCTCAGGGTGGCTTAACGCTTCAACGCATCGACTATGAGCCGTCCCTGTGGCGCCTCATGATTCGCAAGTCGGCTCTTGTGCGTGACGTGACACTGAACACGGATCTCCTCAATTTCCTGTTGACGTGGCAACCTCCTCCCTTCGGTCGCCCGTCGAACGAACAGATATTCGTTGGAAACACGGGCGCCAAAGCCGATCCAATTCGTATCGCAGATGCCCAACGGGCAATCGACACATTCCTCGCGCACGCCGTCGGGCAGCCAACCTTCCGGCAGATCGCATTTTGTTCGCAGTCGGCGGCATGCGCCCGTACAGCTATGACGCCAGGACCCGGCAGCTTGCCTGAGGCTCCTACTTCGATGTCATGCGGCGCTATGTTATGGAACAGGCCCGCCTGCGTGGATTCGAGGTCCTAGACCTGCAGCCACGGTTCGTCGACCACGTTTCCAAACACCGACGGCCGATGGAATTCCCCACCGATAACCACTGGAATGCGTTGGGGCATGAGGTTGCCGAAGAAGCTATTGCTCACTCGAGCCTCTACGAATGGTTCCGCAGCCTTACCCGATAAACCACTGGCCATTCGCAGGGAACGGTCCGCTATTGCAGCATCCACCGCACTGAGCAATTAGACAAATTCCCGGTACTACCTGAACTTTGTCTAGTATATTTTCTTGCAATAGCCAGGTACGCAAGCGTATACAGCCCTAGGACTATCCCTCATAGACGTTCTCCATGGGGTGGTCATTGGCTCAGGTTCATCGATATTCACACAGCATCCATACGCTTCGGGATGGGGAGGCAAGGACCACCGGCAACGTAGAAGGAGATTATGACCGTGCAGAACCTTGATTTGAAACCCTCGTCATTTAGCGCGCTGGACGTCAACAATCAAAAGTGTAAGCGTCTGGCACTGGTGTCCGCGATTTTGTTTCTCGGCGTCCTCAGCCTCCTGGTCTACCAGATCACCCAGGGCATCAAGTAACGCCTCTCGGTCGTTGGATGGGTGCAGCAACCGGCTCTGAAGACCTCACGCTGCCACGTGCAGCGTCACCTCTCGCCGCCTGAGCATCCCAGAGGATGCATGACCCGATTGCAATCCCGCGCGCAGCAGCCGTATCATCGCGCATGCTCGTTCAACTGAGTCACCCGAACCGACAAGTCGAAATCAAAGGACCGAAACGCACCAAGGACCTGCTGCGAGAACTCAATCTCGTCATGGAGGCGCATCTGGTCATACGGGGTGATGAACTCGTCACGGAAGATGAGGTCCTGGCCGACGGCGACCAGGTTGAAATCAGGCCAGTCATTTCCGGCGGATAGCTCGCAGCGATCAACGATCGGCTGGCCGTTCCCAAAACATCGTGCACCGACTCCTCCCTCTTGCGGAATCCTGACAACCGACGGCCGAAAGCCTGGAACACCATGAACTGCACTAAATGCCCGACCAGTACGCGCGCGGTGATCGGTCTCCCGCGCCACAATGCCGCCTTTTGCAAAGCCTGTTTCGTCACGTTTGTCCACGAACAGGTCGCCCGCGCGGTCAAATCGTTCAAAATGTTTACGCCTGGAGATCGCATTCTCGTGGCAGTATCCGGCGGCAAGGACAGCCTGGCCCTCTGGCACATTCTCCTCACGCTCGGCTATCGCGCCGACGCACTGTATGTCAATCTCGGCATCGGCAGCTATTCCGAAGAGTCACACCGGAAAGTGCAACACTATGCCGACACCGTCGCTGCCTCGCATGGCGCGAAACTCCTGGTGCATGTGGTGGAGCAGGAAGCCGGGGCCGGCATTCGGGAGTTGGCCACGATTCTCCATCGGCCCACGTGTTCAACCTGTGGAACCATCAAGCGCTATCAGTTCAATCGCGCAGCGATCGAACAGGAGTACGATGTGATGGCTACCGGCCACAATCTCGATGACGAAGCCGCGCGGCTTCTGGGAAACGTCCTGCACTGGCAGAACGAGTATCTGGACAAACAGAGCCCCACCCTGCCGGCATCGGTGGAAGGATTTGCCAAGAAGGTGAAACCACTCTGTCGACTCTCAGAGCGAGAAATCGCAGCCTATGCCGTCGTGAATCGTCTCGACTATATCGTCGAAGAATGCCCCATGGCGAAAGGCTCCAAGATGATTCTGTACAAGGAAGTGCTCAATCGGCTGGAAACCGAATCGCCGGGGACCAAGCAGCGCTTCTACTGGGGATTCCTCGACAAGCAAGCCAAGCCTGACGTGCCGACCGAGTCGATGACCGAGAAGGACCAACGCACCCTCGTGCCTTGCGACGCCTGCGGACAACCGACCACCGCCGGCACCTGCACCTATTGCAAGATGATGGCGAAGGCCAAATCCGCCATGCCACGCTAAGTGCCTGCCAACCCGCGTGAGTTTTGCATCAGCCCCCAGGACTGTGTATAACCTGGGAGGGTGATGCGACGGATCACCTCACCTCAACGCATCCGGCAACCTGCATTCCGGCTCACCGCCGCGCTCCAAGCCCCGCTCGCCCTGCTGCTCATCATGATGGTCGGCCTCAGTGCGGTGAGGCCTGGCGGTGCGCTCGCACAGGCGTCGCAGGCACCTCCGACGCCGGCCCCTGTCACACTACGATTTGTTTCCTGGAAGCCGGACCATCCTCGCGTCTGGGAGGATGCCCTTGCACGATTCACCGCAAGCCATCCTCACATCTCCGTGGTGCGAGAGCTTGCCCCGCACTCCTCAACCGCCTACCACGACCTGCTGACGCAGAAATTGAAGAACGGCGATACCAGTGTCGACGTCTTTTTCATGGATGTGATCTGGGTCCCGGAATTCGCGGCAGCGCGTTGGGCCAGGCCGCTTGACGACAAGTTTCTCCCGGCGGTGCAACAGGCGTTTCTGCCGGCCACCACCGAGGTCGGTCGCTACGAGCAGCATCTCTACGGAGTACCCAGTCGCATCGACGCCGGACTGCTCTACTACCGCAAGGATCTGCTGGCGAAATATGGATTCGCCGCGCCCACCACCTGGGAGGAACTCATTCGCCAGGCCGAAACCATCCTGACCGCCGAACGAACGGTTTCCCCGACACTTCAGGGATATGTCGCGCAATTCAAACAATATGAAGGGCTAGTCTGTAACATGCTGGAGGTCATCGAGGCGCATGGCGGCAGCCTGCTGACCGCAGACGGTAGCCGCTCAGCCTTGTCTGCGGCGCCGGCGCTCGACGCCATCGCCTTCGTCCGCAATCGTCTGATCGGCCGGATCACGTCACGCGCCGCACTCACCTATCAAGAGCCGGAATCACTCTCCCTGTTTCTCCAAGGCCAGGCGATCTTTCACCGGAACTGGCCCTACGCCTGGGAACTCGCGAACAATCCTGCTCGCTCCATCGTTGCCGGACAGGTCGGTGTGGCGCCGCTGCCCGGAACGACCTCCGGCCGGCATGCCGCCGCACTGGGGGGCTGGCTCTATGGCATCAGTGCCTCCTCACAACATCCGGAGGAGGCCTGGGCGCTCATCGAGTTCTTGTCCGGCGAAGCGATGCAGAGACGATTCGCCCAGGAGGCCGGCATTGCACCGTCGCGAACGGCCCTGTTTTCCGATCCCGACCTTCTCGCTGCGTCACCGCAACTCCGCAATCATCTGGCGATCCTGCAGGCCGCGACGCCGCGCCCACGCTCCCCGATTTATCCTGCGTTGTCGCATCTGCTGCAGCGGTATTTCAGCCGCGCCCTGGCTGTGCACGATCTGGATCTCCGTCAGGAAGCGGCGATCACCGATGCTCACATCAACCGGCTGCTGGCCCTGACGAGGCTGTCGCAATGACCCCGACCCCACAGTTTGCAAAGTACCGCGAACAATTGGCGGCCTGGTCGATGGTGGCGCCCGCCTTGCTGATCACCGTCACGTTCGCTCTCTACCCGGTCTTCGACTCGTTCTGGCTGAGTCTTCACCATATCTTCATCGGAATACCGCAACTCGGCAGTCAATTCGTCGGCACGGATAACTATCAGGCACTGCTCCGCGATCCGGTGGCACGCCAGGCCTTGCTCGTCACGTTGGGGTTCGTCCTGGTTTCCACGCTGCTGGAACTGGTGTGCGGGCTGATGATCGCATTGGTGATTCACGAACGATTTCGCGGACGAGGCCTCGTGCGGGCGGCGATTCTCATCCCCTGGGCGATTCCCACGGTGGTCGCGTCGCAACTCTGGCGCTACATTTTCAACGATCGGTATGGATTGGCGAACCTGTTGTGGTTCGGCGACCGCGTTACCGACTACGTACCCTGGCTGGCCTATCCAAGCATCGCCTTCGGAATTGTGGTCCTGGCCGACGTGTGGAAAACCGCTTCCTTTGCCGCGCTCCTGATCCTGGCCGGCCTCCAGGTGATTCCAAACGATCTGTACGACGCCGCCCGCGTCGACGGCGCCACGATGTGGCAACGGTTTTGGCACATCACCCTGCCACTGCTGAAACCGGCGTTGTTGCTCGCGCTGCTGTTTCGCACGATGGATGCCTTTCGTGTCTTCGACCTGGTCTTCGTGATGACGCAAGGCGGTCCCGGCGACGCGACGCAGGTCTTGCAATTTTATGGCTATCAGACCCTCTTCACCGAAGGTCGGATCGGCTATGGATCGGCCGTATCGGTTGCGATCTTCCTGATGATTCTGGCCCTGTCGCTGGTCTACCTTCGCGCCATCGGCTCGAGCCTTCTGGAGCGAAAACGAACATGAACCGCCGCATCCTGCTTGGCTCGGGGATCATCGCCGCAGTCGGACTCAGCCTCCTGCCGTTTCTGTGGTTCGTGCTGACCTCGGTGAAGTCTCAAACCGACGTCGAGGCGACGCCGCCCACCTGGTGGCCATCGGGCAATCTGGGATTCTACCGCACCGCCCTCTTCGACCATCACTTATTCGACTACGTACTGAACAGCGTGGTGGTTGCCGGCTCCACCACCCTCCTCGCGTTGCTGCTCGCCATCCCTGCCGCCTATGCGTTGGCACGCCTGACGATCCCCGGCAAACGAGGCGTGCTGGCGATCCTGCTCTGCGTCTCCATGTTCCCGCAAATGGCCATCGCCGGCCCGATTTGGAGATTGCTCGACAGCCTGGGCGGACTCAACCACCGTTGGGGCGTCGTCTTGCCCTATGTCGCGCTGACATTGCCATTGGCGATTTGGATCCTTGCAAGCTTCTTCAAGGAACTCCCGCCTGAGCTGGAGGATGCGGCACGAGTGGATGGCTGCGGGACCTGGGGCACCTTGTTCCGAATCACGCTGCCGTTGGCGACCCCTGGCATCTTCACCGCAGCAATCCTGATTCTGATCTATGCCTGGAATGAATTTTTCTTTGCGCTGCTCATCCTCACTCAACCGGAACAACAGACTCTGCCCGTGGGCATCGCACTCTTCCAAGGTGAATTCACCATGCCCTGGGGTGAACTGGCCGCGGCATCGGTAGTTGCCACTCTGCCGTTGATTGCGGTGGTACTCCTGTGTCAACGATGGATTGTGAGCGGACTTTCCGCCGGGGCGGTGAAAGGCTAGCAGGCTATCCACAACGACCGTCCAACTTCGTTCTCGGTCGCCGTGCTTCCTGCGGCCTTGCTGGACAGCCGTCCTGAATAGCCTGGGTCCGCCAGGCGTGAACGTGACCCACGTCCAGATAGATATTCCGGCAAGGTCGGTATCAGACAGGGCCGTCGAGAACCTTTTTGAACATTGTGTGAGCACTGTTTCTGGCAGGGAATTGTTGTGACTAAATTAGAACTACGCGCCGTCTCAAAATCTTTTGGCGATCAACCAGTCTTACGCGACGTGTCGCTGAAAGTGCCTGATGGCAGCTTCACGATTCTGCTCGGCCCATCCGGCTGCGGTAAATCAACACTCCTCCGCATCATTGCCGGACTCGACAGCCAGACCGCCGGCGAGGTGTCTATCGACGGCAAGGCGGTGGATCACCTGCCGCCGGCAGAACGTGACATCGCGATGGTATTTCAGCAGTATGCGCTGTATCCGCATCTCTCGGTTCGTGAGAACCTCGCCTTTGCGCTGAAGATACGCCGAGTCCCGCGCGACACGATCGAAACCCGTATCGCCGAAGCGGCTCAGTTGCTCGACATCCAGCCGTTACTAGACCGCAAACCCAAAGCGCTCTCCGGTGGTCAACGACAGCGCGTCGCCATGGGTCGCGCCATCGTGCGGAAACCCAAATTGTTCCTCTTCGATGAACCGCTTTCCAACCTGGATGCGCAACTGCGCACCTCGATGCGGATCGAGTTGAAAAAACTGCAGCAACGCCTGCAGGCGACCATGATCTATGTCACCCACGACCAGGTTGAAGCGATGACACTAGGCGACCGCATCGTGGTGATCGAAGGGGGACGCATCCATCAGGCAGATGATCCTCAGCAGACCTACAACGCTCCGGCCGATCCCTTCGTCGCCTCCTTCATCGGCACGCCCCCGATGAACCTCTGGCAAGGTCGCCTGACGACGGAGCAGGGCAGGTCCTTCTTCCGCAGCCACGATCTGACCATCCCACTCCCGGCAGGACTGATCCCACCTCAGCCAACGCCCACATCCGCCGTCACGCTCGGCATCCGTCCGGAAGATATCGTGCTCCGGGAATCCCCGGAAGCCGTACCAGTCACAGGCACGGTAGACCTGGTGGAGGATCTTGGCGCAGACCTCCTGTTGCATTGCCAGATCGGTGCACTGCGCCTCGTGGTCAGAACGACTCGCCGCACGGACAGCGTCCAGGGACAGGCGCTGCCCTTCTATTTCCCTCTCGACAAGCTCCATCTCTTCGCCGACAACCGTCGGCTCGACCCGATCACCACGCCCACTTGACTGTGGCCGCGACTTTCTTATCTCTGTGATAGCGGGCACGCTGAACGACGGAGAAAAACCGCCCGTTCGCTTGCATTGCATCCGGAGACCCCGTAAGCTCCGGAAAGGATTGCGTTCTTTGCCTCAACTTCACACAGCATTTGGATAGGGACCGACCCTGATGGCGACAGCACAACGCGGCTACTATGAAATTCTCGGCATCCAACGGGACGCCTCTGCCGACGACATCAAGAAAGCCTTTCGCAAGCGGGCCCGTGAAATCCATCCCGACCTCCATACCGGCGCAAAAAAAACGGAAATGGAGAAGAAGTTCAAGGAATTGAACGAAGCGCATGAGGTGTTGTCGGACCCGGACAAGCGAAAAAAATACGATCAGTACGGCCAGAACTGGGAACAAGCCGAGGCGTACGAGAAGGCCCGACAGCAGGCAGGTGCCCAAACCGGACGCGGCGGCCAAGCCGGTGGATTCAGCGGCGATTTCGGAGACATCTTCGAAACATTTTTCAGCGGCCGTGGGCGTGGAGGTGCGGCAGGAGGAACCGCGGGGTTCGCGGTCGATGGGGAAGACCTGGAAACCGACGTTCACCTCAGCATCCGCGATGTGCTGACCGGCGTCACCCGACGCATCGATCTGACCGAACGCGTCGTCTGCAAGGCCTGTGGCGGCAGCGCCATCGTCCGAGGGCGCCCCTGCGTGGTGTGCGGGGGGGCCGGCACTCAGGCGGAAAAACGCACCATCGAAGTCCGGATCCCGGCCGGCGTGGAGAACGATACCCGCGTGCGCATTGCGGGCAAGGGACAACCAGGGGTCAATGGAGGCAAGCCCGGCGATCTGTACCTGCGTGTCCATCTGCAGACCAACGGAGTGTTCCGGCAAAAAGGATCCGACATTCAGGTCACGCTGCCGGTCTGGCCCTGGGAAGCAGCACTCGGCGCCGAAGTGATGGCCCCGACGCTGACCGAGCCGGTGAAGGTGAAGATTCCTCCCGGCAGCAAAGCCGACAGCAAGCTGCGCCTGAAAGGCAAAGGATTGCCCACCGCCACCGGCGAGCAGGGCGATCTCTTTCTCAAGTTAAAAGTCGTCATGCCCACCGCCATCTCCGACGAGGAACGCGCGCTCTACGAACAATTGAGCCGCGGTCGCCACAGCGATCCGCGCGCCGAGATCCTCGCCGCATCCAGACGCAGTTCATCCTGAGCATCCCTCACGGAGGCCGGCCGTCCATGACGTGGGTCGAATACGCGCTCCTCGCGTTCAGTTCGCTCTTTGTGATCGTCGATCCCATTGCCGTGGTCCCGGCCTTTCTCGCCATGACCCCGCGGGATTCCGTGGCCCAGCGACTGCGAACCGCACGTGTCGCCTGCCTCGTAACGGTCGGGTTGTTGACCGGGTTCGCCCTATTCGGGCAAACCCTGCTCAGCCTATTGGGCATTTCCCTCCCCGCCGTGCAAATCGCAGGCGGCCTTATTCTGCTATTGGTCTCCCTCGACATGCTGCGCGCGCAACGGTCCACAGTCCAGGAAACGGCGGCCGAAACCGCCGCCGGCACCAGCAAGGACGACATCGCCGTCACCCCGCTCGCCATTCCCATGCTCGCGGGACCGGCGGCAATCTCCACCGTGATTCTCTTGGAGACCCAGGCCACGACCTGGGCCTTGCGCGCAGTATTACTAGGATGCCTTGTACTGATCGGATTGGCGAGTTACAGTATATTAGCGATCGGCGCACGGAGCGCGAAGTGGCTGAACCCCATTGCCGAGAAGATCATCGCTCGCTTGATGGGGCTCTTGCTGGCCGCGCTAGCCGTTCAATTTATGGTCAATGCCCTCACCGGCGAACGGGGTTTGTTGCGGGGGCTGACGGGACATTAATCGCACTTAACCGAAGGAGGACTCGAATGACGACGAAACTCTTCACTCTGGCCACCGCGTCGGCCATCGCCTGCGCGTTGACGCTCTCCCCTGCCTGGGCCAATCCCGAAGGCGGATACGGCGGGCACGGCGGCGGCTATGAAAAAGACCGCCACGGCATGGGTGCCGCGATGATGGAAATGATGATGCACGGAGGCGCAGGCCACCTTATCCGGCATCTGCTGAAGCATGAAAAAGAGATCGGGCTGAGTGCCGACCAGATCACAAAACTCAAAGAACTCCAGCTCAACCTCGACAAGAACCGCATCAAGATGGAGGCCGATATTCAAGTCGCCGAACGCGAAGTGAAGGCACTGACCGACGACGAAAAGTCCGACATCGGAGCCATTGAAGCCAAGTTGAAGCAGAGCGCGGATGTGCAAATCGGGCTCCGCGTGCTCTCGGTCAAGACTCGGCGTGACGCCCTCGCCCTCCTGACCCCGGAACAGCGCGCGAAGGAGCAGGCCGAACATGAGAAAATGATGCAGCAGCACAAGGGTATGGGCGCGCCGCACGGCAAGAATCCTCATGGCGGCAACCCGCATGGTGCGAATCCGCATGGCGAGGCAAAACCGCAGTAACCCCCTTTACCGGCACTGAATCGGAGGTCATCGATGATCAAGCATCTGGCAATTCCCGCCCTCATGGTTGCGGCGCTCTGCCTGGCGACGACTCCGGCCTGGAGCGACAAGGGCCACAAGGGCAAGGACGAAAAGTGCGACGTCGCCGACCTGGTAAAGGACGCGAAGGTCACTATCGACCAGGCGATCAAAACCGCGTTGGAGGCGGCACCCGGCACGGCGGTTGAAGCTGAACTCGAAAAGAAGCATGACAAGACCGTCTGGGAAGTTGAAGTGCTCGGAGCCGACGGCGCAATGATGGAAGTGCATATCGACGCCGCGACCGGCGCCGTGATCGACAAGGAAGCCAAGCACGAGAAACACGACAAGAAAGAGAAGCACGATAAGAAGGACAAACACTAACGAGCCGTTTGCGGCAGGGTGGCATCTTCCGGTGCCACCCTGCCGACTTCCTTCCATCACGCTCCTTCAGCAGTCCGGCGGAAGCCGCGTCTCCTCAGTCCATCCCGGCCCCTCAGCTCCGCAGATTGACCCTTCACGCCCATCTATGCGAAAGTTTCGCGATCCATCTGCACTCGCTCGATGCTGAACGACAGCTTCCCGTTTCCGTAACTGAAGGAGTTTCCATGACCATCGACCCGCGACACAAAAGCCACAATCTGCTCGACGGACCGGGCCGTGCACCGGCCCGCGCCATGCTGAAAGCTGTCGGATTCACCGATGCCGACCTTGAACGCCCCCTGATCGGCGTCGCCAACACCTGGATTGAAGTCATGCCCTGCAACTTTCACCTGCGCCGGCTATCGGAGAGGGTCAAGGCCGGCATCCGCGCGGCAGGCGGCACCCCGATCGAATACAACACCATCGCGGTTTCGGACGGCATCTCCATGGGCACCGAGGGCATGAAGGCATCGCTCATCAGTCGCGAGGTCATCGCCGATTCCATCGAACTCGTCGCACGAGGGCATCTGTTCGACGGCGTCGTCGCCTTGTCGGGATGCGATAAGACCATTCCCGGCACCGTCATGGCGCTCTGCCGGCTCAACGTCCCGTCGCTCATGATTTACGGCGGCTCCATCATGCCGGGACACTTTCAAGGACATGACGTCACCATTCAAGATGTGTTCGAGGCGGTCGGCAAACACGCGTCCGGCAAGATGACCAATGCCGAATTGAAAGACCTGGAAGACCATGCCTGTCCAGGGCCCGGCGCCTGCGGCGGTCAGTTCACCGCCAACACCATGGCCATCGCGTTCGAATTCCTCGGCATTTCGCCGATGGGACGCAACGGGGTTCCGGCCATGGATGCGCGAAAGGACGATGTGGCCTTCGAATGCGGCAAATTGGTCATGGACCTCCTCAAGAAAGACATTCGCCCCAAGCAGATCATCACGCGGCGCTCCATCGAAAATGCCATCGCTGCCGTCGCGACGACCGGCGGCTCAACGAATGCCGTCTTGCATCTGCTGGCTGTGGCGCGCGAAATGGGTGTGCGGCTCACCATTGATGATTTCGATAAGATCAACCGCAAGGTGCCGTTGCTGGCGGATTTGAAGCCCGGAGGTCACTTTACGGCAGCGGATCTCTATGCGGCCGGCGGCACAACCCTGGTGGCGAAACGCTTGATCGATGCGAAGATCCTGCACCCGGACCAGATCACGGTCACCGGACGGACGATCGGCGAAGAGGCCAAAGCCGCCGTCGAAAAACCGGACCAACAGGTGCTCCGGCCACTGTCCACACCGATCAAGCCGACAGGCGGCCTGGTCATTCTGAAGGGCAACCTCGCACCGGAGGGCTGTGTCGTGAAAGTCGCCGGTCACTCGATCATGCATTTCAGCGGTCCGGCAAAGGTGTACGAACGCGAAGAAGATGCCTTCAAGGCCGTGCAGGCCGGAAAGATCAAAGCCGGCGATGTCGTCGTAATTCGTTATGAAGGACCGTCAGGCGGGCCCGGCATGCGGGAAATGCTCGGCGTCACCGCTGCGATCGTCGGAGCCGGACTCGGCGATTCCGTCGCATTGCTGACGGACGGACGCTTCTCTGGTGCCACGCACGGTCTGATGGCCGGACATGTCTCCCCGGAGGCCGTCCGAGGCGGTCCGATCGCCGCTGTCAAGACCGGTGATGTCATCACGTTCGACATCGCGAAACGGCGGCTGGACGTCAACGTGACGCAGAAGGAACTGGCCTCCCGCCTGAAGAAGGTCAAACACCCGGCGCCTCGCTACGTTTCCGGCGTGATGGGGAAATATGCCCGCCACGTCTCTTCGGCCTCCGAAGGGGCGGTGACCAACTAACCATGTTGACCCTGTCTCGGCGGAGTCTTGCGGCGGCGATGATCGCCGCCGCTTGCCTCCTCGGGGCAACTTCTCCCAGTGAGGCAGTCGAGCCGCCTCAGCCCCTGTGCAGCGATTGGCAACGCCGCCAGCCCCAATGGATCTGGTGCGATGATTTCGAAGTCGACCGGCTCAGCAACTATTTCGAATACGACATCCGGCACGGCCGGTTCGTCCGTGAGGAAGGAGCTGGAGTCGGCGCTTCCATCGGCATGCGTGCGGAATACCTTCCCGGCGATCCGCACGGCGGCTCGCTCCACCTGGCATTCGGCAAGACGCCCAGCGCGTACATGAAACCAGTCGATGCCGGAACCGCCAAGTATCGTGACATCTACTGGCGGTTCGACCTGCGGCTGCAACCGGGCTGGACAGGCGGCGGGGCGGATAAACTCACTCGAGCGACCATTCTCTCCACCGACCGGTATGCCCAGGCGGCCATCGGCCATCTATGGAGCGGCGGCCTGCCCGGCTCTGATCCGGAACGCCTGTATCTCGACCCTGCATCCGGCACGGATGAGTCAGGCGCGTTGCGGACCACTACCTACAACGATTTCCCGCGATTGCGATGGCTGGGAGCGGCCGGCGGCGAGACGCCGTTGTTCAGTCCGGCAAAGATCGGCACGTGGTTCTGTATTGAAGTGCACATGAAGCTCAACCAAGGCGATGCGGGCGACGGCATCTTTGAATATTGGATTGACGATCAGCTGGAGGCACGGCGAACCGGCCTAAACTGGATCAGCACCTATCAGGACTACGGTATCAATGCCGTGTACCTGGAACAGTATTGGACCTCTGTCCCATTCAGCCGGGTCCAGCAGCGCTACTGGGACAACTTCGTGGTTTCTACCGCCCGCATTGGATGTACCCGATGAGGGAGAAGCCCGACGAGGGCGGCGGCGGGGACCGAAAAAGTTAACTATTTCTTGATCAACCAACCCGCCAGACTGGTGTAGACTGCGCATCCGCTCATGACGCCGCCCCGACGCAACGCCTTAGACCCACAGCTCCCATCCCCCGCGCCTTCACTTGCCGGCGGACGGCCCGTGACCAGTGATCTGTCCCGTCCCGAATGGTTTATTAACCGTGAATTGAGCCTCCTGGAATTCAATCGCCGTGTTCTGGATCTCGCGAAGGACCAGAAAGTTCCCCTGCTGGAGCGACTGAAATATCTCTGTATCGTCAGTTCCAATCTGGATGAGTTTTTCGAAGTGCGTGTGGCCGGACTCAAAGAGCAGGTCACGCATGGAGCCGAACAGCGAGGCGCCGATGGCCTGACGCCATCCGAACTACTGAGCCGCATCGCCGTGCTGACTCATCAGCTCGTTCACGAACAGTATCATGTGCTGAATCACGCGCTGATCCCGAAGCTTGCCGACGAACGCATCCGGTTTCTCAAGCGGGTCGACTGGATGCCGTCGCACATTCGCTGGATGCGCCGCTTCTTTTCGCGAGAATTGTTGCCGCTGCTGAGTCCGGTCGGTCTTGATCCCGCGCACCCGTTTCCCAAGCTCCTCAACAAGAGTCTGAATTTTCTGGTCACGCTCGAAGGAACGGATGCCTTTGGCCGCCCAAACGGCACCGCGATCGTTCAGGTCCCGCGCTCGCTTCCGCGCGTGATCCACCTACCTGTACGCAACACCGCCTGGCCGCATGATTTCGCATTCCTGTCGTCGGTCATCCACGCCTTTGTCCATCAGCTGTTTCCCGGCATGCAAGTCACCGGCTGTTACCAGTTTCGCGTGACGAGAAACAGTAACCTGTTCGTCGACGAGGAAGATGTCGACGACCTTCGGCGGGCACTCGAGGGCCAACTACCGGAACGGCGATTCGGCGACGAAGTGCGACTTGAGGTGGCCGACAACTGCCCTGCGGATCTGGTTTATTTCCTTCGTGAACAATTCCATCTGGAAGCCCGCGACGTGTATCAATGCCACGGGCCGGTGAACTTGCATCGGCTGATGGCCGTGCCGGATCTCGTCGATCGACCGGATTTGAAATTCGCCCCCTTCACGCCCAGCGTTCCCACGCCCCCCATCCCGAGTGAGGATTGGTTCGACGCCATTCGCCAGGGTGACATCCTGCTGCACCATCCCTATCAGTCATTTGCCCCGGTGACAGAGTTTCTCCGCCAGGCAGCTACCGATCCGCACGTACTCACCATCAAGCAAACCTTGTATCGGACGGGAGCTGATTCAGCCATCGTGCAATCGCTGGTGGATGCCGCGCGTGGCGGAAAAGAAGTCACCGTGGTCATCGAATTGCGGGCACGTTTTGACGAGGAAGCCAACATCGAACTGGCGCACGACTTGGAAGAAGCCGGCGCTCATGTGGTGTATGGGGTTGTGGGACTCAAGACACATGCCAAGATGAGCCTCGTTCTTCGGCGTGAAGGCCGCCTCCTGCGCAGCTACACCCACCTCGGCACCGGCAACTACCACGCCCGCAACGCGAAACTGTACACCGACTTCGGTCTGCTTACCTGCGATGCGGCGATCGGGCGGGATGTCCGGACGGTCTTTCAGCAGCTCACGTCCCTAGGACAACCGGGTCGCCTCAAACACCTGCTGCAGTCGCCGTTCACGCTGCATGCCACGCTGCTGAAATGGATCGGCCGTGAAACCGACCGCGCCAAGAAGGGCAAACCCGCCCACATCATTGCCAAGATGAACGCGCTGTTGGAGCCGCAGATTATTCGCGCGTTGTACAAAGCCTCCCAAGCCGGTGTCAAAATCGACCTCATCGTCCGAGGGCCTTGCGCGCTACGGCCCGGTATCGCGGGACTGTCGGAACATATCCGAGTGCGGTCGATCATCGGCCGGTTTCTCGAACATAGTCGAATCTTTTACTTCTTGAACGACGGCGATGATCGAGTCTTCCTCTCCAGTGCCGATTGGATGGACCGCAACTTCTTCCGGCGCATCGAAGTCGCGTTTCCGGTGTTGGAGAACACCTTGCGGCAGCGTGTGATCGACGAGGGCCTCCGCCCCTACCTCGAAGACAACACCCACGCCTGGACGCTCCATCGAGATGGCACCTATCGGCGCCTGACACCGGGACGCCGGTCTCCACGCTCAGCCCAACACTGGCTGATGAACAAGCTGGTGACATCGTAGCGCTTAGCGTTCGATGGACCGTCCCCTTCACAGACGTGTCGTGTTCACATCGTCTTACCCTCCCCCATATCCCCCTGTCGTTTTCCCTGTGTAACCTGTGACGCAACAGTCCGTGCGGGAATGCGGAGCGCCATGTCATGGATAGCCCAGAAATCGGACGCTCCTGCCGCCAATTCTGCTGTGTCATGTGTCGGCGATTGCTCAATCTCGACAGGGCTACCGGCTCCAGGCAGTCTCCAGACGCTCTGATCGGCCAGGTATCAGAGCGGAACGTCGTCGGCCTTCTCTGACAATGGCTCACCGATAAAGACCTTCATGGGCATTGGGACTTGAGTTGCGTCCACCTCTCCGCGCCTCTCTCCCTGGCTGTTTCCCCTCTTCTAAGCCGGAGCGGGACAGCCACCCATTTCATCGAGGCCGCGCATGCTCATACGTGACCAGGAAGACGCGTGAGCATGCACTGCTATGATCAATTCATGTTGGGCAGATGCAACAGACCAAGCAGTGATGGGCATGCAAACGAAGAAGGCTCATGGTCGTCGAACGGATCATGCATGAAATCCATCGACTACTCTGGGCCACCGCACACACGACGGACGATAGGCTCGGCGGAAAAGCACCCAGGAGCGGGCCGATGCGAGAGGCGGCGGCGTACCGGCCACCGGCATACACCGGCCATGCGACTCAATACCGGCTACAATGCATCGGCGGCAAGACTCTCAATACGTGCCTCAATGCACGTGCGACAGAGAGTGGCTTGAGATCGTCGACTCGATTGAGTAAACGGAATCTCTTTCCAACACTCCCGGCAGGTGCCGTGGACATGCATGGGCGCGGGACGAAGCGACAGGACGTCTTTCCGGCGGGGACGGGACCGATAGACCTGGAAACCTCCGTGTACGAGTCGCATCATATTCCTCCTCTGCTAGCAGTAACCGTTTCAAGAGGAGCATACAGGGCGGACATCACACACAGGTGCGGAACAGGTAAACAGTGTGTTAACAGAGGCGGACGATGGATGGGGATGTGAGAGAGGACTCGGAGCCGGCGTCTGCTTGTATCGGGAGCGGAACGCAATGTCAGGCAGAAGGGAAACAACCTCCCGCATGACATCAGCGGGCTCAAAGCACATGCGCAGGCCCCGTTACCGCGAGGAGGGACGATACCGATCGATCACAGGCGACCAGGCCGGCTCGAGATCGCGTTTGGCGGTCGCCAGGAAGCGGGATTCAGCTTCGGCATCCCGACTCCCACGCTTGAGGCCAACCGTGTGCACGGCGAAATAGGCCGGCGTCCCCAGCACTTGAAGATCGGCAATCACATTGGCCAAGGGCTTGCCCCAGAAGGCCTCGAAATAGTGCTCCTGCACCTCGTCGGCGGCCTTCTCTTGCAGCACCATCGTCGAGGCCCCCACCTCATACTCTCCCATGAACGCAATGGCCCCTGGAGCCACGGTCGTGTCGCTTTGTGCGACGACCGATTTCGGCAGGAGAAACAGCGTGACTTCGCGCACCTTGCCGAACCCCTTCTCCGACGTGCTGAATGCCACCGCCGCGTAGCGACCGGGCGGGACATTTTGTACGTATACCGTCCCGCCGCCACTGCTGCCGGACGGTGGAACCACGATGCTCGTGGGAATCAACTTCGTCCCGTCAAACAGGTCACGGTCCTTCTCGATCTTGACGAGATAGAGTCGATCTTCCGTATTGGGCACCCAAGCAGGGCTCTTCATGGTGAGACCAATCACAGCGCTCTGTTGATCAACCGGCTTCGTAATCCGAACCGGAGAGACAAACTCCCCGGCGAGTATCTGAAACTGCTTCTTCGGAGGCTTGCTGGCACAGGCCGCACCGGACAACAAGGCCATGGCAACGATCGCGATCAGTGCTCTCTTCATGCATGTCCCTCTGGATTGACGCAACCTGATTGGCGGCCCCAGTGTAGGAGATCCGAGGCGGCGTCACAATAGCTACTTATGCAGGGTGTCGGGAGCTCAAGGGCACACCGGACTCAATCGGTGGGTGTGGCACAGGCTCATGGCAGTGAGGAAGTCTACTGCGGTGGATCGTCTCAGGGACCGGAACGGCCACACAGGAGCGGACTACGGAACCGGCACGACCGGGGCAAGGGGAGCCTCTGCAGCTGTTTTCCCCTGGCTTTGGCTCTCCAGCGACAGACGCTTTAACACACTTTTCGCGCGCTCTTCCAAACGCTCGGCCTCGCCGGATCGCTGCCTCCGCCTCAGGAGCGAGGCATAATTCTTTAAGGTCTTCACGTAGGCATCACGATCATACCCCACCGCCTGCTCGTAGATACCCAGCGCCTGCTTATACAGGTCTTCGGATTGGTCGAGCTTGTTCTGCGATTGATACAGAGAGGCGAGATTTTTCAACTCTCCGGCCACGTGAGGATTGTCGGCCCCTTGCTGTTTCTCGCGGATGGCGATGGCTTGCTGAAACAACGGCTCAGCTTGGGAGTAGAGTCCTTGCAGCTCATACAGCTGCCCCAAGCGGCTCATGGCCTCCGCCGTATCGACATGCTCATTCCCGATTGATTTTCGGAAGATGCTCACGGCACGCTGATACAACACCTCGGCCTGGGGATACTGATTTTGCGCCCGGTAGGTGTCGGCCAGGTTTTCAAGATTTCTGGCAACGATCGGATGATACGGCCCGAAGGCTTTTTCGTGAATCGTCAACGTCCGCTGATACAGCGGCATGGCTCGGGCATGTTGCCCCTGCGCCTGATAGAGCTGGGCCAGATTGTCGCGGGTGATGGCGGTTAAACTGTGCTCCGGGCCCAGCTGCTTTTCGAGAATGTCCAGCGCCCGCTGCAACACCGGTTCCGCATCGGAGAACCGATGCTGGTCCTGATACACCACGGCAATGTTGTTCAGACTTTCTGCCGTCTTACTGTGATCCGCGCCGAACACCTTCTCTCGAATTTCCCGGGCACGTTGATGAAGCGCCTCCGCCTGGGTGTAGAGCCCCTGACGACGGTAGAGTTCGCCTAGATCCGTCAGGCTCGCAGCCGTCTCCGCATGAGCCGGACCATAGACCCGTTCGCGGATCGCCAGAGCTTCCTGAAACAACGCTTCGGCACGGGGATAGCGAGCCAACTCCCGATTCACCTCACCCAATTGGCTCAAGGTTTCAGCCAAGCGCTTTCCCTGCGGATCCAACACTTCGGCCTCTTTTCGAGCCGCGACAAATGATTCTTCCGCATGCGTGTAATCTCCGGAGCGCATCGCGTTGGTGCCCTCCGTCATCGCCGACCGCCAACGGTGATCCTCCGCGCAACCTGAGACGAAGCCCAGGACGGCCAGACCAAGGGTAAGTGCTCGGGCATTCAATCGCATGCTCATGGTGGTTCACTCGTGGATGGTGAGGAGGTTACTGTTCGGAAATGCTGTTTGATCTGCAGGATACCACTAAGACTTACCCCCTCCAAGGCCTCAAATCAACCCCGGAAGCGGTTCTTTTTCAGCAACCAACATTTCGTACATATTTTCAATTAGTTAACACGCACCCACTCAATACGACCGAGCCCTGTTCACGACGGACTGTACCGGATCACTGGCAGGTCTGATGAGAGCACACCCGACTAGCGTTGTTGCTGGGTGGAGTCGACGAGGGGAGCAAGCCTCGCAATACCGGAGGTGTCATAGGGGAGGACGCTGAAGACCTTCGCCACATCGATGGCCGGCTTCCCCGGGCGCAAGGCTTTTTGCGCCAGTGTTGCCACCCACGACAGCGGAAGGAGCACGAATCTGGGCAGCCACCATACCGACAGATCCGGGTTAGCCTGGCGAAGACGATCCAGCAGCTCGCGTTTGGTCGGAGACACGGGGTCAAGCAAATTCAAAGGGCTTGGTACCTGGTCCCAGGCGTCTGTCATCCAACCGAGGAAACGACCGGCAAATCCGACATCCACGACGCCCAGACGGTCACCCGCCGACCCGACCGCCACAAAGATATTGCCCAGGCGCTTGCCGAGGCGGCCGGGCGGATCGAAATCGCGATAATCGACCAATGCGCCCGGGCGAATAACCTTCACCGACAGGCCCAACTCCTTCCCGAGTTGCACGGCTAGACGTTCCGATTCCAGCTTACCCCAGACATAAGGCCCCGACCCTTTGCTGTCCGGTTCCAAGGGATGGTTATCGGGAATCGGCTGCCCCGTGCCCTGAGCCAACACGGCAAGACTACTGACATGGACGAAATGCTTGATGCCCGCCGCAGCCGCGCCACGAATCATGTGTTCCGTCGCATCGAGCGAATTCCGCTGATGCTCCGGCCAGCCGCCGGCCGTTTCTGCGGCGGCATGAATGACCGTATCCACACCCTTGAAGAGATGAACGGAAGCTCCGGTCGCCACATCGGCCACCACATATTCCGTGCCCGCAATCCGCTCCCAGGGCGAGGGTTCCCGCCGGGCCACCACCCGGACAGGGCGTCCACGCGACAACAAGGCACGGACGATTTCCTTTCCCAAAAATCCCGTTCCACCAGTCACCAGCACACCGCGGCTTTCTACTGGTTTCGGCGCAGCCGCCGCCAGAGCTTTGGCTTCGCCCGCCTTCAATGCCTTCGCCACCCGTTCACAGATACGGACGGTCTCCAACAAGCTCTCGGGCGACAAGGGCGACGGAGTCCCGTTGCGGGCCGAGTCATAGAACGCCGAAAAGAGTTCGGCTAGTCCCGGATAACTCCGCTGGCTCTTGAGGAAGCGGCTCGCCATCGCCGAGGTCGTACCGGTCAACAGCTGCCAAGCTTGTCGGTAGGGAGCGAATAATTTATCAATACCGGACGATCCTGGCCCGATGGCTCGTTGCGTGGTACTACGGACGTAATCGGCAAAGAGAGATCCGTTCTTGCCGATCACCCGCAAGTAACTTTCGACGGGGCGTCCCTCCAGCGTCACGATCAACGCCCCGGTGACGCCGCCTCGACGCACCAGCGCATGGACCGTCCCGGCCTGACTGACTTCCAGCGACAAGAGTTCCGTGCGCCCCTCCCCGGCTTGCTCCAACACCTGAAGCAGCAGATAGACGGGATGCGGCAGGATATCAAGCAATTGATGGTCGGCGCGAAGTACCTTCCTGCCGCCGGGCGCATGCCGGACCGTCCGGAAGGAAAAATAACTCTCGACATGCACCACCCGGCCGATCGAAGGCAAGTATTGCGTCAACACCCGGGTGGGCGGTTCGTACAGCAGCTGGTGGCCGGCACAGACGCGAAGGCCTTTGGCGCTGGCTTCATCCAGGATCTGCTGCGCGTCTTCGACGGATTCGGTGAACGGCTTCTCGACGTAAATATGGCATCCGGCCTTGAGCGCCATGCGTGCGAGCGGGGCATGGGTCGCCGGCGGAGTGATGATATGGACGACATGAAGTTTTTCCGAGGCGAACAGCTCTTCCGGCGTCTTGAAGCAGCCGATTCCCGGTACAATGTCGCGCATGGCAGCCTGAGCCGCATCGGAGGGATCGGCCACCGCAACCAACTGCACGCCGGGGCATCGCAAGATGGCGCGGGCGTGATGCTGCGCATGGCGGCCCGCGCCGATGAGCGCGATCCGCAAGGGTCCTGACACTGGAGTGTTCGGGTTAGAGTTCGTCACAAGTCGTCTGCAAGTGTGCAGAGCTACTATAGTCTATTCTCGCGCGTTCTTGAAGCCTTCTTCGAAATTAGTGCAAGGGGGTGGGGTGGCCGTCCCGAGCAAAGAATAGCCATTGACCAACTTACGGGGCGCGGCTTGACGACGTACGAATCGTGAAGGGAAATGTGTCGCGCTACTTATGTCTGCCGTCGCAGGGAAAACACTGGTCCATACAATCCGGACAGAGTCCCCCATTGAACTGAATCGCCGAACGTTCTGCAATGAAGGTGGCCAGATCATACCACTCGCCCGATTGGTCCGGAACGCGTTTGCACCAGGAGCATAGATTGATGATGCCCTGAGGCCTTCCCAGCCGCTCCTCCGTTCTCCAGATGGCTTCCGTCTGTGAGTTCGGTAGGGCAAGGTGTCGATCGCCTGGGACGCGCTGATGAAAGACGAACACCGCCCCCAGCACCGCGCCGCCGTCATCGACAACCGGCGCGACACTCCCGCGAATGGACCGCAGCTCCCCTTGCCTAGAAATCACTGTCGCCTGATCGATAGTCACGAGACGCATCTCTGCCATTGCCTGATTGGCAGGATTGTTCCCCTGCTGAGTCCCCTCATCATCGGGAAAGCCCATGAGCGCCGTCACACTCATGCCCACGGCCTCCTCCTGAGTCACCCTGGTAAATTCTTCAGCCGCGGGATTCATATACGTGACCCGGCCGCCTCGATCCGTTGTCACGATCCCGTCACCGATACAACGCACCGTCGTGGCAATCCATCGCAACCGTTCACGCATGTGGCGGTCATGTTGAGCCCGGTGCAGGGCCAACTCAATCGTCGTACGCAGTTCATTGGCCTGATAGGGTTTGAGCATGTAGCCGGCAGGTGACGTCACCTTAGCCCGCTCCAGCGTATGGTTGTCGGCATAGGCCGTCAGATAGATGACCGGCACATCCTGCCGACGCTGAATCTGGAGAGCGGTTTCGACCCCATCCATTTTCCCTTTCAGCACGATATCCATCAGAATCAAATCGGGATGCGTGTCACCCGCCTTGCGGATCGCGTCCTCCCCCGACGTCGCAGTGGCCGGAACTCGGTACCCCAGCCTCTGTAGGCTGAGCTGAATGTCTTTCGCCACGACCGGTTCGTCTTCCACGATCAAGATACTCGCTGGTTCCATGGCGTTCACACCCTTTCTGAGTAGTGCAGTTGCTGGAAACGAATTCGCCATTCCGTCCCGAAACCACTGGTCAGTTCCGTATGCCCATCCAGCTTCTCCGCAAGCAAGCTGACGAGTTCGAGCCCCAATGAATCGGGATTGTTGAGCACGCCGTCTTTGGGAATCCCGATTCCATCATCGCTGACGCGGAGCGTAAACGTGCCGTCGACATGGTCCAGCAAGGCGATGCGCACCGTCCCGCTCCCGTGATCGACGAACGCGTGCTTGAGGCAATTCGACACCAACTCGTCGATGATCAATCCGCAGGTCAATCCGGTGTCGATATCGAATTCGACATCATCCACAGTCAAGTCCAACGTAATCAGCGTGGGATCGACGCCGTACGAGCGAAACAGGTGTCCGGTCAAGGTGCGAATGTAATCGCCCATTTTGATATGAGAGAGATCGTGTGAGCGATGGAGAGTTTCATGCAGCAGCGCGATCGACGTAATACGCACCTGGCACTCACGAAACAACTGGTTCACCACCGGATCCTTGATGGACGCCGACTGAAGGTTGAGCAGACTGGAAATGACTTGCAGGTTGTTCTTCACCCGATGATGGACTTCCCGCAACAGACTTTCCTTTTCCTTCAACATGCGGCGGAGCTGATCTTCCATGTCTTTCCGCTCCGTCAAATCCATGCACGTGCCGATGTACCCGCCGAATCGGCCGTCCTCGTCGAACAAGGGCACGCCGGCGTCCATGATCCAGCGATACTCACCGTCGTGACGGCGTAACCGATACTCCAACGAAAACGGCCGTTCGGACCTGAAGGCATCCAGGTACGACTTTCGGCAGCGGTCTAAATCATCGACGTGAATGCCGGTGAACCAATTGTCCCCAATTTCTTCCTGCATCGTGCGCCCGGTAAACTCCAACCACCGCCGATTGATGAAGGTGATGTGGGTGTCCGGGCCGGCCATCCACACCATGACCGGCGCCGTGTCGGCCATCATCCGGAATCGCGCTTCGCTCTCCCGCAACGCCGCCTCGATGCGTTTCTTCACCGTCACGTCCCGCGCAATCGCCGATGCCCCCATCACACAGCCGTCGGAATCCTTCACCGGCGAAATCGTCAGAGACACGTCGATGCGGTCGCCCTTCTTTCGTCGCTGTACCATTTCGACATTACGCACATGTTCACCGCGCGCGATACGGTCCAACATCATCGGCACTTCATCCAGTCGATTCGGCGGACAGAGCACGGAGATCGGCCGCCCCAACACCTCCTCTGCGCTGTATCCATAGACTCGTTCAGCGCCGCCGTTCCAACTCTGAATCATTCCGGTCAGGGTCATCCCGATGATGGCGTCGTCGGACGACTTCACGATGGCCACCAGTTCAGACACCGCTTCGGCCCGCAGGACTTCGAGTTCTTGATTGACGGCAGCAAGCGCGGAAGTGCGTTCGTGCACCTGCTGCTCGATGTCTTCATTGATCCGCAACAACTCCGCCTCGTCACGCTGGCGCCGCAAGCAAAGCAGCGCGGTGACCCAAATCACCATCAAGGCAAACGCCCGGTTCACGGCACTCACCCAGGTCAATGCGTAAAGCGGGCTGTGAAACAGATCGAGAATGGTGACACACGACGCCGTGGCGGCCACCCAGAAGGTAATGCGCGGATAGGGAATGCGCGACGCGATAAGTACAGGCACGACGTACAACGAAGTGATGGTCAAGCCCAAGGGCAGCCACCAATCGACCGCCCCGATCACGGCAATGAGCGCCAACGCCACACCCAAA
>WBZU01000307.1_pt1 | contig 44253 bp, 38 predicted proteins | sample 5204311 | NCBI WGS metagenome assembly WBZU01 (sample SAMN12344359, study PRJNA552823) | activated sludge metagenome | biome: Activated sludge suspended growth; feature: Nitrification reactor; material: Wastewater; isolation source: activated sludge from nitrification reactor of wastewater...
GAACGTTCGTGACGCCGATCTCGCTCGCGTGCTTCTGGCCGGCGCGTTTGGCGCCAACTTGCATCATGACGTCGCCATTCGTCTCGGCATGCTTCCCGCCGTGGATCCATCGGCTGTGGTCGCCGTGGGCAACGCGGCGCTCGATGGGGCAACGCTGTTTGCCCGCGATCCGGAGGCGACTCGAGTTCGTCTTGCCGATATCCGCCGGCAGCTCCAGCACGTGGAGCTGGCCATGCGGGACGACTTCCAAGATGTGTTCGTCTCCAGCTTGAATTTCTAGAACGGATCGACCTTTTGCATCGAAGGTGCTAACCCGCCCGCCCGATGCCGCGACGCGACGATCTAAAGAAGATTCTGCTCATCGGCTCGGGCCCGATCATCATCGGGCAAGCATGCGAGTTCGATTACTCGGGAGCGCAAGGCGCAAAAGCTCTCGCTGCCGAAGGTTACGAGGTGATCCTCGTCAACTCGAACCCTGCGACGATCATGACGGATCCGGAGCTTGCGTACCGGACCTACGTCGAGCCGCTCGATGTGCCGACCCTCGCGGCGATCATCGAACGCGATCGTCCCGACGCGGTCCTTCCAACGCTTGGAGGTCAAACGGCTTTGAACCTCGCGTTGGCGCTTCACGATGAAGGGGTGCTCGATCGATTCGGTGTCGAGCTCATCGGGGCAAAACCCGCCGCCATCCGCAAAGCTGAAGATCGACAACTCTTCAAAGAAGCCATGGCTCGCGTGGGTTTGTCGTGTCCACGATCGGGGCATGTGAAGTCCGTCGAAGAAGCCCGCGCTCTCGCCGAAACATCCGGTCCCTGGGGCGAGCCGCTCGGATATCCCATCATCGTTCGCCCCAGTTTCACGCTCGGAGGAACGGGTGGAGGCATCGCGTTTCGCCCGGACGAACTCGAGGCAAAAGTCAGCTGGGCCATCGAGCAGTCGCCAACCCACGAGACGCTCATCGAAGAAAGCGTGCTCGGTTGGAAAGAGTTCGAGCTCGAAGTCATTCGCGATCGCGCCGATAACTTCATCGTCGTCTGCACCATCGAGAACATCGATCCGATGGGTGTGCACACGGGGGACTCGATCACGTGTGCTCCGGCGATGACGTTGACGGATCGCGAGTACCAGCGTTTGCGTGACGCAGCGCGCGCCGTGATGACGGAGATCGGCGTCGAAACGGGCGGATCGAATGTGCAGTTCGCCGTCAATCCGGCCGACGGACGAGTCTTCGTCATCGAGATGAATCCGCGAGTGTCGCGGTCGAGTGCCTTGGCATCGAAAGCAACGGGGTACCCCATCGCGAAAATCGCCACGAAGCTGGCCATTGGGTATCGCCTGGACGAACTCACGAACGACATCACGGGTACGAGTGCCGCGTTCGAACCGACCATCGATTACGTCGTGGTGAAGTGGCCTCGTTTCGCCTTCGAAAAGTTCCCCGGAGCGGATCGACGTTTGGGGCCGCAAATGAAGAGCGTCGGCGAAGCGATGTCGATCGGACGAACCTTCGCGGAAGCTCTGCAAAAAGCAGCGCGTTCGCTGGAAATCGGACGTGATGGTGTCGATTCGTTGCTACACAAAGTGGACTACCGGCAGCTTGGCGGTGACCCGAACTCGACGCGCGATTTGTTGATGGATGCACCGCGTGAGCCTTCGCAGCCCGTGACGTTGCCTCCTGCAAGCACCAACGAGCTGGTGGATGCGCTGCGCCGAATCGTTGGTGTACCAACGGCTGAGCGTCTCTTTCACGTCGCCGATGCGGTTCGTCTCGGCATACCGCTCGACGAAATCCACGCGCTCACGAAGATCGATCCGTGGTTCCTCGAGCAGCTCGATCGCCTCGTGAAACTCGAGCGGCGTATCGAACGAGGTCCGCTCGACGTGAGTCTGCTTCGCGAAAGCAAACGTCACGGTTTTTCAGACAAGACGATCGCGCGTTTGTCGGGAAAGACGGCGGACGAGGTTCGCTCGTTGCGTTTGTCTCAAGGAACGCGAGCGGTGTTCGGTCGCGTCGACACGTGCGCGGCGGAGTTCGTGGCGAAGACGCCGTACCTTTATTCGACGTACGAGCAGGAGAGCGAAGCGGCCACGACAAACCGGCGTAAGGTCATGATTCTGGGCGGTGGTCCCAATCGAATCGGGCAGGGCATCGAGTTCGACTACTGCTGTGTGCATGCGGCCTTTGCGCTGCGCGACATGGGTTTCGAGACCATCATGGTCAATTGCAATCCCGAGACGGTGTCCACCGACTACGACACCTCGAATCGTCTGTATTTCGAGCCGCTCACGTTCGAGGACGTGATGGCGATCGTCGACGAAGAGCGCAAAGACGGCGAGCTTGTGGGCGTGGTCGTGCAGTACGGAGGACAAACTCCGCTGAAGCTCGCGGTGCCGCTTTTTCGTGCGGGTGTGCCGCTGCTGGGGACGTCCGCGGACGCGATCGATCGGGCTGAAGATCGTCGGCGGTTCGAGGAGCTTCTGACGAAACTTGGTTTGCGTCGGCCGCGAGCCGCCACGGCGGAGACTGTCGCGGAAGCGATGGAGGCGGCGCGATCGATCGGCTTTCCGGTGCTCGTGCGTCCTTCGTACGTGCTCGGCGGGCGCGCGATGATGATTTGTCACGACGAACGCGAGCTCGAAGCGTACGTTCACGCGGCTGTCGAAGCGGCGCAAGAGGCCGGAACGCGCACGATCCTCGTCGATGAGTTCCTCAAGGATGCGATCGAAGTCGACGTCGATGCGATTGGCGATGGGCAGCAAGTCGTCATTGGCGGCGTGATGCAGCACATCGAGGAGGCGGGGATTCATTCCGGAGACTCGGCCTGCGTGCTTCCGCCGTATTCGCTTTCGCCGGACATCGTGGCTTCGATCGAAGAGCAAACGCGGCAGCTGGCGTTGGAGCTTGGCGTCGTCGGGTTGATGAATGTGCAGTTCGCCGTGAAGGGCGGCGTTGTTTACATCATCGAAGTGAATCCGCGTGCATCGCGAACGGTTCCGTTTGTGTCCAAAGCATCGGGAAGGCCTCTGGCAAAAATCGCGGCGCAAGTGATGGCAGGAAAAACCTTGGCCGAGCTTGGCGTGACAGACGTTTTGAGGTCCAAGCATGTGGCCGTGAAGGAATCCGTTTTCCCGTTTGCGAAGTTTCCGGGCGTGGATACGCAGCTCGGGCCCGAGATGCGATCGACGGGTGAGGTCATGGGCATCGCGCCATCGTTCGCGCATGCGTTCGGCAAGGCGCTTCGAGGTTCGGGGACGAAGCTTCCTTCGGCGGGAACGGCGTTCATTTCGGTGAAGAACGACGACAAACCCGCGGCGAGTGTGGTTGCTCGGCGCCTGCATGCTCTGGGTTTCACGATCCTGGCTACGGCCGGCACGGCGGACGCGTTCGAGCGGGCCCGTATTCCCACGACGCGTATTCGCAAGGTCGCGGAAGGATCACCGCACGTCGTTGATGCGATCAAAGCGGGTGAAGTGGCGCTCGTCGTCAACACGACGGTGGGGGCGCGATCGATTCGGGACAGTTACGCGATTCGGCGAAATGCTTTGCTTGCAAACGTTCCGTACTTCACGACGATCGCTGCGGCGATGGCCGTGACGGAAGTGCTCGAAGCGAACGTGAACGATGCGCAGGCGGCGTATGCCGTGAAGAGTTTGCAGGAGTGGAGCGGTGCAAAGGTGTCGTCGTAGCGACGGAGTGGTTTGAAAAGAGAAACCATCCAACCGCTAGTTTCGATAGATGAACCAAACCGTCAGCGTGCCGTCGAATTGATCAAAGTTGAGATAGACGAGGTGCGGTCCAACTCGGAGTTTGGCTGCGGTGGGATGGTCTTTGATCCGTACGAGTTCGCCTTCTTGTTTTGAGGCAAGGTTCTGTACGGCGGCGTCGATTCGTGCCGCATCGCGCCACGGAATTGCTCGCAAAGCAGAGCTGGCAGCATGCGACCACTCAATGCGCCAGGGACTCATTTCTACTCTACTGGATTGGATCCCCGTCGCGTTCCGCTCGACGTGCAATCTCGGCGCTCATTGTGGCTCCGTCAATCCCGCCATTCACCTTCACTTGCTCCAGCAAGCGCAGCTCCTGGTCCGTAAGGGGAGTGGGATCAATTGGTGCTGCAAGGAATTTGCGCCAGAGGGGATCGTCGTTCGGAATTGCGGGGGCGAGCTTGCGAGCGGCGGTCATCAATCTTTGCGTATCAGTCGTAAGCGTGGTGGGCAACCGGGTCTTTGGAGACGAAGCGCCCGATGTCCCGCAGAACTATGTTGCGTCATCCGATGGTTTGTCATGAGAAGCTTCGGACTTCCCCCTCAGCGGCAACGCCGCAGCCAGCGCCACCGCGAGCGCCGACGCAATCACGCTCCCGTAAAACAAAATATCGATCGCACTTCCCGCGGACGAACAGTTTGCCCCCGGACCGATTCGTACCGCCAGAACTCCATCGGGAAGCACCGGCGGCGCAACATCGAAACGTTCGTCTTTCGACGTCACTTGCCCACCACGATCCGTTGATTGAACCCACGATCGACCGCTTCGCAAAACGCGCGGAACTGACCGTATTCACTCGGCGTGACCCGCGGTTTCTTGAAAGACAAACTCGTTCGAACCGTAACTTTTCCGGCCGATTGCTCCACGTACATCTCGAAGTGTCCAAACGGGGAATCGATCTTCTGCGCCACGGGCACCTTCAACAACTTCGCTCCCGCAGGCACCTTCAGCACCCATTCTTCTTCGCGCGTCGTCAGCGCTCCGATCACCACATCGAGCGTACGCTTCGACGATGGCGCGAGCTCCGCAACGAGACGCGGGGCGATGTTCGCCGGGACGCTCCACGTGTCGTCCTCTTTGCGCGCAAAGTTTGTCGCTTTTCCCTTCACCTTCAAACGAACCGGTTGCTCGACATCTGCGAGATTGATCGTTTCGATCCCGGTTCGTCCGGGCGCAAGTTCGAGCGGACCAAAGTCGCCTGCGAAGTCGTGCGTCGCGCGTTCGCGTTGCGTTCCTTCCGCGAGATATCGGCGTCGCCAATCAGGTGCATACGCGCCCGTGACTTGTTGGTCCGCCGTGATCTGCGCCGAACCATCGAGCGCCAACGTCACATCCACATGTCGTTTCGAGATGGATTGTTCGGGTGGCGGATCGGGCAGCTTGACGTATTTGGGTTTGCCCTCGTTGACCAAGAGGCCGATGGCTCCGCGATCCATGACGGGCAATTCGTTCGAACCCGTATGTTCCGCCGTGCCGTCCAAGAACAAATCGAGCGACGGGACATACGCGATCGCGTGATCGAACGGCGCAAGGCTCGCGGGCTCCGGAGCGATGTCTCCGCGCATGCGCGTTCGTAGAAGCACGATCGTCGACGGAATGCCCACTTCCCGAAGCATCGTCACGATCAGCGTCGCCTTGTCTTTGCAGTCGCCCCACCCACGCGCGAGCGTTTGCGCGGCACGTCGCGGGCGAATGCCTTCGATGCCGAACTCGAGCGCCACGTAACGCGTTTCCGTGGCGAACTTGTAGATGGCGCGCACTTTCGCCGCGTCGTCTTTCGCGTTCTTCGTGAGCTCACGTGCGCGTTGACGCACTTGATCATCCACGTCGAACTGCTCCCGCGCCAAACCCCAGTACCAAGACCCCACCGAGTTCCACGTGTCGAACGTCGAGACATGCACATACCCGAGCACTTCAGGCCACGGCGGCATGTTCGGTTCCGGCATCAACGGCGGAACATTGTCGGCACTGAAACGATAGATGCGTTTGTCCCCCTCAACCTTCTCTTCACGAACGATCGAGTCGAGCTTGTTCGTACGGATGTAAAAGGTTTTGTCCTTCGGTGTGACGAGGATGTACTCGCTGTTCGCGATGGGATTGTCTTCTTGGAGGTACTCGACTTCGCCGAAGTAATCCGCGATTTCATTGCGCGGCGAGACGTCGTCGATGCGGTAACGAAGCTCCACGACGTCACCTGCATTGAGGCGTGGGAAGAGCACGCCGTAGGTGCGTTGCGACGTGTACATCGAGATGGCCGGATTGTTTGCGGGCCCTTCGCCGCTCTCGGTGGCTTCATCGATCTTGCCGTCTTTTCGGTAGACCTTTGCCGCTCGCAGATCGACGGTTTGTCGCGCCGCTTCGTACATGAAGCTGTATTGCCGTCCCGATGCCGCCGATTCGTCCGTGAGCGGTTGAAACACGATCTGTCGAAAACGACTCGCGAGTCCGTTGGGAAAAACCGTCGTGACCGTGAGGTTTCGCATGTAGCGCATCGGGTATCCCTGCATGGGAGCCGCGCGCATCGGCAGAAACTTCTCGGGCGCCCACGCGTAGGCTTCATCCGCACGTGGAGCTTTGGGCTGCACGTGCTCGACGTACTCGCGAACATCTTTCGTTTGAGGCGCAATCGTCAGAATTTGCCGCAGCAGATCGAGCTGTTTGTCCGAGTCGCCGTTTTCCCCGTGCAGATCACTCAGCGCCCGCAGCGTCTGGATGTCTTCGGGAGCCATCGCCAACGCTTGTTGGTACGTCGCGAGCGCGCGGTCTCGTTGTCCGAGAGCTCGATACGTTCGAGCAGCGATCGATCGAGCCCACGGTGATTCCGCTTCGATGCCCAAGAAGCGACCAAGCCATCGTTCGGCACCCGCGGCATCACGACGCGCCACCGCCAGATCGACTTTTTGGCTGAGGAAACTCGCGTCGTCGAAACGCAACGCCGCATAACGGGCTTCGACTTCATCCGCCTCGGCGTCTCGGCCCAACGCGCGAAGTTGTTCGGCGAGGACCGACAACAACGACACCGATCGCGGATGTTTCTGCACCGCCTTTTCCAGCATCTCGAGCGCCGTGCGTTTCAACCCCGCCTCCATGTGCAGCTCGACGAGACCGAGTGTTGCGCCGAGGTTGTCAGGGTCGAGCGTCAAGATGCGTTCGTAGAGCGGCACGGCATCACGCCAGTTTGTCCCGGAACGAGCGAGGTGAGCTTCGGCCAGAAGCACGTCGCGTTTTTCTTTGTTTGTCTTGGCAATCGCCGACGCTCGCTCGACCCAGCCGCGACGTTGATTGCGATCTTCGGCGAGCTCACCGGCCAGCAAAAGACGCGGCACCGTAGGTTCGGCATCGGCAGCGCGGCTCGCCAGGTCACGAGCTTTGTGCTCGGCTTTCGGATCGCCGCCGGTCGTCGCCAAATAGCGCGCGTACTGTTCGAGGGTCTCCGGTTTGACGTTCTTGGCCGACGTTGCCTGTTCGAAGGCTTGTATCGGACCGAGCACGCGGTTTGTCTCGGCGGGGCTCGCCGATTTGCTTCGTGCGCGTTCTTTTTCCGCGGCTGCCGATTCGAGGCTCGTTTCGAGGTCGGCTCGAACGTCGACGTCGAGGTCTGGTTCACCCGTCGCATCGCCGAGTCGCAAGCTGACCTTCGGCGCGTCGGAGTCACCGCAGACCTTGACGGTGATGCGACTCCAAGTTGGTCGCAACGTAACGGTCGTGGCGAAGCGGTCGGTGTCGAGGTCGCGGTATTCGATGTCTTCGAGGACCTTTTTGCCTTCGTAAAACAGTTTGAATGCGCCGGATGCGCCGAGCCAGAGCGTCAGTGGTCGAGTGGGCGACTTGGAGCCGGGTTTGGAACGTACGAACGTCGTGGCGAAGCCGCAGACGTCTTCGGTGGGCCGAAAAATGTCGCCGAAGTCAAACCAGCCGTACGACGAACCCGTGGGTGGAACACGCCAACGAACGGCGCGTTCTTTTCCTTCGTAAGCGCGTCCGGCGGGAATGGGTTCGGACAGCTCGAGCTCGGGAGGAAATTCCTCTTTGATGCCTGTTTTGCCGTCGTTTGTGAACGGTCCGACGGTGATGTATCGAGAGACAAACCCAAGCTTTTCGACGCGCGCGTGGGCTCCTTCGAGGTCGCCTCGACGCCTGCGCGCGTACGCTTCGAGCAAGCCTGCGTAGGCGCGAACGGGAGCCGGATGAGCTTTGTTTTCGGCGACTGCGGCGATGGCTTCTTCGACGTGGGTCGGGTCTGCGCGGTCCCACGTTCGCCACAAATGACGCAATTCCGTGAAGATTTCCGGGCCTTTGGCCTTGGCGATCGCGTCGGCGTGTTCGAGTACGTCCGGGTGAATCGCCCCTTGTTGAGCGTTTGTCTCGGACACCAACGTGAACGAGCATGACGCTGCGGTAAGTCCCAGAACCCATCGCGCGGTGAGATGAGTTCGGCCCGAGAAAGCGCCGCGAGTACGAGGCATCGATGGCGTATCCCGTGCTCTCGTCGGCAGGTCAAGGCATCGGCGATCGCGGGCGGGGTTTTCCGCTTTGTTTTGTCGAATGTGGGAGTCGAGGAATGAAAAAATGGGTCGACCGGGGACGTCGTCGTGATCCAAGTCACCGATTTTGGCGGGAATCAGCGGAGGAAATTCGTGATTGGACAGGGGTCCTTGCTCGACTGTGCCTGCTTCGGATAGAACCGTCGCTGCGCGCGCCGAAGAAGTGTTCGTCGATTCGGTGCGAGTGATAGGGCGAGGTTGGATCTCTCGTTGGGATCAAGGGTTTTGATGCCGAAGTGGGTCGGTCGCTCCTCGAAGAAAACGAAGCTGTAACGAACAACGAGACGAAGACCCCACCGCGGAAGCGCTGGCGGAGGAACGATGGTCAATCCCCAGATGGTGATGTACGAGGAGGAGTTCAATCAGATCCAGAATGTCGTGGATCGCCTCGTAAAAGACGCCAATGCGAAGGTCGTTTTCATCGTTGATAAGAATGGCCAGCTCATTGCGGCCAGTGGTGACGTCGACAATCTCGACACCACCTCGCTCGCGTCATTGACGGCGGGCAATATTGCCGCCACCGGAGGCATGGCGAAGCTGCTCAAAGAAAATGAGTTTGCGACGCAGTTTCACGAGGGCGAGAAGGCGAACATCCACATCCAGCTCGTGGGCAATCGCGTCATCCTCGTGGTGATTTTCGATTCCAAGTCGAGTTTGGGTCTCGTTCGTTTGCGTGTTCGACGCGCCAGCGAAGAACTCAACCACATCTTCGAGGCTCTCTTGAAGAAGGTTGCCGATCCCCATGCGGATTCGCCGCTCGGTGAAATCACCGACGAAGACATCGACAACCTGTTCAACGACTAGGAGCGCGCGATGAGTTTCATCAACTACATGGCGCGCGAGATCAACTGCAAGATCGTCTATTACGGCCCGGGTTTGTGCGGGAAAACGACGAACTTGCAGTACATCTACGAGCGCACGAATCCCGACGCGAAGGGGAAAATGATCTCCCTCGCCACCGAAACCGATCGCACGCTGTTCTTCGACTTTCTCCCGTTGGCTCTCGGAGAAATTCGCGGTTTCAAGACCAGGTTTCACCTGTACACCGTGCCCGGTCAGGTCTTCTACGACGCGAGCCGCAAGCTCATTTTGAAGGGCGTCGATGGCGTCGTCTTCGTTGCCGACTCGCAAGTCGAGCGCATGGAAGCGAACGAAGAGTCTGTCGAGAACCTCAAGACAAACCTCGAAGACCAAGGCTACAAGCTCGAAAAAATCCCGTACGTCATGCAGTACAACAAGCGTGACTTGCCGGAAGTCGCCACGGTCGAAGAGCTCCGAGCTCGACTCAATCCGCTCAACGTTCCCGACTACGAAGGCGTGGCGCGTACAGGTGTGGGTGTGTTCGATACGCTCAAAGCCGTCGCGAAACTCGTCCTCACCGAGCTGCGTAAAGGCGGCCCCTGAGATTCGATCGCCGACGTTCGTCTGAGACAAACACGCTCGATGCTTCGACCTCAAAAGGTTTGTCGCATCGAGCGTTTGTTTTTTCGAACATCTGCCCGACGCGATAGGTCACGTCAGCTGCATGTTTCGACGTGAGGATTTTCGGTGAACAAAATCCAAATGGCCGGACGAACAGAGACACTCGAACGCCTTACCGAAGTAAGAACGCCGAGTCTCCATTCCCGGCCATTGCTGGACGAACGTTATTCGTGGAACCGCTCGAGGCGATTCCTACGCGATCACGCGCGGCAATAGATGCGATTGCGGCGGGCCTTGTTCTTGGCCTTGAGCTTCGCGCGGTAGCGTTTCGTCTTCGTGCGGTTGGTCTTGCGAGGACCTTTCGAGAGCATCAGGAACATGACTGGTATCCTCTTACCGAGCAGCGCGACAGCCGGCCGCTCCATTCGAGCGCGCGCAGGGTAGAGCATGTTTGCTTCGAGATCAACCTTGTCCCGTGCATTGTCTGCCTCGAGCTTCGTCCGCAGGACACCTCGGGTCGTTCGTCAGGCTTTGACTGCCGCCTGTTTTTGCAGCCTCGCCGCGTGTGGCGCGGGCATTCACGCGTTGTACGAAGGCGACGTTCGCTTCGAACACTGCATGGCGCTCGAAGATACCGCCGATGTCAAACCCGCCATGCGCATCGCGTGTTGGGACGAATGGCTGAAGTTTTATACGTTTGGACAAACCTCGGATCGCATCGACTACGCGACCGTGCGGCTCAGAAGATTGCGTCTCGGTGACAATGCTCCCGCGGATGAGCCGGCCGGTGATTCGCGTCGAACGGACGCCGTTCCCGAACCGACGACCGCGCTGGCCCCGCCTCCCATGTTGCTCGTCGTCGACGCGGGCTTCGCAGCTCCTGAAAAGAAGGAGGACGAGCAAGCCAAACCGCCCGGCTCCGCGTGTTCCGCCAGATGCGACAACGCTTGGCTCAAGTGCAAAAAAGAATGCGTCACGCCGATGTGTGATCGGCAATCGTGCATCGCCAAGTGCGAACAGTCGTGCACCGAAGAGCATGCGACGTGCATGCGCTTCTGTTTTATGTGACAAACCTCGTGCAGCCCGAATGTCAAACGATTTTCTCAGGAATGTTGGCCCCGTCCCGAGCGTAGAGCTATCGGCAAACGACATGGCTACGCAGCTCGCGGAACAAGTGGCCTCCAGCTTGGAGCCGGGACATCACGACCATACGAATCGCGCGTCCGTACGCGTACTTCGGCCGCGACGAGCAGCTCCGGCCGATACGATTCGACCGACCCGCGCCGAAGTGAACCTCGCGCACTTGCGCCACAATTTGCGCGTCGTCGAGAAGACACTCGCCACGACAAACTCCAAGCCTCCCGCCGTCTGGGGCGTGCTCAAAGCCGATGCGTACGGTCACGGCTCCGCCGCTGTCGCCAGGACGCTGGAACGCGCGGGGATGCCGGGCCTCTGTGTCGCGCTCTTGGAAGAAGCCATCGAGCTTCGAGATGCCGGCATTCGGATCCCGATCCTCGTGATGGGCGGCTATTACGGCCCGCGTCGCGAAGGACTCGAAGAGATCCTCGCGCGCGATCTCGTCCCCGTCGTTTACGACGCCGGACACATCGAACGCTTGGGCATGCTCGCGCATTTCGATGACGACGGGCGTCGCGTCGGTGTGCACCTGAAAGTCGACACCGGCATGGGGCGGCTCGGCGTCAGCATGTCCGAACTCGACGACGTCCTCGATGCCCTCGATGCTCGGCCGCATGTTCGTCTTGACGGACTCATGACGCATCTGGCGTGTGCGGATGCCGAGGACCTCGAAGCGACACGTCACCAGCTTTCGTTGTTTCAAAAGGCGCTGGGTCGCGTGCGGGCGCGAGGGTTTGCGCCTCGATATGTGCATATAGCCAACAGCGCGGCGGTGTTGCGGATGCCGGAGACGCATTTCGATGCGGTTCGTCCGGGCATCGCCTTGTTTGGTGTTTCGCCCGTGGCTTCCGTGGGCAACGACCTCAAGCCGGTCATACGGATTCGAACGGAAATCGTTTCGACTCGTACGATCGAAGCGGGGCAGGCGATCGGTTATGGGCACTCGTGGCGAGCGACGCGACAGAGCGTGATCGCGACGGTGCCGATGGGTTATGCGGACGGACTCGATCGCAAGTTGTCGAACGCGGGACACGCGTTGATTCGTGGTCGGCGAGTTCCGATTGCGGGCACGGTGTCGATGGACATGACGATGCTCGACGTGACGGACATTCCCGGTGCGCGCATCGGAGACGAAGCGGTGTTTCTGGGTGGCCAAGAAGGTCCGCTCGGACGTGATGTGATCACCGCCGAAGAGATCGCGTCGACGACGGGGACGATTCCTTGGGAAGTGTTGACGAGCATTTCTCGACGTGTTCCGCGGTTCTATCGCGAGCCGTGAAGCGGGCTTCGAAGCCGGTCGTGAAGCGCGTCTGATAACGTTGTTCGAATGGCTTCATCGCGACGTGAGCGTGCGACATACAGGCATCGCGCGGGCATTTGGGCGGCCGTCGGGCTGGCAATGTTTGGTGCTGCAACGATTCACATCGGGTGTTCGTCCGACGAGCGTCCACGTGGTGTCGGTTCGTTGCCGGTTCCCGGTCTCGACGGCGGTGACGACTTCGAAGCGGGCTTTGGAGGAAGCGGACCTCCGCTTCCGGATGCCTCGGGGTACTGCGGAAACGAAGTGCACCAGCTGATCTTCGACGCGCCGAACCTGTACTTCGTCTTGGATGCCTCGGGGAGCATGTCCGAAGCCGCTCCGGGGGGCGGAAATCGTTACGACGCCGTACGAGTGGCGGTCGTCAACTTGGTACGCAATCTCGGACCGCGCGCGAAAGTCGGGGCTGCCGTTCTTCCGAAAAAAGGTGGAGCCGAAGATTGCGTCGCCGGGGAAGAGGTTTTTCCTGTCACCCAAGGTGATCCAATCACGGGCCAGGATGGCCCTACGACGACCGGGATTCGTTTGTCCACGATCACGAACCCGAAGGGCGGCACGCCGGTATCGGCGACCATCGAAGGTCTCACACCCGGCTTGCTGGGATTGTCCGGAGAAACCTACGTCGTCATCGCGACCGACGGCGGGCCGAATTGCAACAACACGGCGAGCTGCACGGCTGCGGGTTGCATGCTCAACATCGAAGGCAATCCGGCGTGCGATCCAGCGGTGAATTGTTGTGCGCCCGGACAAGTTGGAGGTCCAAGCTTCTGCGTCGATCAAGCCGCCACCGTTGCGGCGATCGAGAAGCTCGCCGCCGCAGGATTACACGTCGTCGTGCTGGGGATTCCCGGCAGTGAGACCTACGCGAACGTGCTCGACGCGATGGCCATCGCCGGAGGGGTTCCGCGCCCCGACACGCCCAAGTACTACCGCGTCGATCAGCTCGACGAACTCGGTCCGGTCTTGGCGGAGATCGCGAAGGTCGCCGTCACGTGCGACTTCACGTTGGCCGATCCTCCACAGGAGACGGGTTTTACCAACGTGTATCTGGACGGTCAGGTGTTGACGTACAACGTTCCCGGCGGTTGGGTGTGGATGCCTCCGGCAACGGTTCGGTTGCTCGGAGATGCTTGTGATCGCGTGCTCTCAGGCAAAGTGGTCAACGTTCAGATCGTGAGCGGTTGTCCGACGGAAGTACCGAAGTGAATGACAACGTAGAGATCGTTCGAGTTACGCGCGGAGCGCCGGAGGCGGACGAGTTGGCGGCGATTGCGCGTTCGGCCTTTGCCGGTCCGTGGTTTTCACCGATCGATGAGCTCGAGAAACCTTGGGCTCGCGTGTGGTTCGCTCGGGACAAACAGGTCGGTCGAGCGCTTGGATTTTTGGTGTCGTGGCATGTCGTCGACGAGCTGCACGTGCTTCACGTGGCCACCGCGGAAGACGTGCGTCGTCGCGGGATCGGATCGGCGCTCGTGGCGGAAGCGGTCGCGTATGCACACGCGAACGACGTGCGCTTGTGCTTGTTGGAAGTGCGTCAGTCCAACCAGCCGGCGATTCGTTTGTACGAGAAATATGGGTTCGTCGTGGAGAACGTTCGTCCGAAGTATTACGCGGACAACGACGAAGATGCGCTCGAGATGTGGCTGATGTTGAAGCCCTGAGAGCGGGCCTGCGGGATCAGAACTTGGGGATCTTGGGGAACTTGTCTTTGCTCGCCGCGACGTAGTTGCCGCCGCCCGGAGCCGCGAGGCGCGTACCGGTGATGCGCAGCGGGTTGTAGAGCAGTGGTCGCAAGAGAGCTTTCGCCTTCTCATCGAGCGGTTGCAGGAGCGCATCGACCTTCTTCGCGGCATCCGAAAGTTGCTCGCTCAAGTTGATCATGTCGGCGCCCGTGGGTTGCGGCGGGATCTGCTCCATCGTGCGTCGAAGCTCGGTGAGCAGATTGACGTACGCTTGCAACGGCGTGTCGGTGACGACCGTTTGATTCGCTTTCGTCTCCGATTGGCTGAACGAGACGAGTTTGGCGAAGGTGGGAGGCACCGTGCTCGGGCGTTCGCCGAGTTTCGTGACGTCGACATCGGTCTTGATTCGCAAACCGCCGGTGGCTTGCGCGAAACGTTGCTGAAGCTTCTGGTTGAGCATCCGGTTGGCTTCTTCTTTGTTCAGCCCCGGTTCGCCCTTCTTCGACTTCTTCCACTGCGTGTTGTCATCGACGTGGCGCAGCACTTGGAGATACGGCCACGGGGGACGAACCAGCGTGCTGTACAGATCAATCGCTTCTTTCACCGTCGCGGGAGGATTGACGGTGACGTCGGCGATGAAGTCGCTCCATTGCTCGATGTAGCGTTGATCGTAATCCTCGGACAAACGCTTCAAGTTGATCGGAATGCGGTCGCCTTGTTCTTCGGGACCAAGCGGTACGACCCACTGTTCCGATTCGAGAAGACCTGCGGCGTTGGCCACGTTGAGCACCACCATGTAGTGGCCCTTCTCCGTGTACGGACCTTCGACTTCCTTGTACCGGCCGTCCTTCTTTTGTTTCGCGCTCGTAATGTATTTCAGCGCGTCCTGTCGATCCAGGAACATGTCCTGAATGGAGAGCGGCGGGTACTTGCGGTTCTTGAACGTGTCTTCGCCGGCTTCGTCGTAACGCTCGTCGTTCAAGCTGTTGATGAAGAGCTCGTAATAACGCTCCTGTACCGGAACGGCTTTGAGCGTCTCGCGAACTTTGTTCACGAGGGCGACGTTGGCCGGGGGCGGCGTGACTTTTCCAGTTTGTACGAGCTCCAAGTAATAGCGAACGTGGGGCCGGAGTTTGTCTTTCAGTTCGAACTCGGGCATCGAGCTCGTGGCCTTGAGCAAGTCGGCCCAGAGATCGGTGAGGCGACGTGTCTCCTCGTCGATGTCGAGGTTCTTGATGTCGCTCATCATCAAGTACGTCTTCAGATCGGTGCGTTCGCGTAGGTACTGTTTTCCTTTGGCGGCGCCGAGTCGTTCTTCCAGTTTGGTCTTGCACGGAAGGACAAACCCGTGGCTCAACAGCTGCACGTACGCGGTCATCGCGGGACGACCGACGACTTCACCGCGGTACATGCCCCAGCCGTACGACAAGGGCAGAGCTTTGCGGAACTCGTCGAGCTCTTGCAGACGTTTGAGGAGCGGATCGAGGGCTTCGAGTTTCGGTCCGGGTGATTCACCGTCGGCCCAGTTGATCTTCATCGCGGTGGCGACGCGTTCGTTTGTCTCGCGATGTAGGGCTCGGTTCGCAGCGAACGATTGGATGCTGGGTATGGCCAGGATAAACCCGAGCGTGAACGCGGCGGCGCTGACGGCGATGCGCATGATGCGTTGACGCTTGAGTTCCGCAGCGCTGCGAGCGGCGACGTCACCATCGGGGAAGACGACGTTCATGAAGACGTCGTGCAGGAAGTAGCTCTTCGATTCGGTGACTTGCTGGGCGGATGCTTCGGGCGGGCGAATGCCCATGGCTTGGCCCATGCGCGCGAGCACGCGATCGAGCGGGCGACCTTCTTGCGTGCCGCTCGTGAAGTAAAACCCGCGGAAGAGCGGCGTGCCTTGGAAGGTGTTGACCGCGAAGATTGTCTGGACAAGCTCGGTCAAGTTGCGCTTGATGCCTGCGAATTCGAGCGGGAATTGATAGATGCGTTCGCGCGCTTCGCGGTTGCGTTCTTGGCTCAGGCGCTTGAGGGAACGCGAGTGAATCTTCTGGACGAGGACGTCGAACTCGCGATCGAAGACTGCGCCGGGGTTGTTCTTGTCTTCGGCGAGCTTGAGCGTCGCGCCCCACGCTTGGGCGCGATCACTCTTGCGGATGTCCCCGAAAAACTCGATGAAGCCGGCGATGAGATCGCACTTGGTGAAGAGCAGGTAGACGGGAACGACCATCTGCAGCTGCGTCATCACTTCATCGATACGCGCGCGTAGTTTCTTCCCGGTCGACTCGATCTGCTGTTCGCTCGCGTCGATCAGCTCCGCGATGTTGATCGCGATGAGCACGCCGTTGATCGGCTTGCGGGAGCGATACCGCTTGAGCATCTGCAAGAACGAGATCCACTCGTCGTGATCATCGCCTTCGGTCGTGTAGCGACCGGCGGTGTCGAGGAGGATGGCTTCGTTGGTGAACCACCAGTCGCAGTTACGCGTACCGCCGACACCACGGACGCCGCCGCCGCGTGGATCCATGAAGGGGAAGATGAGGCCGGAGTGTTTGAGGGCGGTGGTTTTACCGGCGCCGGGAGGGCCGATGATCACGTACCAAGGCAGCGAATAAAGCGCGGCTGCGCCGCCTTTTTTGCCTTTGCCGAGCTTGGAGGTCTTGAGGGCGTTGATGCCGCCTTGCACCTGCTTTTGCAGCTCTTGGATCTCCGCACGTCGCTCGGGGCGCGCGTTGTTCGCCTGCTGCATGCCTTGATGCGCAATGGCTCGTTCAAGTGCCGTTGCCGCACGACTTGCTCGAATCCGGCTCCAAAGAAGTCGAACAACACCGGCCAAAACGACCAGGATTGTCCCGACAATCGGCAGCCAGAGCGGCAGCTTGAGGATGTACCAGAGGGCCCAGACGATGAGCGCCAGCAGCGCAGAAAATACCCACCACACGCGATCACCTTATCAACGATCCGCCGCGACGTGTCAGTCGTCTCGCGTGGTGTGAGAGACCTGCTCAACTCGCGTAATCGTCGGGTTCGAGGTGGGCATCGGGAGCCATCCCCGCAGCGATTCGCTTGGCACGGATCGTCTCGACAATCAGCTCGACGACTTCGAAGTGTGTGGATGGTGCGTGGTACTGCGTCGCGGACACCGGTGGCAACGCAGCAAGATGCTCGGCGACGGCTTCACGATCGTCTTCATCGACTTCGAAAATCGCCGACCGCAGATCGTCTTGAGGATCGTTTTCGATCGGTGGATCTTTTTCGATTGAACTTTCTGCATCGTCGCGTTCGACGACCTCGTCATCGTTGTCATCGTCGTCGTCGTCATCGTCATCGCTCGAACGTCGCTTCGTGATCTCGGATGTGCTTGTTTCAATGGGCAATTCGAGCGCTCGGGCGATGAGCTCGATGGGGCGCAAGATGAGGTAAACGGGTTCGAGTTCGACGCGGAACGAACGTGGATCGTCTTCGGTTCGCCAGAAGCCTCCATACGCGCGACGCGTGACTTCACCGAGGTATGCGCCGATCGCTTGTGCGGCGAGCGCAGCTGTTTCGTTGCGCTCGTGCGCGGCTTTGCGGGCGAGGTCGACGTAGTGATCGAGCACGGGAAGAGTTTCCGGTGCGAAGTCGAGCGTGAAGCCGACGCTTTGTTTGACGAAGCGAACACACGACGCGGCGAGATCCGCAATGATCGTCGGCGGTTCGTCGGATCCGTGGCTGCATCCCGCGTGAGATTGCCCGTTGCTTTTGCCGTTTGTCCCGGACACTCCTGACCTTCTTTCCATGATCCTCGACATCTGGAGGATCGATTTCTGCGTGATCTTGGTGCGAGTTTGGCGCCACGACGCTGTGAGTCACGTTGCTTTTTTGCGGCGGGAAAACGTCCCGGGAAAAACCTTTCGAGGTCGTTCGTCGGACGCAAAGACGTGCAAATGGCGCGGGATCTGCGTGGTTTTTTTTTCGTGAAAAGACTTCCGTAACGGGAGGTGCCTCATGCTACTCTGCGAACCTCACGCACATGCGGATTGGAATCTTCAGTGATACGCACGCGAACTACGAGGCGCTCAGCGCTGTTCTCGAGGCGTATCGTCGCGAGCGCATCGACGTCTATTACTGCCTGGGCGACACCGTAGGGTATGGTGGGTCCCCGAACGAATGCGCCGACTTGGTCCGAAAGATCGCGAAAAAGACGATCCTTGGCAACCACGACGCCGCAGTCGCGGGACGCATGGACTACTCGTACTACTACGAAGCGGCGCGCCAAGCGCTGGACACCCATGCATCCATGCTTTCCGCTGAAAATGCGGCTTGGTTGCGGAGTCTTCCGTATCAAGAAAAGCTTCCCGAGCTGGGCCTTGATCTGTGCCACGGCTCTCCTGTGAGGCTCGAAGAGTTCGAGTACATCTTTGCTCCCGAGCAAGCTCGGGAATGCTTGCCGATGTTCCACGAGCTCGGACACCTCACGCTGATCGGCCACTCACATCTTTGCAAAGTTTTTGCACTGACCCCGACGACGGTCGAGGAGCTGCCGGCCACGGATTTCACGCTCGAGTCGAATCGAAAGTACATCGTGAGTGTTGGTTCCGTCGGACAACCTCGCGACTACGACAATCGTGCCAGCTACACGATTTTCGACACGGATGCGAAGCGCTTCGAGTTCCGAAGGGTCGAGTACGACATCGAGACGGCCGCCGAAAAGGTTCTGAAAGCCAAACTCGAACGGAACTTCGCCCATCGCCTCTACATTGGCGTTTGATCGGCGTTTGATCGGCGTTTGATTCGAGTCAAAACCAAATTGCTTCACGGGTGAACGGTTTCGTTCACCCGTTTGCATTTCGAAGGCGTGCTTGAATCTCGGGGGCTCCGAGTCGCCCCAAAACCCCTCATTTTTTGCGCGAAGACCTTGCTCGCGCGTGAATCAAGAGCGTCGTCGAGTCACTCGCGACCGGTGTTCCGTTGAAGTCCCCGACAAACGTTTGGATTTCAAAACCGTTGTAGTGGAGCAGCGCTTCGAGCTCTTGCGGGTAAAACTGGCGATGCGCAAGAGGCGTCATCCACGTCTCACCTCCGCTCACCGGCGAAAATTCCATCGCCACGAAGAGCACCTGACGGAGTTTGTCGTAATCAAATCGTTCGGAATACCGAACCACCGTCTCCGTCTTGCCGTCTTCGCTCGGATACCGAAAACGCGGCGTGTGATACGCACGTCCGGGATCGCGTGCGAGCTCTTCCGGTTCGGGCATCGACACGTCGAACACGAACTCACCTCGCGGGGTCAGGTGTTCGAGCACGCGGGCGAGGAACAGTTCGACGTCCTGGCGCGTGTACAGGTGCAGGAAGGCGTTGAACGGGCAGAAAACAAGTGGAAAACGTCGGTCGAGTTTGGCGCGACGCATGTCGCCGTGTTTCAGAACGATCCGCCGTTGAACTTCGGCCTCTTCGTCCTTCAAGCGTGAGCGCAGGTCCGCGAGCATCTCGGCGGACAGGTCAACGCCGGTGACGGGCGTGCCCGTGCGGGCCATGGGGATCGTGATGCGCCCGTTGCCGCAGCCGTATTCCAGAACCGGGCCGCCTTGCGCGCGGGCCAGGTCGACGTAGTAGCGCACGTCATCCAGACGCGACTTGTACGTTCGCGTGTAATACGCGGGGTTTTCGTAGTGAGCGGAGGTGCCGGCTTCGAGTTCCGGGTCGTTTTTCCGGGAACGTTTCGTCATGACGTCCGCACACGTTGCTTCATGCGCATACGAATGTACAGCCGCAAGCACAGGCGAACGCGGGTTGGGACGACAAACCCGATGGAATTGCCGGGAATTTGGTCAGACTTCGATGAACGACGGCTGAGCGCGGAGCCATTCGAGAACGACGTCGTTCGTGCTCCGGTGGAAGTGAACCTTGCCGGCGGCGATTTCGCGCAAGCTGGTCACGGCAGCCTTGTTCTTGGTTTTCACGAGCGGATCGTTGCCCTTCATGAGCTGTCGGGTCCGGGCCGAAGCCAGGATGACCAGGGCAAAACGGTTCTCTTCTCGCTCGAGGCAATCTTCGACGGTTACGCGTGCCATAGTTGGGAGGGCGGAAGGTAGTCGGAGTTTGGCGCAGGTGCAACTCGTTCGCGCTTGGATCGCTCAGGTTTCGACGATGGTTCCGATGTTCTCGCCTTTGCACACGCGCAGGATGTTTCCGTGGGTCGTCAGCTTGAAGACGCGAATGGGCATCTTGTTTTCACGGCAAAGCGTGACGGCGGTGGAATCCATGACGCCGATGCGATCGACGAGGAAGCGATCGTAGGAGAGTTTCGCGAACATCTGCGCGTCGTCGAATCGCGTCGGATCGCGATCGTAGATGCCTTCGACCTTGGTCGCCTTGAACAGAGCTTGCGCTTGAATCTCCATGGCGCGCAGGGCCGCGGCGGTGTCTGTCGAGAAAAACGGGTTGCCGGTGCCGGCGGCAAAGATGACGACGTTGCCTTTGTCGAGGTGCCGCATGGCGCGGCGGCGAATGTACGGTTCGGCGACTTGACGAATTTCGATCGCCGTCATGACGCGTGTGGGGACGTCGTGTTTTTCGAGCGCGTCTTGGAGCGCGAGTGAGTTCATGACGGTCGCGAGCATGCCCATGTAGTCGCTTTGCGAGCGATCCATGCCTTGGGCTGCTCCTTTGAGGCCGCGGAAGATGTTTCCACCTCCAACGACCACGCCGATCTGCACACCCCAACGATGCAGTTCGGAGATCTCGGCGGCGACACGTTGCAATGTTTGAAGGTCGATGCCGAAGTTGCCTTCGCCGCACAGGGCCTCACCGCTGATCTTCAGAACGATGCGGCGGTACTTGAGGTCGGGGGCGGGGCTGGGCGGCGGGGGAATGGTCGAGTCTTCGCGGCTCTCGGTACGCATTACCGGCGGTGTCTAGTCGCCTCGGGCGCTTGCTGCAACGTGACGTTGGGGGGTTTCTCGTGGACGGAAAGGTGTCGGCGCAAAACTGCCCACCACTTTTGAAAGGACGAGGGAATTTTCGAAAGTCGCGGCGTTTCGCGAGGCGTCCGGAGAGGTGTCGGCCACTTTTGGAAAAAGTGCCGCGTCCAAAAATGCTACACCCGCGCCGATGTTTTCGACGCTTCACAGACGCAGTGCGCTTGTCTTGACAATCTCGGCGCTGCTCGTCGGCGGGCCCGGCTGTAACGATCGCGCCATCTCGAATCCACCGCCCGTTCCTTCGGCTGCCGAAGCTCCCGCCGCGGGTTTGTCGCCGGAGCAAGCCGCACGGGTCGTTGCGAAAGTCGGCGATCGCGTCCTCACGCTGGGGGATTTCGCCGCGACGCTCGAGCGCATGGATCAATTCGATCGCCTTCGTTACCAAACGAAAGAACGACGTCGCGAGCTGCTCGACGAGATCATCAACGTGGAGCTCTTGGCCGCGGAAGCTCGAAGGCTTGGTCTGGACAAACAGCCCGAGACGCAAGACGCGATTCGTCAGATCCTGCGCGATGCGATGGTGTCCAAAGCGCGCAAAGGCTTGCCTGCGCCCGGTGACATTCCGCAAGCCGAGGTCAACGCGTATTACGAAGCGAACAAAGAGAAGTTTGACGAACCGGAACGACGTCGCGTGGCGGCGATCGTGCTGAACGACAAGAAAACCGGCGAGAAAGTGCTCGAAGAAGCGCTCAAGGTGACCACGCCAGCGGCGTGGGGAGAACTGTTCGAGAAGCACTCGACGACCGCGCCGAAGACGAAGGCGCAAGCGACGCCGGTCGAGCTTGCCGGGGACTTGGGTGTCGTCGGTTCACCCGATGATGCACGTGGGAAAAACCAGAAGGTTCCCGAGCCGGTGCGTACGGCCGTCTTCAAGATCGGCAATGTGGGCGCTGTACACGACAAACTCGTCGAAGCCGACGGCAAGTTCTTCATCGTGCGGATGAACGGCATCACCGCGGCGCACAAACGCAGCGTGCAAGAAGCGGATCGTTCGATTCGTGTCCTGATCCTCCAGCAGAAGATGCAGGAAATGGAGAAGTCGTTCGAGGCCGAGCTGCGCAAGAAGTTTCCGGTCGAGATCGACGAAGCGGCGCTTGGCAAAGTGCAGCTTCCAGCGAACGTCAAACCGCTCGACGCCAACGCGGCGGACCCGTGGGCCTTGCCTGGATTGGGCCTCGATGTGGACGCCGGACCTCGCGACGGCGGCTGAAAATCAAGCTTTGTTTGCGCATCCATCCATCCCAAAGCACCCGCGTGAGCCGAGTCGTGATAGGCCGATTGCGCCATGTCCGACACGCAAAATGCCCGCGCAGCTCAGCTGATTGCCAAGCTCGATGAATTGAACGCTCGTGCCCTCGAAGGCGGTGGTGCGGCTCGTATCGCCAAGCAACACGAACAGGGCAAACTCACCGCGCGCGAGCGGATCGAATTGCTTCTCGATCCCGGAACGTTTGTCGAAATGGACCGGTTTGTCGTGCACCGATGCACCGACTTCGACATGGACAAATCCAAGGTCCTCGGCGATGGCGTCGTGACGGGTTGGGGCCTCGTCGATGGGCGCAAAGTCGTGGTGTTCGCCCAGGATTTCACGGTCATCGGCGGATCGCTCTCGGGGGCGTACGCGTCGAAGATCTGCAAGGTCATGGATCTCGGCATGCGCATCGGCGCGCCGATCATCGGCCTCAATGATTCCGGCGGTGCGCGTATCCAAGAAGGCGTCGAGTCACTCGCGGGTTACGCGGACATCTTCTTGCGCAACACGTTGGCGAGCGGTGTCGTTCCGCAACTGAGCGCCGTCATGGGACCGTGTGCCGGAGGTGCTGTGTATTCGCCCGCGATCACGGACTTCATCCTGATGGTCGAGCACACGAGTTACATGTTCATCACGGGGCCCGAGGTCATCAAGACGGTCACGAATGAAGACGTGACGAAGGAAGATCTCGGAGGTGCGGCGACGCATGCGGTGAAGAGCGGGGTTTGTCACTTGACCGCGCCCGACGATCGTGTGGCGCTGGCGCGTTTGCGTGAGCTGCTCTCGTTCATCCCGTCAAACAACACGGAGGATCCGCCGCGCAAGGTTTGCTCCGATCCGATCGATCGTGAGATCCCCGAGCTCGACACGATGGTGCCGGTCGATTCTTCGAAGCCGTACGATATCAAGAACGTGATTCGCGCCGTCGTGGACGACGGCCATCTGTTCGAAGTGCACGATCGGTATGCGCAGAACATCGTGTGTGGGTTTGCCCGAATCGGAGGTCGTCCGGTGGGCATCGTGGCGAATCAGCCTGCTGTGTTGGCGGGTTGTCTGGACATACGGGCGAGCATCAAGGGCGCGCGGTTTGTCCGGTTCTGCGATTGTTTCAACATCCCGCTGGTGACGTTTGTCGACGTGCCCGGGTTCTTGCCGGGGACGGATCAGGAGTACGGCGGCATCATCACGCACGGGGCGAAGCTGCTGTACGCGTTCGCGGAAGCGACGGTCCCGAAGATCACGATCATCACGCGCAAGGCGTACGGGGGCGCGTACGACGTGATGGCGTCGAAGCACATTCGGGCGGACTACAACTTGGCGTTTCCGACGGCGGAGATCGCGGTGATGGGACCGGATGGTGCGGTGAACATCGTGTATCGGAAAGAGATCCAAACGGCGGCGGATCCTGTGGCGGCGAAGGCGCGCTTCGTCGAGGAGTACAAGGCGAAGTTTGCGAATCCGTACAAGGCGGCGGAGCTGGGATTCGTGGATGAAGTGATCAAACCGCGCACGTTGCGCACGCGTCTCGATCGCACGCTCGATTTGTTGAAAGACAAGCGCGACAAGAATCCGTCGAAGAAACACGGCAACATTCCACTGTGACCGCCCCTCGGGGCGTGTCTGGTGCGCAGCGTCTCGCCCACGTATTCTTTGTCGGACCATGTGGCGAAACGCTTTCTTTGCGGCCGTTCTCGGCCTTTTGGTCGCTTGTGCGCAGATTCAAGTCCCCCTTCCCGGCGGGCCGGATGGAGGTCAAGGCGGTGCGTCTAGTTCGTCTGGACAACCAGGCGGAACGAGTGGTGCGGCGGGTACGTCCGTTGGAACGGGGGGTACGTCGGCCGCACCTTGTGACGAGGCCGGTGTATGCGGCGATTTCGTCAGTGGTTGCACGGGGTGTGCGGTCACGACGACCTGTGCCGAGGTGTATGACGGGTGTTTCGGCGACGATGCGTGCCTCGACTACAACATGTGTCTGACATCGTGTGCGGTCGCGGATGCGGCGTGTCGTGATGGCTGTGCGGCGGCGAATCCTGTCGGAGCGGACCGGTACGGAGCGCTTCTGAGCTGCATCGTGTGCCAGGTCTGTCCGAACTCGTGCGCTAATTTCGCCGAATTTTGTCCCTGAAAACCGGCACTCGTCTCTACAAACGAGTCCTTACTTCATGGCTTGACCGTGTCGTGGTAACCCTTCCCGACCCCAAAAGGGCAATCCACTGGGCATGGGCAAGAATCTCCTCGTCATCAACGTCGACATCCGCGAAACGCGCGTCGCCCTCATCGAGAACGGCATCATTGCCGAACTGCACATCGAACGCGATGCGCAGAAGGGAACTCTCGGCAACATCTACCTCGGAAAGGTCAGTCGCGTGCTTCCGGGCATGCAGGCGGCTTTTATCGACATCGGCCTCGAGCGCGCAGCGTTTCTACATGTCGAAGATCTGATTCGCCCCGACGATTTCGACGCCTACTTATCAGGGCGTCATCAACATGGTTCGGGGTCCGAAGACGATGATCGTTCATCGTCTTCGTCGCACGAAGACTCATCACGCGTCGAACGAGACGTGACGATGTCGCTTCCTACGGCGCTGGATGTGGCCGAAGCGGAAGCCGACGCAGAAGCGGAAATCGAAGAGGAAGCGTCAAGTGATTTTGGCGATTCACGCGATGATTCGGCTGCGTACGAAGTTTCTTCGGAAGAACGAGCGGCGGAAGATCCGCCCGTCGACGAAGCACCGGTCGAAGAAGCGCGAGTCGAAGAAGCTCGCGCCGACGACGAACCGGAAGCCGCCGAAGTCGACGAACCAACCGAAATTGCAGCTGCTTCGCCGGAAGCGGCGGACGCGACAAACGACGTCAAAGACGTCGCCACGGAAGTCTCTCCCACGGCTCCTCGTGGCGGACGATCCTCGCGTGGACGAAGTCGCGGTCGCGTGCGTCGGTCCGGACGAACTGCCGATCGACGTCCATCGATCGAGACGGCCGCCGCTGCGGCACCCGCAGCACCCGCAGCTCCGCCTCCACCACGTGAACCAGTTCCACATGTGCGTGAAGGTCGGCCGCCGCGTGAAGGTCGAGATCGCGATCGCGGACGTGGTGGTCGCGACCATCGCGAACGTCGAGAAGCTCCGCAACCGCGTGAGTCTTCCGCCGGACGTTCGGGGCGGGATCGTCACGCCAAACGGCAATCGAGTCAGCACGAGCCGCCGCGCGTTTCCAAGACGACGCCGATTCGCGAGGTCATTCGCGAAGGCCAAGAAGTGCTCGTGCAGGTTTCGAAAGAACCCATCGGCACCAAAGGCGCGCGTGTCACGAGTCACGTGTCGTTGCCCGGTCGGTACGTCGTGTACTTGCCGACGGTCGATCACGTCGGGATCTCCAAGCGCATCGGTTCCGAGAAAGAGCGCTCGCGTCTGCGTGAAGCCATCGAATCGATGAAGCCGCCGCAAGGTGGACTCATCGTTCGTACGGTCGCGGAAGGTTTGACCAAGAAGCAGATGAAGGCCGACGTGGGTTACCTCGTTCGCCTTTGGGGTGAGGTGGTCAAGAAGCGCGAGAGCGTCGCGCGAGCTCCCGCGTGCCTCTACACCGAGCTCGATCTCGTGCTCAAGACGGCGCGGGATCTGTTCACCGACGACATCGAGAAGATCGTCATCGACAGTCGGGAAGAGTTTGTCCGACTGCGACGCTTCATGGAAATGTTCATGCCCGAGCGCGTCGAAGCCGTCGAGCTTTACGAAGGGCACGAACCGATCTTCGACGCCTACGGCATCGAGGACGAGATCCACCGTGCGTTGTCACGAAAAGTGCCGCTCGCTTCCGGTGGTCATCTCATCATCGATCAAGCCGAAGCTTTGACGGCGATCGACGTGAACACGGGAAGGTTTGTCGGAAAGGGTTCGCGGGATCTGGAAGAAACGATCCTCATGACAAACCTCGAAGCGGTCGATGAAATCGCCTACCAGCTCCGATTCCGGAACATCGGCGGTTTGATCATCTTGGACCTCATCGACATGGAGCGTCCGAGCAACCGTGAAAAGGTTCGTCGGCGACTCGAAGAGCACTTGGCGCGCGACAAAGCCAAGACCACGTTCAATCGCATCTCGGAGCTCGGGCTCATCGAGATGACGCGCAAACGCACGCGGGAGAGCCTCGGGCGCATCATGCTCGAGCCGTGTTTCTATTGCGACGGCACCGGCCAGCTGCAATCGAAGCAGAGCGTGGCGTACGAGATCATTCGGCAGATACGTCGCGAGATGGCGGGCTTGCCCGGCTACAGCATCGTCGTCAATGCGCATCCGGCTGTCGTCGATCTGTTGAAGAACGAAGAACGGATTGCCGTACAGGAGGCCGAGCGTTTGTTCACTCGGCGCATCGAACTCGTTCCGCGCAAGGAATACCACCTCGAGCAGTTCGACTTGCAAGGCAGGTAAGGCAGATGAGCGCATCCGACCGTCATCCCAGTGAAGCCGATTCGCATGGCGGCATGGATGCGCGCCGTGCCGAACGCGTCACGATCAACAAGGAGTTCGAATCCTACGACGCGTTCGTTTCGGAATACGTGACCAACATCTCGCGCTCGGGAGTGTTTGTCCGGTCCAAAAACCCGCTCGAAGTCGGCACGAAAGTCAACCTGCGTTTCACCGTCATCATGGACGACGTCGAGGTCATCGACGGCGTGGGTGAAGTCGTTCGCGTGCACGACGATCCGCCCGGCATGGGCCTCGTCTTCACCGAACTTCCCGAGGCTTCGCAACAAATCATCGACCGTCTGCTCACCGCCGAAGGACGCCGCGCCGCAAACAAGTGACGCGGTTTCTCCGGACGAACTTTCCCCAACTGCCATGTTTACAGGACTCGTCGAGACGATCGGCCGGCTGCGGCACAAGAGCGGTGGGGCCGTATCGCGCGTGCAGATCGAAGCGTCCTTGGGCAAACTCGATCTCGGCGAATCGATCGCGGTCAACGGGGTTTGTCTCACCGTCGATCGCATCCTGCCGTCGGGCTTCGAAGCGGACGTTTCACCCGAGACACTCGCGCGTACGACGCTCGGCGGATTGACGCTCGGAGCCGCCGTGCACCTCGAACGAGCCACGCCGCTCGGTGGACGCATGGGCGGGCACGTCGTGCTGGGGCATGTGGACGGCATCGGGCAGGTGATGGACTTGTCATCACGAGGCGATGCCAAACGTCTCGAGATCAAATTGGTCGGCTCGTTGGCGCCTTATTTGGCCGACAAAGGTTCGGTTTGTATCGACGGCGTCAGCCTCACGATCAACCGCGTCGAGGATCGCCTTACGGAACGTGTGCCGGCGGTTCACTTCGAGGTCATGCTCGTCCCGCACACTCTCGGACGTACGCTTCTGGGAAATCTTCGTCCCGGACACGGTGTGAACATTGAAGTCGACGTCCTCGCGCGCTACGTGGCGCGACAACTCGCACTTGGAGCAACTTCGGGGTTTGGGGCGACGAGCCCCGTAGGCGACTCGAAGCCCCCAATGCTCAACTTGGGGTGGGGAGAACGGAACGGCACTTCGAATGAACAACCTCACGACGAAAGCAGTGACGAACGTCTCCTGGAAAAACTCCGAGCGGGCGGATTCGTCCGATGAAGGAGTCGTTATGCCGCATCGATTGATGATTGATTCAGCTGTCCTTGCTCGTGTGAATCGAGCGCTCGATGCGATCCGTCAGGGTCGCATGGTGATTTTGGTCGACGACGAAGATCGCGAAAACGAAGGCGATCTGTGCATGGCCGCGGAGCTCGTGACGCCCGAGGCGATCAACTTCATGGCGAAGTACGGTCGCGGGCTCATTTGTTTGGCGCTGGATGAAGACCAGGTCGAGCGGCTCAATTTGCCGATGATGAGTGCGCCGGGTCGAGGTGGACCGCCGCTTGGAACGGCGTTTACGGTGAGCATCGAAGCGCGCACGGGCGTGACGACGGGCATCAGTGCGGCGGATCGAGCGCGTACGATTCAGGTGGCGTGTGCGAGTGACGCGAAGCCGAGCGACCTTGTGACGCCGGGCCATGTGTTTCCGTTGCGAGCGCGTCGCGGAGGCGTGCTGGTGCGTACCGGACAAACGGAAGGTTCGGTGGACTTGGCGCGTATGGCGGGGCTTCGTCCTTCGGGCGTGATCTGCGAGATCATGAACGACGACGGCACGATGGCGCGAATGCCGGACCTCGAGAAGTTTGCCCAGGAACACAAGCTCGAACTTCTGTCGGTGGCGGACTTGATCCAGTACCGAATGCAGACCGAACGGCTCGTGCGCAAGGTTGCCGAGCGTCAGATGCGTTTGGACCAGACCGGGACGATGTGGTCGGCGGGCGTGTACGAGATTGTGGGTGAATCTCGGCAATACTTGGCGTTGTCGAAGGGCACGATTGACGGGACGAAGCCGGTGTTGTGCCGAGTGCATTCCGGGTCATTGCTTGCGGATTTGTTCAGCTCGACGTTGTTCGAGGGTGGGTCGAATTTGCGGGAAGCGATTGCGACGATCGAGGCGGCGGGCGCGGGCGTGATTCTGTACATATCGCCGACGATCGATATCGGTCGCGAATTGGGAGGCAAGTCGGCGACGAATACCGAGGAGCCGGTGGTTTCGCGTCCGGCGACGTTGCGCGAGTTTGGCTTGGGCGCACAGGTCTTGTCGGATTTGGGTTGCCAAAAATTGCGCTTGTTGACGAACAGCCAAACGAAGATTGCGGGTTTGAATGGGTTTGGCTTGGAAGTGGTCGAGCGCGTGCCGCTCGTATCGATGCGTGGTGAGGCATAGAAGGTGAAGCGATGAGCGTGCAGAACGAGCAAAAGACGCCGCGGTTTGTCGAGGGGCATTTGGTGGTTCCTGCGGGGGCCAAGTTTGTCCTCGTGGCGAGTCGTTTTAATCATTTCATCGTGGATCGGCTGGTGGACGGAGCGCTCGATGCGTTGGTTCGTCACGGTGGATCGGCGGCGGATGTGACGATCGTGCGTGTGCCCGGGGCGTGGGAGATTCCGGTGGTCGTCCGGCGCATTGCGGAGAAAAAGGCTGCGGCCGGCATCATTGCGCTCGGGGCGGTGATTCGAGGTTCCACGCCGCATTTCGATTATGTTGCGGCGGAAGTCACGAAAGGCATTGCGCAGGTCTCGCTTCAGACGGGCGTGCCGGTCGCGTTTGGCGTGCTCACGACGGACTCGATTGAACAAGCCATCGAGCGAGCGGGGACGAAAGCCGGCAACAAGGGTTGGGAAGCGGCGGTGAGCGTGATTGAAATGGTTTCGCTTGCCGGGGCGCTGGACTCCGCGGGATACTGAGAAAAGAATTCATCCATGGGTGCTCGATCGACAGGCCGTGAGGCTGCATTGCAGATGTTGTTTGCGCTCGAGAGTGGAGGGTCGATCGAGCGGGTCATTTCGTATTTTTGGCGTCTGACGCCGGGAGATCCGGAGGGACGCGACTATGCGGATGAATTGGCGCGCGGGGTGGCGAACGAAATCGACCGCGTGGATGGAATGATCCGCAAAGCGAGCGTCAATTGGCGTCTCGAAAGGATGGCGCGGGTCGATCGGAATATCTTGCGTATCGGCGCTCGGGAATTGTCGCAGAGCTCGGACGTACCGCGTGCGGTCATCATCGACGAAGCGGTCGAACTGGCAAAAAAGTTTGGCACGGAAGAATCGTCGTCATTCGTCAACGGCGTATTGGATCGCATTGCGGAGGATTTGGGCCGCGTGGATCGGGATGCCAAAGCGAATAAGGGAAAACCGGGCGGTTTTTCCGGGCGACGCGGGCCGAAGCGGGGATGATCGGATCGCACGGGTCGACTGAAATCAACCGGCGCGGATTTCATTGCCGACATATCCCGGCGTGATTTTGTCGATCCGACGTTCCAGTGTTGTTCATAGCTCATTCGTCCATTCGTGGGGCGGCTTGTCTTTTGCCCGGCAAAATCGACATGGCCCCCTCGATTTGACTAGCCGCCGCCCACAAACTTTGTTCAAGTGCGCGCCCATGAAAAACGTTCACGTGTTTTTGTGTATCGCCCTCGGCGCCGCATCGCTCGTGGCTTGTGGTCCGAGCAAAATCGACCAATGCAACGCGTTCATCGACAAGGCCAATGCGTCGCAAACGACGATCACGGGCTTGAACCTCGATAGCGAGGATCCCGCGGTGCTCGAAACGGCGGCCGGGAAAATCGAAGCGGACGCGAAGAAGGTCGAAGGCGTCGAGCTCAAGGACGAAAAACTCGTCGCGTTCAAGGGTGACTACGTCAAGAGCCTCAATTCATTGGCCAAGACGGTCCGCGATTTGGCGTCGTTGCAGAAAGACGCGAAGGATCCGGCGAAAGCGGCCGGCGTCGAAGAGAAGGGCAAGAAGATCACGGCGGATGCCGAGAAGATCGAAAAAGACGAGAGCAAGCTCGTCGACGATATCAACAAGTATTGCAGCGGCGGTTGATGTCCGTTCGGGCCGATGGTCGGCCTTATTCACGCGTCCACGCATCCAGCTTCAATTGATCGACAATCCATTGCGATTGCCACGCGCGTTCGCGCCAAAATCCTTCTTCATCGAGCGCCGTATGGGCGGCACAAAATGCCGCCACGGCTGGTTCCTTGTCCAAAAATGCCAAGGCATCCAGCAAATATCCCACCGCCAACGCCGATCCCGATGTACCGCCGGTTTGTCCTTCGAGAGCTTGCGCGAGGGTTTCGACGGTCTGTGCCCGGGCGATTTTTTCGGCAAGCGTATCGTCGTGGGCTCGACGCAATGCTTCAATGACCGGGGAACGTGCATGAAGAAGGGCGGATTGTCCAAACAAACCGAACGATTCTTCATTCCATTCATCGATGCGCCGCAACAGGCGGCCTCGTTCCGCGACGAGCTTATGCTGCTCCCGTAGGATATTTCCGTCGAGCTCCACGAGCCAAAGTTCGGCGGCGAGCCATAAGGACAAATCTTCGCGCCGGCACGCGTGAATGCCTCGGGCGCAAGGGGAAAGCGAGGACTCTGCCGTGACCCAAGCGCCCGGTTCGGCGTTCGGAGCGTCGAATGGTTTAGGCCAGACAAACTTGGAGTAAGGGCCGACGGTTCCGGAGGCGAGAAACTTCCAAGCCAACATCAGCGTTGCTCCTCGTTTTTCCAGCGACGAAAGCCGGCGAGCAAATTCGCTTCGGTTTCCGGGGCGACGGGTTCGGGTTGGAGCGCCGAAATGGTTTGTCGCGTCATCAGCATTTGTTCATGGTATGCGACGCAGGCGCCACAGGTTCCAAGGTGCAGTTCGAATCGATCGCGTTCTTCCGCCGTCAACACGCCTTCGAGGTAACTCGTGACGAGCTCGACGATTTCCCGGCACGTCGGATGGGTGGGGACGACCAAACTCATTCGACATTCCTCCCGAAATGAATTTCGAGCACCGCCCGAACTTTCGATCGCGCGCGATGCAACAGCACGCGTTGATTACCTTCGCTCAATTCGAGGATTTCGCCGGTTTCTTCCGCGGTCAAACCCTGCATGTCACGCAACGTGATGACTTGGCGTTGGGCTTCCGGTAAATCGTCAATCGCGGCGGCCACCAAATCCAGCGTTTCTCGGGCCAATAACCGTTGCTCGGCGTCGCGCCACGGCGAAGGCGGACTCGACCAATGCCCCGCCCATCGTTGGTCCGGCTCGAGGAATCGATTCGAATCGACGGAGGGTTCTTCATTCTTTGTGGAATCGAGTGCGGAAAAGGCGATGTCTCGAGCGTCCCGCACGGCTTTTTTCTTGGCGACGTTGACGGCAATACGAAATAACCACGAACGAAACGTCGACCTTCCTTCATATCCGGCAATTCCCGAAAGGACACCCATCCACGTTTCTTGAGCGACGTCTTCGGCCAGGCTGTCGCTCTTTACGTACGCCCGAACGAGGCGCACCACGCATCGATGGTATCGTCGAATGAGCGCTGCGAACGCAGCTTCTTCGCCTCGACGAAGTCCTTCGACGAGCGGGATGTCTTCATCTTGGACCATCGAAGGGACCCCCCACGCGCACCTTCATGCGTTTTTCGCGATATCACCTTCTACGGTCAGGTGCCAAGCCCTTTTGTAATCGTTGTTCAAGGCACATTTGGCACCGTCCAATTTTTTTCGTCGACTCCGTGTAACGATTTCGTGACTCGCGGACACTGCCGGTTGCGAGCGAGACGCCGGCGTAAAAAGCGTCTCCCGCAATAAACCGTTGGCCGCAGCCTTGGGGTTGCAGGTGGAGTTGCGTCATGTGTTCGAATCGTCTGTTGCCCGCATTTGCGTCGTCGTTTGTTTCGAGCCGTATTGGAAACGCCTTGCGCGCGTGCTTGTTGCTCGCGGCATTGGCCGAACCTGCCGGGTGTATGGCTCAGGCCGTTGATGAACAACCGGAAATCGCTACGAACGAAGAGGCTCTGTGTCCGGCGCCGGGAGCGACCGTCGCCGTTGGGTCCCCGCAGGTTGTCTTTCAAAACGCGTATCCTCAAAATGTCCAGGTGACGCAGGCGATTGCGGGCGATTTCAATGGCGATGGCCTGCTGGACGCCGTATTCATTGCCGACGGCGACAAACAGCGCTTGGTCCTCATGGTTGGCAATGGGTATGGTGTGTCGCAAGGAACCATTTCGACAATGGCGGTTCCGTGGGGACTTTACAACCCGCAAAGTGGTACGTCCCTTGATTACGACAATGACGGCGACTTGGACATTGCGTACGTGACTCAAGGTGGAAATTCGTTGGTGATTGCGCTCAACGATGGTTCGGGATCATTTTCGGTGGCTACGACGTTGGCGATTCCTTCGACGTACGGTATGCGTCGCGCTGCCGCGGGTGATTTTGATGGAGATGGTCGGACGGACATTGCAATTCCGGCGAATACATCGCGTACGATCCGGATCGTCCTCAATACGCCGACCGGTTTGTCGCTTCAACCGGCCATTTCGACGGGAAATGGCGCGCCGCTCGACATCAGCGCCGCCGACTTGAACCGCGACGGGCAAATCGACCTCGTGGCGGGTTTGTCCTTCGTGTCGCAACCGTTCTTTGTTTTGCAGGGAAATGGTGACGGAACATTTACCCAGGTCGCTGCGCCGTTACCGAAGAACCAAGGGATCAATGGAGCATATTCCGTGGGCCTCGTCGTGGCCGATCTGGACGCCGACGAGGGCGCGGATGTGGCTTATGTCGATGCGAATACCCGATCGGTGCATGTATTTCGCAACAATTCGGGCGCCGGTGTTTCGTTTGCAAATGAAGCGGATTCGGGCGGCGGACCCTATTCGCTCAATTCGGCGTCGCTTGGCGACATCGCCATGGCTGCGGGGGATTTCGATGTCGACGGGCGTCCGGATTTGGCAGTAATCGGCGATATTTTCACGGTCGGAGCGCAATTGCACGTCCTGCGCAATACGGGCGCACCCGGCGCGCCCCTTTCGTTTGCCGCTTCGGCCGGACCGTGGCTCGTGAATTCCAATGGAAAAACGACGACAAAGCCACGCGGATTTGCGGTCGGACCGTTTCATGCGTCGAGCTGTGGAGCAAGAGCCGATGTTCTGTTTTCGTCGAACAACGACACCGTGTCGGATTGGAGCGTGCAATACGTTCCGAATACGACGGAATGACATAACGAAGCATGAGGGCAACGTTTGTCCAACTCCTACCAATCTCAGCGGCTCTTCGTAGTGCGTCTTGTCCGCATGACCGCAAGTCCCACTGCAACGACACCAATCGCATAACCGTTGCCTGAAGACGCTTTACCTGGGGTCGTGCACGTGCAGCTCGGTTCGACCGTGAGCGGATCGGTCATTCCCGAAAAATTGCCGGCCAAATCAAAAGCACCCAATCGGGTATTCACGGCATCGCCGTCGGTATCGAAATCCCAATTGTGCGACGAACAAATGGCGTGGCCGATCAGCGGCGTGTCGCTCGGGAAAAACGCGTCGACCGGCTTTCCCGTCAACGTTTGTGGATCCAGCGTCGATCGACCGGCAACATCGAGCACCAGCACGGTTCCTTGGTGCGAGACCTCGAGCGGCACGTAAAGTTCTTCGCCGCAAGACGATAACGAGCTTCCACTGGATTTGGTTTCGCCCATGGTGAAAACGGGTTTTTCCGGAGGTGTCGTGTCGGGACCTTCGGTGACGGTAAATGTCGAAATGACGCTGGGAAAACCATTGCAGTTTGTCAGTTCATACGTGACTCCCATCTCGAGGTCCGCATTGGGCTTGATGACCCCGGTGCGGCCGAATTGCGTGAATGTCGTGGGAACGGGCGTACCGTCGGCCTTTTGCAGGACAGCCTGATCGCAGCCGAATTGTGTGGTCCAGATTTTCGTATTTGCCGGGACCTTCGTATCGGTCGTGTTTGGGACCGTGGGTTCGGCGATGGCGCAATCACATGCCTCCGCGGCGGTGGAAAAACTTGCGGCGGCAAGTGAAATGCCAACGACGGTGGCCATCGTCGTAGCTGAGGAAATGCGTGGAAATGTTGAGGTTCGAATCGTGCACTGCATGGCGTTCTCCGTTGATTTGAATAGCAAGGTGCGCGCCGCGGAGCAATGTCGTGTCGCGTAAAGACAGGGCGCTCGTGGCGGTCATCCCAATCCACGAATGACGTGATAAACACCCAAGAGAATTGCTCCAATGGTTGTTCCAAGTCGCATATTGCGCAGGTCCTGAGGGGCGCTCTTGATGCGTGCCAACGCGACGATGCCCAGGATGACCATGATCGGTCCCAGGCTCAACGCGATATAGTTTCGCCCGTTTATCTCGAACTTGATGGCAAATGCGACACCACCGACCACGAGTGCGCTCAGCACGAGCGGATCGATTTTCGGTTCGGGTTTGTCAATCCCGGTCATGGTGTTGGAACACTTCAGGCACACGACACCGGTGATGGCGGCATTTTCCACTTCGGAACCACATTGAATACATGCACTCATGCGTACCTCGGGATCATCTGGAACGAATTTGGGCTGCACGTTGTGGCGTGAGCCGGGAGCCGTTTTTGAAGCGATTGCGTAACCCGCGACGTTAGCACACGCATTCCACGAGCGGAAGTCCCTGGTCGTGCATAATTTGCACGGGACATTTGCGCTGCGCCGCGTGCATGCGGAGGCGGCACCAAGCCTTCATGTCCTCGTTTTCACGCCTGCACGATGGAACTCGGCGCGAATCCTTGGCATTGTTTGGATGGCGCCGTGAGCATCGGCCCATCTGAAGGTCCGAAAAAGTGGGTTCTTTTTGCTCCGCTCGCCTGAGTCGTGGTACGGTGCGCCCATGCATCGCTTGGCTGTCTAAATTCCGCCGGATGATGCAACGAAGATACTTTTGGCGCAGGTTCGTTATGGATGGACAAACAGGTGACAGCAGGCAAACGCTTTCGCAATCCGACGATGAAATCAGAAGCCATTACGGTCAATACGCAGGCGCGCAAATTGCGCTTGTCGTGCGTACGGCGCAAAAAACGGAAGTCATCATTCTCGAGCCAAACGTTCCGATAACCGTTGGTCGTGCTCCCGCCGCGGGCATTCATTTGAACGACATGAAACTCTCGCGCGAGCATGCGCGATTTACTTGGATTGACGATCGGGTTCATCTGGAAGATTTGGGGTCCAAAAATGGAACCCATATCGGCACTCGACGTGTTCAAAAAGCCATCCTCGACATCGGTGATGAAGTGGTGATTGGGGCTTCATCTGTGCGGGTGCAATTTTTGGGGGACATGGGACAGCCCTTGGCCCTCGTGGGGGAAGAACGATTTTATCGGCGAGTTGAAGAACAAGTATCGAAAGCCATTGAATTGAGGCGTCCGTTTGCACTTTTGGCCGTTCGCGTCGTGGACAGACATACGGAATTGCCGCCGGCGAACGGAGTTCGTCCGTGGCTCGAGTCGTTGCAGCGCAGTTTGCGGAATATCGATCGTATTGGTCTTCATGGCGCCGATATGGTCCAGATTCTGCTCCCCGAAACGAATTTCGAGATTGCCGAAAAAACGGCGCGCCTCATTGCCGATCCGCAAATGTCCATGGATATCGCCATGCTCGTCGGCGTGGTCATGCACCGGGGTACATCGCTGGGCGTGGATGAATTGATTGCGCGTGCGCACCAAGCCGTTCGTTGCGCTTCCGTGCGCCGGCCGGTGGTCATTGCGAATGAAGAAGCCTGGAGCACGGCGGGAGATGCCGACGATGGAGATCTCGTGGCGGGCGCGAGTATGCGCGAAGTGCTCGACGTCGTGCAACGCGTGGCTTCTTCACGATTACCGATTATTTTGCTCGGAGAAACGGGAACGGGCAAAGAAGTGATTGCGCGCCTCATACACGAGCTGGGATCACGAAAAGACCAACGCATGGTGCGGGTCAATTGCGGCGCCATTCCGAAGGATTTGGTCGAAAGTACGCTTTTCGGGCATGAACGTGGGGCATTCACGGGCGCGCAACAACAACAAAAAGGGGTCTTCGAAGAAGCGGATCGAGGAACGATATTTTTGGACGAAATCGGTGAATTGCCGTTATCCGCTCAAGCCGCGTTATTACGAGTTTTGGAGACCGGGTGTTTTTGTCGCGTGGGATCCGTGCGTGAAATTGAGGTGAATGTTCGAGTCGTCGCCGCAACGCACCGCAATTTGGAAGCCATGGCCGCCGAGGGTACATTTCGCGCCGATCTTTATTATCGCTTGGGAGGCATTACGATTGAAATTCCGAGTTTGTCGCAACGTCGCGACGATATCGAGCCCTTGGCGCGCCGGTTTCTGCGTTTGGCGAACCAAAACAATGGCCGGCATGTATCCGGCATCGACGCCGAAGCCATGGAGCTCTTACGAGCGTATGCGTGGCCGGGAAATGTGCGAGAATTGCGAAATGCAATCGAACGGGCCGTCGTCGTCGCGCGCAGCGCCTGGATTTGCCCGGATGACCTGCCCGCGCGAATCCGAGCTGCAAAGCCGGATCTCCCGCCCACGTCGCCCACACCGGCACCCGCGCCCGAAGCAATGACCGACGGTACTCCCTCGGCCGATGAACGCGACGCCCAGCCCGTGCGCGACCATATCCAACTGGTCGAAGCTCGGATCGTGCGTGATGCGCTCATGGCTGCCCAATGGAATCGCACGGAAGCGGCGAAACAATTGGGTATTCCCCTGCGAACCTTGTCCTACCGAATGAAGGTTTTGGGAATCAAAAAACCGGTGAGCTGATGGTCGAAATTGTCGTGCCAAACGAAGGCACCGGCTGTGTCGGGCGCAGTCGGTGCCTTGTTCGGTTTCACCTGAGGCCGCGTCGCATCTCATTGCGCTTGCGTCGAGCCGTGAGAATTCGTTATGCGGCCATTGCGGAGAATCGCATCAGGGCGCGTTGGGATCCGGCTCGGGAGTCGGCTCGGGATTCGGCTCGGGATTCGGGTCGGGAGGCGGCTCCACCTCACCACCGCCCTCCGTATCCGGGTCACCGTTCTTTTCTTCCTCGCCCGTGCCTTCTTCGTCTTCGGTCGGTTCTCGTTCATCACCGTCGTCTTCGCCGAACCCTTGATTGCCACCCGGCTCGCTCGATGTGTCCACCAATGTCCGGTATCCGGCATGTTGCACTTGGGCTTCCGTGACATCGTCGGTCGAGCCGATACAGCCCACCGTCGTAAAGATAATCGCGGTAACGAGGGCAAGATGAGCTTGTTTCATGGGAGACTCCATAATTCCTGAATGGTTTTACCCGGATTGCGGGCTCGCCACCGTCAGGGGTTCGGTTGGCGATTGCGTCGTCGTGACGTAAATCCTTCAATGCAGCCGGCATGCCAACCCGTTTTTCGCCAATTTGGTATTTGCCGTTACTGTTTTGAGGTTTCCGGGCTGCGATCAATTGCCGCTCGGCAAATAGTTGCCGGCAAACGATTGCCGAAAGACTTGCCGAGGTTGCTTCGAGCCTTGTGAGAAACGACCGGGGTGACGGGCGAGGCGTGATGATCGCGCCAACCCATGCATTCAGAAGGCGGCGGCATTTTTCGAGCCTACAATCGCTAGTGATTCGATTGCATCGTCGTGCGCCGCGGTGATACAAAGACGTCATGTCCTTGTCTTCGCGTCCGAATGTTTTGATCGTTGGAGCTGGTCCCGTAGGCCTTACGCTGGCGTGCTCGCTGCGCCTGCACGGCGTCGATTGCCTCGTCATCGACAAAACGTCGGGCCCCGTTCGTGAATCCCGCGCGACCGATATTCACGCCCGCACGATGGAAATCGGCGCCACCCTTGGCATTACCGAGGCACTACTTGCCCGCGGCAAACGATCGCATGCCGCGTGGTTTTATTCCAAGGGTCATCGCGTCGCCGGATTTTCCACGGACGAACTTCCCAGCCCGTACCCATTTATTTTAGGATTACCTCAATTCGCGACCGAAGAAGTTTTGCTCGACAGACTCGAGCAATTGGGCGGTAAAGTTTTGCGCCGGCATTCTTTTGGTTCGCTCGAGCAATCCGAAGACCGAGTTCAAGCGACGATCGTCGATGATGAAGGCAAAGAAATCGTGATCGACGTCCCGTGGCTCGTGGGTTGTGATGGCGCGACGAGCCCGGTGCGGCATTGTTTGGGCCTTCCGTTCGAAGGCGATACGTATGAAGAGTTGTTTCTCTTGGCGGATTTGCGCATCGATTGGCCGCTGAGCAAAGACGAATTGCATCTTTTCCTCACGGAAGAAGGTTTCTTCATGGTCTTGCCCATGCCCGACGGTTGGGTGCGGGCTTTTGCGTCGGTGCCTCCCGGGCGAGAGGAATTGGTTGCCGATCGACAAACCTTCGAGCGCTTGATTCGCGAACGGGTGGACGCGCCCTGTGAAGTGCTCGAAGAGGGCTGGATTGCGCAATTTCGTATTCATCGGCGTATGGTGCCTCGTTATCGGCAGGGCCGCGTATTTTTGGCCGGAGATGCGGCGCATATTCACAGTCCCGTGGGTGGGCAGGGCATGAACATCGGCATGCAGGACGCAATGAACCTCGGATTCAAATTGGCGCTTGCCGTTCGAGGTTTGGCGCGGCCCGAATTGCTCGACAGTTATGATATCGAGCGGCATCAGGCGGCGGCGCGAACGCTTCGGGATACCCATTTGGCGACGACGTTATCGATGTTTCAGAGCCCATTGCTGCGCATTCCGCGCGATTTGATGGGTCGAGCGACGCTCGGCTGGACGGGTTTGGCTCGGTGGATGTGCGAGCTCGTGGCCTGTTTTCATTGCGACGTGCGGGATAGCCCCGCCGTGAATTCCATGCGCGGTTCATTGCTGTCGGCGGACGTCGTTACGGATTTGTCGACGGAAGAGCCGAGCGTGGCCGAGCATTTGTCCTATTTCACGGGTACGCGGGCGGGGGAACGAGCGCCGTACGTGCGTTTCGGTGAGCAAAACGAAGCATCGAGTTTTGCGCTGATTTCACCGAATGAACACACCTTGCTTTTGTTCGATGGATTGGCGCTGACAAGCGAGGGATATCGCAACCTGACGAGCATTGCGCGGCACGTGGAACGAGTTTTTCCGGACGTCGTCCGCCCGTTGGTGATCGTTCCGGATGCTCGACGTCCGTCCGAATTGGCTGCGGACATTCGCGTCATTGCCGATCCCGGGGCGAAACTGCATAAAGGATTCGCAGCGGACGCTGAATGCGCATTTTTGTTACGCCCCGATGGATATGTGGCATTTCGTTGCCAACCGGCCGACGAAGCGCAGATCGTGGAGCATTTGGAAAAGATTTTCGTTCGGCGGGTTTCCTGAGGCGTTGCAAACCTTTTCGAGGTTTATCGCGCATCGAACTTGTCGCAAGGTAATTCCACGACGTTTTCCACATTGAATTCGGCCGTCGAGTTGTCGTGGATTTTCCGTAGCAATCCCGGTTCGTAAAATCGTTCGGCGCAAAGGGCGAACGGCTGGATCAAGCTTCCAATCCGACAAACGGGGAAAGACGCCGCCGCACACGCTTCCGGCCCCAAAAAGTCGAAATGGCCCGATGGGGCAAACACATAACCGACATCGTGTCCATCGATGGCTCGCACCGTCGCTATGGTCTCTCCGGTGTCGATTCGACGCCATTGCAATGAACCGTCTTCGCCGCTCGAAACGAGCATTTTGCCATTGGGGGAAAATCCAACTTCGAAAACCGTGCCGAAATGATCTTCCCACGAATGAATGAGTTCCCCATTCGTTGAATTCCACAACCGCACCGTATGATCGGCCGACCCGGAAGCGAGCTTTTGCCCGTCGGGGGAATACGCCAGAGCATGAACGATGTCCGTATGTCCTTTTAATTCCAGGCTGGTTTGACTTGTCTTCACGTCCCAAATGCGAATGGTTTGGTCGAGTGAACCGGAAGCAATCGTCGTCCCATTCGGCGGCGCTGCGAGAACGATAACGGGTCGATAATGACCAATGTACGTTCGATTGATTTGTCCGGTGCTCAGATCCAAAATACGGATGGTCGAATCGAATGGCGCGCTTGCCAATGCACCACCATCGGGCGAATAGAGAATCGAGTATCCCGCCGAAATGTTTCCTGCAAACTGATTCATCTGTTTGCCCGTGGCCAATTCCCAAATGCGGATGGATCGGTCCGCGGATCCTGTGGCCAAAACCTTGCCATTCGGCGCATAAGCCAATGACGAGACGGCATCCGTATGTCCTTCGAGAACACGCAATACGCGCCCGTTCGTCGCATCCCAAATACGCGCGGTGAGATCCGTGGATCCCGAGGCAAACGAATGACCGTCGGGCGCAAACACGACGCTTTTGACGGAACCGGAATGACCGGGCAGAGGTGATTTCAATTGCCCGCGTTCGAAATCCCACCACCGCAAACCTTTGTCATTCGAGCCGGAAATAAGGCTTTTGCCATCGGGCGCGTAAGCGAAGGCATTGACGCTCGACGCATGCGGTTCGAACGCATGAATGAGTTTTCCCGTGGTCGTATCCCAGAGACGAACCGTTCGATCCGCGCCGCCCGTCGCCAAGATTTTGCCATCCGGCGAAAAGCGTACGGCGCGTGGATAATCGGTATGACCGGTCAGGGTATGGAGCACGGCGCCCGTGGTAGCATGCAAAATGCGTACGGTGGTTTTGTCGCGGACCACCGCAATGGTTTTGTTATCGGGGGCAAACCCAAAACCATGCGCCGGCGCGTCCATGGTCACGAATTGCGCTGATTTTCGTGGGTTGCTGGTGTTTCGTAACCATAAAGCATCATTGTGGTCTGTCGCGGCAATCCATTGCCCGTTTGGAGCGAAAGCCGTGGAATACGCCTCTTGTTCCAACACGAGCTTATTCGTGGCCACTTCCAAGAGATTCAGCTGATTGCCGAGCACCAGGGCCAGCGTTTTGCCGTCCGGCGAATACTTTGCCCATTGCGCACTGTTGGGGACCTCCATGGTGCGGAGCGTATTGCCGGTCGACGCGTCCCAAAATCGAAATGCATGTTCGGCCGCAGCGGAGACGATCGTTTTCCCATCGGGCGCATAATCGAGCGAGAGAACGGGTTGCGTGTGTCCTTCGAGTTTTTTCAAGACTTCGCCGGTCGATGCATTCCAGAGCCAAATGGTATGATCGACGCTGCCCGAGGCCAAGGTTTGTCCGTCCGGCGAAAAGGCCAATACTTGGATGGCTTGGGTGTGGCCGGCAAAACGAGCGATCTCGACCCAATTTTCGCTGAAGAAGGAAATGTTTCGACCGTGAGCGACCGCCAGTCGTCGACCATCGGGCGACCAAGCGAGGGAATGGACGGGCCCGGTAAAACCATTCGGAACATCGAGAACGACCGAGGTTTTTTGATGCCGCTCCATGTCTGCCAACGCGCGATCGAAGAGCCGCTGCGCTTGGGCGGCTTGTCCCAATTTCATTGCCACTCGTCCGGCCGCCATCAACGCTTCACCATTGGGTCGCCATGCCGACCACGCCGCGAGATATTTTTCTTCGGCAATGCTCAGCGATGCGGCATCGTTGGCTGATTCGGCTGTTCGCGCTTCCGTCAGCAGCCGGTGCATTTCTTTTTTTGCGTCGGCGGTATCCGCAAAAACCTTGTCCAATTCGTCGCATTTGGCTTTGGCTGTTGACGCCGCCGCTCGCGTTTCGCCGGGCGCTCGAGGATCCGCATCGATTTTTGCGGCCAATGTGCGAGCTTCCGAATAGTTGCCCAATTCGACGAGCGACGTGACCAACGTCGCCCATGTTGTCGGCGCAGACGCGGGACAGAGCCGATCCGCTTTCTTGAGGACCTCGACGGTCCGATGCAGTCGCCCCTGGTCCAGCAATGGTTTTACCTTTGCGCGCATGTTCGTGGCGACAACGCATGGATCCACGCCCGCGGAAGCGCTCGACGCGGGGGCGGGTACGCCGGCACCCGTATGCGCGGGGGACCCGGAACAGCTTGCCAAAACCGGCAACACGAGCGATGTGAGCGTTATGAAGTGATGGGATTTGGGACCCATGACATCGCATCTTAAGCGAATGCGGTCGGGAATGGAAGCAATTGCGCGAGGTGATGAGCGGAAGGGGTGGGTTTGTCGCAAGAAATCGAGAAGGCGCTTTACGGTCCTTCTTTGAGTTTTACCGTGCCGATTTTCACGTCGTCGCCAAACAACGTCTTCGATCCGTCGCCATCGACCGCCCCATAATACAGCGTGACATCACCCGTGCCTGCGGGCGGCGCTTGCCATGTGAACTTCCATTGCAGGATGACGGCGGGTTCGTCAAGGCTGACGATCGTATGACAATTTCCGTAGGTATACGTGGTAAAACCCATGACGAGAGCATCGGGGGCCGGTGCATTGGCGGGACAATTTCCGGGCACGGCATCCGATCGAAATACACCTTGAGGGTTGCCGTTGACGTCTTCGGCGGTCAGCGTAAAACCATTGATGTTGTTGTTGTTTCCAGGAGCGCCCAAATTGTCGCTCGGAGTCATCGTGCCGGCTTTGGACATGATCGCGGTCATGGCGTACGTCGTGCCCGGTTTGTAGGCATCGGCGCCGCCGACTTTATCCCAAGCGGGCGTGGGCACGATGGCAAAGTCGATTTTCCCCTGCTGCTGTTTGTCGTTGATATGGCAATGCGCGCAGGTAATGCCCCAATCCTGCGCCGACCCATTGGAGTAAATGTCGCCCGCGCCCGGTCGTTGCGCGTCCGCGGCCCAATGCCATTCACCCGATTGCGGAAAAGCGCGCACGGAATCCGCACCCATCGACGCTGCCAGGACCAATCCGAACGTCGCCATCCATTTCCAGTATCTCATGTTCATCCTCCGATTCAATTGAATTGCAAGGTGCAAGGCGTATTCATGCCCGCGCTCGTGAGCCACGTGTGGATGGCTTGATAGTCAGGATCGCCTTTTTTGAAGAGGTGAATGCCGGCGTGAGCTTTGCCTCCCACCACCGGCTGGGCGATCAATTCCGACGTGTCGGCCATTGCCGCCGTAATGGGATTGCCCATGTCGTCAATGGCAAATCCGCGCGCCGAATCGTAATTGAGTTGCCACTCGGTCGTCGTGTGTTTCGCCGTGCACGGACACGAAATCGACCCCGTACAACCCGCCGAAGCAACTTGGCCGCCGCAAAGCGCCGCATCCGCCAGCATTTCGCCCGCATGACGCAATCGTCCGCGCGCGTAGACGCGAAATGCTCGCCCCTGTTCCGTTCCGTGACAACCGATCATGGAGCATTTGCGATCCAAGATTGGTTCGACGTTGCATTGAAAATATCCGAAATCGAGCGCCGGCAGCGTCGCCATTTCAATGGGCTTGCTCGTTGTCGTTCCGCACGCATTCGTATCGGTGCACGTGCGTGTCGCGACATCGCCATTGCCTCCGGAATCCCAGGACGTGCATACCCATGCTTCAATGCAAGAGCCCGATCCCGTCGAGCTCGACGTCGTTCCGCCCGTGCCGCTTCCGCTGCTCGACCCATTGCCTCCCGATCCGCATAAATCGTTGGTACATGCCCCCGAAGAAGCGGTTTTCCCACCCTCCGAACTGCAACTCGACAATCCCAATGCACAGCCGAGCGCGCCAATCCAAAACATTGCGAGCCATCTCTTGTGAAACATGAAGCCCTCTTCCTTGTCGACGGAATGAATCCGTCCAGCAAAACAGCAGAGCCGATGGCCCTTACGTTTGTCAAGCGCCGTGTCGAGGGGCAATGAATCCCGGGATATCAGACGGCCATCAGTCCACG
>WBZU01000228.1_pt1 | contig 44228 bp, 40 predicted proteins | sample 5204311 | NCBI WGS metagenome assembly WBZU01 (sample SAMN12344359, study PRJNA552823) | activated sludge metagenome | biome: Activated sludge suspended growth; feature: Nitrification reactor; material: Wastewater; isolation source: activated sludge from nitrification reactor of wastewater...
GCAGCGCGAGGCGGAAAAGGTCTCGGCGCGCGCACCCTTCGACGTGCTGATCGTTGGCGGGGGCCCGGCCGGCGCCGCTGCAGCGATCTACGCAGCCCGTAAGGGTATTCGTACCGGCGTGGTCAGCGAGCGTTTCGGTGGGCAGGTGCTCGATACCCTGGCGATCGAGAACTTCATCTCGGTAAAGGAGACTGATGGTCCACGACTCGCCGCCGGACTCGAGGAACACGTCAAGGAATACGATGTGGACATCATCAATCTGCAGCGCGCCGAAGCGCTGCTGCCGAACCGTGAAGAGGGACTGACCGAAGTCCGTCTGGCCAGCGGCGCCAGGCTCAGGAGCAAGACGGTGATCATCGCCACCGGGGCACGTTGGCGCGAGATGAATGTTCCCGGCGAGAAGCGGTATCGCGGCCATGGCGTCGCCTACTGTCCGCACTGCGACGGGCCGCTGTTCAAGGGCAAGCGGGTGGCCGTGATCGGTGGCGGCAACTCCGGCGTCGAAGCGGCGATCGACCTCGCCGGCGTCGTCGGCCAAGTCACCCTCCTTGAATTCGAAGCCATTTTGCGTGCCGACGCCATTTTGCAGAAAAAGCTCTTCAGTCTGCCCAACGTGCAGGTGATCACCCAGGCCTTGAGCACCGAAGTCACCGGCGATGGCCAGAAAGTCAACGGCCTCTTGTACACCGATCGTGCCAGTGGTGAGTCGCGGCGCATCGATCTCGAAGGGGTGTTTGTGCAAATCGGCCTGCTCCCCAACAGCGAGTGGCTCAGGGGCACCATCACCCTCTCTCGGCACGGCGAGATCGAGATCGATGCGCGCTGCGAAACCTCGCTGCCGGGCGTCTTCGCCGCCGGTGACGTCACCACGGTTCCTTACAAGCAGATCGTCATCGCCATGGGCGAAGGCTCGAAAGCCGCGCTCAGCGCCTTCGACCACCTGATTCGTCGCTCGCTTTCCTGAAGGAAGGTTCTGCCGTCAGCCCCTGCGGGTGCTGACGGCCAGAAGGGACCCCTCTGACGGCTTGATCACCAGACCACGCTCAGGTAAGGTTCAAGCCATGAAAATCCCTGAGACGACTGCGGACCTGCAGCAAACCCTCGGCAAGGAAATGTCGAGCAAGCGGGCACTGCTGATTGATCGCTATCCGAACGCCCGCACTTCGCTGCGCATGACGCTTTCGGCGATGGGGGTTGGCCTCATCGACAATGCCGGCACCTCGGCCGACGTCTTCCGGCAACTCAGGGCGCACCGTTTCGACATCATCCTCTCCGACTACCTGCTCGAGGACGAGCGTGACAGCCAGCAACTCCTCGAAGAGTTGCGCGCGCAACAACTCCTGCCACGGTCTACCGTATTCATCGTGATCACCAGTGAACGCGCCTATCACAACGTTGCCTCGGTGGCCGAACTGGCGCCGGATGACTACCTGATCAAGCCCTTTACCGCCCACGAACTGAACGTACGCCTGGCGCGCGCGCTCCACAAGAAGCGCTTCTTCGCGCCACTCTACGAACACCTCGACAACGGTGCTTACATTGAAGCGCTGGCGACCTGTGAACGTCTGATCAGACAGGACAGCGGCTTTCGTTTTGACGCCCTGCGGTTCAAGGGAGAAATACTCAATACGCTGGGCAGCCATGCTGAAGCGCAGCGCGTCTACCAGCAGGTTCTGGCACAGCGGGCCGTTCCCTGGGCCCGCATGGGCCTGGCCATGGCACTGCGAGGACAACAACAAATGTCCGAGGCTGAAGCATTCGGACAATCACTCATCGACGACTTCCCGGAATTTATTGCGGCCTACGACTTTCTCGCCGAAGTGCAGGAAGAGGTGGGCAAGCTTCCGGAAGCCCAGGAAGTGTTGCAGCGCGCGGCGATGATCTCGCCCAACAATTCGACACGACAACGCATGGTTGGCGACGTGGCGGCACGTAACCAGGATCTCCAGGTCGCCGAAAAAGCCTACGGCAAGGTGCTCCAGCGTCGCCGCAACTCGTCACTGAGAGACATTGATGACTACACCAATCTTTCACGGGTGATGCTCGACCGTGGTCATACCACGGCTGCCCGCTTGGTCACCGAAGAACTCCGGCGTGACTGGCGGGGCAACCAGCAAGGCGAATTTGCTGCGCTGGTCATGGAAAGCCTGTGTGCAAACAAGGAGGGCGAACCTGCCAAGGCCAAGCGGGCAGTGGAGAAGGCGCTCCTCCTGCATGAAACCTTGAAAGACGAAGGCCGTGCTGCGGCGGTTTCGGAAAAGCTGGCGCTCGATCTGGCACATGCCTGTCTGGTCACTGGCGACGAAGAAAACGCGCGCGAGATCGCCCGCAGGATCGCTGCCGAAAACCATGAAAACCGCATCATGATCGCCCAAGTCCAGAGCATCTACGTCAAAACCGGCAAGGCCGCAGACGGTCAGGCGCTGCTCGCGCAGGTCGGTCGGGAAATCGTAGAACTCAATAACCGCGGCGTTCTGGCCGCCCGCCGCGGCGATGTCGAAGGCTCGGTGAAGTTGTTGATGGAGGCCGCGGAACGGGTACCCAATCTGCAGTTTCTGGTTAATGCCACGAAGGCGATTTTCACTCTGCTGGAACGCAAAGGCTGGGATCCTGTGCTGGCCAGACGGGGTATTCGTTTCCTGCAACTGGCACAGGCCAGGGAGATGCGCAACCCCAAGGTGGTTTCGGCGCGCGAGCTATACCAGCGCGTCGCACGCAAATACGGCGTCGCGACGGTTCCGTTCAGCGCTTCGGGAACGCTGCGCAGCAAGGGCAGCAGCTTCCTATAGCCATTTGAATGGCAATTTGAATGGAATAGTGTCGATCGCAAATTTGATAATCAGGACACTCACCACGCACAAGAACCCCTTCCTGATGAAACCGCTGCCATGACGTATCGCGAGATGAGTGCCGAGGAGCGAGCCGAGAACGTTGCAGCCGGCCATCACCAACGCCAGCCACGGTAAAAAGTGGCCGTGCGGAATGAAAAAGCCCAGTGCGGCGATGTTGGTGGCGACATTGACCACTTTCGACGCTGCCGAGGCATGCAGGAAATCAAATCCGAAAAGGCGGACAAACAGAAAGATCAGGAAACTGCCGGTCCCAGGCCCAAAAAAACCATCGTAGAAGCCGATCGCGCCGCCCAGAATCAAGGCATAGGCAAACTCCTGTCCGCCTTTGTGCCGGGGCTGGTGAACCGCTCCAAAATCGCGCCGAACGAAAGTGTAAGCTGCTGCTCCGACGAGCAATACCAGAATCAGCGGACGCAACATCGCCGGCGGCAGCCAGGTGACGGCCATCGCGCCGGCATAGGAGCAGGCAAACGCCGCCAGAGCGGCCGGCAATGTCGTTCGCCAAGGCATTTCGACACGGCGTGCGTAGCGCCAGGCCGCATTGCTGGTGCCGAATACGCTCGAAAACTTGTTGGTCCCGAAGAGAGTCGCCGGCATTTCCTGCGGCAGTGCGTTGAACAACGCCGGGATCTGGATCAGCCCACCGCCACCAACCACTGCATCGATCAAACCGGCAAACAGCGCGGCCACGGCCAAGCCGGCCAGCAGTGAGTAGTCAGAGGCCGCCATCGCGGCTCAGCTCTGCGCAATGAAGAAGAAACGCTTGAACGGGAACAGCGTGTGTCCATCAGGCCGCTGCAGATAGGCGGTGCGCAGCCGCCCTCGATAAACAGCCAGAAAGCGCTCGGCTGCCGCTGGGTCGAGGCATGCCAGATAAGGCACCAGCGTGCTACCTTTCATCCATTCGAAGACGGCATCGTCGCCGCTGAGCAACTGCCAATAGGTGGTTTCCCAGAGTTCCAGGTGGTGACAATGCGGTGTCAATAGCTGTTGGTATTCGGCAGCCGACAAGACGCGACCCATGCGGACGCCGCCAAGCACCTCGCGCCAATCCGCCTCGGCAGCCAGTTCGCGTAGAATTCGATGGGAGGGAGCATTGAAGTTGGCCGGCATCTGCACCGCCAACACGCCGCCACCAACGAGCTGGCCGAGCAACTGCAGCAGCAGATGCAGGTGATCGTCTAGCCAGTGCAGTGCTGCGTTCGAGAAGATCAGGTCGGGCGGGACCTCTGCCTGCCAGTGGGCGATTTCCGCCAACTGCCAGTCGATCGTCGGCGCCCTGGCAGCGGCTTTGGCAAGCATCGCCGAATCGCTGTCGACGCCAGTGATTTGCGCATCTGGCCAGCGTTCGGCCAAGATCTGTGTGATGTTGCCGGCCCCACAGCCGAGATCGACGATGCGGTTTACCGACCTGCAATCAAGTCTGGCCAGGAGATCCAGCGCGGGTCTTTGCCTGGCGACAGCGAATTTCAGGTATTGCTCAGGGTTCCAATTCATCTTGAGTGCATTCTAACACTACGCTGAAGATACCCTCCACTGCGTCATACCAGCGCGGCACACCGGAAGTATGAACATATGAAATTCCCCTGCAAGATGGGTCTCCATTGCGACCATGGAAACAAATATGAGCACAATTTATGCGGAACATGCAAGCCCACAGCAGACCAAAAAACCCGCTTTTACACGGGCTTTCAAGTGGTTAGCGGTACGTTTCGGAACACTTCGGAAAGCTCGCTACTTTCCAATACAGAATCGCCCAAATATTTCCCCAAGCAGATCATCGGTACTGAACTCACCGGTAATCGTGCTCAGCGTCAACTGCGCCAGCCTGAGTTCTTCGGCGAAAAGTTCCAGTCGTGGCAATTGCTCGTATGCATTTTCAATATGATGGCGAGTTTTTGTAAGCGCATGCAGATGACGTTCGCGGGCGATGAAGACATCTTCAGCAGGATGCCAGCCGACGATGCGCAACAATTCCTGACGTAACAGCTCGACACCCTCGCCAGTTTTGGCACACAGTGCAATCGCCACGGCATCGGCTTCTTGATGACGTGCAGCCGCGCGTGACGCCAGATCGATCTTGTTGTACACGGTCAGCCGGGCAAGGTGGGTGGGGAGTTGCGCGACAATCGCTCGTTCGGCTTCGCCGACCCCGGTACGGGCGTCAACGAGCAAGACGACGACATCGGCGCGCTCGATCTCGCGCCAGCTGCGTTCAATACCGATCTTCTCGATCTGGTCTTCGGTTTCCCGCAGGCCCGCTGTGTCGATCACGTGCAACGGAATGCCTTCAACCTGCAGCGTGCTGCGGACCAGGTCACGGGTGGTTCCGGGAAGTGGGGTGACGATTGCCAGCTCGTCGCCGGCGAGGCAATTGAGGAGGCTGGACTTGCCGACATTTGGCTGGCCAGCAAGCACGACATGCAATCCTCCCTGCAACAGGCGACCCTGTTGTGCACGGTCGAAGACTTTGGTCAGATGCTGCTGCAAGCGCTCAAGGCGCCCAAAGGCATCGGCTGCTTCGAGAAAGTCGATCTCCTCGTCAGGGAAATCAAGGGTGGCCTCGACCAGCGTACGCAGTTCGATCAACTGCCCCAGGAGGTGATTGACTTCCTTCGAGAACTCTCCCTGCAAGGAACGTACGGCGCTGCGAGCAGCGGTGCTTGTCGCGGCGTCGATCAGGTCGATGACCGCCTCGGCCTGTGCCAGATCGAGTTTCCCGTTAAGGTAGGCAAGGCGGGTGAACTCGCCTGGTTCCGCCAGGTGTGCGCCAAGTTCCAGGCAGCGCATAAGCAACATCTGCATGACCACCAGGCCCCCATGAGCGTGCACTTCAAGGATGTCCTCGCCGGTAAACGAATGCGGCGCAGGGAAATATAGAAGCAGCCCGCTGTCGATGATACTGCCATCATCAGCCTTGAAGTCGCTACGAGTGGCACACCGAGCGGCTGGTCGTTTGCCACTCAATGCCTCGGCGAAATTGATCAGGCTTGCGCCCGAAACGCGGATGATGCCGATGCCACCGCGACCGGCAGCAGTCGCAATGGCGGCTATCGGGGCCTTGCCCGACTCAGATCTTGCTGTCGTTGGCGGCTTTTCCGCCACTTTCGATCATCCTCGTGATCTGCCATTGCTGAGCAATCGACAGGAGGTTATTGACCACCCAATAGAGCACCAGACCTGCCGGGAAGAAAAAGAACATCGCCCCAAAGATGAACGGCATCATCATCATCACTTTGGCCTGAATAGGATCGGGCGGAGTGGGATTGAGCTTGGTCTGGACCAGCATCGTGATTACCATGATCACAGGCAGTACATAATAAGGGTCGGCTGCCGACAAATCACTGATCCACAGGATCCAGGGCGCATCACGAATTTCGACGGCACCAAGCAAGGCCCAATACAGCGCGATGAACACGGGAATCTGCACCGCGATCGGCAGGCATCCTCCCAGCGGGTTGATTTTTTCACGCTTGTAGAGTGCCATCATCTCCTGATTGAGCTTCTGTCGATCGTCTCCATAACGCTCCTTGAGGGCAACCAGGCGCGGCGTGACGGTTCGCATCTTGGCCATTGACTTGTAACTGGCTGCCGAGAGCGGAAAAAACAGCAGCTTGATGGCAATCGTGAGCAAAACAATCGACCAGCCCCAATTGCCAACCATCTTGTTGAGGGCTTCCAGACACCAAAAGATCGGTGCGGCAATGACCGTCAACCAACCGTAGTCGACCACCAGCGGCAAACCCTGCGCACCAATGCCGCCTTCGGCCTTGGGTTTGGCCAGTTGCTCGAGAATGAGCTGAATCTGGGGACCGGCATAGATCGGCACCGAGATCGCCACCTTAGAACCCGGCGCGGCGATGGGTGCCGGTACGATGACACCGGCCGATACTACCGGAGAGGTGCTGCTTTCGAGTTTGCGCATGTAGAACTCGCGCGGCAGCCCTGCTTCAGGAATCCAGGCAGCGACAAAATAGTGCTGAACCATCGCAATCCAGCCATTGTCGGCCTTGCTGGCGAACCTGGCCTTGCCTTTTTCAATGTCGGCAAAATCGACCTTCTGGAATTTTTCCTGGTCCGTATAGACCGCCGGACCGGTGAAAGTAGACACCATCGAACTCTCGCCTTCGGGAGCATGAGTGTCACGCTGCAACTGGTAATACACGTGCGCAGCGACTTCCTTCTCGCCACCATTTTCAATCTCATGGGTAACGTCGATCAGATAACTGCCACGTGTGAAAGTGTAGATTTTTGTCACCTTGATGCCATTGCTGACCGGTGCCTCGAGGCGCAGTTCAACGGTCCTTGCATCACCAGCCAATTCCCGGTTTCCGGAAGTGGCCGAGAAGAGTGTTTTATGGTTTGGCAGACTCTCGCCGATCAGACCACTCTGGGCAAGATACTGGTGCTTGGCCTCGAAGAGGGCAAAGTCCTTGGCTTTGTTCTTGCTGTCCTTGTAGGCGTTGAATTCGAGGCGAACAAGATCACCGCCTTGCTTGGCGATCTCGGCGACAAACAGATCGGTTCTGACCGTGACTGTCTCGGATTTATCAGCGCTTGCCACTGCGGTGGTTGCAGGTGCCGCGGGCAGCGGTGCGTGCAGGTTTACAGAAGGCTTCGGCGCGGGCACCTCGGCCAAACCATTGGTAACGGGAGACGCTGCCTTGGGCTGGCTGTACTTCTGCCAAGCATCCCAGAGCATGACCAGAGAAAACGAGAAGACAATGAGCAGCAGCAGGCGGCGGTTATCCATGAAAGCCTATACGATTCGATTTTTATTCAGGGTACAGGATCAAAACCACCCGGATTCCATGGATGGCAACGGAATAGTCGGTGCAGGGCAAGGCGCGCGCCCTTGATGGCGCCATATTTTTCCACAGCTTCGGTTGCGTACTCGGAACAACTCGGGAAAAAACGGCAACGGCGGCCCAGCATTGGGCTGACCACGTATCGGTAGAAGCCTATCAGCGTAAGCAGCATGTGTTTCATCGGATCATTGTCGAGATGAAGTGGCTCTGCTCAACAAGCCCCGGATTTCCTGCGCCATGGCTTGCCGGTCGAGTATCAAAGGTCTGACCGCCAAGCGAAGTACGAAATCGCTTGAGCGAAGCCGGGAACGCATCAGGCGAAACTGCTCTCTGGCCAACCGTCGAACAAGGTTTCGATCAACCGAGCGTCGCAGGAAGCGCTTGGCGACGACCAGGCCAAGTCGCGCTCCGGGCACTTCTTCGATGTTACGCGGGCGGTAATGTAGCAGGAAATGCCGGCTCTTCAGCGCCCTTCTGAAACCAAAAACGGATGAATACTCATCCGTTCTGATCAAGCGATATTGCTTCGGAAAAGCGGTAGCAGATACTGCAGGAGTACCGGCGGTAGATGGCCTGCCGCTCAAACTGCCAGACGATGGCGACCTTTGGCGCGACGAGCCCTGATGACGGCACGACCACCACGGGTAGACATTCGAACGAGAAAGCCGTGTGTACGCTTGCGGCGAACGACCGACGGTTGATAGGTACGTTTCATGGTTAAACCTTTGAAGTCAAAGCAAGAAAAACGTGTGATTAGACAGCTTCCGATAGAGTCTTGTCAAGGCCATATTTTTTCTTGAGCTGTGGATAACTTCGGTCTAACCGGTTAGAATTTAGCCTTCAGCGAGTGGGACAAGGTCTTCGATGGTCGGGCTGAGCCGCCGCCGGTCCCATTGGCCAGAGGAACCATGGCTGCATCCTGCCGGCAGGGAATACAGCCATCTTATTGATTCCAAAAAGACGCCTATCATCGGGAGCGGTCGTTGCCGCCGCACTACTACAGGATTACGCTTCATGAGCTTCAATGAGTAGTTTCTGGTCTTCCTGTCTGAGCCAGTTCGAACAGGAACTTCCTTCCCAGCAGTTCAATACCTGGATCCGCCCCCTTCGTCTTGAAGGTGATGATGCACGTGGCCTGCGCCTACTGGCGCCGAACGGTTTCATTCTGAAGTGGGTCAAGGAGCGTTATCTGGCGCGCATCGAAGCCCTGGCCAGTGAATACTTTGCCGCGCCTGTGAACATCACCCTGAGCCTGGGAGAACGTACAGCAGCAAACTCCAATGACGGTGCAATGCCAGCAGGCAAGGCCACGCCGACCGGGGCAACGGCGGCAGTTACCACAACAGCCAAAAAGACCTCGCCGGTCGACAAGGACAGATCAGGCTACGAAAAGACCCGCTTGATCGCTACCTTTACCTTTGGCAACTTGGTCGTTGGCAAGGCTAACGACCTCGCACGGGCAGCGGCCCAGCAAGTTGCCCTCAGCCCGGGAGAAGCCACTTATAACCCGTTGTTCATCTATGGCGGAGCAGGTCTGGGCAAGACACACCTCATCCATGCGATCGGCAACCGGATCGTTGAACTTGATCCGGAAAAGGTAGTGCGTTATGTCCATGCCGAAGATTACTATTCAGACGTTGTCCGCGCCTATCAGCAAAAGTCTTTCGACGTCTTCAAACGCTACTATCGTTCATTGGACGTTCTCCTCCTCGACGATGTGCATTTCTTCAATGGCAAGAACCGGACACAGGAAGAGTTCTTTTATGTTTTCAATGCATTGAGTGAAGCCAAGAAGCAGATTGTGATCAGTTCGGATACCTATCCGAAGAATATATCGGGACTTGAGGATCGTCTGATTACCCGCTTTGACTGGGGATTAACGGTCCAGATAGAGCCCCCGGAAACGGAAATGCGGGTAGCAATTCTGAAGAAGAAGGCGGAAGTCGAGGGCGTGGAGCTGGACGATGAGGTCGCTTTCTATGTCGCCAAACACTTGCGCTCCAATGTTCGGGAACTTGAAGGGGCCCTCAAGAAGGTGCTCGCCTACTCTGCGTTTCACGGGCAGGGGATCACTCTGGATCTGGCCAAGGAGGCGCTAAAGGATGTGATCGGTTCGGTCAATCGACAGATCACCGTCGAGAGCATCCAGAAGACCGTAGCAGAGTATTTCAAGATGAAAGTGGCCGACCTGTTCTCGAAGAAGAGAACGCGGGTAATTGTTCGACCACGTCAGATTGCCATGTGGCTGGCCAAGAACCTGACGTCGCAGAGCTATCCGTCAATCGGTGATGCTTTCGGTGGCCGTGATCACACGACCGTTCTGCATGCCGTACGCACCATCGACGAGCTGCGCACCAAGGACAACGAGCTCAACCATGATGTGCACGTTCTCCTGCAGGTACTGAAGGGCTGATGGACTGGCAGGAAAAGTCCGTGGGCAAGTGACTGACAACTGGTGGACAAAGTGCCCAGCAGGGGCTTGTGGATAAGTTGTCCGTTTACATCCACAAGCTCATACCGTCTTTCTACAGCCGTTAATTAGTAGCTAATATATTGAATTACATACAAAATAAGAATGCTTCAACAGACTTGTCCGGACTTTAGTCTTTATAGGATCTATATATATGCTCTTTACTAAAACACGGCGCGACATCCTGCTGGGACCCCTGCAGGCAGTCTCAGGAATTGTCGAAAGGCGTCACACACTGCCGATTCTTTCGAACGTACTGCTCGAGAAAAGGGGAGAGGTACTGACACTTCTGGCGACGGACATCGAGATCCAGATCACCACGTTTACTTCCGATCCCAGTGGGGATGGCGATGGCGCAGTCACTGTTGCTGCGAGAAAGCTGCAGGAGATTCTGCGATCCTTGCCGGAAAGCGCGGAGGTCAGCCTCATTCTCGAGGACCGGCGAATGCAGGTCAGGGCGGGCAAGAGCCGTTTCAATCTGCAGACGCTGCCTGCGGAAGACTTTCCCTGCATGGCGCTTGCAGAAGGGGAAGTCAAGAAAATTACCGTGAGTCAGAAGCAGTTCCGTCACTTGCTGTCGAAGACCCAGTATTCGATGGCTACCCAGGACGTGCGTTATTATCTGAATGGACTCCTGTTACTCGTTGAAACCAGTGAGTTGCGGGCGGTGGCGACCGATGGTCATCGACTTGCCTATGCGAGCATGCCTCTCGAAAACACGGTGGACGTTCCTGCCGATAAGAGGGATTCGCGGCAGGAACTGATCCTCCCGCGCAAGACGGTGATTGAACTCAATCGTCTGCTGGCAGACTCCGATGAGCCCATCTCGATTGAAATCCTGTCGAATCAGGTACGTTTCCAGTTCGGCCCGATCAATCTGATCTCCAAGCTGATCGATGGCAAATTCCCGGATTATCAGCGGGTCATCCCGTCGACCCTGCGCAACGTGGTGGCGGTGAACCGCACGACGCTGTTGCAGTCGATGATCAGGGCAGCCATTCTGACCAACGAAAAATTTCGTGGTGTTCGGCTCATCCTGTCGGAAGGCGGTTTGAAGATCATGGCCGCCAATGCCGAGCAGGAAGAAGCGCAGGAAGAAATCGAGGTCGATTACAACGGTGAGCCGCTTGATGTCGGTTTCAACGTTTCCTATCTTCTCGATGTGTTAAACAACACCTCTGACGAAACCATCGAATGGGGATTCAACGACGCCAATTCAAGTGCCTTGCTGACCATCCCCGGCAACGAGCACTTCAAGTACGTTGTGATGCCAATGCGAATCTGAGCGTGATCTGAGCGCACTCGCAGCCACTGCAGCTAGCAGCGAAGTTAACAGGAAATGGATACTGGATTCAGCATGATTCAAGAGAATGAGCAGTTTGCCTACGACGAATCGAGCATTCAACAACTCGAAGGCCTGGAGGCAGTTCGCAAGCGTCCCGGGATGTATATCGGTGATACTTCCGATGGCACCGGTTTGCACCACATGGTGTTTGAAGTCGTGGATAACGCCATCGACGAAGCACTGGCAGGTCATTGTGACGATATCGTGATTACCATTCACGCCGATAACTCGATATCGGTCAGCGACAATGGCCGCGGTATTCCAACCGGCATCAAGTTCGATGACAGGCATGAGCCAAAACGGTCTGCAGCCGAAATCGTGATGTGCGTGCTGCACGCTGGCGGCAAGTTCAACCAGAATTCGTACAAGGTGTCCGGCGGTTTGCATGGGGTGGGCGTTTCCTGTGTCAATGCGCTTTCGCGATGGCTCCGTCTGACCATCTGGCGTGATTACAGGAAGCACTTCGTGGAGTTCAACCGAGGAACAGTCGTCGATCGTTTGATCGAAGTCCAGAAGGGGGTCGAGGTATCGCCACTCAAAGTGCTCGGAAATACCGAAAAACGCGGTACCGAACTGCACTTCATGGCTGATGAAGAGATTTTCGGCCAGGTCGAGTTTCATTACGAAATTATTGCCAAACGCCTGCGCGAACTTTCATTTCTGAATAATGGCGTGAAGATTCGCCTGCACGACCAGCGCACCGGCAAGGAAGAGAATTTTGCATTCCTGGGCGGTGTCAAGGGTTTCGTAGAATACATCAATCGAACCAAATCGGTCCTGCATCCGAACATTTTTCATGCCAGCGGCGATTCAATCAGCATCAATGGCCTGATCAGTGTTGAAGTCGCGATGCAGTGGAATGACAGCTACGCAGAGCAAGTCCTTTGCTTTACCAACAATATTCCGCAGGCCGATGGCGGCGCCCATTTGACCGGTCTGCGCGCTGCCATGACGCGGGTCATCAACCGTTACATTGAAGAGCATGAGATCGCCAAGAAGGCGAAGGTTGACATCAGTGGTGACGACATGCGTGAAGGGCTGGCCTGCGTTCTGTCGGTGAAAATGCCCGACCCGAAGTTTGCTTCGCAGACGAAAATGAAGCTTGTTTCCTCGGAAGCGCGTCCGGCAGTTGAAGAAGTCGTCACCGCGAGACTTGCCGAGTTTCTGCAGGAGAGGCCGGTCGATGCCAAAGTCATCACTGGCAAGATTGTGGAAGCGGCACGCGCCCGTGACGCTGCGCGCAGGGCCAGGGAAATGACACGTCGCAAGGGTTTGCTCGATGGCGTCGGTTTGCCGGGCAAGCTCGCCGATTGCCAGGAAAAAGACCCGGCGCTTTGCGAGCTTTACCTGGTCGAGGGCGATTCCGCCGGAGGCTCCGCAAAACAGGGCCGGGATCGAAAGTTCCAGGCGATTCTCCCGCTCAAGGGAAAAATCCTGAATGTCGAAAAGGCACGTTTCGACAAACTGATTTCCTCGCAGGAAATTGTGACCCTGATTACAGCCCTTGGAACGGGTATCGGCAAGGATGAATACAAACCCGAGAAGTTGCGTTACCACCGGCTGATTATCATGACCGATGCCGATGTGGACGGTGCGCACATTCGTACACTGTTGCTGACGTTCTTTTACCGGCAGATGCGTGAACTGGTTGAGGGCGGTCACGTTTATATCGCGCAGCCGCCGCTATACAAGATCAAGCACGGCAAGACCGAGCGTTACATCAAGGACGATCAGGCCCTGAAACAGTTTCTTCTGACCCTGGCCCTCGAAGGTTCGGTATTGACGCCGCAGGCAGGTGCGCCGGAAATTTCCGGAGCGGCGCTGGAAATCCTGGCGAGAGAATATCTGCTGGCCGAAGCCGTCATCAACCGCCTTTCGCACCTGATCAACCCGGAAGTGCTGCATGCGCTGATCGACAGCAATCTCAAGATCGAACTGGCGGATGAGCGATCTGCCACCGCCAGTGCCAAGGCCCTGATGGAAGCGGTCGACAACAGGTTGGGGATCAACATCGTGGCGCGTTACGATACGGCTCGCGAACGTTGGCAGTTACGTATCGAGAAAATCCTGCATGGCAATCTCAAGCTCGGCGTGATTGACGAAGATTTGCTGGTCAGTGGTGACTATGCGCAACTTCGTAAAACCGCCGAGATACTCGCCGGCCTTTTTGCTACCGGTGGTTTTGTGGCTCGCGGTGAAAAGAAGAAGATGGTCAGCAGTTTTGCTGAAACGATGCAGTGGTTGCTCAGTGAGGTCGAGCGTAGCGTGACCAAGCAGCGTTACAAGGGGCTTGGTGAGATGAATCCTGCGCAGCTCTGGGAAACGACCATGGATCCGAAAGTACGCCGTCTACTCAAGGTCCAAATCGAAGATGCGATCGGCGCCGATGAGATCTTCAGCACGCTGATGGGCGAACTGGTGGAGCCGCGCCGCAGCTTCATTGAAACGAACGCGTTGGCCGCACGTAACATCGACGTTTGAATTCATGGTGCATCATGGTCGGCAAGCCTGGAATTTTTATGGCTGTTAGTCAGCGGTGGCGATTGATGGCGTTACGGGTCGCCTCGGCGGCGCTACGGGCGATATTGGCGTAGTCTTCGCCCTTTCCGGCGTAGAGGATGGCACGCGAGGAATTGATGATCAGTCCGACGCCGCTGGCAGTGCAGCCGGCGCGTACCGTGGCTTCGATATCGCCACCTTGTGCGCCGATGCCAGGAACGAGCAACGGCATGTCTCCGATCAGCGTTCGCACCCGAGCGATTTCGCTGGGAAAGGTCGCGCCGACCACGAGCGCGCATTGGCCATTGACGTCCCATTCCTTGCTGACCAGGCGGGCCACCCTTTCATAGAGTTTTTCACCGCCGACATCGAGGAACTGGAGATCACTCCCGCCAGGATTCGACGTGCGACACAGCAGAATGATTCCCTTGTCGCGATACGCCAGGTAGGGTTCGATCGAATCCCGCCCCATGTATGGATTGAGGGTGACGGCATCGGCCCGGAAGCGCTCGAAAGCTTCGATGGCATATTGTTCGGCGGTGCTGCCGATGTCACCCCGTTTGGCATCGAGGATCACGGGCGTCGCAGGATGTCGGAGATGAATGTGTTCGATCAGTGCTTCGAGTTGATCTTCGGCGCGGCGAGCGGCGAAGTAAGCGATCTGCGGTTTGAAGCAGCAGACCAAGTCGGCAGTAGCGTCGACGATGGCGCGACAAAACTCGAAAATGGCGTCCGGTCTGTGTTGCAAATGGGTGGGGAATCTTGCCGGATCGGGATCGAGACCGACGCACAGCAGGGTATTGTTTTCGCGCCATACCGAGTTGAGGGCTTTGATAAAGTTCATGGGCTGATTACCTGTTGCAAAGGCCTCATTCTAACGGTCATGACTTTTCCAGGCACCCCCGATCATGAAAGTCATGACCGTTTCCTCCAGACTCTCTCCTGCTTGCAGGTGTGGGGAGATTCGTGAGTCGCTGACGCGACTTCCACATTGAAAGGTTTTTCGCCTGGGCAGGCGAAGACAGGATGAGCCGCGACGCGCACGGCATTGCTGGCCAGGCAGATTTTGAGTGAGGACAGGGCCTTGAAAACGATCGAGCAGTACGACTATCTTGCAATGCGTGCCGGGGCATTGGTCATTGAAGCAGATGGATTTGGCGAAAAGGTTCTGCGACTGGCCGACGGTACGATGCTCAAGCTCTTTCGGCGAAAGCGCTGGTTGTCCTCTGCAGCCTGGTATCCCTATGCCCAGCGTTTCGCTGACAACGCGGTCGCGCTGCGTAAACGTGACGTACCAGTGCCGGAGATCATCGATGTCTTGCGAATCCCTTCGATTGCGCGCGACGCCGTACACTACCATCCACTGCCCGGGAAGACGTTGCGCGAGATGCGCTACGAAGGCCTGGATCCGGATACCGAACAAGAGCTGAAGAGCGCATTCACCCGTTTCGTGATTCGCTTGCATGAGAGTGGAGTGTATTTTCGTTCGCTGCACCTGGGGAACGTAGTTTGCCTGCCCGATCGGCGCCTGGGCCTGATCGACATTGCGGATGCGCGGATCGGCGGCAGTCGCCTGGGGAGGCACAAGCGCGCGCGCAATCTTCGATGCCTGCAGCGCATTGCTGGCGAAAGCGAGTGGGTGGATTTCTACAGGGTGCTCAATGCCCGATGATGCCTTGGGAAATTCCAGTCAATGCAGGTTGTGCGCATGCGCCTGACCCTGTGCGATGAAACATGCGCCAGTGAAACTGTCCAGGAGAAAGTTTGCCGCTCATCGCTGCTGTGCGGCGATGAGCATTTCGATCACGGGCAGTACATCCGGTCGGACGCCACGCCACAGAAAAAACGATTCGGCGGCCTGTGCAACCAGCATGCCCAGGCCATCGGTGACGAATCCGGCGCCGCTGGCCAGCGCCTGCGTCATGAAGGGGGTATTTCCCCGACCGTACGCCATGTCATAAGCCAGCGAATCCGGTGCAAAACAGTCGGCGGGTAGTGGCAAGTGCTCGCCACCGAAACTTGCCGAGGTGGCGTTGATGAGCACATCGAACTGCTGATCGGCAATGTCCGCAAAGCCGCCGGCAGCAAGATGCCCACGATCGGCAAACCTGGCGATCAGCGCTTCCGCCTTGCCAGGCGTGCGGTTGACCACCAGCAGTTGGGCAGGGCCTTCTTCGAGCAGGGGGAGCAAGACGCCGCGCGCAACCCCGCCGGCACCTATCAGGAGAATCCGTTTGTGACGTAGCGAAATTCCCAGGCGGACCTGAATGTCGTGTACCAGGCCGATGCCATCGGTGTTATCACCAAGCACAGCGTTTTCGTCAAACTTGAGCGTATTGACGGCCTGCGCCAACTGTGCCCGCTCGGTCAGGTGATCGGCGATCATCACCGCGTCGACCTTGAAGGGAATGGTGACGTTCAACCCTTTGCCGCCCTCCCTGCAGAATTCGGCCACGGCTTCGGAAAAACCACCGATGGGTGCAGAAATGGCCGCGTAGTTCATGTCCTGGCTGCATTGTCGAGCAAAGGCAGCATGTATGAAGGGTGACTTGGTCTGGCTGATCGGGTTTCCGATCACTGCATAGCGGTCAGTCATGTATTTTCCTTGGCATCGACAACAACCATCCAAAGCCACTCAACGAGCATGAATTCTGGTAGTCGGTCAATTTCAATCATACCGACACGGTCGATCGTTGGTGTCATGGGATGAGCCATGCCGCTCACAATTGCAACTCGAAGAATCCAGTGCAGTTCCCTCGGTTTTTCGTCTGCCAAACGGTCATGACTTTTCTAGGCACCCCCCGATCATGAAAGTCATGACCGTTTCCCTCTCCCCCCGGCCCCTCCCCCGCGAGGGGGAGGGGCGATTCGTGAGTCGCTGACGCGACTTTCACAGTAAGGGTGGGCTTCATGCTACCAGATTTTCCTGATGCTGCTGGCTGACCCAGCATTCCAGGAACGGGATCGGCGACAGGTCACCGAGGGTTGAATGCTGCCGCTTCCTGAACCAGGCCATGGTCAGCGCATCCGTCACGAGGTCTGTCGTCAGGCGCGGCTTCAGCGACCCGCCGACGACTTCGCGGTGGAACCGATCGAGCACGATGGCCAAGGAGAGCCCGCCTTCATCGGTCCGCAGGGACGGGATGTCCGACGTCCACGCTGGATTCGGCGCACTCGGCGTGAAGTTCCGATCCAGCAGGTTCTCCGCCACTGGTCGGCCGTGTTTCGAGTCCGTCGTCACCTTGTCGCGCCGCTGGTGGCGGGCACGGAGGCCATGCGCTCGCATCCGTCGCTCCCCCCGTTCCTGGCTGGCCGGGAAGCCGCGAGCCCGCAATTCCCGCACCCTGCGCGGACTGCCGTAGGCGCCTTTGAGTTCGGCAGGGAGGGCACGGATCAACGCCCGCCTCTGGCGGTCGGTCAGCCGCCGGCGGTCCTCGGTGCCGCCCCGCTTCCAGGCCCGGTAGCCGCTCAGGCTGACCTCCAGGGCCTCGCACCTCTCGGAGAGCACGAATGCCTTGCCTTGCGTATCGATCCAGACGGACTTTACCGCGCATCCTTCGCGAAGGACGCCGCCGCTTTCTTTAGTCTTTCGTTCTCCCGCTTGAGCCGGATTTTCTCGGCCCGTAGCCGGGAGAGTTCCCTCTCTGCCGGCGTCACCACTCTGCTCCCCGCTCCATTGAGCTGGCCTTCTGCTGACGCTTTTATCCCGTGACGCAAGGTCTGGTCGCCCAGCCCAAGTTCCTTGACCACGGCACGGATGCGCTGACCCTCCTTGACCCGCTTGACCGCCCGTTCCTTGCATTCGGTCGTATCGGCCGGCTTCGTTATCTTCATGTCTTGCCTTCCAAAAGTGACTCCATTTTAGGTCACCCTGGGCAGACGAAATTTCGGGGGAAACTCAGCGACTCTGACCGCAGCGTCACTTGAGAGCTACGCGAACGAGATGCACTTTGAGGGCTCGATCCTCGCGGAGGCGTTGCCACTCCCAGTAGCCGCAGAGATTGCTGATCTTGTCGACCGGGAACCTGTACTTCGGAAGTACGCGGTGGCTCTTGCAGTTCGGGCAGGGAAGCGCCTGGACTTCGGCGCAGGCCCGGTACAGAACGCGGACGCCCTGATCAAGCTGAGGAATGCAGTTGTTCACTTTCGACCAGAGTGGTTCGGAGAGCAACAGGCCCATGACAAGCTTTCGAGACTCCTACAACACAGGTTCCAGGCTTCGATTTTCTTGCCAAATGAGGCCCTCTTTCCGCGAAGCTGGGCGTCAGCTAGCTTCGCGCTGTGGGCGGTGCAATCGTGCATGACGTTCATGCAGCACTTCTACGCGCAAGTTGGCCTACCTTGTCCGATAGACCAGTTCGAAGATCAGATCTCAAAGCTCCTGAATGCGCCCTAACATGTCGCTACAGCCGACCCGCTAGGCGTGGCGCCACTCGCGTCCGGCGGTGGCCTGCGGCCATTGTCCGCCGACCGCGAGTGGCGCCACGCCTCCGCGGGCGGCTGAACTATTGAGTTGAGCAACACATGAGGTCGTGATTCGGGTAAATTTCCAGTAACCACGATAGTCCATGGACACTCGAATACTCAACAGCCTGCCTGCACACCTGCCGCCTTCATTGGCTGCGCTTACAGCCCCCTGTTACCTTCACAAAGCCAGTCGAATTGCTGTGGGCGCATTACTCGCGTGCGCATTGGCGCTGGTACTTGCCGGCCTCTTTTTCATCGCATCACGCTGGCTTGCAGGAAAAAGTGACTTCAGTGAGATCGCCTTTGCCTTGTTCTTTCTGTTTTTCTTGATCATGCTGCTACGCCCGAGCGTATGGTCCGACCTGATTACTTTGGCGGCTGACAGCCGCGGTTTGTATTTCGTCGGCGGCACAAACAGTCATTTTGTTCCTTGGCAGGACACCGGCCCGATGTGGTTGGAAACCGCCTACACGGGTGACCACCCGGAGATGAGCGTGGTGCTCACCATCCGGACTAATTCGACTTTTTGGGATGCCGCAAAGCAGTCGAATTTCATGCGGCACTCCATGCCTTCCGAAAAGCCGCCGGGCTATCTGCCTGTGCCGCTGGGTACGCAAGGTATCGATCCTCAAGTCACAAGGAAATGTCTTGAGGCACTGCGTGCGTTGTCGGGTACCAGCAACACCTACCCACAATACGATCCCGGCCCCGACCAGCGAAGGTGGGAGTTGGTTGCGGCGGGATCTTTGCTCCTTGCTGTCTCGATCTACTTCATCTGCACAATGCTGCAATCGTACTTTCAGGGCTACGGCATCGGCGTGGGGTTTGTCATCCCGGTAGCCATGGCATTAGCCGCGTTATGGATTGTTCGCTACGGATGGAAACGAAGGTGTTAAGCAGAAATCCACCATCGCCACTCAAGCCGGATGAGGGACCGAACTTCACGACCCACCGGCTTGTCCGTAAAGGTTCAGTATGGATCTTTCAACCCACGGGGTTTGTCAAGATATTCCCCAGTGTCTTTACGATGTTCGGCTACGTCTTCATTGCCGCTTCCGTCCTGACGGTGTGGCAAAGCCTCTTCAATAGCCTGGCGGCATTGTGTGGTGGCGCACTGGCCATCGGCGTCGGACGTTTAATTGCTAGGTTCTTGGGGAATACCCCGCGTTTTGACACTATGCGTCGTCTAGTGGAAGTACCGGAGCAGCCAGCGTTGAGTCTACGTTTGGATGCGTCATCTGGGACGACGTCACTCGACTTTACGGAGGTAAGCGAACTTGAGATCGTCCACAAGCGGGTGACAGACACCGAGATCGACGACTACGACAACTACGAACTCAATCTGGTAACGCAGGACGGCCGGCGATTGAACCTGGTATCTCACCCCAACAGCGTACAGATTGCCCGCGAGGCACAGCAACTCGCGACCGTACTCGGCAAGCCGGTGGCCGACTGGCGCGCAAGCACCACTGCCCGGAATGGTAAATTGAACTAATAGTCGGCGCGGGCAAGATAGCGGCTACGTGTCGAAACGCGGTGTGCAACTTTTCAAGGCCGTTTGGGAGTACTTCCGTCGGCATTGGGCCGCAGGGTTCCCGAATCTGGGTGACCGTTCGACTTTCGTTCGGCAACTGGCCAACCTGGGCCACGTCAAAGCCCTTCTGCATCGGCACTGGGCGGCGGCACTGGGGGCCTTCGAGACCAAAGTGCATCTCGTAGACGGATTCCCGGTGCCCGTCTGCCATTCCTGTCAGCACCGGATGTAAATTGACCCAAGTCACCGATTGAAAATTGACACACCGGGTTGAGAGAATCGGCGACTTTTTGGGTTGCCGGTGATGACGAACGAGGGGTATGTGGAAATCGAGGTTTTGAGGAGACACGGGTTCAGTTTGTGGCGGAGATACTCTGTTGAAAGTCAACTTTTTAGGCGGTTTGAAGGTTGGCTGGACGGGTATGACATAGAAACGTTCGCTGTCGAAAGGCTTGTTGGTCGTGAGCATACCGTGGATGGCGACGAGAAGTTTGCGCATGACGGCGCAGACGACTTACATGGGGGGTTTGCCGCGAGCCGCGAGGTGTTCGGCACGTGGGGATCGTGGGCCTTGGCGCTGAGGGTGGGCATGTAGAGGACGGCACACAGATGTCGGTTGCCGGCCTTGGAGATGCCCGTTTTTTGTCGACGCGGGTCCCGGAGCGGAAATGCTTGGGGTCCAGGCCGGCAAACTTGATTCACTGCGGCGCTCGCAGTCCCTGGGGCAGTAGGCTGATCTCGCCGAGAATCGACGGCCTTGGTGTCGGCAATGCCCTTGACCGAGATGAGCAAGGTGTAAGCATCGGCCCACTCCTTATGGATCTTGATGAAAGCCACCGCCTCGCGGATCAGGAGGGCGATGCGCTTGTCCAGTTGGGCGAGGCCTTGATTGAGATCCTTCAGGACGGCCTTGGGCGCGTGCTGGTTAAAGTCCGTGGCATGAAGCTGGTTCTTGGCGGCAGCTCGGTCGTTGGTGAGGGCGCGGATGCGGCGGGCCAAGGCCCGCAGCGTCAGTTGTGCATCAGAAGGGCGCTGCTACCGGGTGAAAGGCATGTGTTCGGCGTACTCGGCAAGTGTTTCGGCATCGACCTTGTCGGTTTTGCTGTGCTTGCCCAAGACCTTGGCAAAATTGTGGGACGCCTGGGGATTGACGACCATGACGCGCAGACCGGTATCAAACCGGGCGATGGAGAGTTCCAGGGAATAGGTGCCGGTGGCTTCCAGACAGGGGGTCAGAACCCATTCCTCCGCGCCCACATCAATCCCTGCGTACAGGTTTGCCATTGCTTGTGCCAATGTCGGGCTGCTCATGATGTTTCTCCTGGTCGAGTTGGATGACTAGGGTCACCGGTTCCCTGACCCTGCGTAAGCGCCTTCCTTGCAGACGCAGGCTCGAAGCCTCGGATACTCTCCACGGAATAGGCGAATAGGGTGGGGAGCCAATCTTGCCTGCAGACGCTCCAGAAACGCTCGGCAGGCGTGGATTCGGTGTCCCTGCTCCCACGCCTTGCTGCTACTGGATTGCAGATATCATGCTCGTCGCTGCTCTGCTTGCCGGTGGGGTGTTGACCGGTGCGAATGCTGTCCTCTACGCGAAAGGGACGAATCGGGTCGGTTGTGCCGATCCGAATGGCGCGCTCGTTGTCCGCAAGCCAGAGCCTGCCACAGTGGTTATGGTTCCCAAATCGCACAATGCAGAGGCGTCAAGGTCTGCCGCTGAGTGGGCACGCTACTGAAGGCATACAGAGCTGGACGCATTCCCTGACCAGACGATCCCCGGCGCGGCCGCAGGGAGTGGGAAGTCCGGCCTGCGGGTGCGGAGTGCCGTCTTCGTCGATCTGCGCGGCTACGGTATCCCAACTGACCAGGCCATCCCTGTCGAGAGACAGGCGCAGCAGCCAGCCGGTTCGGGCGGCGGGGAGGTCAAAACCGTCAAAGACGAAGTTGCCCAGACTATAGACGATCAGCCTGCCCTGGTAATACTCGATGTCCTGCGTCACGTGCGGATGCCCGCCGATCACCAGGCTGGCACCGGCGTCGATCATCAAACGGGCCAGTTGTCGCTGTCGTTCACTCGCTTGCCGCTCGCGTTCCCAGCCCCAGTGCATGAAAGGGATCACCAGGTCGGCGCCGGCCGCGCGCGCAGCACGGATGTCGGCGACGACCTGGCTATCCTCGCTCCAGGCGATTCCCGGCCATTCGGCACCGGCTTCGAAGGCACGCGGCTTGAATTCGTTGTAGGCCAGTACGGCGATGCGCAGGCCGCGCCGTTCGATCCACAGCGGACGGTGCGCCTCGGTCAGATGGCGACCGCCACCGAAGGCGGCGATATCGTGGCCGGCGAGATGAGCGAGAGTTTCGAGAAAAGCCGCCTGACCGTAATCGCCGGAATGATTGTTGGCCACACCGAGCGCATCGAATCGCCCACGCAGAACGGGCAGCACGCGCGGGTCGGCGCGGAAGCTGAAAATCTTGTTGTCCAGCGGTTCCCCGGTCGTGGCAATCGGGCATTCGAGGTTGCCGATGCGGTAGTCGGCGTCCTTCAGCAGCGCCGCGAAGGGTGCCAGCGGGTCCCCGCCGCGGCGGATCAGGCGGCCCGGACCCTCATCAAGCATGATGTCGCCGACGAAAATCAGACGGACGGGTTCGGCGCGCACACTCCCGGCGAGCAAGGCCCCCAGTGCGCCGAGCAAAGCGACCAGCAAACGCAGCCTGCCCTGCCCATTCATCGTGCCGGCCCGCTGGCGGGAGACCACTCGCACCAGTATTGCAGCTCGCCATCGCGAATCGGCTCATAGACCTGGTTGAGGCCAGTAAAGCCGTAGCCGGCACCTCTGCCTGCGTGCGGCGGGTAAGGGTGTGTTGTCTGCTGGATCGGCACTGGCCCGCTGTTCCGATCGGCAAAGACATAGAGCTTGATCGCCGCCAGATCGGCGGGTTCCTTCTGAAAAACGATGCGGAAGAGGAAGTATGAGCCGATCGGCTGCACCGGAACGGTATAAGGCGAATTGACCGGCCGCGCTTCCAGATCACGTGTTTCCCCACCGTACGTAACGTGACAGAACAGCTTCTCGGCATGCACGGGCATGGCAAGCAGCAGGGAGACGACGAGGAGGCGTTGGCAGTGCTTGGGCATCCTGTGCCAGCCTATGACTGCCGCTCGATCCAGGCAGCGATTCGCTCGGCCGCCGCTTCCCAGTGGGCGTCGAGCATCAGCGTATGTCCGGCACGCGGAACCACCGCCACCTCGGCCTGCCAGCGCACGGCGGTGAAGCCCAGCCCGGCCGGCGGGAACACCGCGTCCGCTTCACCGCCGATGACCAGTACCGGCAATGCCTGCCGGCGCCAGCCGAAATGCATTGCCAACAGCGTCAGATCAAGGATGGCACGCCGTGATTCGGACTGGAAAAATGGCGCAAAGCGGATCAGATTCTCGTTGGTCGTCTCCGGCGAATAGTAGACATCACGCATCATCTGCAGCGTCTCCGGCGAATACTTGCCGCGGATGGCGCGCGCTTGCTGGTCGAAGAATGTGGGCTCGGACAAGGCCATCTTCATCGTCGCGCCGAGAATGCCGGTCGGTGGCACCGGAGCCATCAGGACTGCGGCCTGCGCCTGCTGACGTTCAAGAAAGCGTTCGACGACCACGGTGCCCATCGAGTGCCCGATCAGGATCGCCGGTACGTCAAATTTCCGGGTCACCTGGGCGAGGTCTTCAGCATAATCGTCGATACCGAAAGTATGCAGATGCTCGCGGCCCTCGCTGGCGCCGTGGCCGGAGAGGTCGAGCGCGTGGCAATCGAAGCCGCGGCTGCTGAACCAGGGTAGAAAGTAGGCGTCCCAGCAATCGGCCGTGGCATACCCGCCATGGACAAAAATGAGGGGGGGAGAATGCCTGGCGCCGACCGCAGGCCGGTGCAGGGTATGGATGCGGCGAGGTTGCATGAGCGAGTGGGAGGGGGCGGTGAGACCTGCGGGTTGACGCTGTTTGAAGCAGCCTGAAGGTTGATGACTGTTGGGCCAGGCGCTCTGGTGCCGGCGCGGAATTCGCCAAGTATCGCAGGGTCGTGCCAGTGCAGGCAATCTCCCTTTTTTCAATGGACTTTCGCTGCCGGCCTGGCATTCTGATCGACACTGGCTTGGCGGCGCTCCCGCACCATCTCCATCGCCGGCAAACTGGCGCACAATGGCGCCTGCTGACCGTCTTTGGAACCATCGCATGCAATTCCAGCCACGCATCCTCGTCTGTCTGGCCTCCGAGGAAATCATGCAGAACACCCTGCCCGCCCTGCGCCTGCGGCCGGCGCAGGTGATCATTGCGACCAGCGACTCGGAACCGGCGCGCCAGGGCGCGCTACAGTTCAGCCGCGTCCTGCACGATGCCGGCTGGCCGGCCAATGCGGTACGCATCACCGAGCACACGCCCGACCACGATCTCGGGAACATCAGCCGCTACGCTCAGGAACTTGCTGCCGAACTGCAGGGCCAGCATCCCGGCCTGCCGATCGACCTCAATGCCAGCGGCGGCACCAAGGTAATGTCCTTCGGTTTTGTCGGCGCGCTCGCCGGTCTCGGCGATGCCTGGTATTGCGATACCCGCCACGGCCTACTCGAGCATCTGGGCGGTGGCGCGCCGCTGCTGCTGCCGGCCGATCTGCTCAAGCTCGGCGATGTCCTGCAGGTACAGGGTTATCGCGTGGTGGTCGACCCGACATGGAACCCGACCTTCGTGTGCGCCGCTGCCGCACGCGCTGACTTGACCGAACATCTGGTCCGTGAAGCACCACGGCTCAACGGCTTTTTCGGCTACGTCAACCGGCTGACACGCGAAGCCTTGCCACAGACGCGTACGGACGGCAGCATCGTGCGTACTTTCCGTGCCGAAATCCTCGCCCAGCGCCCGCTGTTCACGAATAACCACGAACTGGCGCGCGCCTTTGAACAGGCCGGCATCTGGGAATGGGACGGCGATTGCCGCTTCCTCTTTGCCGGTGAAGCGAGCGCCAGGTACGCCGGTGGCGGCTGGCTTGAGGAATGGGCCTGGCTGACGCTGGCCGGGCTACAGGCCGATGGCCTGATTCCCGACGGTCATTGGGGCACCAATCTGCGCGTCGATGCCGGTCACGGCCTGCAGGAGGCGGCCAGCAACGAGCTCGATGCAGCACTGGTGTGGCGCAACCAGTTGCTGGTTCTCGAGTGCAAGACCGGCGTGCAGATCAGCACCGAAGGCGGCAGTCAGTCGATCCTCAACCGCCTGGACAGCCTGCGCCGCCATGTCGGTGGTGCGATGGGCGAAACCTGGCTGCTCACCGCGCGGCGCCTGCAGCAGGGCAACGGCGCGGCGGCGCGCGAACGCGCACGTGCCTACCGCATCCGCCTGATCGAGCCTGAACATCTCATCGATCTGCGGCTGGAAATCTGCGCCTGGATGGACATCGCGACCGCCACATCCGCAGCCACGGAATCACCTTGAGCATGGAGGTGCACCCGCCCGGCGGGCGACAACCAGCCAGGCAGCCGGATCAATTCGCGGGCAGGTGCAAGCGGTCGAGTCGCAGGCGCTGGCGTTCATCGAAGAGGCGTCGGGCGCCCAGACTCACCGCCACCATGGTGCCGAAACCGGTGCCGCCGGCGATCAGGAACATTACCAGAATCTGGTACTTGACGGCTTCCACCGGCGGTGTGCCGGCCAGGATCTGGCCGGTCATCATCCCCGGCAGGCTGACGATACCGGCGGCAGACATGGCGTTAATGATCGGGATCATGCCAACCCGCATCGCTTCGCGGCGGCTGTCGGAAATCGCCCGCTGCCAGTCCTGGCCGAGCGCCAGCCTGGCTTCGATGACCGCTCGTCCTTGCGCGGCGTCCTGGGTCAGACGATCGAGTCCCAGCGAGATGCCGTTCATGGTGTTGCCGAGCACCATGCCAAGCAGCGGTATCGCGTATTGCGGCGCGTACCAGGGGTCGGTGCCGATGACCAGGAGCAGCGCCAGCAGTGTCACCGTGAATGACGAGACGAACATCGACAGGGTGCCGACACCGAAACCCCAGGCGCCGACAAAGCGGCGCTTTTGCCTGACCATCACCTCGCGCCCGGCGACCACCAGCATCACCGCTGCCAGCAAGGCCACCCAGAGCGGCTGCGCACTCTCGAACAGCACCTTGAGCACCAGGCCAATCAGAAACAACTGCACGGTGCTGCGCGCAGCCGAGACCAGCAGCGGGCGTTCGACGCCGATCAGCAGACGCCGCGACAGACCGGCGAGGGCCAGGATCAGGAGCGCGGCGATCGCCAGATCGAACGGTGAAAGCACCAGCACGTTCATCGCCGCCCGCTCTCCTGCAGCTTGCCGTTGTCGAGAAGATAGCGGCGTTGCGCGACGCGCTCGATCTGGCCGGCGTCGTGGCTGACCCAGAGCAGCGCCGCCTGCCGCTGCCGGCGATAGTCGTCGAGCAAGGACTCGACGCGACGGGTACTGTCCTGATCGAGGTTGCCGGTCGGTTCGTCGAGCAACAGGACGGCCGGTGCCTGCATCAGCGTGCGCAACAAGGCGAACCGCTGCCTTTCGCCGGTCGAACAGCGGGCGACTTGCCAATCCATTGCGGCCGCGGGCAGGCCGAGCCGTTCGATCCACGCCGCATCGACACCGTACTCGAAGTGATCGCCGATCCGTTCCGACCACCACGGGCTCTCGGCGACCAGCAAGGCCACCGCGCGCCGCCACGCGGGCGCCGGCAGGCTTGCGCAACTGGCGTCATCGAGCCGCACCTCGCCGCGATGCGGGTCGAGGTCGGCGATGGCGCGCAACAACAACGTCTTGCCACTGCCCGAAGCCCCCTCGATACAGACACACTCGCCAGCACCGATCGAGAGTTCGATCGGACCGACATGGCGGGTCACGAGCTGTTGAATGCGCAGGCGGGGCATCGACGATCCGAAGTCGGAACCAGCGACCAGCACAGCGACTTGGTCGCAGGGGCGTTTGCGGCGCCCCTTGCACGAGTCGCTGCAGACTTACAGGATCGGCGTGTGTGCGGCAGTCGGCAGTGCCGAGCCGCTCGGTTCGTACACCACATGTGGACGGCCGACGAGCAGGGGATCGATCGGGCCGATGGCTTCGATGTCCTTGCCGGTGTAATTCAGCTTGTGGAGGACGTAACGCATGGCGTTCAGGCGCGCACGCTTCTTGCAATCGGACTTGATCACCGTCCACGGTGTTTCCGCCGTGTCGGTATGGAAGAACATCGCTTCCTTGGCCTTGGTGTAGTCATCCCACTTGTTGAGCGAGGCCAGGTCGATCGGCGACAGCTTCCACTGTTTGAGTGGGTGCACCTCGCGCTCCTTGAAGCGGCGACGCTGTTCCTTGCGGCTGACCGAGAACCAGAACTTGACCAGGTGAATGCCGCTGCGCACCAACGTACGTTCGACCTCCGGCGTCTGACGCATGAATTCCTGGTATTCCTCTTCGCTGCAGAAGCCCATCACGCGCTCGACACCGGCGCGGTTGTACCACGAACGATCACAGAAGACGATCTCGCCGGCAGTCGGCAGGTGGCGAACATAACGCTGGAAGTACCATTGACCCCGCTCCTGTTCACTGGGCTTCTCGAGCGCGACCACGCGCCCGCCCCGCGGATTGAGGTGCTCGGTAAAGCGCTTGATGGCACCGCCCTTGCCTGCCGCATCGCGCCCCTCGAAAATGATCACGACGCGCTGCCCGGTTTCCTTGACCCAGTTCTGCAGCTTGAGCAGTTCAACCTGCAAACGGTACTTCTGCTTCTCGTAGGCCTTGCGCGACATCAGGTTGCGATAAGGATAGGAATTGGTGTCGCGCCAACTGGTCGCCAGTTCGTCGTCGGGACTGGTTGCGGGCTTGGCCGCCGGCTCTTCCTCCTTGCCGAGCAGCGCCTTGCGCAGGGCCTGCGCATCATCCGGCGACGATCCGGTCATGATCGCTTCCAGCGTCTTGGCCAGCGAAGCCGTATCGCCGACGTTCGCGGAAGAGATGATGTCACGCAGGGCGACTTTCTTCTGTTCGATCGCCGAACTGGCGGCTTCGGCTACGTCATAGGCTTCCATGCCGCCTGGGGTGCGCGCCGGCGCAACGTCACCGGCCGAGGCCTTGCGCGGTGGTGCCGAACGCGTGGTAGTGGCAGGCGCACGGGTCCTGGGGGCCCGTCCTGCCGGTTTGGCAGCGGGAACCGCCGGTTTGTCGGTGGTGCCGGCCTTGTCTTCAGCGCCTGCTGCGGGCGGCGGAGTTATCTTGTCCATCTCTCTCTCCAATGGGGGGTCTGTTGCGAAAAGTTGACGCCGGATCGTGGCCTGGCGGTGTCCGTGATGATACCGCCGAGATGTCATACACTTCAATCGCTTGAATGCCCTTGAGCAAATCTTTTCCAGGTTTTTCTGCGCTTGCCGTGTGCACCCGGAAAAAGTTCGGCCCGGCACTGGCCGGGCACACCATGGACGGCAAATAGCGCGTTCGGAAACCGGACTTCGATGAGTGGCTTTGGCCATTTCCAGACGATTCCGTCTCCGATCATTCTCATTCTTATTCGTGCAAGCGCTTTCTCAGTGTGCAATTTGTTAGCATAGGTCGAATGCGCCGAGGAAATCCGCATGCAAACGAACGTCACCATCGGTCGCGTCACTAGAGGAGAACACTGGAATGGATTCGCTAATTTCTGCCCTGCACACGCATTTTCCCGCTGATCGTGTCATTGCCGATGAACTGCGCCGACTGGCCTGGGGCACCGATGCCAGTTTTTACCGGCTGGTGCCGCGCGTCGTGGTGGTCATTGAAAACGAAGCCGATCTGCTGCACGTGCTGGCGGTCACCCGGCAGCACCGCATTCATCTGACTTTCCGCGCTGCCGGTACCAGCCTCTCCGGGCAGGCCGTGACGGACGGTGTCCTGGTCCTCATCGGAGAAGGCTTTGCCAGTTTCGAGTTGGCTGCCGATGCACTGAGCGTTCGCCTGGGACCGGGAATCGTGGGCAGCGAAGTGAATCGTCGACTCGCCCATCTGGGGCGCAAGATCGGCCCCGACCCGGCGTCGATCGCCACCTGCAAGATCGGTGGCATCGCCGCCAACAACGCCTCCGGGATGTGCTGCGGCACCGCCCAGAACAGTTACCGGACCCTCGCCGGCATGCGCGTCATCTTGGCCGATGGCAGCGTGCTGGATACCGAAGAAGCAGCCAGTGTTGCCGCTTTCCGCCAGAGCCACGCCGGACTTCTCGACGAACTCGAACGCCTCGGACAGCAGACCCGTGCCGACATCGCCCTGGCCAACCGTATCCGGCACAAGTTCAAGATCAAGAACACCACCGGTTACAGCCTCAACGCACTGGTCGATTACAGCGATCCGCTCGAAATCCTGACGCATCTGATGATCGGCTCGGAAGGCACGCTGGGCTTCATCTCCCGGATCACCTATCACACGGTGACGGAAGATCCGTTCAAGGCCAGCGCGCTGATCTTCTTCCCGGACATCGAGACCGCCTGCCAGGCCGTGATTCGCCTCAAGCCGCAGCCGGTTGCGGCGGTGGAACTGCTCGACCGCGCCGCCCTGCGTTCGGTGGAAAACAAGCCCGGACTGCCGCCGATCATCCGCTCACTCGGCGATTCCGTCGCCGCCCTGCTGGTCGAGGTTCGCTCGCACCATGCTCCCGGTCTGCAAGCGCACATCGATATCGCCCTCGCGGCGATGACCGGCATTGCGACCGTTGAAACGCCGTACTTTTCGACTGACCCGGAAACCTGCGAGATGTACTGGAAAGTACGCAAGGGCACTTTCCCCTCGGTCGGCGCGATGCGTCGCGCCGGCACGACAGTGATCATCGAGGATGTGGCTTTCCCGATCGCCTCCCTGGCCGCGGCCACCCTCGACCTGCAAGCCCTGCTCAGGCAGCACGGTTACCACGAGGCGATCATCTTCGGGCACGCGCTGGAGGGCAATCTGCACTTCGTGTTCACCCAGGACTTCGGCGATCCGGCTGAAGTGCGGCGCTACGCCGGCTTTATGGACGAAGTCTGCAAGCTGGTGGTCGACAGGTATGACGGCTCGCTGAAGGCCGAACACGGCACCGGGCGCAACATGGCGCCTTTTGTCGAAATGGAATGGGGCCAGCAGGCCACCGACCTGATGCGCCGCATCAAGGCGCTGTTCGACCCGGAGAACCGCCTCAATCCCGGAGTCATTCTGAATGACGATCCGGCCGCGCACCTGCAACACCTCAAGCCCATGCCACCCGCCGAGGATATCGTCGATCGCTGCATCGAATGCGGCTTTTGTGAGCCCCTGTGCCCCTCGCACCAGCTCACCCTGTCGCCGCGCCAGCGCATCGTCAGCTGGCGCGAACTGTCGCGGCGCGGCGCTGCCGGCGAGCCTGCCGGCGCACTTGGCAAGGATTATCCCTACTTCGGGCTCGATACCTGCGCGGGTTGCGGATTATGTTCCACCGCCTGCCCGGTGGCGATCAATACCGGCGACCTGACTCGTCGCCTGCGCGGCCGCGCCCAAAGTGATTTCGCGCGCAGCGTCGGCCGCTGGACTGGCGAGCACTTCGGAGCCGTCGCTGTGACTGCCCGCCTGGGATTGCAGCTCGGCCACCTGGCCAGTGCGGTCGTTGGCGACAAAGCACTTGGCATCCTCTCCAGGGGCGCCTGGAAGACCGCCATGCCACGCGCCGGCAGGTCAGTCGGGGCGCATCGGGGTAACGGCGATCCGGTGGTCTACTTTCCGGCCTGCGGCGGACGGATTTTCGGGCCGAACGCCGCTGGCGAAGCCCAACTCGGCGAGGTGATCCAGCAAGTGCTGGTCCGAGCCGGTTATGCACCCCGCCTGCCACAGGAATTTGACCACCTCTGTTGTGGCCAGATGCTGGCCAGCAAAGGCCTGGCCGAAGAAGCCAACGCCAGCGCTGCGCGCCTCGAGGCGGCACTCGACGCTGCCAGCGAGCATGGCCGCTACCCGATCATCATGGATGCCAGTACCTGTAGCGTGCGCATGCAGGAGTATCTGGCTGGTCGCCTGCCACTCCTCGACTTCCACGAATTCGCCCACGACGCGCTCCTGCCCAGGCTCAGGCTGGTCAGGCAAGCCGGCCCGATTGCCCTGCACATCAACTGCAGCGTACGCAAGAGCGGTTCGGACGCCAAGCTGCAGAAGGTCGTCAGTGCCTGTGTCGAACGGGTGATTGCGCCGGCAGGGGTGTCTTGCTGCGGCTTCTCAGGCGATCGCGGTTTCGTGGTGCCGGAGTTGAACCAGCATGCCCTGCGCAAGATTCGCGACGAACTGCCAGCGAGCTGCATGAGCGGCGTCTCCAGCAATCGGACCTGCGAAATCGGTCTGACGGCGGAAAGCGGGCGGACCTATCGTTCTGTGGCTTACCTGCTGGAGGAGTGCAGTCGAACACAAACCATGGAAGCGTGCTAAGGAGGCAAGCAAGATTAACTTGAACACGTTGATAAAAAACTATCGACAAAACATATTGTTGGAACGTTACATTGTTCAAGTTATTTTTGCTTAATGCCTAACGGTCATGACTTTTTCAGGCACCCTTGATCATGAAAGTCATGCCCGTTTCTCTCTCCCCCGACCCCTCCCACGGTTCGTGCAGCATCGCTGGCCGGCTGCGGCGATGCGGAGCAGCACTCCGCCAAACCCCGCTTTAGCCTCGCGAGAGGAGAAGAGGAGCGATGCTGCGCTGACCGATGTCGACCATTTTTACAGTCGTCTGCTCAATTAGCGCAACCGGAATCTCAAAATTCCCTCACGTAGAAAAGAATCCATGAATTTCTTCGGGTTATCGCGGGGAGTTGATTCCCGGCCTGTTTCTTGCTTCGATGATCTTGTCGATGTAGATGGTTGCCAAGGTTGAAAAGTGTATCAATTTTGCATCGATCAATCCGGGAAAACGCCGTCAGTTCTCATCGAAGTTGACAACGCCCCCCAGAAGTGGAAAACAATAAAGTGACTGGGCATCGTGTTAGATCACATAGTTAAAGTTGTTTATGATGTTGTTGTCGGTATGGGATTCTTGCAGGCTAGTGCAAGAATCGCTTCACGAACCAGGCCAGGTCGGTGGCATTGCCAATCAAGCGAGCATCCGCGGCCTGAGACACTATCCTCAAGGAGTGAAGAACATGGATATCCCGGAGGATCCCCCGCTCCGCTTCCTTCCCGGTTTTGGAGGAGGTCCCTTCTCGGAAGCCGAATTCCTTCACCAGCAAGTTGCCGAGATCGAAGCGTATGTGGAGCGCTTTCCATCGGCCGAGAGGGATCTCCGTGCTCTGGCATGGATCGAGGCCAATGCCAGTCAATATCGGCAACAGTGGCAAATACGGATGGTCACGAGCGGACGCCATCGGCAATCCATGCACGGGGGCTGACAACAAGAGTTCGACGAATCTTGGAGTATAGCCATGCACCTCGTAGCCATGCACCTCATTTTACTCGTCCTGTCGATGCTGGTCGTGGGCTGCAGTCATTCCCCATCATTGACTGCGACTGCAACTGCCGAAAGCCATCAACCGGAAGGCGCTGCCGGCCTCAGTACACAGCCCGGATGGCACGGCCAGAAGTTTGCCATTGCCACAGCCAATCCACTGGCCAGCGCTGCCGGACTCGTCATGCTCAAAGACGGCGGCGCGGCGATCGACGCGGCAGTTGCTGCGCAGATGGTGCTGACCCTCGTTGAACCACAATCCAGCGGTATCGGCGGTGGCGCTTTTCTGCTCCACCACGATGGTCGCCAGACGGTTGCCTTCGACGGCCGCGAGACAGCACCGGCAACAGCCAGTGCAAGCCTGTTCGTCAAGGCCGACGGCAAGGCGATGACTTTTCAGGAAGCCATCGTCGGTGGCCGCGCAGTCGGCGTGCCAGGTGCCCTGCGGATGCTCGAAATGGCACACGCCGAATATGGCCGGCTGCCCTGGTCGACCCTTTTCGAACCGGCGATCCGACTCGCCGAGAACGGATTTCCGGTCAGCCAGCGCCTGCACACACTGCTCAAGGCTGACCCCTACCTCAGGAAGGATCCGCAGGCCGCTGCCTATTTTTACGATCCTGACGGTCAGCCCGTTACCGTCGGCAGCCGTTTGCGCAATCCCGAATTGGCTGGCGTCCTGCGCAGGATCGCCAGTGAAGGGTCACGAGCACTGCACGAGGGTGAGATTGCGCAGGCGATCGTCGACAAGGTGCAGCAATATCCGGCAAACCCTGGCCAGCTTAGCCTGGCTGATCTGGCTGGATACCAGCCGCAGCGCCGCAAGCCGCTGTGCAGCAGCTATGCGCCAAAACGGGTTGAGCCACCGCGAACTTACCTGATTTGCGGTTTTCCGCCTCCAGGTTCGGGAGCGATCGCCATCGCCCAGATTCTCGGCATCCTCAATCACACCGAGGCTGCATTCCTGCCGTTTTCCACCCCACTCTGGATGCACTATTACAGCGAAGCAGCACGCCTGGCTTTTGCCGATCGCGCCCAGTATGTCGCCGATCCCGATTTCGTCGCCGCACCGGCAGGCAACTGGTACGCGCTGATCCAACCGGCATACCTGGCTGAAAGGGCGCGGCTGATCGGCCCACACAGCATGCAGGTGGCCAGACCGGGCTCGCCATCGCCGGAACCAATGACTCAGGCAGCGATGCCCGAACAACCTGAATACGGGACCTCCCACCTCAGCGTCGTCGACCAGTACGGCAACGGGTTGGCGATGACCACCACCATCGAAGATGCCTTCGGAGCACGCCAGATGGTGCGGGGGTTTCTCCTCAACAACCAGCTCAGCGATTTCGCCTTTACTCCGACCAATGGCAGTGGTTTGCCCATCGCCAACCGTGTCGAACCAGGCAAGCGCCCGCGCTCGTCGATGAGTCCAACGCTGGTCTTTGACCAGGACAGCGGCGAGCTGGTGATCAGCGGCGGCTCACCGGGCGGAGCGTTGATCATTCACTATACGGCCAAGCTGCTTTACGCGATGCTGAACTGGGGACTGGAACCTCAGCAGGCCATCGACCTGCCCAACTTTGGCTCACTGAACGGGCCGACGCTGCTTGAGGAAAAGCGTTTTTCCTGGTCCTTTGTCGAAGCGCTCAGGGCCCGCAGCCACGTGGTGAACGAAGTCGGCATGAACAGCGGTTTGCAGGCCCTCGAAAAGACCTCGGGTGGATTCGCCGGCGGCGCCGATCCACGCCGTGAGGGCCTGGTGCTGGGCGAGTGATGATCCCCGCCTCCATGCCCTCGCTGATGCGGGCAGCACTACGACAGCCCCCGAATCGGCATGTTGGCCTGTCACGCAGCGCCACCGGCAAGCTTTCTCCCGGCGCTATACCCCCCACTACACCACGTAACAGTGTTCTTTAAGGAAAGCCACAGCCTCGCCAAGGGTTATATCCGAGCTATCGAGCAGATAGGTCTGAGCCTCCGGAAAAAATTCATTCCATAGTTTTTCCAGGCCTTCCTGCATCTCATGGGGCGCGCACTGCCGAATGAAGCCAAGCACCAGTTCTGGCTTGAAACCATCCGCTCGAACCTTGCGGATCAAGGCTCTCGCTGTGGCTCGCGTCAGAGCAGGTTTGGGCAGCGTCTCGGCTGCGATGCAGACAAAAATCGTCAGCAGCGAGTCATCGTCAGTCTTGCCTGCAGTTATCTTGTGCCATTCCTTCGAAACTGCGGCATCGAATAGACTGGCATCTTCGAGATCGACATCCCGCAAAAAATACCCTTTCTGAACGGTTTCTTCGAACAGCTTGTCGATCGCCAGCGAGGGATCGAGAATTCGCGGCAGATCCTCGGTTTCGACCTCCTGGAGGTGGCGTCTGGCAATCTCCTGGTACGATTCAGGGAGAATCTTGAATATCTCCTTGATTCGCTTTCTGCCTTTCGGCGCTACCCCCTTCTTCCTGATTGCCCTCAGAATACTGACGAAGCCGGCAGCATTGGGGATTGCCGGTGGGGTGTCTCCGCCAAGATAGACGAGCATGGTCGTACGCAGGAACGATCCAACGGGCACCATCGAAAGGCTGGAGGGGGCTACTCCAAGGTTTTCGGCAAACCAGAGTGCCGCTCCAATCGCCAAGTGATACGCCTTCCTTTGTTCGAGGGCGATTCGATATTCGGCTGGCTCCCTGAGCGACCATTCAGCCAGGAATTCCCTTTGTGACTTCGCGCTCATACCGCCAATGATGTCATAATCAGGCAAGGCCCAGAGCGCCTTGATCATTTCGGAACCGCCACGCGAATGTGACAGAAAGGTGTGGTCCCGCAGCGATCGAGCTGCTTTGTCGAGGTCACCTCCACTGCGATCGGCAAGAAAAAGACTGACCAGATTGACGATCCGCGTACGCGCCTCCTCGATATTCGGCCGCAAATACTGCGTCCCGAAATACTCGGCAATCTGCAGCATTCCCTTCGGGGCGTCGTTCAGGATACTGGCAACCCTATGCTGATCGATGATCCCATGGTGCACCCCGTACGCGAGCGCCTTTTCGAAAAAAGGCCGCGCATCGAATACTGCGATCTGCTGGTAGCTAGGCGGCATGGACGATCACATTCTTCTGTGGGTAGCCGGTCATTCAAAAGCCTGCGACTATAGTGCCGACTCTTCCTCCGGCCCGGCACGCAAGCTGTCCGCGGAATCTGGCCTTACCAGGTCGGACGACATGAGTTCTTCGGCCCTGACCCGCGCGCGCAGGATTAGCAGGACCTCCCGAAAGATCTCCGGGTATTGGTAACGAAGTGTCCAGGCCAGTTCCATCCAGTCATGATCATTAACTTCACTGTGCGCCAGGAAAGGACGATTGACACCGGGATCGGCGAGCGCGTCCAGACGTTCCTCGTCGGTCATGTCGTCGGCAGATTCTTCTGCGTCGGCAAAGAAATCAAAGGTCGCCGTCTTGAAAAAATGCTCGATGTTTTCGACACGCTCGCAGAAATAATCGGCCAGGGCATCGCAGCCACCTTCGAGTTCCCCGATCGCCTCGAGGAACTCGCCGGGATCGCTGCCAGCCCGGAAAAGCACCGAATTGATCATGCCGTGCAATCGCTCGTGACTTTGGTCGCCATAACGCCGTTCGAGGACGATTGCCCGGGCGAATTGCTCTGGGGAGACCAATAGGTTCACCACCGATTCACGGGACGAATCGAAGTCGCGCAGAACGGCCAGCAAGTCTTTGGCTGGAAAGTCGTCGAGCGCCACCACCAAGGCATCGTCACCATCGCTTTCCGCCAGCGAAGCCAGGGCTGCTTCGGCACCGACGATATCGCCAAGGTGGATCAGTCTCCCTGCTCTCACCAGTACCGGATGGCTCATCAGTGCTCCCCCGAAAATTGATCTTTCCGATCAAACCCCTGTTCGGCGAGCCAGTCGGCACCGGACTCTCCGAGGTCGATGCCGTCATCGAAATCCTGCTCGTTCTGGTCGCCGTCGACACGCTGGTCTGTAAGCCGTCCATGCGCTGGTTCTGAGGGCGCTGCAAAGCGCCCTTGCAGATATTCCAGGCAGGCGGTCACCACCATGAACCGGTCGCCGTTCGGATCCTTGAGGGCGACCTCGGCGAGGGCCTCGGCCCAGGGTTCCAGCTCCACCGCCGCCAGCAGCGTTGACCAGCCGGGCAAGTCTTCGGGCTCCCGTGCGGAAAGATCCCGCATCACTTCTGGACTGGCAAAACGCATGCCGCCGTGGAAAGCAACGGCAACCATTTCCGGATTGCACTCGATCATTGGCAGGAGTTGCGCAAGCTGCCCGCGCTTTGCCTTGAGCCGCTTGGCCAAGACATCGTGCCCGGCCGAATCGGTCATCAAGTCGTCCAGCTCGGCGTCATAAGCAGACTTCAGATCTTCAAAGAATAGCGACAGCCTCACGACAGTACTCCTTCAAGATAATTTTTCCAGATTTCCCGCGCAGTTTCCAAAGGCTTATCGAGAAGATTACGACGTCGATTCTCATCATAGACCTGTCGACGAGCGGTATCAGAAAGCGTTTCATAGGCTTCCTGAACGTCGCGAAAGAGGTCGGTCGCCTCCGGAGCCTTGTTGCGGTCTGGGTGGAGCAGCAAAGCCTTTCTGCGGTAGGCAGTCTTGAGCACATCGTTTGAGGCATCACTGGCGATCCCGAGTATGGCGTAATAGTCTTTCATGCGTTCTCACCGAGACGGTTGCTCCGGACACTTCAGGCAACGACCATGACTTCGACTTTCCCATCTCATCCCCGACCCCTCCCACGGCCTGCGTTTCATCGCCGGCTGGTGGCGCACAGCAGTGCTCCACCAGCCGGCCTTCGCCTCCACAAGTGAGGAGGCGAGATTCGTGAGTCGCGACGCGATTTCACTTCAACATCGCTTGGGAAAGGCCGAGACGATGCCACAGGGTCGTGGTCAGCTCCACCTGGTTGAGCGTATAGAAATGCAGGCCGGGAGCACCACTGGCCAGCAGTTTTGCGCAAAGCGCGCTGACCACATCAAGACCGAAAGCGCGGATCGACAAGGTATCGTCACCGTAGCTTTCAAGTTTTTTTCTGACCCAGCGCGGTATCTCCGCGCCACAGTTATCCGAGAAGCGGGCAAGACTGCTGTAACTGGAGATCGGCATGATGCCGGGGACGATCGGGACATCGATTCCGACCGCCTGGCACTCGTCGATGAAGTATGCGTAGGCGTCGAAGTTGTAGAAGTACTGCGTGATCGCTGAATCGGCACCGGCGTCGAGCTTGCGTTTGAAAGCCAGGAGATCGTCCATCGGGCTTTTTGCCTGTGGATGATATTCCGGATAGGCTGCAACTTCGATATGGAACCAGTCGCCCGTTTCGGCACGAATGAACTCGACGAGTTCATTGGCATAGCGAAAGGTGCCCGGTCTGGCCATACCCGACGGCAGGTCGCCGCGCAGCGCAACCAGATGACGAATACCCTGTGCCTGATACTGTTCGAGAATGCTGCGAATGCTGTCCTGGGTTGATCCGATGCAAGACAGGTGCGGTGCTGCCTGGTGACCTTCACGCTGGATTTCAAGTACGGTCTGCAGAGTGCGGTCACGCGTCGAACCGCCGGCACCAAAAGTGACCGAGAAAAACCGGGGTTTCAGGAGCGCCAGGCGAGCACGCGCGGCCCTCAACTTTTCCGCACCCTCCGGAGTTTGCGGTGGAAAAAGCTCGAGGCTGAAAACGGGAGGCTGCGGTGTCATGAGTCGGTAAATGTCAGTAGCGATATTGCTCGGACTTGTAAGGACCTTCCTTTGCCACCCCGATGTAGGCGGCCTGCTGATCGGTCAGCTCGGAAAGCTCGGCATTGAGCTTCTTGAGCTGCAGGCGGGCCACCTTCTCGTCGAGGTGCTTGGGCAGGGTATACACCCCGACCGGATAGTCGGCATTGCGTGTAAACAGTTCAATCTGGGCGATCGTCTGGTTGGCGAACGAGGAACTCATCACGTACGAGGGATGGCCGGTACCGCAACCGAGGTTGACCAGACGACCTTTGGCCAGGAGGATGATGCGCTTGCCATCGGGGAAGACGACATGATCGACCTGCGGCTTGATCTCTTCCCAGACATAAGCTTCGATCGAGGCAACGTCGATTTCGTTGTCGAAGTGGCCGATGTTGCAGACGATCGCCTGATCCTTCATCCGGGCCATGTGCGCATGGGTGATCACATGGTAGTTGCCGGTGCAGGTGACGAAGATATCGGCCTTGTCAGCCGCGTAATCCATGGTGACCACGCGGTAGCCTTCCATGGCTGCCTGCAAGGCACAGATCGGGTCAATTTCGGTGACCCACACCTGTGCGGACAAGGCGCGCATGGCTTGTGCCGAGCCTTTGCCGACGTCGCCGTAACCGGCGATCAGGGCAATCTTGCCGGCGATCATCACGTCGGTGGCACGTTTGATGCCATCGACCAATGATTCGCGGCATCCGTAGAGGTTGTCAAACTTGGATTTGGTGACCGAATCGTTGACATTGATTGCCGGAAACTTGAGCTCGCCCCTGGCGTGCATCTGGTACAAGCGATGCACGCCGGTCGTGGTTTCCTCGGTCACACCCTTGACTGCTGCCAGACGACGCGAGTACCAAGTCGGATCGCTGGCCAGTTTGGCCTTGATCGCGGCAAAGAGGATCGCCTCTTCCCCAGAAGTCGGGCTGGCAAGGACCGAAGCGTCGTTTTCGGCTCGGGCACCAAGGTGCAGGAGCAACGTCGCGTCGCCGCCATCGTCGAGGATCATGTTGCTGTAACCCGCATCCGGCCATTCAAAGACGCGGTGGGTGTAGTCCCAATAATCTTCCAGCGACTCGCCCTTGACAGCAAAAACCGACACTCCGGAAGCTGCGACAGCCGCAGCGGCGTGATCCTGGGTCGAAAAGATGTTGCATGAAGCCCACCGTACTTCAGCACCGAGGGTAACCAGGGTCTCGATTAGTACGGCGGTCTGAATCGTCATGTGCAGCGAACCGGTAATGCGTGCACCCTGGAGAGGCCTGGTGGCCGCGAATTCTTCACGAATCGCCATCAGTCCCGGCATCTCGGTTTCGGCAATACGAATTTCCTTGCGGCCCCATTCGGCGAGGCCAAGGTCAGCAATCACATAGTTTTGAGTAGCAGCATCCGACACGGTAAGGCTCCTTGAGAACGGTGACCAGGGGACGGAAGCTGTCGGGCATCTCTGCTGAAGGACTTCAGCCTGCGCCCATCCCTCTCCTCGCGCCCGGCACGGGTTGGTTGGATGAGCGCCGTTTGAATAATCCGAGCCTGAAACTGTCGGACGACAGCCCTGCAGCGCTCCTCGGATCGAGTCTGGATTATAAATCGGCTTGGCAAGTACTGACCAGTGTTAGTACGCGAGCGAATCGTAGGTCCGTCGCCTGCCCTGGATTTCGATGCTGACCTGATTGGGTGCACAGATCGCGATCTCGCCGGGGCGAGTCAGCCAACCCTGACGCACGCAGTATTGCCGGGGACCTGGATCTGCGGCAACCCGCACCCGACGCTGGTCGACGACAACCGTTGTCATGCCCAGTGGCCCAGGGACTTCAATGCGGCGATTGCGCGCCAGCTCAAGTTCTGAGAACACCTCACCACCACGCTTGACGATGACTTTTTCAGCGACGCCGGTCTGCCATGCCCAAGGAAATGACGCTGCGCAAACACACAAACCCAAAATGACCAGCAGCCAGTCGCCGGACCTGAACAGCCCGACCCAGAGCATCACGGATTCTCGCCAATCACCATTGGAAAGCGCAACTCGCGGTGACGGACCAATACACGCGCACACCCCCGAAACTCGCGCCCCAACCATTCGGCAAAGTAGACCGAGCGATGCTGGCCACCCGTGCAACCGATGCCTACAGTCAGATAATTTCGGCTGTCCCGAACATATGACGGCAGCCATGTGCGAATGAAGCCAGCAATGTCGCCACGCATACGCAGCACTTCGGGCTCGGCTTCGAGGAAATCAATGACGGGTGCGTCACGGCCGGTCAGCAGACGCAGGATGGGATCGTAGTGCGGATTGGGCAAGCAACGAACATCGAAAACGAGGTCGGCGTCGAGCGGCATCCCATGCTTGAACCCAAACGATTCGAAAAGTAATGTCAGTCCCTGACAGGAATCTGAAGGAAGATCTCTGGCCACGAACTGGCGAACCCACTCGCGAAGTGCGCTGGCTTTGACGCCGCTGGTATCGATATGATGACCGAGGGCCGTCAACTCGGCAAGACGAACCCGTTCTTCGGTAATGGCCTCTGTCAACGTCAGCTTGTCGCTGGCCAGGGGATGTCGGCGTCGGGTTTCAGAGTAGCGCTTGATCAAGGTTGCATCCTGCGCATCGAGAAACAGGAATTGCAGGTCAAGATCGTTGGCGCGCAGGGCATCAAGCTGCAAGGGAAGCATGGCCACGCTATCGCCACCGCGAATGTCGATCACGACTCCCACCTGGTCGTAGCCCTGTTGCTCAAGTTGTCCGACGAGCGGCTGCAATAACTGTGATGGCAGGTTGTCCACGCAGAAATAGTTGGCGTCCTCAAGCACTTTGAGGGCGATCGATTTACCCGAACCGGACAGGCCACTGATGAGAACGAGATGCATGCTTCGGAGCATAACGGATGCCCGGCGTGATGAGCAAGCCATTCGCCGCGAGGTTTTTGTATCTTATTGAATTTCAATAGGTTATTCTTCTATTGGAAGCTTCTGCGGCGACTCATGATGGAATCCCTTCCGTGAGAGTCGCAGTGCGACCCTCCCCTCTCCCTGCCAGCCGGATACCTGTCCTTGTATCAAGAAGATCCATATATAAATCTTACAATAATTATAGTGATAACAAACTTGTTGATATGTTTTTTTATCCAAAAAAATCAAAATCTTATGTCAGATTTTTGGGTTGCGGAAAGACGGTATGGGGATGTGGACAGAATCTGAAAACTTATCCACAAGCCCGTTTTGCCAGGCTTATTCACTGCTTTTCAGAGGTTTTTCCCTGACTTTTCCCATGGCTGGGTGGCTTTTCGGTACTGCCATGAGACCTAGATCTGCAATAAACTCTTCTTTCCAAGCAATTGGTTCGAACTCATGACAACTCTGCATATTCCTTTCCTTGCCGACCTTGTGACAATTCGGCGCGATATCCACGCTCACCCGGAACTTGCCTTCGATGAACGGCGAACAGCCGAATTAGTGGCTCGCGAATTGACCAGCTATGGACTGGAAATTGATTGTGGCCTGGCACGTACTGGCGTTGTTGGCACCCTGTGCAAGGGCAGCAGTCCTCGTGCGATCGGACTCAGGGCTGACATGGACGCACTTCCTTTGTGTGAGAAGAACGACTTTCCACACCGTTCCAGAAACGATGGACGCATGCATGCCTGCGGTCACGACGGACATACGGCAATTTTGCTGGGTGCCGCGCGCTATATGGCCGAGCATCGGAATGATCTTGATTTCAACGGCACCGTTTACTTCATTTTCCAGCCTGCCGAAGAGTCTGAGGGAGGCGCCGAGGTGATGATTGCCGAAGGGCTGTTCGAGAGATTTCCGATGGACGCGGTCTTTGGTCTGCACAACTGGCCAGGTATTCCTGTCGGCGAGATGGCCGTGATGCCGGGGCCCGTGATGGCTGGCACCTGCACTTTTGAAATCTGGGTACGGGGGCAGGGTTGCCATGCCGCGATGCCACATCAGGGGGTCGACACGCTGGTCGTCAGCAGTCATCTGCTGCTCGCGTTGCAGACTGTCGTTGCCCGCAACCTGCATCCCTGCGAGTCGGCGGTGGTGAGTGTCACTCAGATGCATGCCGGTGAAGCCTGGAATGTGATCCCCGATGATGCTGTTCTGCGCGGTACGATCCGCAGTTTCAACATTGAAACCCAGAATCTTGTCGAAGGCGCAATCGAGCGGTTGTGCAACGGCATTGCCCACACATTTGGAGCGCAGATTGCGGTGTGTTTCGACCATCGTTATCCTCCGACGGTCAACAGTGTTTCGGAAACGGAAGTCTGTCGGCGTGTGGCGAGCGACCTGCTTGGCGCTGATCAAGTGCATGCGCACGAACTTCCCTCGATGGGTGCCGAGGATTTCGCTTATATGCTTCGCGAAAAGCCAGGTTGCTACGTCTGGCTGGGCAATGGCCCGGGCTCCGGGGGTTGCACCCTGCACAATCCACATTATGATTTCAACGACGAGATCCTGGCGCTGGGAGTAAGTTACTGGGTCAAGTTGGTTGAAGCGGTGCTGGGGCGTCAGTCCTGACTGAAGCAGCCCGGCTCCCTCCTCCGAGCCAAGGCAGGTGGCGTCTCCGCTGACCATGGAAACCATGGGTAGATCGGCGCGTACCGTTAGCCAACGAAACCGCCGTCTTTTTTGTTACACTCGCCAGCTGAACCCATGGGCAGCGTACCCGAGGATCGGCAAAACGCGCCGATCCCCCTGTTTCAAAAAGATGGTGGGGAGTACCCGGTGCAGTATTCAGGCACCCCCCGAGTCCGGGCCGAAGCCAAGACTCCCAAGACCATAAAAGGAGAACAGCGAGGAGAGTGTAATGGCGGGGACTTACAAGCAACTTACGTCTGTTAAAGCAAGAGCGGCACGCCGTGCGAATTCTTCTCGCTGAAGACGACCGAATCATTGCTGATGGCCTGTGCCGGTCACTGCGTCAGGGAGGCTACGCGATCGATTGTGCCTACAATGGCACTGACGCTGATACGGCCTTGTTAACCAATCCCTACGATCTACTGATTCTCGATCTTGGCCTACCGAAAATGCCGGGTTGGGATGTGCTGCGTCGTCTACGGGCGCGCAATGCAACGACTCCGGTATTGATTCTGACTGCGCTTGATGGGATCGATGACCGGGTGAAGGGGCTCGATCTCGGGGCTGACGACTATATGGCCAAACCCTTTGAACTGGCTGAACTTGAGGCTCGTGTGCGGGCGCTGAGCCGTCGGTCGTCGGGTACTTCACGGATGATCCAGTGCGGGTCGCTGACTTTCGATCAGACCGACCGCTGCGCACTGGTCAATGGCGAGATGCTCGATCTTTCGGCACGTGAACTGGGCCTGCTCGAGATTCTCCTGTCGCGGGCAAAACGCCTGGTCAGCAAGGATCAATTGGTGGATCACCTCTGCGGTTGGGGCGAGGAGGTCAGCCACAATGCGATCGAGGTCTATATCCACCGCTTGCGCAAGAAGCTCGAATCAACCGGAGTTAACATCATTACCGTGCGTGGGCTCGGCTACAGTCTTGAGAAACCTGCGGAAGCGAGAAAATCCTGATATCCAGCGCTCGCTGTTTGGCGAGATTCTCGACTGGATGTTGGCCCCGCTCCTTTTCGTGTGGCCGATCAGCATTGCGTTTACGCACTACTTCGCCAATAGTGTTGCCAGTTTCCCGTACGATCAGTCCTTGCGCGAACATGTGCTCGCCATATCGCGCCAGGTCAGCTTCATCGACGGGCAACCGCAAATGGCTTTACCGAGTCTGGCACAACTCTTCCTGCGCTCGGACGAGACCGATAACGTCTATTTTCACATGCTCGATCAAAATGGTCAGTTGATCGCCGGCGATCCGGAACTGCCTGTGCCAAAAATGGCGGGCATGCTCTCGAAGAATGAACATAGTGAAGTGCTTTTCCGCGATGACGAGTACCACGGACAGTCCCTGCGCATAGCCTACATGTCGCTGTTCGAAGCAGGAGCAGGACTGGGCAACGGGCAAGGTGTCCTGATTGAAGTCGGTGAAACCACCGAGAAACGTTCTCAACTGGCGAACA
>WBZU01000308.1_pt1 | contig 44131 bp, 40 predicted proteins | sample 5204311 | NCBI WGS metagenome assembly WBZU01 (sample SAMN12344359, study PRJNA552823) | activated sludge metagenome | biome: Activated sludge suspended growth; feature: Nitrification reactor; material: Wastewater; isolation source: activated sludge from nitrification reactor of wastewater...
GAGCAGCTCGCCGGTGGTGACCCCGAAGTGGATGCGGGGCACGCCGGCCTCGGCGATCCCGGCCAGGACCTTGGCCGATGCCGGCAGCACGTACCGCCGGTAGTCGCTGGGGGACAGGGCGCCGGCCCACGAATCGAAGAGCTGCACCGCCGAGGCCCCGGCCGCCACCTGGCTGCGCAGCGAGGCGAGGGCGAGGTCGGCGAGGCGGTCGAGCAGCTGCGCCCACAGCCCGGGGTCGGTGTACATCAGCCGCTTGGTCTTCTCGTAGGTGCGGCTGGGCCGGCCCTCCACGAGGTACGACGCCACCGTGAACGGCGCCCCGGCGAAGCCGATCAGCGGCACGTCGCCCAGCTCCCGCACCAGGTTGCGCACCGTCTCGAGCACGAACGGGGTGTTGGCCTCGGGGTCGAGCGGGCGGATGCGGTCGAGGTCGGCCGCCGAGGTGAACGGCCGCTCGACCACCGGCCCGATCCCCGGCGCCACGTCCACCCCGAAGCCGATCGCCTCGAGGGGCGTGACGATGTCGGAGTACAGGATGGCGGCGTCGGTGCCGTAGCGGCGCACCGGCTGGAGCGTGATCTCGGTGGCCAGGTCCGGCGTGCGGATCGCCTGCGTGATCGACCCCTCGCCCCGGATCGCCCGGTACTCCGGCAGCGACCGCCCGGCCTGGCGCATGAACCACACCGGCACCCGATCGTGGGCCTCCCGCCGGCACGCACGCAGGAACGGGGCGTCGGCACTGACCATCGCGGCGAGGCTACCGACCCACCCCGCGACCCTCCGAGGTGACCCAGCGAGACACCGGGTGGTCGGCTCAGCGCAGGGAGATCCCGGTGAGGTGGAGGAAGTGCTCGGTGGCGCCGGGCCAGGTCGGGTGGGTGGTCTCGTTCGGCTCGACCCCGCCGGGCGTCCAGGTGCCGACGAGGAACCGGCCGTCGTCGGCCTCGCGGGCGTCGACGATCGTGCCGTCGGGGCGGTGGAGGCGGGCGTAGGGGCGGAACGGGACGCCGGTGTGGGTAGCCGAGATGGCGGCCATCGCCGCGACGTCGTCGCGGTCGGCGCCGATGGCGAGCACCCGGTAGCGCAGCGCGGCGGGCCAGCGGCGCAGGTGCTCTTCGACCTCCACCCGTCCGTCGTCGCCGACCCAGGCCCGCAGGGTGCCGATCGGGAGGTCGCCGTCGACGGACGCCGGCCCGTCCGTGGGATGGGGCGCGGCCAGGCCGAAGTAGGGCTGGAGGAACCAGCGCTCGCCGGGCGGGCCGGCCAGGACGGTGCCGTGGAGGTCGACGGCCGGCGCCTCGGCGTCGATCCGGCGGGTGATCACCACCTCGGCGGGGATCCCGGCCCCGTCGAGCACGGCCGCCACCAGGCCCACGAGCACCCAGCAGGACCAGCTGGGCGAGCCGCCGGTCGACCGGCCGCCGGGGTCGTGGAGGTGGCCGAGCACCGTGGCGGCCAGCGCGTCGACGTCGGCGCCCGGCGGCACTCCGCCAGCGGCGATGGCGGCGAGCTTGGCCGTCGAGCCGCAGGGCAGTCGCTCGGGGATGCGGCGGGCGAGGGCGGCCGGCCCGTCCTCCGCCGACCAGCCGAGGGCCTCGGCCAGGTCGGTGGCCAGCCCGCGATCGATCCGCCAGGGCGCGGGCTGCTGGTCGGCCGATGCGGCGGACACGATCAGGACGGTGGGCCGCCGAGGCGGGTGAGCAGGTTCCTCGTGATCTGCTCGACCTCGGGGTCGAGGCCGGCGAGGCCGTGGGCCCAGTCGGTGCTGCCGCTGGTGATCACCTCGCCGCCGGCCGGCGAGGTGTAGGTGCCGAGGACGGCGTGGCCGTGGGCGAACCGGGCGACGTCCTCGGGGGTGCGGCCGCCGCCGGCGGCCCGGGCGGCGATGAACTCGACCTCGCTCGGCTGGTCCGGGGGCGGTGGGCGGGTGGCGGTGGTGCGGGTGAAGTGGGCGGCGGGGGCGGTGCCCAGGATCGTGAAGTCGGCCGGCGTGCCGTCGAGCCCAGTGGGGTAGGGGAGACCGTCGCGGTAGGTGAGGTCGCAGCCGTCGCACTCGTAGCCGACGGTGACGCCGCGGGCGCCGAGTACGTCGCCGTAGTCGAGCCCGGTGCCCTCGAAGAGCCAGTGGTCGGCGCGGTGCAGCGTGTAGCCGCCGGCGCCTCGCGTGGCCCGCTTGCCGATCCGGTGGTAGCCGCCCCGCACGAAGCTGACGCCGGTCATCTGGTTCTCGGGTCGGCCGATCTCCTTGTCGGACCACATCGAGGTGAGCTCGCCGATCCGATCGGTGCCGTACACGGGGTCCGACTTGAAGAACCCCTTGTAGCCCACCATCGTCGCCGCCGGCCCCTCGGGGGTCGGGTCCTCCAGGCGCACCTGCCAGAACGACGTGTTGCCCGACAGGAAGGCGGCGTGGCCGCCGCGGCCGATGAAGCCCTCGACGGTGTCGCGCATGCCCATCGACCAGTACTCGTCGTGGCCGACCGAGAGGAACAGGGAGTAGGACCCGGGCCCCGGGCCGGCGAGGAACCCGGGGTGCTCCTCGAGGTCGGCGTTGGTCACCACGTCGACCGCGAAGCCCTCCCGCTCGGCCCAGCGCAGGAACGGCAGCTCCCAGTCGGGCCAGCCGGCCGAGCCGGCCCACGCCGAGAGGTGGTGGCGCATGAGGTAGCCCACGTGGGCGGCCATCACCGGATCCGGGGTGGCGGTCATCGTCACCCGCGAGCCCACACCGGCGGGCTTGTGCAGGTGGCCGGCGGCCATCGGGCGCTGGAAGGAGACCTTGGTGCCGCCGGTGTAGAGGTTGCGCCCGCCGACGTCGTTGTAGGCGTGCCAGGTGTTGGTGGACAGGGCCAGCAGGATCGGGGCGGTCGGCGAGCCGACGGCGGGACGGACCACGAAGAAGGCGAGGTTGCGGCGGCGGCGCCCGTCGACCTCCACCTCCAGGGCCACCTCGTAGTACCCGCTCCGCCAGGCCGGATCGACGTCGATCACCAGCGCGGCCGGCCAGCCGCAGCCGTCCTGGGCCGCGCCGTGGGGGACCGGCAGGTCGTCGGCGGGTACCGCGCCGTCGGCGAAGACCACCTCGCGGCGCCACCCGACCCGGGCCACCTCGACCGCCACGGGCCGCCCGCCCGGCGAGGAGAGGTGGAGGCCGACGGTCCCGCCGCCGGTCACCGATTGCGGCCAGCAGTACCCAGACACCGTCTCGAACGCCACGGCGCCGCACCGTACCGCCGCTCGGCGGGCCGAACCCGTCGGAACTTTGCGCCGAAACCCGACCAGGAGGTGTGATTCGGCGCAAAGTTCGGGCGAGGTCGGTCGGGCGGGGCTCGTACGCTCGGCGGGTGCGGCGATCGATCGACGACCACCCCTTCGACCCGACGCTCGACCCCGTGGTGGCCGACGATCCCGACCTCACCCCCGTGTCGTGGGCGATCGCCACCAGCGACGACTACGACGACGCCGAGCCGCGGGTGGTGCTGACCGTCGACGAGCTCGGCCGCCCGGGCGAGGGCCTGGTCGCGCACCTGCTCCCCGTCGAGGCCCGCCGCCTCCGCACCGCGCTGCGCGACGCCCTCAAGGAGGTCGGCGAGGCGCCAGGTCCCTGAGCCCGGGCGGGCCTCGGATCGGCGACCGCAGAGCGTCGGCCCGGCGCCGCACGGCACTAGGCTGGCGAATCCCCGATTTCGGGGTCGCCGCCCGAGGGAGCCCGCCCCCGACCCATGTCGATCCACCCCGACCTGGTGGCCGAGCAGGCCTACATCGACCACGCGTACGACTGCTTGGAGCAGGCGCGCTCGTCGGCCAATCGGCTCAAGGGCATGGTCGAGGTGGGCCAGGGCGGCACCGAGCAGGCCCGGTTCGAGCGGGAGGTCATCTACGACACGGTCCTGAACCGGCTGTCGCAGCTCCACCTCGGCGACGCCTCCCTGGTGTTCGGGCGGATCGACCAGGACCCGCGCCACGGCGGCGACAGCTTCCACATCGGGCGCGTCGCCGTGTCGGACCCGCGCCAGGAGGTGGTGGTGGTCGACTGGCGGGCCCCGGTGGCCGAGCCGTTCTACCGGGCCACCGGGCGCGAGACGATGGGCCTGGCCCGGCGCCGCCACTTCGCCACCCGCGGCCGCCAGCTCCTCGGCATCGAGGACGAGCTGTTCGGCGAGCACGCCCTCGACCTCGGCGAGTCGGCCGGCCTCCAGGGCCAGGGGGCGCTGTTCGCGGCGCTGGAGACCAACCGGTCCGGGCGCCTCGGCGACATCGTGGCCACGATCCAGGGCGAGCAGGACGAGATCATCCGGTCGCCGCTGCCGGGCGTGCTGGTGGTGCAGGGCGCGGCGGTCACGCTGCAGCCAGCGCATGGCCCGGGTGATCGCCAAGGCGGTCCGGGATCGCCAGCGTCGGCTGCGGGCGCCGCTGCGGGTGCCGTTCGGGCTCCAGACGCTCACGCTGTCGGTCGACGCGTCCGACGCCATCGTCCGGGACGCCCACCGCCGGTACCGCCACCACAACGCCGGCCGGCGCTTCGTCGAGCGGGAGGTGGCCCAGCACCTGGCCGAGCGGTCCCGCACGCCGGTGTCGGCCGACGAGCTGTGGCGCCAGGTGCGGCGGCTGCCCGAGGTGGTGGCGGCCCTCGAGGAGATGTGGCCGGTGCTCACGCCGGCGCAGCTCCTCCACGACCTGCTCGGGTCGAAGGGCCTGCTGCGCCTCGCCGGCCGGAACGTGCTCGCCGAGGCCGACGTGGACCTGCTGTACCGGCCCCGGTCCGAGCGGGTGGAGCAGGTGGTGTTCACCCACGACGACGTGCCGCTGCTCGACGAGGCGCGGGCGGTGCTCGGCCCCAAGCCTCGGGCCAAGCGGGCCGACGAGGACGAGATCCGCACCTACGGCCACATCGTGGTGGACGAGGCCCAGGACCTCTCCCCGATGCAGCTGCGCATGATCACCCGGCGCTCGCTCAACGGGTCGCTCACCGTCGTGGGCGACATCGCCCAGTCCACCGGCGCCTGGCCCCACGACGACTGGGACGAGATCCTCGCCCTGCTCCCCGATCGGCGGCCGGCCCGCCGCGAGGAGCTGACGGTCGGGTACCGGATCCCGGCGCCGAACATGGCGCTGGCCGCCCGGGTCCTGGCCGCCGCCGCCCCCGACCTCCAGCCGCCCCGCTCGGTCCGCCAGGACGGCCGGCCGCCGCGCTTCGAGCGGGTCGACGATCCCGGGGAGCTCGGCGTCACCATCGCCCGGGCCGTGCAGGACGAGGTGGCCGCGGTGGGCGCCGGCAACGTGGCGGTGATCTGCCCGGGGTCCCGGGTGGCGGCGTGTTCGGCGGCGCTGGACGCGGCGGGGATCGACCACGGGGTGGCCATCGAGCGGGGCCTCAACCACCAGGTCACCGTGGTGCCGGTGGGAATAGTGAAGGGCCTGGAGCTCGATGCCACCGTCGTGGTCGACCCGGCCGGGATCCTGGCCGAGGAGGCCCAGGGCCTGCGGGCGCTCTACGTCGCCCTCACCCGCGCCACCAAGCTGCTGACGATCGTGCACCCCGGGCCGCTGCCGGAGGTGCTGGCGCCGCCGACGCGGACCGCCGAGCCCCAACCGGTGGGCTGACCCCGGACGATCAGGCCGGGTCGGAGACCAGGATGCGGGAGCTGGCGAAGGCGCCGACGCCGATGTGGCGCCCGTCGATCTCCACCGTGGTGGTGCCGTCGGGCGACGAGGCGGTGACCGTGCCGGTGTGGCCGGGCTGGATGGCTGCGTCCTCCAGGAACTCGAGCAGCCCGGGCGTGAACTCGAGTTCCTCGGGGATCCGGGTGACGGTGAACCCAGCGCCGACGGCGAGGTCGGACAGGGCGACGGTGTCCGGCGGGACGTAGGCCGAGCCCGGGATCGGGTTGCCGTGGGGGCAGGTGGTGGGGTCCTCGAGGAGGCGGATGATCGCCGTCTCCACGTTGTCGGAGATCACGTGCTCCCACTTGCCCGCCTCCTGGTGGGCCTCGGCCCACGAGAGCCCCAGGATGTCGGTGAGGAGGCGCTCGGCGAGGCGGTGGCGGCGCACGACCTGCTCGGCGAGGCGGCCGCCCTGGGCCGTGAGCTGCACGGACCGATCGACCTCGACGAGGCCCTCGGACTCCATACGACGGATCATCTCCGACACCGCCGGGCGCGACACGCCCAGGCGCTCGGCGATCCGGGCCTGGATCACGTCCACGTCGTCCTCGTGGAGCTCGAAGATCGCCTCGCAGTACTCCTCGAAGGCGGGGTGGTACTCGCGTGCTCTGGTCTCGGCCACGGGGGGAGTCTACGGCGCCGACGGGTGGTCGGGCGGTGGGCCCCGAGGGGTGCGGTAGCGTCGGAGACCGTGCCGGGGGGAGACGAGCGCAGGATGGTTCGACGGCGCGCGGCGGCCGTCGCGCTGCGGTCGGCGGCGTTGCTGGCGACGCTGTCGGTGGCGCTGGTCTTGGTGGGCTGCACGGGATCGTCGTCCTCCGACGGCGCCGCCGAGACCACCGGGCCCACCACGACGTCGGCCTCGGAGCGGGCGGAGACCGCCGCGGCCTTCGCCGAGGCCCTCGCCACCGGGTACTCGGCGCGGATCGACGCCGTCGGCTCCGGGGTGAGCGCGCCGGCCGACCAGCTCCTCTGCACGACCACGAGCTGGGTGGACACGATCGGGGTGGACGCCTTCGAGCAGCGGGAGCTGACCACCCAGGCGGTGTCGAGCACCGGCTTCGTCCTGTCGGACCTCCAGCCCTCCGACGACCAGCGCGCCGCGATGGCCCGCGCGGTCCTCACCTGCGGCCTCGACCTCACCGGCATGTTCGACGCGATGGCCGCCGCCGCCGTCCCCGCCGACCAGCTCGCCTGCATCGACGACCAACTGGCCAAGGATCCGCTGTCCGGCGCCGAGGTCTTCACCCGGGTCCTCGCCGACGGGGGCATCACCCTCCACGACGAGGTGGTGCTGCGGATCGCCGCGGCGTGCGGCATCACCCTCCCGGAGGACCCGGACGCGTCGACCACCACGGCGGCCGCGCCGGGCTGAGCGCCCGGGCCGAGCCTCAGGTGTGCCGCCCGGGAGCGGTGTCGGACCCCGTCCGTAGGCTGGCCCGATCGGTTCCCTCGACCTGTTCTCCGAGCCCGTCCGGGCCTGGTTCTCCACCTCGTTCCCGGCGCCCACCGCGGCCCAGGAGCAGGGGTGGCCGGCGATCGCGGCCGGCGACCACACGCTGATCCTCGCCCCCACCGGGTCGGGCAAGACCCTCACCGCGTTCCTCTGGGGGATCGATCGGCTGCTCACCACGCCGCCGCCGGACGCCAAGGCCCGCACCCGGCTCCTGTACCTGTCGCCGCTGCGGGCGCTGGCGGTGGACGTCGAGAAGAACCTGCGGGCGCCGCTGGTCGGGATCGGCCACGCCGCGGCGCGCCTGGGGCTCACGGTGCAGGAGCCGACCGTCGGGATGCGGACCGGCGACACCCCGGCCGACCAGCGCCGCACGCTGGCCCGCCACCCCCCGGACCTCCTGATCACCACGCCCGAGTCGCTGTACCTGATGCTGACCTCGGCGGCCCGGGAGACGCTGGCCAACGTCGAGGCGGTCATCGTCGACGAGATCCACGCCCTGGCCGCCACCAAGCGCGGCTCCCACCTGGCCCTCAGCCTGGAGCGGCTGGACGCGCTGTGCGAGCGCCCGCCCCAGCGCATCGGGCTCTCGGCCACCCAGCGGCCGCTGGAGGAGATCGCCGCGTTCCTCGGCGGGTTCGACCGCCCGGCCGGTGACGCCGAGGCGCCCGCCCGGCCCCGTCCGGTCACCATCGTGGACGCCGGCACCCGCAAGGAGCTCGACCTCAAGGTGGTGGTGCCGGTCGAGGACCTCGGGGCGATGGGCCAGATCATCGAGGACCCGGTGGGCGGCCCGGCGGCAGCGGGGCCGGCCCGGCGCTCGATCTGGCCGTCGATGCACCCCGAGCTGCTGGCGCTGGTGGAGGCCCACCGCTCGACGCTGATCTTCGTCAACGCCCGGCGCCTGGCCGAGCGGCTGGCCACCCGGCTCAACGAGCTGGCCGCCGATCGGGACGCCGGCGAGGAGACCCGCTTCGTCGGGGCCGAGGCGATCGGCGCCCCGCCGGTGGAGGAGGTGGTCAAGGCCCACCACGGCTCGCTGTCCCGCGAGCGCCGGCTGCTGATCGAGGACGAGCTGAAGTCCGGGCGGCTCAAGGGCCTGGTGGCCACGTCGTCGCTCGAACTGGGCATCGACATGGGGGCGGTCGACCTCGTGATCCAGGTGGAGTCGCCCGGCGCGGTGTCGCGCGGGCTCCAGCGGATCGGACGGGCCGGCCACCAGGTGGGCGAGCCGAGCCGGGGCCGGATGTTCCCCAAGCACCGGTCCGATCTCGTGGAGGCGGCGGTGGTCGCCCAGCGGATGCACGACGGGCAGATCGAGCGCACCACCTACCCCCGCAACCCGCTCGACGTCTTGGCTCAGCAGGTGGTGGCGGCCTGCGCGCTCGACGAGTGGGACGCCGAGGACCTCTACGCCCTCGTGCGCCGCGCCGCCCCCTTCGCCGACCTGTCCCGCGAGGTGTGGGAGGCCGTGCTCGACCTGCTGGCCGGCCGGTACCCGTCCGACGAGTTCGCCGAGCTGCGCCCCCGGATCGTGTGGGACCGCGCCGCCGGCACGCTGCGGGGCCGGGCCGGTGCCCAGCGCCTCGCCGTCACCAGCGGCGGCACGATCCCCGATCGGGGCCTCTTCGGCGTGTTCCTGCCCGACGGCACCCGGGTGGGCGAGCTGGACGAGGAGATGGTCTACGAGTCCCGGGCCGGCGAGACCTTCCTGCTCGGCGCCTCCACCTGGCGCATCGAGGACATCACCCACGAGCGGGTGATCGTCACGCCGGCGCCCGGCCAGCCCGGCAAGATGCCGTTCTGGCACGGCGATGGGCCGGGCCGGCCGCTCGAGCTCGGCGCCGCGGTGGGCGCCTTCGTGCGGGAGGTCCGGGCCCTGCCCGACGCGGACGCCCGGGCCCGGCTGGCCGAGCGCCACGACCTCGACGAGCGGGCCACCGAGAACCTGCTCGGGTACCTGCGCGAGCAGGCCGAGGCCACCGGCGCGGTGCCCGACGACCGCACGATCGTGGTCGAGCGCTTCCGGGACGAGATCGGCGACTGGCGGGTGTGCGTGCTCAGCCCGTTCGGCGCCCAGGTCCACGCGCCGTGGGCCATGGCCCTGCGGTCCCGGCTGGCCGAGCGGTGGGGGCTCGAGGTCGAGCTGATGTGGAGCGACGACGGCATCGTGCTGCGGCTCCCCGAGGCGGTGGACTCGCTGCCCACCGAGGAGCTGCTGATCGACCCCGACGAGATCGACGAGATCGTGATCGGCGAGCTGCCGGGGACGGCGATGTTCGCGGCCCGGTTCCGGGAGGCGGCGGCGCGGGCCCTGCTCCTGCCCCGGCGGCGCCCGGATCGGCGCACCCCGCTGTGGCAGCAGCGCCAGAAGGCGGCCGACCTGCTGGCGGTGGCCGCCCGCCACCCGAGCTTCCCGATCCTGCTGGAGGCCACCCGGGAGTGCTGCAACGACGTGTTCGACCTGCCGGCGCTGCGCGGCCTCCTGCGGGACCTGCGCAGCCGCAAGGTGCGGGTGGTCGAGGTGGACACCGCCACCGCCTCGCCGATGGCCGCGTCGCTGCTGTTCGGCTGGGTGGCGGTCTACATGTACGAGGGCGACGCCCCGCTGGCCGAGCGCCGGGCCGCCGCGCTGGCCCTCGACCGCGACCTGCTGCGCGAGCTGCTCGGCGCCGAGGAGTTGCGGGACCTGCTCGACCCGATCGTGCTGGCCGACGTGGAGGCCGAGCTCCAGCGGCTGGTCGACGGCCGGCGCGCTCGCGACCTCGACGAGGCCCACGACGTGTTGCGGGTGCTGGGCCCGCTCACCGCCGAGGCGCTGGCCGCCCGCTGCACCGAGGGCTTCCGGCCCGACCTCGCCGCCGCCCTCGACCGGCTGGTCGGCGAGCGCCGCGTGATCGAGGTCGGCCTGGCCGGGGAGCGGCGCTGGGCCGCCGCGGAGGATGCCGGCCGGCTGCGCGACGCCCTCGGCTGCTCGATCCCGATCGGCCTGCCCGGCGCCTACACCGAGCCGATCGACGAGCCGTTCGAGGGCCTCGTGGTGCGCCACGCCCGCACCCACGGGCCGTTCCTCCCCCGGGAGGTGGCGGCCGATCTGGGTGTCGAGGTGGCTCGCGTCCGTGCCGCGCTGGACGCGCTGGTGGCGGCGGGCACGCTCGTGCGCGGCGAGTTCCGGCCCGGCGGCTCGGACCGGGAGTGGTGCGACCCCGAGGTCCTGCGCCAGATCCGCCGCCGTTCCCTCGCCGCGCTGCGGGCCGAGGTCGAGCCGGTCGACGGCGCCGCCCTCGGCCGGTTCCTGCCCCGGTGGCAGGGGGTCGGCCTGCCGCGCCGGGGGGTGGACGGGCTGGTCGAGGTGCTCGGGGTGCTGGCCGGCGCCTCGGTGCCCGCCTCGGTGCTGGAGACCGACCTGCTCCCGTCTCGGATGCGGGGGTACCTCCCGGCCGACCTGGACGCCTTGACCACCGCCGGCGACCTGCTGTGGGTGGGCGCCGGTGCCCTCGGGTCGCACGACGGACGGGTGCGGCTCGTGTTCCGGGACCAGGTCGAGCTGCTCGTCCCCGAGCCCGATCCGGAGCTTGCCCCCACCGACCCGGTGGCGGTCGCCCTCCGGGACCACCTCGGGGCGCGGGGCGCGTCGTTCTGGGACGACCTCGTGCGGGCGGCCGCCGATGCCGGCGTCGGGTTCGAGGCGGACGCCGTGCTCGCCGCCCTGTGGGATCTCGTGTGGGCCGGCGAGGTCACCAACGACTCGTTCGCCCCGCTGCGGGCGCTGCTGGCCGGCGGGGGCCGCCGGGGCGGTGGCGCTCGTGGTGCCGGCGGGTCGGGCGGTGGAGGCGGCGGCCGGCGCGGGCCGTACGTGTCCCGATCGCGTCCTCGCCCGGGCCGCCTGAGCCGCTCGGGCCCGCCGGCGGGGGCCGGCCGCTGGTCGCTGGTCGCCCCGCTGCGGCTGCCGCCGCCCGGCCATCCGGCGGCGTCGCCCACCGAGGTGGCCCACGCCCGGGCCGGCCAGCTCCTCGAGCGCTACGGCGTGCTCACCCGGGAGGCGGCGCTCGGCGAGGGCACGGAGGGGGGCTTCGCCGGCGTGTACCCGGTGCTCAAGGTGCTCGAGGAGCGCGGCGCGGTCCGCCGCGGGTACTTCGTCGCCGGCCTCGGGGCCGCCCAGTTCGCCCTGCCCGGCGCGGTCGACCGCCTGCGGGCGGTGCGCGAGGTCCGGGCCGCGGACGCCCTCGGCGGCGAGGACGGACGGGGCGGCCCCGACCCCGACGACGTGGTCGTGCTGGCCGCCACCGACCCGGCCCAGCCCTACGGCGCCGCCCTCCCGTGGCCGCCCACCGACGGCCGCCCGTCGCGCACCGCCGGCGCCCTCGTGGTCCTGGTCGACGGCGAGGCCGCGGTCCTGCTCGACCGCGGCGGGCGCAGCCTGCTCACCTTCCCCCAGGCGGTGGTCGATCCCCGCTGGGCCGACGCGCTGGCCGCCGTGGTCCGCCGCGGCCAGCGGCGCTCGCTGGAGATCGCCAAGGTCGACGGCGCCCCCGCCCGGGAGTCGGCCCACGCCGACCTGCTCCGCACCGCCGGCTTCGTCGACGGCTACAAGGGCCTGGTCCTCCGCCACCGCTGAGCGGCGGCCGGCGGGTCAGCGGCCGGTGTAGGCGGTGGGCGGCGGGGTGGCGACCGCCGAGGGGCTGAAGGTGGGGGCGTCGGCGTGGCGGCCGGGGGCCGGAAGCGGCGTCTCGGCGGCGTCGGTCCAGGCGGCGGGTCCGCCGAGCCGGCGGGCCGGGCCGGCGGTCGGGGGCAGGACGAGGCCGTCGGTGCGGCCCTGGCGGTAGGGGGCCGGGATGGCGGCGGGGAGCGTGGTGACGTGGCTCCGGGGGTTCGGGGCCTCGGGCGATGCGGGGGCGGGGGCGGGGCGGCGGCGGGCGCGTCCGAAGATCGACATGGGATCGTCATCGGCAGGTGGGGGGCGGTTCCTTGAGCGGTCGGTCGATCCGGACGCCCCGGGGGAGGCGGGGGTCGGTAGCGTGCCGACGATGAGCGCGACCGAGTGGTACTGGTGCCTGACCCACGATCGAGCCGAGCCGGCCGAGGACCGGGACGATGCGACGAACTCGCTCGGCCCCTATCCCAGCGAGGCGGCGGCCCGCGACTGGAAGACCACCTCCGAGGCTCGCAACGACGAGTGGGAGGCCCAGGACGAGGCCTGGGACGGCGACGACGGCGACGCCGACGACTGAGTCGCCTCGGTGCCCGAGGGCGACACGCTCCACCGGGCGGCCAACCGGCTCCGGCCGGCGCTGGAGGGGGCGGTGCTGCGGCGGTTCGAGGCGCCTCGCCTGCGCGGCGACCGGCCCCGGCCCGGGGCCACGATCGCCGGCGTCGAGGCGGTCGGCAAGCACCTGCTGATCCACTTCGACGACGGGCTCGCGCTCCGGACCCACCTCGGCATGCCCGGCTCGTGGCACCTCTACGCCGAGGGCGAGCGGTGGCGGAAGCCCCGCCACCTCGTGCGGGCGCTGCTCGAGGTGCCGGGCTGGCAGGCGGTCTGCTTCTCGGCGCCCCAGGTGGAGACCTACCGGCCCGGCCGCCCCGGGGGCCCGCTCGGCACCGGCCGTGACCCGATCGGGCACCTCGGCCCGGACCTGTGCACCCCGGCGCCCGACCTCGACGAGGCGCTGCGGCGCATGGCCGCGGTCGACCCTCGCACCGAGATCGCCGTCGTCCTGCTCGACCAGCGGGTGGCCGCCGGCGTCGGCAACGTCTACAAGTCCGAGCTGCTCCACCGGGCGCGCGTGGACCCGTTCGTGGCGGTGGGCGAGGTGCCCGAGACGGTCCGGCGGCGCCTGCTGGAGGACGCCAACCGCCTGCTGCTCCGCAACCTGACCACCAGCCGCCGGACGACGGTGGCCGGCCCCGACGGCTCGGTGGCGGCCTACGGCCGAGCCCGTCGGCCCTGTCCCCGCTGCGGCACGCCGATCCGCATGCGGCGCCAGGGCGACCAGCAGCGCAGCACGTACTGGTGTCCCCGCTGCCAAGCGCCGGGCGCGGCCGGCGGGTAGCTCAGGGGCGCCCGAGGACGCGGTCGACGGCGATCTCGATCGCCACCCGGTCGACCCGAGCGCCGGGCTGGCGGTAGCGGGCGGCGTAGGCGTCCACCGCGGCGGCGACCCGGGCGGGGTCGTCGGTGACCACCGCCGGCCCCTCCAAGGTGAGCCAGCGGCCGCCGTCGACCTGGCACACCACCGCCCGGCTGCCGGGCGCGGCCCGCAGGTTGGCGGCCTTGCGGCTGGGGGCGAAGGTGATGATCCGGGCCAGGCCGGCGTCGACGTCGAACCCGAACCCGACCGGCACGACGTGGGGCGTGCCGTCGGGGCGGGTGGTGGTCAGGGTGGCCAGGTGGCGTTCGGCCAGGAAGGCGAGGGCGGCGGCGGGCAGGGCGGTCGGGTCGAGGGCCATCGACCCATCGTCGTCCACCCGAGGGGCTCGGGGGGTCGGCCCGTATGCTCGCCGGGATGACCTGTGCGGCCTGCGGGGCCGAGGCGGCCGCCGACGCTCGGTTCTGCGCGAGCTGCGGGCGGTCCCTGCGCAGCGCCGACGACGAGCGTCGGGTGGTCACGGTCCTCTTCGCCGACCTCGTCGGGTTCACCTCGCTGTCGGAGCGGATGGATCCCGAGCGGGTGAAGAACCTGGTCGATCGCTGCTTCGACCGCCTCGCCGCGGACGTGGTGGCCTTCGGCGGCCAGGTCGACAAGGTGGTGGGCGACGCCCTGATCGCCCTGTTCGGCGCGCCGGTCGCCCACGAGGACGACGCCGAGCGGGCGGTCCGTGCCGCGCTGCGCATGCAGGAGTCCCTGGCCGAGGAGGTGGCCGAGCTCGGCCACGAGCTGCGGATGCGGGTCGGGGTCAACACCGGCGAGGTGCTGGTGGGGGCGATGCGGGCCGCCGGGTCGATCACCGCCATGGGCGACGTGGTCAACACCGCCAGCCGGCTCCAGACCGCCGCGGGTCCGGGCGAGGTGCTGGTCGGCCCGTCCACCCATGGCGCCACCCACCACGCCATCGCCTACGAGGCCCGCGGCCTGCTGGCGGCCAAGGGGCGGGAGGAGCCGGTGGACACCTGGGCCGCGCTCGCCCCCACCGCGGTGCCGGGTTCGCGCACCCGCCGTGACGACGTCCCGCTGCTCGGTCGCGAGCACGAGCTGGCCGTGCTCCACCACGCCGTCGACCTCTCGATCACCGGGAACCGACCGCTGCTCGCCCTGCTGGTGGGCGACGTGGGCATGGGCAAGAGCCGGTTGGCCGACGAGGTGGCCACCTGGGCCGGCCGCGCCCACGCCACGATCACCCGCGTCGGCCGGTGCGTCCCCTACGGCGAGGCCAACGTGTGGTGGCCGGTGGCCGACGCGCTGCGCGACGGCCTCGGCGGCGTGGACGGCCAGCCGATCGACGAGGCCCGGCGCACGGTGGGCGAGCGGGTGGCCGCGGCCCTCGACCGGCCCGCCCGGGACCCCGAGGTCGAGCGCACCACCGACGGCCTGCTGGCCCTGCTCGGCCACGACGTGGCCCCGAACGGCGACCCGGCCACCGTCCGCCAGGACGCGGGGCGGGCGCTCACCGTCTACGTGGACCACCTCACCAGCCGCCAGCCGCTCGTGCTGGAGCTGTCGGACCTGCACTGGGCCGACGACGCGGTGCTCGCCCTGGTCGACGACCTGTTCGCCACGCTCGGCCACCGACCGGTGGTGGTCCTCGCCACCGCCCGGCCGGCGCTGCTCGATCGGTGGACGCCGCGCCCCGGACGCCACAACACGATGATCGTGCACGTCGAGGCGCTCGGCCGGGCCGCCGCCCAGGACCTGCTCGAGCACCTGGTGGGGGAGGCGGTCGAGCCGCAGGTTGCGGAGCTCCTGATCGACCGCAGCGGCGGGAACCCGTTCTTCCTGGAGGAGCTGGTCAACCTGCTCGACGGCGCCGCCGGTGCCTCGGTGGTGGCCGACGGCGCCGAGGGCCTGCCCGACACGCTCCGCGGCCTGGTGGCGGCCCGGCTCGACGACCTCGGGCCGATGGCCCGCGCGGTGCTCCAGAACGCCTCGGTGATCGGCCAGCGGGGGCCGATCGACGGCCTGCGGGAGATGGGACGCCAGATGGCGCGGGGCGCCGACGTCGACGGAGGCCTGGCCGAGCTGGTGGACGAGGAGATCATGGAGGTGGGCGAGGACCAGTGGTCGTTCCGCTCCGACCTCGTGCGCGAGGTGGCGTACCAGACGATCACCAAGGCCGATCGGGCCAAGTGCCACCTCGGCATCGCCCACCACCTCGAGGCCGAGCTGGGGGTGCGCCACCCCCGCCCGGCGTGGCTGGTGGACCAGCTCGCCCACCACTACGGCACCGCGGTGGCGCTGGCCGAGGAGCTCGGACCGGTCGGGCGCACCGCGTCGTTCCCCCCCGGATCTCTCCGAGCGGGCCCGCCGCTGGGTGGTCGAGGCCGCCGAGCGGGCCCGCCGGGACCAGGCGATGCCCACCGCCGTCCGGCTCTACGGCCAGGCCCTCGGCCTGCTCGGCGACGAGCCCGGGCCGCGGGTGCCCGCCGAGCTCCACCTGGCCCGCGCCGACGTGGCCACCGAGGCGTGGAACGTGCCGGTGGCGCGGGAGGAGCTCGCGCTGGCCATCGCGGCGGCCGAGGCCGCGCCGTTCCCGGATCTGGCGGCCAAGGCGCTGGTCGTGCGGGGCCGGATCGAACAGCGCGAGGGCGAGGTCGACCTCGCGGTGGCCACCCTGGCCGAGGCCGCCGACCGGTACGAGGCCCTCGGCGACGACCGGGGCCGGGCCGACGCGCTGCGCCAGCGCGGCATGGTCGAGATCTTCGGGGGCCGGATCGAGGCGGCGGAGCGGTCGGCCCGCGCCGCGCTGGCCGCCTTCGAGGAGGTCGGCGACCACGGCGGCCGGGCCTGGGCGCTCCAGAACCTGGCCTGGATCGCCTTCACCACCTCCCGGCTCGAGGAGGCCTCCGACCGGGCCGAGGCCGCGCTCGAGACCTTCGCCGAGCTGGTCGACGGGCGGGGCATGGCCTGGAGCCTCGGGCTGCTGGCCTGGATCCGGTTCCAGCAGCGCCGGGTGGCGGAGGCTGCCGCCCTCGGCGAGCAGGTGCTGGAGGAGGCGCGGAACCGCAACGACCCGTGGGCGGTCGGCATGATGACCCTCCTGCTGGCCGGGCTGCGGCTGTGGTCGGGCCGCACGGCGGAGGCCGTCGAGCTGGCCGCCGAGGGCAAGCGGCGCTTCGAGGGCCTCGGCGACACGTACGGCCTCGGCCAGGCGTCGGCCGTGCTCGGCCGGGCGCTGGTGATGTCGGGGCGGGTGGACGAGGGCCTCGCCCTGCTCGCCGCCGCCGCCGGCTCGGGTTCGACCACCGGTGACGGCAGCCGCATCGCCCGCCTGACCTGGGCGGCCACCGCCGTGCAGCTCGGCCAGCCCGACCTCGTTCCCGACGACGAGTTGCTCGGCGACGTGACCGACTTCGGCCGCGAGGACGGACGGGTCCTGCTCGGGCTCCAGGCCCTCCAGCGCGGCGACCGGGCCGGCGCCGCCGAGCACCTGCGGCCCGACGAGCCCACCGACGACCCGAACCTGCTGGCCGCCCTCGCCCTGCTCGCCGCCTCCACGGGCTCGGGCGACGCCTCGGCCCTGGCCGACCGGGTGGAGGCGATCGAGGAGGCGACCTACTTCGATCGGGCGATGGCCGCCATCGCCGCCGCCCTCCAGGCCTCGGCCCGCGACGGCGACGACGATGCGGCCGAGGCGTGCCGCCGGGTGGTGGTGGCCTGCGAGCAGGTCGACGGCACCGGCGACAAGGTGGCTCGCGCCGTCGTCGGCCTGCTTGCCGCCGCGGTGGCCGCCCGCCTCGGCGGCGCCGACGCCGTCGACCTCGAGGCCGCCGCCACCGAGCGCCTCGACGCCCTCGGCATCGCCGCCGACGGCTGGCGCCGCCTCATCGAGCTCACCGCCACCCCGAACCGGTCCCGGAGCTGGTCTGACCACCCCGGAGAGCCGAACTTGTCTACGTCAGCCGCTCATATGCGTCTGACGTAGACAAGTTCGTGTCCCCTCAGCGGCTGAAAGATACTGAGAAGTGCGGGGTTGACAAGAAGTGAGGCGACGGCTGGAGTAGCGGCATGTCGCTCGGTCGGATCGATGCGTTGGCGGGTGCGGAACGGGCGCACGGCCTCGTGCGGTGGGCGGAGGTGGCTGGAGGGGACGTGGAGGGCATGGTCCGAGGTGGCGTGATCGAGCGGGTCGGGCCGGGGGTGTACCGGGTTCGAGGTGCACCGAGGACGTGGGAGCAGTCGCTCCTGCTCGGCGTGTGGATGCGAGGCGGTGGCGCCGCTGCCTCGCACCGGGCCGCCGCGCAACTCCATCGCCTACCCGGCTTTCGGGCGGACATCGTCGAGATCACCCAACCTCGGATCGCCGGACGACCGAAGGAGCGGAGCGGATCGGTGCACACCGCGCTGCTGCTCCCGGACCGACACCTGACCCAACGCTCGGCCATCCCGGTGACCACGGTTGCCCGGACGATCTTCGACCTGGCGCGTCGGCAACCCCGGGGTCGGATGGAGGTGCTCCTCGACCACGTGCTGAGCCGGAAGCTGGCAACTCTCGCGGAGGTCCGGCGGGTGTTCTTCGAGCTTGCGGGGCGTGGTCGCGGCGGCACCGCGCTGATGCGCGAGTTGCTCGAAGCCCGTAGCGACGCGGTCGTGGCGCCGGCGTCAGAGCTCGAGGCCCACGCCCGACGGGTCTTCCGCACGCACGGGGTGCCGGAGCCGCGCTTCGAGGTCGACCTCGGCGATGAGGACTGGATCGGCCGGGTGGACTGCGTCTTCGACGACGCTCGCCTCGTGGTCGAGATCGACGGTGCGCCCTACCACGAGGGCCTGACGAATCGGACCCGGGACCGGTGGCGGGACATCCGGCTGGCCGCAGCGGGATGGAGGGTCCAGCGCTACATCGGAGAGGACTTCCGGCAGCGGCCCGCCGAGGTCGTCGCCGCCGTTCTGCGGGCACTCGCCACGTCGGCCGTGCCGCCCAAGCGGAACTTGTCTACGTGAGCCGCACATCTGCGGCTCACGTAGACAAGTTCGAGTTGGTGGGGTCGGGGCGGGGTTACTTGTTGGGCTGGGGGGTGACGCGGAGGTAGGGCTTCTTGGCGTCCCAGCCCTTGGGGAAGCGCTCCTTGGCCTCCTCGTCGGACACCGCGGGGACGATGATCACGTCCTCGCCGTCCTTCCAGTCGACCGGGGTGGCGACCTTGTACTGGGCGGTGAGCTGGAGCGAATCGACCACCCGGAGGATCTCGTCGAAGTTCCGGCCGGTGGAGGCGGGGTAGGTGAGGCTCAGCTTCAGCTTGTTGTCCGGGCCGATCACGAAGACCGAGCGCACGGTGGTGGTGTCGCTGGCGTTGGGCTGGATCATGTCGTAGAGGTCGGCGACCTTCTTGTCGGGGTCGCTGATCAGCGGGAAGTTGAGGCGGGCGCCGGTCACGTCCTCGATGTCCTGGGCCCAGCCCTCGTGGCTGTCGGAGGTGTCGACCGAGATGCCGATCACCTTCACGTTGCGCTTGTCCCACTCGTCCTTGAGGGCGGCCACCCGGCCGAGCTCGGTCGTGCAGACCGGGGTGAAGTCCTTGGGGTGGGAGAACAGGATCGCCCAGCTGTCGCCCTTCCAGTCGTGGAAGTCGAGGGTGCCCTCGGTGGTCTCGGCGGTGAAATCGGGGGCGTCGTCGCCCAGGCGGAGCGTGGCCATGGTGGGGCCTTCCTTCTACGTGTCGGTGTCGTGATCGGGTCGGGCCTCGACGGTACCGATGCCGCGCCCGAATCCCGACCGATCCGATCAGGTTTCGAGTCCCCGCGTCAACCGGGGCCGGGGGTCACCGTTCCGGGAGGTCCCAGATCTCCTCGTCGACGATCGGGACCTGGCCGGTGAGGGTGGCGTAGTCGGGGTCGTCGGGGTCGAGGACGGTGTGGTGCTCTTCGACGTAGCCGACCGAGGCGCGGTGGTCGCGGTGGACGTCGGGCTCGATGAAGATCAGGCGGGCCGACGGCACGCCGGCCCGGATCGAGCGCTCGACCCGGTCGATCGCCTGGGAGACCTCGATCACCGAGAGGTCGTGGAGGAACTCGACCTTGGCGCCGACCAGCAGCTCGTCGGGACCGAGGTGTTCGGCCCGGAGGTGGATCACCTGGACGACCTCGGGCTGGGAGGCGATGGCCGCCGTCATCGCCTCGACGTCCTTGCGGGCCGCCGACTCGCCGATCAGCAGGCTCTTCATCTCCCACACGAGGATCACCGCGACGATCCCGAGCAGGACCCCGATGGCCAGGGTGCCGTAGCCGTCCCAGACCGGGTCGTCGGTGACGATCGACAGGACGATGCCGGTGAGGGCGAGGACGAGGCCGACGAGGGCGCCGAAGTCCTCGAGGAGCACGACCGGCAGCTCGGGCGACTTGGCCCGGCGGATGAAGCGCCAGTAGCTGGCCTCGCCGCGCTGGGCGTCCGCCTCGCGGATGGCGGTGCGGAACGAGAAGCCCTCGGCCAGGACGGCGAACAGGAGGATGCCGATCGCCCACTGGGGACTGGTCAGCTCCTCGGGGTGGTCGATCTTGTGGAGCCCCTCGTAGATGGCGAACAGGGACCCCAGGGTGAACAGCACCAGGGCGACCACGAAGCCCCAGAAGTACCGCTCCCGGCCGTAGCCGAACGGGTGGCGCTCGTCGGCCTCCTTGCGGGCGCGCCGGCCGCCGAGCAGCAGCAGGAGCTGGTTGCCCGAGTCGGCCACCGAGTGGACCGACTCGGCCAACATCGACGAGGCGCCGGTCACCAGGAAGCCCACGAACTTGGCCACCGCGATGGCCAGGTTGGCGCCCAGCGCGGCCAGCACCGCCTTGGTGCCCTGGCCGTGGCCGCCGCCCTCGGCCGGGTCGGCGGCCTCGTGGGCTCGGGCGTGCTTGGCGTCGGCCATGGGGGAGGGGGGCTCCTGGTCGGGGGCGGCGGCGTCCATCGTACGGGTGGGGGCGGGGGCGCCCCGCTCGGGCCGGCCGGGGCGGCCTGGTAGAACGCCGTCCGGGTCGGGCGGCTCGAGCGAGGAGGCCTCCGCCGATGTGGATCGTGATCTGCGGGGTCGTCGCGTTCGTCCTGCTGCTGGCGTCGCTCGGCGCGTGGCGCAAGCACTGGGAGATCGACGACACGCCCACCTCCACCTGCCGGGGGGTCTTCGTCGGGCGCAACGAGGTGGTCGGGCGGGTGGCGCCCCTGTACGGCCCGATCACCACCCCGTTCACCTCGACGCCGGCGGTCTGGTTCGAGTGGCACCTCGAGCGCTGGCAGTCCAACGACGACGGGGGCTCGTGGAACACGGTGGAGCGCCGCTCGACGGCCGCCCCGTTCTGGCTGGAGGACGACACCGGCCGGGTGCTGGTCCGCCCCCGCAACGCGTCGCTCGAGGTGGACCGGTCGCTGTGCGAGGAGCTCAAGGGGGCCTTCGCCCCGCCCTACAGCCGCTGGCAGCTCCGCCAGTGGGTGCTGGCGGGCGAGGACGTGATCGAGCGGCAGCGCAGCCTGGCCGACCCGGCCTTCGAGGAGGTCCCGACGTCGTCGGGGTGGTTCACGGCCGGCACCGGCGAGCCGGTCTCCGCCCTCCGGGGCCGCAACCGCATCACCGAGCGGGTGCTGGCGGTGGGCACGCCGGTGTACGTGCTGGGCGAGGTGCGGCCTCGGTCCGACGACCACGGGCTCGAACTGGTCGGCGGCGTCGGCGTCGGCGAGCTGATGATCACCACCAAGGCCGAGGCGGAGGTGTCGCGCAGCAGCGCCCGGTCCGCCTGGGTGATGGGCCTCGCCGGCCTGGCCGCCTCCGCCCTGTTCGCCGGCGGGGTGAGCAACGCCATCTTCGACCGGGTCCGGTGGTCGTGGCCGATCGCCCTCGTGGCCGCCGAGCTCGCCCTCCTGGTGGCGATCACGCTGGCCCGCAACTACAACCGCCAGGTCCAGGTGAAGGAGCAGGCGGCCAAGGCGTGGTCGCTGATCGACGTGAGCCTGCGGCGGCGGGCCGACCTCTTGCCCAACCTCGCCGCGGTGGCCGCCGCCTACGCCGACCACGAGGCGGGGGTGCAGGCGGTGGTGGCCGACCTGCGGGCCCAGGCCGCCACCCTGCCCGAGCCCACCCAGGCCCTGCCCGCCGACCCCACGCTCGTGGTGGCCGAGGCCACCGATCGCCGCCAGCGAGCGGCCGCCGCCCAGGCCTTCGCCCTCGGCGAGGCCAACCCGCAGCTCAAGGCCGACGCCGTGTTCGTCGACCTCCAGCGCCGCATCACCGACGCGGAGGAGGCGGTGGCCTCGGCCCGCCACTTCTACAACCAGGCGATCAACGTGCTGCGCGACCGACGCCAGCAGCTCCCCGGGAGCCTGTTCGCCCGGCTGGTGCCGGTGCCCACCTGGCGGCTGTTCGAGGCCGAGGAGGCGGCGCGGGCGACGCCCGAGGTCCCGCTCGTGCCGCCGGCCGCTGACGCCTCGGCCGGCGGGGGGCCTCGGTAGCGTCGCCGGTCATGGAGATCGCCCAGGAGCGCTACGTCTCGTTGACCACCTTCCGCCGCAGCGGGGAGGCGGTGTCCACCCCGGTGTGGATCGCCCCCCTGGCCGACGGGCGGTGCGGGTTCACCACCGGGCCGGACTCGGGCAAGGTCAAGCGGATCCGCCACGACGGCCGGGTCGAGCTGCGGCCCTGCTCGATGCGGGGGGAGGTGGCCGAGGGCGTGGCGCCGGTGGCCGCGGCGGCCACGGTGGTCGACGGCGGGACCCCCGCCTACGCCGAGGTGAAGCGGGCGATCAGCGCCAAGTACGGCATCCAGTTCAAGCTGCTGATGGTCGGCGCCGCCCTCAAGCGCCTCGTCGGGCGCGGCGGCGCGGCCGAGGCCGCGGTCGTGCTCACCCTGGCCTGATCAGCGGGCCCGGCGGGCGTGGGCGTCGAGCACCAGCGCCACCACCGCGGTGACCTTGCGGCCGGTGGGCAGGTGCAGGAACTCGTCGGGGCCGTGGGCGTTCGAGCCCGGGCCGAGCACGCCGGTCAGCAGGAACTGGGCGTCGGGGAAGCGGCGGCCGAGCATGCCCATGAACGGGATCGACCCGCCCTCGCCGAGGCCGCGGGCCGGGGCGCCGAACGCCGCCGTGCTGGCCGCGGCGGCGGCGTCGGCCAGCCACGGGGCGGTGGCCGGGGCGTCCCACCCGGACTCGGCGCTCGGCACCACCGCCTCCACCCGCAGGCCGGGGTCGGGCGGGCCGGTGAGGGCGGCCACCACGGCCCGGCCGGCGGTGGCGGCGTCCACGGTGGGCGGGAGGCGGAACGACAGCGAGACGGTGGTGGTGGGCCGCAGCACGTTGCCGGCGGTGGCGGTGGGCGGCAGGCCGTCGGCACCGATCACGGTCAGGGTCGGTTCCCAGGTGCGGGCGCGGAGCTGGCCGACCGCGTCGCTGGCCGGGACCATCGGGCCGGCCCCGTCGACGTAGGCGTAGGTGGAGGTGAGGGCGGCGCCGAGGTCGGCGGCCACCGCCTCGAGCTCCGCGGCCCGGCCGGCGGGGATCTCGGCGTGGAGCTCGGGCAGGAGGATGCGGCCGGTGTCGGGGTCCTCGACGCGGTCGAGGAGGCGGCGCAGGATGCGGAACGTGTCGGGCACCACGCCGCTGGCCGACCCCGAGTGCACGCCCTGGTCGAGCACCGACACGGTCAGGTCCACGTCGAGCAGGCCGCGGAGCGACGTGGTGGTCCAGAGGCGTTCGTAGTCGCCGCAGAACGAATCGAGGCAGACGACGAGCGACGGGGTGCCGATGCGGTCGGCGAGGTGCTCGACGTAGGCCGGCAGGTCGGGGCTGCCGCTCTCCTCGCTGCCCTCGATCATCCCGACGCACCGGCCGTGGGCGCCGCCCTCGGCCTGGAGCGCTTCGATGGCGACGATCGAGGCGTAGGCGGCGTAGCCGTCGTCGGCGCCGCCGCGCCCGTAGAGCCGGTCGCCCTCCACCACCGGCGTCCACGGGCCCCGACCGGGGCTCCAGCCCTCCATCGGCGGCTGCTTGTCGAGGTGGCCGTAGAGCAGGACGGTGCCCGCCGCCTCGGCGCCGGGGGTGGCGGCCACCTCGAACCAGAGCAGCGGGGTGCGGCCGGGGAGCCGGATCACCTCGACGCTGAGGCCGGCCACCTCCCGGGCCGCCAGCCAGGCGGCGGCCTCGTCGACCACCCGGTCGAGGTGGCCGTGGGCCGCCCACGCTGCGTCGAAGGCCACCGACAGGGCGGGGATCGTGATGTAGTGCTCGAGCGCCGGGAGGATCTCGTCCTCCCAGGTGCGGCGGGTGCGGGCGAGGATGCCTTCGGCGGACACGGGCATCGTCGGAGCATCGCAGGTCGTCGGGCGACGTGGTGGACTGGCCCGGGCACCAGCGAGGCACGAGCGGACGAGGACGGAGGAGAGCGGTGCACGGTTGCCGGACGCGACGGGCGGCGGCCCCCGCCCTGCTGGCCGTTGCCGTGCCGGTCGCCGCCGTGCTGGCCCTCGCCGTGCTGGCCGTCGGGTGCGGGGTCCGGACCGGCGGGGATCCCTCGTCGTTCGGCGGGTCGGCGGCGGCCGGCCGACCCGACGCCCGGCCCGGCGGGGCGGGCGACGACGTGCTGGGCAGCGACGTCGGGCCCACCACCTCCACGCCGCCGTCGTCGACCATCCCGCCGGCCGCGGTCACGATCGTCGGGGCCGACGGCTCGGAGGAGGACGCGATCGCCGCCAACGCGATCGACGACCTCGGCACCTTCTGGTCCACCGCCTACCCGCAGGCCTACGGCGGGGCGTTCCGGCCGGTGCGGGGCGGGTTCTACGCGGCCGACGACACCACCGACCTCGCCACGCTGCCGTGCGCGCCGAGCGACCGGTCCTTCGTGGTCGACAACGCCTACTACTGCCCAGGGGCGGACGCGCTGGTCTGGGACCGCCAACACCTCCTGCTCGACCTGGCCGCGCAGTACGGCCCGTTCACGGTGGCGGTGGTCATCGCCCACGAGTGGGGCCACGCGGTCCAGGCGCGGGCCGGCGCCGACGTCGGCCGTCCCACCGTCACCCTCGAGTTGCAGGCCGACTGCTTCGCCGGGGCGTGGGCGGCCCGGGCCGCGGCCGGCGACAGCCCTCGCTTCCGGGTGGACGCCGAGGACCTCGATCGGGCGCTCGCCGGGGTCCTCTCGCTCAAGGACGCGCCCGGCGCACTGTCCACCGACCCCAACGCCCACGGCTCGGGCTTCGATCGGGTCGGCGCGTTCCAGGACGGCTTCGAGGACGGCGTCGTGCGCTGCGCCGCCTACCACGACGGCGATCCCCGGCCCTACCTGTTCGCCGACCGGGGCGACGGCAGCGGCGACCTCCCCTACGCCGACGACGGCACCAACGAGGGCATCACCGAGGCCGCCGTCGCGTCGCTCGAGGCGTTCTGGGCCGACGCGTTCCCGGCCCTCTCGAACGGCCGCCCCTGGTTGCCGCTCGCCCCGGCCCGGCCCTTCGCCCCGGACGACCCGCCTGACTGCGCCGGCCGCCCGGTGGTCGACTTCCGGCTCTACTACTGCGTGCCGGATCGGTACGTGGGCTACGACGACGTGGAGACGATGCCCGAGGCGTACCAACTCGGCGACTTCGCCGTCGGCACGCTGCTGGCCACCCAGTACGGCCTCGCCGTGCAGGACGAGCTCGGGGAGGAGCCACCCGACGACCGCACCGCCGCCCTGCGGGGCGACTGCCTGGCCGGGGCCTGGGCCGGGGCGCTGCTCCCGGCCGACGGCGGCGATCCCACCTACCCCTACGGCCTGCTGCTCTCGCCCGGCGACCTCGACGAGGCGGTGGCGGTGCTCCTCTCCTTCCGAGGCGACGACGAGCGTCGTGACGGCGAGCCCGGCTTCGAGCGGGTGCGCTCGTTCCGGGTCGGCGTGGTCGACGGCGCCGCCGCCTGCCGGCGGGTGACCGCGCCGTCGAGCTGAGCAGCCCGCGCCGCTCGCACGTCCTACCGTCCTGGCGTGATCGACGACGCCAAGGTCCAACGCCTGCTCACCCGGGTCCGCCGCGAGGTGGACGACGGCGTCCTGCCCGCCACCCAGATCGCGGTCGCCCTCGACGGCGAGGTGGTGGTCGACGCCACCTTCGGCGCGCCCGACGACACCCGGTTCATCGTGTTCAGCGCCACCAAGGCTCTGGTGGCCGGGGCGATCTGGCGGCTGATCGACCGGGGCGACGTCGACGTGGCCGCGCCGGTCGCCACCTACCTCGACGCCTTCGCCACCAACGGCAAGGAGGTGGTCACCGTCGAGCAGGTGCTCACCCACACCGGCGGCTTCCCGTTCGCCCCCCTCGGCCCGCCCACCTGGAACGAGCGGGCGGACCGCCTGGCGGCGATGGCCCGGTGGCGCCTCACCCAGGAGCCCGGCAGCCAGTTCACCTACCACCCGACCGCCGGCCACTGGGTGCTCGGCGAGATCATCGCCGAGGTCACCGGCCAGGACCACACCGACGCCATCGAGGAGCTGGTCACCGCGCCCCTCGGGTTGCGGCGGCTGCTCGGCATCCGGGCCGACGACCGCGAGGCGATCGCCACGACGGTGGGCGTGGGCTCGCTGCCCACGCCGGAGGAGGTGGAGGCCGCCTTCGGGTTCGCGCTCGACCTCGAAGCGCTCATCCCCGCCGACGTCGCCCTCGGCGCCCTGCTCACCCTCAACGACCCCGCGGCCCAGGCCGTGGGCGTGCCGGGGGGCGGCGGCGTCATGCGGGCGGCCGACCTGGCGCTGCTCTACCAGGGCTTCCTCCGCAACCCCGACGGGATGTGGTCGCCCGAGATCCTCGCCGCCGGCACCGCCGAGGTCCGATCCGACCTCCCCGACCTGATGGGCGTCCCGTCCCACCGCACGCTGGGGCTGATCGTGGCCGGCGACGACGGCCGGGCCGCGGTCCGGGGATTCGGGCGCACCAGCTCGCCGCGTGCCTTCGGCCACCGGGGCGCCGGTGGCCAGCTCGCCTTCGCCGATCCGGCCACCGGCATCAGCGTCGGCTACGCCACCTCCGGGCTCGACCAGCACCTGATCCGCCAGAACCGCCGCGACACCGCCATCGCCAGCCTCGCCACCGACCTGCTCCGGGACTGACGGCGGCGGGTCGGGGCGCCGCCGGCCGGGTGGCAGACTCGACGGTCCCGTGCCCGCCCCCGAACCCCCCGTCCGGTGACCCGCAGCATCCGCCTGCGCCCGTGGCAGAAGGCCGCGCTCGACGCCTTCCTGGCCGCCGACCGCGCCGACTTCCTCGCCGTCGCCACCCCCGGGGCGGGCAAGACCACCTTCGCCCTGACCGCGGCCCGCCACGTGTTGGCCGACGATCCGCGTCGGCGGCTGGTGGTCGTGGCCCCCACCGCCCACCTCAAGGTCCAGTGGGCGGCGGCGGCCGGGCGGTTCGCGCTGCACCTCGACCCGGCGTGGGCGGCGGCCGACGGCCGGCTGCCGGCCGACATGCACGGCATCGTCACCACCTACCAGCAGGTGGCGTCGAGCGCCGGCGTGCTGCGGGAGCTGGCCCGGGGATCGTTCGTGGTGTTCGACGAGATCCACCACGCCGGCGACGACCGGGCCTGGGGCGAGTCGGTCCTCGAGGCGTTCGAGCACGCCGATCGCCGCCTCGCCATCTCCGGCACGCCGTTCCGCAGCGACACCCGGGCCATCCCGTTCGTGCGCTACGCGCTGGAGGAGGCGTCGCCCGACTTCGAGTACGGCTACGGCGAAGCGCTGGCCGACCGGCGGGTCGTGCGGCCCGTCTACTTCCCCCGCACCAACGGCCACATGGAGTGGAGCGCCCCGGACGGCTCGCTCCACAGCGCCTCCTTCGACGACGCCCTCGACGCCGCCCGCTCCAGCCAACGCCTCCGCACCGCGCTGTCGCTCGAGGGGGAGTGGCTGCCCACGGTGCTGCGCCAGGCGGTCGAGCGCCTCGCCGCCATCCGCTCGGTGCAGGCCGACGCCGGGGGCCTGGTGATCGCCACCGACCAGGACCACGCCCGCGGGATCGTCGCGATCCTGCGCGACCGCTTCGGCCAGCAGGCCACCGTGGTCACCTCCGACGACCCGGCGGCCTCGCAGCGGATCGCCGACTTCGCCCGCTCGACCGACCCGTGGCTGGTGGCGGTGCGGATGGTGTCGGAGGGCGTCGACATCCCGCGCCTGCGCGTCGGCGTCTACGCCACCACCACCACGACCGAGCTGTTCTTCCGGCAGGCGGTCGGCCGCTTCGTGCGGTGGACGCCCGGGGTCAAGGACCAGAAGGCGTACCTGTTCATCCCCGACGACCCCCGCCTGCGAGCCCGCGCCTTCCAGATCCAGGACCAGCGCCGCCACAGCCTGCGCAAGCGGGACCAGGAGCGGGCCGAGCGGGATCCGGCGGCGCTCGACGCCGGGACCGAGGAGCAGATGTCGCTGTTCGCCGCCCTGTCCGCGGTGGCCACCGACCACGAGCCCCACGACGAGTGGGACGACGACCAGGTCGACGACGACCTCGATCGCGTCGACGACGACCCCGCCCTCGAACTGACCCTCGCCCCGCCCCCGCCGCTGGCCGGCGAGCGCCGCTCGCTCGACGGGCTCGGCATCGACCTCGGCGGCGACGCCGCCCGCACCCGCCGCGAGGAGAAGCGCCGCCTGCGCGAGCAGAACGCCGAGCTGGTGATCCTCCTGGTCCGCAAGACCGGGATGGGCCACGCCCAGGTCAACGCCGAGCTCAACCGCCTCTCGGGCGTCGGCCGCATCACCGAGGCCACCGTCGGCCAGCTCCGCTCCCGCCTCGACGCCGCCGAGCGCTGGGCCAAACGGGCCTGACCCGTCCGGCGCCTCATGAGCTACCATGTAGCTCATGACGACCGTCGGCATCCGGGCGCTCAAGCAGAACGCGTCGGCGGTCGTGGCGGCGGCGGCCGCCGGCGAAGAGGTCGTCATCACCGACCGTGGACGTCCGGTTGCGATGCTGGTCCCGCTGCCGACCTCGCGTCTCGCGCAACTCGCAGCCCAGGGTCGCCTGCGGCCGGCTCTGGGCAGCCTGGAGGACCTCCCTCCTCCGGTACGCCTGCCTCGCGGGGCGCGGTCGGCATCGGAGGTGCTGGCCGAGATGCGCGATGACGAGCGTTACTGACCGCACGTGGCCTTCTACTTGGACACCTCGGCGGCCGTGAAGCTGGTGGTGGCCGAGTCGGGCTCGGCTGCACTTCGCCGATGGGTTGGGGACCGGTCGGGACGATTGGTCAGCAGCGACCTGCTTCGCACCGAGCTGGTGCGAGCGTTGCGCCGGATCGATCCCGCCCTCGTGCACGCGGCACCACGGGTCCTGGGCGGGATCATCCTCATCGGGTTGGACGCCCGCATCTTCGACGTGGCCGCCGGCCTGGCTCCGCCCGAGCTGCGATCGCTCGACGCGGTCCACCTGGCGGCGGCGATTGAACTCGGCGACGACCTCGACGGTCTCGTGACCTACGACGATCGTCTCGCCACCGCTGCCCGTGGGCTCGGCGTCACGGTCGTCCAGCCGCGCTGACCGGCGCCGATCGTCTCGGCGACCGGTCCGGGTCAGGCGGCCGGGAGCGAGAAGCGCTGGAAGAACTTCCAGATCAGGTCGTTGGCCGAGATCGACTCGTCGGTGTGGCCGACGATGCCCTCGATGTTGGGGCCGAAGGTGCTGCCGGGCCACGAGTGGCCACCACCCTCGACGATCACGAACTCGACCGGCGAGGCGGCGGGGCAGGTCCAGGTGCGCTCGATCACCGAGTCGGTGAGGTCGGTGTCGGTCGGCTTGCCGGTGCAGCCGTCGGCGGTGGCCCACCGCTGGGCGGTGGCGGGGTAGCCCTCGCCGTCGAGGTCGATCGGCGGCGGCGTGGTGGGCGGCGCGCTGGTGGTGGTGGCGTCCGGGTCGATCACCGGGGCCAGGGCGGCGCCGTTGACCCCGCCGTTGAACAGCAGGATCGGATCGGCGGTGCCGTGGAAGGCGATCACCGGGATGGGCCGGGCCGGGTCGCAGTCGGGAGGCCAGGTGAGGCCGGCGACCGGGGCGACGGCGGCGACGCGGTCGGCCATCGTGCAGGCGATCACCGAGGACAGGAACGCGCCGTTCGAGAGGCCGGTGGCGTAGACGCGGGAGGTGTCCACGCAGAGGTCGGCCTCGAGCTGGTCGAGCATGGCGTCGACGAACACGAGGTCCGGGTTGCCGGTGCGGTCCGACGAGACGTTCCACGCCACCGGCGTCCCCGTGCCGTTGGGCTGGACCACCACGAACCCGTTGGCCTGGCCGTAGGGGCCGAGCTCGGAGAACAGGGCGTGGATGTCGGCGCCCTCGGAGAGCCCGTGGAAGTCGAGCACCACCGGCAGCGGCGTGGCCCCGTCGTGGTCGGCCGGCGTGCTCAGGAGGTACCACCGACCATCGGCCAGCTCGTGGCGCTCGCCGGTGACCTCGCGGACCGACGACGTGCCGCAGCCCGCCGAGGGCACCGGCTCGCTGGTGGCGGTCTCGCCCACCGCGGCGGCGTTCGGGTCGGTCGAGGCGGCGGCGGCGGACGTGGTGGTGGCCGGGGCGGAGCCGTCGCTGCCGTCGGAGCTCGAGCACCCGGCGACCACGCCCACGAGGAGCGCGGCGGCGACCAGCACCGCCGGCGTGGTCGGGCGGTGGTGACGACGGCGCATGGCTCTCCCCGGTGGTCGAGCGGGCCGGGCGGCCCGCTGCGGCGCGGCGAGCGTAGCGATCGGTGCCAGCCACGAATTCGGGGTTGCCAACGATGCGGTCCCGATATATCGTGACCGCATCGAACGAACGGCCGGCGAGGGACGTCGGCCACCAGCAAAGGAGCGCACGGTGCGCGATGCACGACGAGCGGACCGCCGGATGGCGTGGGCCGCGAACGAGACCGACGGCGACCCCCGCAGCCGGGCCGCCTACGGCCCGGCCCCCGACGGGTGGGAGGGCGAGGGCCGGATCGGGCCCCGCGGCCCGCGGGGCCGGGGTGGCCGGTTCGGCCCGCCGGGGTTCGGCATGGGCCCGGGCTTCGGCGGCGGCCGGGGCCCGATGGGCCGAGGCGGCCGGGGCCGCGGCCGGGCCCGGCGAGGTGACGTGCGGGCCGCGGTGCTCGCCCTCCTCGCCGAGCGCCCGATGCACGGCTACGAGATGATCCAAGAGCTCGGCGAGCGCACCGGCGGCGTGTGGACCCCGAGCCCCGGCTCGGTGTACCCGACCCTCACCCTCCTCGAGGAGGAGGGCTTGGTCACCGCCGAGGAGGTCGAGGGCAAGCGCCGCTTCACCCTCACCGACGCCGGCCGCAGCGAGTTCGAGTCCCGCGAGGGGGCGCCGCCGTGGGAGACCCTCGGGGCCGACCCCGAGGTGTTCGCCCTCCGCGAGGTGCTCGGGTCGACGATGGCCGCGGTCCAGCAGGTCTTCCGGGCCGGCACGCCGGCCCAGCAGGCCAAGGCGGTCGACCTGCTCACCGAGACCCGCCGCAAGCTCTACGAGATCCTGGCCGCCGACGAGTCCTGAGCGGCTCGGCGGGCAGGTACCCGGAGGGGTACCGCTAGGTTGGTGCGGACTGCGCCGCCCTGGAGGACGACCCCGATGGACCTGCCCGCCGAGACCGTGGACGACCTGACCAAGCGGCTGCGCCGCGCCGAGGGGCAGGTCCGGGCGGTCGAGCGCATGCTGCACGACGGCAAGGACTGTCGGGCGGTGCTCACCCAGCTCACGGCGGCCACCAAGGCGCTCGAGCAGGCCGGGTTCGTGCTGTTGGCCGCCGGCCTGACCTGGTGCCTCGAGGACCCGGAGCGCTCGGCGGCGGAGGGCTACTCGCTGGCCGAGGTCCAGAAGATGTTCACCAAGCTGGCCTGAGCAGTCGGCCCGAGAAGCCGGCTCAGGGTTGGCGTTGTGCTCGTTCAATGTATACCCTCAGGGGTATGTGCAGACGAGTGGTGTGCAAGGCGTGCGGCAAGGCCGACTGGCGGGGCTGCGGCGCCCACGTGGAGCAGGTGCTGGGCGACGTGCCCCGCGCCGAGCGGTGTCGGTGCCGCCAGGACGGCCCGCCGGCGACGACGAGTCCCGGCACCGGTGCCGGTGCCAGCGCCGGTCCGACCGCGCGACGCCGGTGGTGGCGGCGATGAGCCCGCGTCGGGTCGTCATCGTCGGCGGGGTGGCCGGCGGCATGTCCACCGCCACCCGGCTGCGGCGCCTGGACGCCGACGCCGAGATCATCGTGCTCGAGCGCTCCGGGCACGTGTCCTTCGCCAACTGCGGCCTGCCGTACTACGTCGGCGGGGTGATCGAGGACGAAGACGACCTCACCCTCCAGACCCCCGAGTCGCTCCACGCCCGCTTCCGGCTCGACGTCCGGGTCAGCACCGAGGTCGTCGCCATCGACCCCGCAGCCCGGGCGGTCACCGTCCGTCCCGCCGGTTCGACCGGCGGCGAAGACGAGCAGGTGCTGCCCTACGACGCCCTCGTGCTCAGCGTCGGCGCCGCACCGGTCCGACCGCCGATCCCCGGCTACGAACGGGTGCGGTCGTTGCGCACGGTCGAGGACGCCAGCCGGCTGGCCGGCGAGGTCGGCGCCCGGCCCCGCACCGCCGTGGTGATCGGCGCCGGGTTCATCGGCCTGGAGATGGCCGAGAACCTCGTCCACCAGGGCCTCGAGGTCGCCATCGTCGAGGCCTCGCCCCAGGTCCTGCCACCGCTCGATCCGGAGCTGGCGGTGCTCGTGCGCGACGAGCTCGAACGCCACGGCGTCGCCGTGCACACCGGCGTGGGCGTGACCGCCGTCGAGGCCGACTCGGTGGCGCTGGCCGACGGGCGCCGCCTCTCCGCCGACCTCGTCGTCGGTGCCATCGGCGTCCGCCCCGAGGTCGGGCTGGCCGTGGCCGCCGGCCTGGCGATCGGGCCGAACGGCGGCGTGGCCGTCGACGGCGCCAACCGCACCAGCGATCCCGACATCTACGCGGTAGGCGACATGGCCGAGAAGGTCGACGCCGTCTCGGGCGGGACCTCGTTGATCGCCCTCGCCAACGTGGCGAACCGCCAAGGCCGGCGGGTGGCCGACGCCATCGCCGGTCGTCCGTTGCACGGCTCGCCGTCGCTCGGCACCGCCATCGTCAAGGTGTTCGACCTCGTGGCCGCCACCGTCGGCTGGAGCGAGCGACGGCTGCGGGCCGCAGGCCGGACGGCGCAGGCCCTCCACTCGCACCCCTTCGACCACGCCACCTACTACCCGGGCGCCACCCGCATGGCGGCCAAGCTGCTGTTCGATCCCGCGTCCGGCGAGATCCTCGGCGCCCAGATCGTGGGGCGGGGCGGCGTCGACAAGCGGATCGACGTGCTGGCCACCGCCATGGCCGCCGGCCTCACCGCCGATCGCCTGGCCGACCTCGAGCTGGCCTACGCGCCGCCGTTCTCCTCGGCCAAGGACCCGGTCAACCAGCTCGGCTACATGGCCGAGAACGTCATGAGCGGCGAGTGCCACGTGGTCGCCCCCGACGAGCTCGCCGCGCTGGCCGACGACGGCTGGACCGTCGTCGACGTGCGCACCGCCGACGAGCACGACCGGGGCGCCATCCCCGGCAGCGCCACCATCCCGCTCGACGACCTCCGCGACCACCTCGACGCGCTGCGGGCCCGCCGGGTCGTCGTCTACTGCGAGGTCGGCCAGCGCGGCCACACCGCCACCGCCCTGCTGGTGGACTCCGGCATCGAGGCCCGCAACCTCGACGGCGGCTACCAGACCTGGCTCGCCGCCGAGCGGGCGGCGGCGGCCTGATCCCGCGAGCGTCCCCGGCAGGAATCGAACCTGCGGCCTACCGCTTAGGAGGCGGTCGCTCTATCCAACTGAGCTACGAGGACCCGGCCGGCGCGTGCTGAGCAGGGTCGGCCCGGCTCCGGCTGAGCGCACGATCCTACGACGGCGGTCTCCGAGGATCGGGCGGCTAGGCAGGGGAGGTGGAGATCGGGTCGGTGGAGATCGGGGTGGTGACGAGCGGGGCGGCTCGGGTGGCGGTGGACGACACCGACCGGCCGCTGATCGAGGCGGCCGCTGCCGCGCTCGGGGCGTCGGCCTCGTATCGGGCGTGGGACGACCCGGCGGTGGACTGGGCGGCGTTCGACGTGGTCGTGGTGCGGTCGCCGTGGGACTACCCGGAGCGGGTCGACGAGTTCACCGGCTGGCTCGCCTCGGCGGAGGCGGCGGGGGTGGCGCTGCACAACCCGGCGGCGGTGATCCGCTGGAACCTCGACAAGCGGTACCTGGCGGACCTGGCAGGCGTCGGCGTGGCGGTGGTGCCGACCGCCTTCGCCGCCACCTCGGCGGAGGTCACGGCGGCGCTGGCCGGTCCGGCGGGGTTCGGCGACGGCGGTCGGTCGTGGATCTCGGGGGTCGACGAGGTCGTGGTGAAGCCGACGGTGTCGGCCGGATGCCGGGACACCGGGCGCTTCCGGTGGGGTGATCCGGCGGCGGTGGCGCTGGCCGAGCGGATCCTGGCCGCGGGCAAGACGGTCATGGTGCAGCCGGCGGTGCCGTCGGTGGCCGAGCGCGGCGAGGTGGCCTGCGTGTTGATCGACGGCGCGCTGGCCCACGCCTACCGCAAGGGCCCGCTCCTGGCGAGGGGCGGGGGCCTGTTGCTCGACGGCTACCAGGAGCAGCGGTCGCTGATCGAGGACCTGCCGACGGCGGTGTGGGACCTGGCGGGAGCGGTCCACGACGCCGCCGTCGACGTGCTGCGGCGGCGGGGCGCGCTGGCCGACGACCGCCCCCTGCTCTACGCCCGGATCGACCTGGTCGACCTGCCGGACGGGACGCCGGCGCTCCTCGAAGCCGAGCTGTTCGAGCCGTTCCTCGCCCTCGATCTCGCCCCGTCCTCGGCCGATCGCGTGGTCCGGGCGGCGATCGCCCGCCGCGGCTGATCGGCGGGCGCCGGTGCTCACCGGGCCACGACCTCGCGACCGAACGCCTCGACGTCGGCGATCAGGTCGGCTCGGGTCGGGGCCGGGAGGGAGACCACGAGCCAGGTCACGCCGACGGCGGCGAGCTCCCGGACGCGGTCGGCCCGTTCGGCGTGGGTGGCCTCGGCGCGGCCGAGGGCGGGGTCGGACCAGCAGATGTCGAGGGGGCGGTCGGTCGGCTGGTCGCCTCGGTGCTCGGCGGCCAGCGCCCGGACCTCGGTGATCGCCGCCGCCAGATCGTCGATCGACTCGAGGGGCTCGGTGCGGGAGGCGGCGGCGAAGCCGCTGGTGTGGAACGGCGCCCACCCGTCGAAGCGAGCGGCCCGGCGGCGCGCCGGTCGGCTGTTGCCGCCCACCCAGATCGGCGGTCGGCCCCGGGGGGCGACCGGCCGCAGGCGGACGCCGCGGGCGTCGTAGCCGGGGCCGGACCGGGCGACGTCGTCGCCGCGCAGCAGCGGGTCGAGCAGGGCCAGCGCGTCGTCGAGGGCGGCGCCCCGGCGGTCGAAGTCGGCGCCCAGCGCGGCGAACTCGGGCTTGAGGTACCCGGCGGCGACGCCGAGCACGAGCCGCCCGTTGCTGAGGACGTCGAGGGTCTGGATCCCCTTGGCGGCCAGGAACGGGTTGCGGTAGGCGGGGACGAAGACGTTGGTGTGCAGGAGGATCGACGGGTCGGCGGCGGCGGCCACCGCCAGGGTGACCAGCGGGTCGAGGGCGTGGTGGCCGCCGTGGTCGAGCCACCGCGTGTCGGGGGCGGGGTGGTCGGTCACGTTGACCGCCGAGAACCCGGCCCGTGCGGCGGCGGCGGTGATCTCGGCCACCGCCTCGGCGGTCACGAACTCCTCGACCTGGTCGACCCGGGTGGTCGGGAGCTCGAGCGAGAAGCGCACGGCCCGTGAACGTACCGCCGAACGTGCGCGGCGCCTCACGGGCGCGGTCAGGTGATCTCGGTCCCGTCGGGGCGGTGGACGTGGAGGTCTCCGAGCTGGTCGCGGGTGATGCGGTAGCCCTGTTCCTTGGTTCGGTTGTGCGTCCCGCAGAGCGGCGCCCCGTTCTCGGGGGAGGTACTTCCGCCGTTGCGCCAGGGGGTGAGGTGGTCGCCTTGGCAGTGGGTGACGGGGACGTGGCAGCCGGGCCAGGCGCAGGTGGTGAGCTGGAGTTTGAGGGCGGCGGCGGCGGGGCCGGTGTAGAGGCGTTGGCGGCGGCCGAGGTCGATGACCACCGACCCGGCGCCGATGACGGCGCGGCGGACCTCGCCGCACAGCGCGGCGGCCAGGACCTCGGCTGGGGGGAGGGGTTGGCCGTCGAGGGTGGAGCAGGTGGGCCGCACCCGATTGGGTGGCCGGGTCGATGACGATGCCGGCGTGGCCGTCGAGGCCGGAGGCCAGGTACGAGGCGTGACGTCGAACTTCGGGGCGATCGGTCCCGGCCGGGTGCCGGCGCCGGCGCCGTCGCCGTCGCCGTCGCCGTCGGCTTCGAGCTGGGAGCGGGACGCGCGGTCGGCATCAGGCTGGCCGTCGCCGCGTTCGCCGTCGATGTCGAGTGGGCCATCGGTGTCGAGCGGGCGATCGGGGTCGCGTGGGCCGCGGGCGGCGTCGCCGAGGTGGCCGTCGGGGTCGATTGGATCGTCGGGGTCGATGCGGAGGTTGGTCGAGGTGGGGGCGGGGCGGGCGCCGGTCTGGCGGCGGAGTTCGTCTTCGAAGGTCTGTTGGTCGATGAGGAGGGTGGTGAGGATGGGGGCGCCGCCGGGGGCCGCGGCGTGGTGGTCCGCGGCGCAGCGGAAGATCTCGCCCAACGCATCGGAGCGGCGTTGGGCGTCGGTGCGGCACAGGTCGGCCTGGGTGGCGGAGTCTCCGAGGTCGGCTCGGGCCGTGGCCCAGTCGGCCTCGTACTCGGCTCGTTCGAACGCGTCCAGGATCGACCTGCGCACCGCCCCCTCCAGTGCCCCGCAGTTCCACGCGCCCGTCCACGAGCCGTCGAAGCCTTGGTGGGCGGTGGCGTTGCGGGCCTCGTGGCCGGCCCGGGCCCGGTCCTCGGCGCCGTCTTGATCCACCAGCCGTTCCCACGTGCGCAGCTGCAACGCGAGGGCCCGATACGACAGCCGCTCGGCCAGCCGGGCCGCCGCCGCATCCTGATCGATCAGCGCAGCACGGACCCGCGGGTTGGCCCACACCCGGGCGATGGCCTGCACCTGGCACGGCCCGATCCGCCCCGCCCGATACGACGCGAACACCACCGGCAGATCCGCCAGCGCCCGCCGCACCTGCTCCCGACGGCCAGCCTCCCCATCCGAGAGCCGACCCACGTGGCGCACCAGCACCTTGGCCGAATGGTGCCCGTCCTGACGATGCACCCCCGAGCGGGCGATCTCACCGAGCACGCTGACCTGGGCGGCGCCGGTCATCCGCCAGATCGCCTCCAGGTCCCGCACCAACGCCTTCGCATCATCCACATCGGCGGGCACCAGGTCCGCGGCGTGCAACGTGACGAGCGCGGCCCGGCACGCATCGAGCGCTCCCGCCACCACCTCGTTCCGCACCTCCGACGCCATGCGACCATCATGCCCAGGGGGTCTGACAACCAGCTGTGCCCTCTCGATCTGGTCCGCTATCTGACAGGTCATGAAGTGATCATCGGGCCGCGTTGGGTTCTTCGTCCCCTGCGTCGCCCCGGTCGAGGCGTGATACTTTCCCGGGCAACGACTCGGGCGGGTCGTCGGACCGGGTCGAGGGTCGACCACCCCCAGCCCTCGGCTCGGTCCCGACTCGCCGGGATCCGGCGGGCCCTACGGTGCGGCGGTGGATGACGGAGCGCGGGTCGTGCTGCGCGACGGCGAGGCCACGGCCGAGGTGGTGCCGGGGCTCGGGGGGCGGCTGGGCCAGCTCGACCTCGGGGACGGGGCGCTGCTGCGGCCGTTCGAGCGAGGTCTCGGGTGGGCGCACTGGGGGAGCTATCCGCTGCTGCCATGGTCGAACCGGGTGCCGGGTGGGCGGATCGGCGTCGGCGGCGTCGACGCGGTGGTGCCGATCACCTGCGAGGACGGCAGCGCCATCCACGGCTTGGCCGCCGACCGTCCGTGGCGGGTGGTGGACGCGACGGAACGCGTCGCCGAGCTGGAGGTGGCGATCGCCGTCGGCCCGTACGGGGTGCGGGGCCGGCAGCGCTTCGAGCTGGTCGACGGCGCCCTGCACCAAGAGCTGGCGGTCGTCAACGAAGCCGACCACCCGGTGCCGGCCGGCCTCGGCATCCACCCGTGGTTCCGGGCCGGCGACCTCCGGGTGCCCGCCGCCGAGGTGTGACCCGGCGAGCCGCTGCCCGACGGGCCCCGCCGCCCGGTCACGTCGGCCGACGACCTCCGCCGGCTCGGTCCGCCTCCCCTGCTCGACCGCTGCTTCACCGGCCTGGACGGGTCGTCGGCCGACGCGCCGGGCGTGCGGCTGCACTGGGCCGGCCCGATCAGCCACGTCGTCGTGTACACCGGCGTCGCCGGGTGGGCGTGCATCGAGCCGGTCACGATGGCCAGCGACGGCTTCGGCATGGCCGAGCGGGGCGGCGCCGGCCACGGCGTCGTCGTGCTCGATCCCGGCGAGGGGCTGGCGGTGCGGTACCGCTTCGAGCGGCGGCCGGGCTAGCCCCGGAGGGGGTGGGCGGCGACGAAGTCGAGGGCGAGGGCGGTGGCGTCGATGGTCTGGGTGGTGGGGCCGATCTCGATCGCGGCGCCGGGCCAGGTGTGGCCGCCGCCCTGCACGGTGAAGAGGACCACGTCGACGCCGGGGTTGCAGCCGCCGTAGGTCGAGCGGACGACGTCGGTGCCGAGCGGGGCGACGACCGGCTCGGGGTCGCAGCCGCCCCCCGTCGCCCAGTCGGCGGCGTTCTGGCGGGTGCCGGTAAGGCTGCGGTTGGGGCCGGTGACGACGGTGCCGGCGTCGGCGCCCTCGCCGTAGGGGACGATCCGGTCGGCGGTGCCGTGGAACATCAGCACCGGCATCGCCGGGCACCGGGGCCAGACCTCCTCGGCCACCAGGACGGCGGCGGCGATCCGGTCGGGGTGCTCGCAGGCGACGAGGGAGGCCTTCCACGACCCGAGCGAGATCCCGAGGACGGCGACGTGGTCGAGGTCGACGCAGTAGCCGGCCTCCACCGCGTCGAGCAGGGCCATCAGGAAGTCGTCGTCGGTGCCGCGAGGGGCGAGCTGCCACTGGTGGTCGATCGCATCGGGGGTGACGGTGATGGCGCCCCGGATCGACGCCCGGGCCGGCAGGTCGGAGTAGGTGCTCTGCTGGATGGCGTCGGAGCCCGAGCCGTGGAGGTTCAGCAGCAGCGGCGCGGCCACGTCGGGGTCGTAGCCCTCCGGGATGCCGAGGCGGTAGGTGCGGGTGGTGCCGCCCGAGTCGAAGGTGAGGGCGACGTCGCCGGGCGGATCGGCGGCGGGCCCGGTCACCGCCGGCGTCGTCCCGCACCCCGCCGACCCTTGGGCCGCCGGCACCGTCGTCGACGTGCTCGTGGTCGTGGTCGTGGTCGTGCTGGCCGTGCTGGCTCCTGCGCCGGAGCCGTCGCCCGACGAGCAGCCGCCCAGCACCAGTCCGGCGGCCAGGCCGACCGCCAGTGCCGTCCGCGTCACCCGCCGCTGCCTCGGTCCCGCACCCATGGCGCCTCCCTCCTCGGCGCCGGAGCCTACGGCGGGCTCGTTCAGCCCAGGGCGAGGTCGCGCCGGGCGAAGGTGCGGCAGGCGACCAGCGCGCCGGCCAGGCCGACCGCGGTGCACGCGGCCAGGGCGAGCGGCTGGAGCGGTTCGGCGGGGGCCAGGGCGACGTAGTGGAAGATCGACGCCCGTTCGACAACGTCGGCGGTCGGCCCAGCCACCATCGGCAGCAGCAGGTCGACCAGCGCCGACCAGGCCACCGCCACGTACACCGCCACCGCCGCGGTCCGGGGCGCCACCGCCCACCACGCGGCGCCGACGCCGAGCACCGCCCACGCCGGCGGGACGACCGAGGCGCCGGCCCCGAGCAGGTCGGCGGCGCCGGCCGAGACCCCGACGATCCGGGCCGCACCCCACATGGCGACGCCGGCCAGCACGCCGCCGGCGGCGATGGCGGCGGCGGCCAGCCCGAGGCGCTCGCCCAACCAGCGGGCCCGGTGCACCGGCGCCACCAGCAGGTGGACCAGGCGGCCGGCGCGCTCCTCGTCGGCGGCGGCGCCGAGCTGGCCGGCGGGGAGCAGGGCGACCACGGTGGCCAGCAGCAGCGTGACCACGCCGAAGTACTGCTGGGCGAAGGAGCCGGAGGCGCCGAGGTCCTCGAGCAGGTCGCCCATCGAGCCGGGCACCGGCCGCAGGGTCAGCTGGGCCAGGGCCCCGAGCAGCGCCCCGCTGGCGGCCAGCGCCAGCGTCCAGGCCACCAGCGCGGTGCGCTCCAGGTGCCAGCTGAAGCCGAGGGTGGAGGTCAGGTGGGACGGCGGCGCCGGCCGGCCGTGGCGGGCGAGCACGCCGTGGCCCACGTCGCGCCGGCCGGCCACCACGACGGCGGTGGCGGCCAGGGCGACGGCGGCGACGAGCCCCGGGACGAGGGCCAGCGGGCTCGGCCGGGTGAGCGGGGCGACGGCCTCGGCCCACCCCAGCGGCGTCGTCCAGCGGACCCAGCGGGTGGCGGTGCCGGCGTCGCCGATCATGCGCAGGACGGTGGCGACGACGAGCACCACCGCGCCGAGGCCGTTGGCGGTGCGGCGGTCCGAGGCCAGCTGGGCGGCCAGCGCGCCGACGCCGGCGAACACCGCGGCCACCACGGTGATGCTCAGCGCGTAGCGCAGGGCGGCGGCCGGGCCGATCGCCACCGAGGCGTCCCGCCCGACGGCGGCGAGGGTGGCCGCCGCTACCAGGGTCATGAGGGCGACGGCGGCGGCCAGGCCGGCCAGGGTGGCGGCGGTGGCCCGGCCCGGGCGGGTGCCGCCGGCCAGCACGAGGGCCCAGCGCCCGGCGTCCTCCTCGCCCCGCAGCAACCGGGTGGCGGCGAAGAGGGCCCACAGGGCGGCGATCGTGGTGAGGAAGGTGAAGCCCTTGTAGACGGTGTAGCCGCCGACGGTGCCGATGTCCGCGGTGGAGCCGAGCAGTACCGACAGGCCCGCGTCGTGGCCGGTGGTGGCGGCCAACTGGGCCCGGCTGGCGGCGTCGGGGAAGGCCTTGACGTAGGCGGCGGCCGACGATCCCGCCGTCGCCCCGATGACCACGCCCCACGCCAGCGCGCCCCGCAGGGATGAGCGGACGGCGAGGCGGACGAGGGCGCGGTCGGCGCTCACGTCTGCCGCGGGTGCGTCGGCCGCGGGTCGTCGGCGCCGTCCTGGCCGTAGCGGGCCAGGAAGAGCTGTTCGAGCGACGGCTCGGTGGTCAGGAGGTGGGTCACCCCGTGGTCGGTGAGCACGGCGAGCAACGGGCCGATCGGGCCGGTGGCCGAGCAGCGGAGGGTGGCGCCGTCGAGCACGACGTCGGTCACGCCGTCGAGTCCCGCCGCCGCGACGTCGGCGCCGGCGGGGCGATCGAGCTGGGCCTCGACCGCCACCGCGGCCACCGAGCGGAGCAGGTCGAGATCGCCGCTGTCGATCAGCCGGCCGCCCCGCAGCATCGCCACCCGGTCGGCCACCGCCTCCACCTCGCTGAGGACGTGGGAGCTGAGGAGCACGGCCTGGCCGCGATCGCGCGCCTCGACGACGCAGGCGCGGAACTCCTGCTCCATCAGGGGGTCGAGCCCGGAGGTGGGCTCGTCGAGCAGGAGGAGCTCGGCCCGGCTGGCCAGCGCGGCCACCAGCAGGACCTTCTGGCGGTTGCCGTGGCTGAGGTCGGCGGCCCGCTTGGCGGTGTCGAGCCCGAAGCGCTCGACGAGCTGGTCGCGGTAGGGACGGTCGACCGAGCCGTGGAGCTCGGCCAGGAGGGTGAGGGTGTCGCCGGCGGTGAGGCGGGGCCACAGGTCGGGCACGCTCGGCACGTAGGCGAGGCGGCGGTGCAGCTCGGCGGCGTCCCGCCACGGGTCGAGCCCGAGGACGCGGGCGGAACCGGCGGTGGGGCGCAGCAGGCCGAGCAGCAGCGAGATGGTGGTCGACTTCCCGGCGCCGTTGGGCCCGAGGTAGCCGAGCACCTCGCCGGCGCGGACCTGGAGGTCGAGGCCGTCCAGGGCGACCGACGAGCCGTACCGCTTGGTCAGCCCCGAGGTCTCGACCGCCGGCTCGTCAGCCATGGGTCCGCCGGAGGCCGGCCAGCGGCGAGGCGGCCAGCTCGTCCACCAGGTGGGTGCGGGCCCGCTGCCACGGCTGGTGCAGCGCGCAGGGGGCGGAGGCGCCGCACGGGCGAGCCTCGAGCACGCAGCGGCCGGCGTCGGCGGGGCCCTCGATCGCCTCGATCACCTCGAGGACGCTGACCTCGGCGAGGTCGGCGACCAGCTCGTAGCCGCCGGTGGGGCCGGGGTCCGAGCGCACCCAGCCCTGGGCCACCAGCGGGGTCATCGCCTGGGAGAGGAAGCCGCGGGTGGTGCCGATGGCGTCGGCCAGCTCGCCGGCCTTGGCTCGCCGGCCCAGGTGGGCCAGCTCGAGCAGGGCGCGGGTGGCGAGGTCGGTGCGGCGGGTGACCTCGAGTCGCATAGTGGCGTACTCTACGACTCGTGACCGTCCAGGACCTGCACCCCCGGGGGCGGCCGGTGCCGGCGGCCCGCTCGCCGTGGCGGGCGGTGGCGCTGCCCGCCGAGCACGGCGGGTGGGGCCTGACCCTCGAGCCGGTGGTGCTCGGCCTGGCGGTGCGGCCGAGCGTCGCCGGGGTCCTGCTCGGCCTGGCCGCGCTGGTGGCGTTCCTGGTGCGGACGCCGCTGAAACTGGTGGTGGGCGACCGGCTCCGGCGGCGTCGGCTCGATCGCACCGGTCGGGCGGCGCTGGTGGCGGGCGGCGAGCTGGCCGTCCTGGGCGGGCTGGTGGGCGGCGCCGTCGCCCTGGCCGCGGCGCCGTGGTGGTCGCCGCTGCCGGCGATGGCCGCCCTCGCCGCCGTCGGCCTGTCCTACGACGTCCGGGCCCGCAGCCGCCGCCTCGTGCCCGAGCTGGCCGGCTCGATCGCCATCGCCGGCGCCGCGGCGGTGATCGCGCTGGCCGGCGGGGCCGACGCCCGCCTGGCCGTCGGCGCCTGGGTCCTGCTGGCGGCGCGGACGATCAGTGCGGTCACCACGGTGCGCGACGTGGTGCGCTCGATCCACGGACGGCCACGGGATCGCCGAGCCTGTGCGGTGGCGGACGCGGTCGGCATCGGCGGCGCGGCGGTGGCGGTCGTGCTGGCCCCTGCCCTGGCCCTCGGCGGCGGGGCGGTCCTGGCGGCGATCGCGCTCCAGCGGGCTTGGAACCGGCGGCCGCCGCCCCGACCGGTGGTGATCGGGCTGCGCCAGCTCGGCCTCGGCATGGCCGTGGTGCTGGCCGCCGCGATCGGCGTCGCGGTGGCCTGATCGGCGAGGCGGGTCGGGGCGGCGGGACGCTCGTGCGGGACCGGCCGGTAGCGTCCGGCCGTGCCCGAACCCGACGACCACGCCGTCGCCCGCCTGCTGGCCGAGGAGGCGGGGGAGCGGTTGCTGGCGCTGCGGTCGGCCGGGAACCGGGCCGGCGACTCGGCGTGGGCGTTGCGGGACGAGGGCGACCGCACCGGCCACCGCTTCCTGGTGGAGCGCCTGGCCGAGCTGCGGCCCGCCGACGCGGTGCTCTCCGAGGAGGGGGACGAGCGGGACGGCCCGCTCGGCGAGGGCCGCCTGGCCGTCCGCCGGGTGTGGATCGTGGACCCGCTCGACGGGACCCGCGAGTTCGGCGAGCCCGGCCGGGAGGACTGGGCGGTCCACGTGGCCCTGGCGGTGGACGGCGTCCCGGTGGTCGGGGCGGTGGCGCTGCCGGCCCGCGGCCTGGTCCTCGGCACCGAGCCGCCCGAGCCCCTGCCGCCGGCCCCGACCGGCCCGATCCGCATCGTGGTCAGCCGCTCCCGGCCGCCGTCGGTGGCCCGGCGGGTGGCCGCCGCCCTCGGCGCCGAGCTGGTGCCGCTCGGCTCGGCCGGCGCCAAGGGGGCCGCGGTCGTGCTCGGCGAGGCCGACGCCTACCTCCACGACGGCGGCCAGTACGAGTGGGACTCGTGCGCCCCTGCCGCGGTCGCCCTCGCCGCCGGCCTGGTGGCCACGCGGCTCGACGGTTCGCCCCTGCGCTACAACCGCCCCGACCCGTACCTGCCCGACCTGCTGATCGCCCACCCGGCCTGCGCCCCCGCCATCCGGGCCGCCATCGACGCCCCTCGCTGACCGCCTGCTCCGCCGTCCTGGCGGCCGGGTCAGGGCGCCTCGGGCACGTCGATGGCGTCGAGGTCGAGCTTCGGGGTCGAGCGGTCGGGGGCGGACCACTGCTGGTCGGCCACCGCCGCGTCGGCCCCGGCGAGCTGGGGCTGGTCGCCGGGCCGCTGCACCGCGGCGGGGGCGATGCCCTTCGGCGCCTCCGGCAGGGACAGCGGCTCGTTCGGCAGGTCCGCAGCGTCGGCGCTGCAGCCCAGCAGTCGTTCGAGGGCGTTCGGCACGGTTCGGGCCGGCCGGTTGCCGGCGAAGCAGCTGTCCGGTGCCGAGGGCGCCCCGCCGCCGTCGGCGGCCACCGCCAGGTCGACCGCGTTGTCGGCCAGGTCGTTGTCGACCACCTCGTCGCGCTCGGGCCGGTAGCCGGCCTGGTCGATCAGCAGGATCCCGACGCCGGGGTGGCCCCGCACCTCGTTGCGCTCGATGCGGTTGCCCTGGCCGCCGGCCACGGCGATCCCCACGCCGAAGCCGCCCTCGGTCTCGGGGGTGTCGGGGTCGTCGTTGTCGATGACGAGGTTGGCCACCACCCGCCCGCCGTCCTGGGGGGCGAGCGCCTCCTGGTCGCCGGAGGCGATCGTCATCCCGACCCGGTTGGCCCGGAACACGTTGCCGGCCACGGTCACGCCGCTGGCGTT
>WBZU01000309.1_pt1 | contig 44103 bp, 51 predicted proteins | sample 5204311 | NCBI WGS metagenome assembly WBZU01 (sample SAMN12344359, study PRJNA552823) | activated sludge metagenome | biome: Activated sludge suspended growth; feature: Nitrification reactor; material: Wastewater; isolation source: activated sludge from nitrification reactor of wastewater...
GGCCGGCCCAGGCGAAGCCCGGCGCACCGTCAACGGGCACAAGGCCCAGCCCGCGCTCTCCCAGCCAGGCCCGCAGCGCTTCGGCCTCGCGGGGGACGTCGGCGGCCGGGACCCCGGCGAGCTGGGCGACGCAGGCGGCGAGGGCGAGCGGGTCGTCGTCGGTCAGCGCGCCGGCTCCTCGGCGACGCACAGCTCCTGCTGGTCCTCGCTGTCGTCGACCAGCCAGGCGGGAACGCCGAGCCGCTGCTCCAGCCGGCGGAGCCGGATCAGCGTGATGGTCTCGGAGGTCAGGGCCGCGGCAATGACCGCGGCACCGGTCCAGGGATGGTCGATCAGGTCGGCGAGCATCGCGATGCCGGCGCCGACGGCGCCGGCGAACGTGACCCAGCCGAGCGCCTCGATCCCGCGGGCCAACGGCCGCAGTCGCGGCGGAACCCTCCGGGCCAGCGGGCCGGGAGGCCGCCGCGCACGCCCGGCGGGAATGTGCACCTCGCGGGGCCTCCCCTCCGGCATCCGGCGCCTCAGCCGGCGGCGGGCCTGCACGACGACGTAGGGAACCGCCAGGATCGCTCCGAGCAGGAGGCCGCGGTGCGATGACACGAGATCGCCGGCAGCCACAGCGACGTAGCTGGTGCCGGTTGCCACCGTCCAGACGATCGCGCGCAGCGTCTCGGGCCGAGCCGGCACGGCCGTCTCGGCCCGCAGCGCCGGCAGCTCCTGCGCCGGGGGCTCCGGGCGGACGATCTGGGCCGGACTTGGCGCATCGGCCGTGCCGAGCGGGTGCATGGAGCAGACCGTAGACGGCTCCGGGGCCGGTCGCAACGGGCCGCGGGCCGGGCGGCCTCAGCCGGCGGGGCGGCCCGGTGCCGGCGGCTCGCGCTCGTCCACCACCAGCACCGCCGCCCCGCGCATCCGCCCGGCCCGCAGGTCGTCGAGCGCGTCGTTGGCGCGCGCCAGGGGGTAGGGCGTCACCTCCGTCTTGACGGGCACCTCCGGCGCCAGGGCGAGGAACTCCTCGCCGTCGGCCCGGGTCAGGTTGGCGACCGAGCGCACGGTGCGCTCCCCCCAGAGGATCTCGTAGGGGAAGCTCGGGATGTCGCTCATGTGGATCCCGGCGCAGACGACGGTCGCGCCCTTCGCGGAGGCGCGCAGCGCGGCGGGGACCAGTTCGCCTGCCGGCGCGAAGATGATCGCCGCGTCGAGCTCCTCCGGCCCCGGGGCGAGAGCATCTCCGGCCCACTCGGCGCCGAGCTCGCGGGCGAACGCCTGGCTGTCGGAATCGCCGGCCTTCGTGAACGCGAAGACGCGCCAGCCGCGGTGGCGCGCCACCTGCAGGACGATGTGGGCGCTCGCGCCGAACCCGTAGAGGCCGAGGCGCTCGCCCTCCCCGGCCAGGCGCAGGGCGCGCAGGCCGATCAGGCCGGCGCAGAGCAGCGGGGCCGCCTGGAGGTCCGGGAACGCCGCCGGGATCGGGAAGCAGAACCGCTCGTCGGCGACCGCGAGCTCGGCGTAGCCGCCGTCGAGGTCCAGCCCGGTGAAGCGGGCGCGGTCGCAGAGGTTCTCCCGGCCCGAGCGGCAGAAGCGGCACTCCCCGCAGGTCCAGCCCAGCCACGGCACGCCGACGCGGTCCCCAGGGGCGAACCGGCCCGCCGACTCGACGACCTCGGCGACGATCTGGTGGCCCGGCACGATCGGCAGCCGCGGCAGCTCGAGCTCGCCGTCGGCGACGTGCAGGTCGGTCCGGCAGACGCCGCAGCAGCGGACCCGCAGGAGCGCCTGGCCGTCGCCGCGGACGGGGTCGGGCAGCTCGAGCGCCTCCAGCGGCTGCCCGGGGGCGGTGACGGCCATGGCGCGCATCGGCAGATCTTCGCAGCGCGCAGGCATGAACACCCGATGAACAGGGCCGCCCGGCCCTCCGAAACGGGGCGGCGCGCTGCGAGACTGGGCGGGCATGGACTCCTCCACCGGCCACTCGCGGGGATCGGTGCTCGTCGTCGACGACGAGCCGACGATCGCCGAGGTGGTCGCCCGCTACCTGGACCGCGCGGGCTACGCCACGCACGTGGCCGGCGACGGGCTGGCGGCGCTCGAGCTGGCCGAGCGCGAGCGCCCGGACCTCGTCGTCCTGGACCTGATGCTCCCGGGCATCGACGGCCTGGAGGTCATGCGGCGCCTGCGCGAGCGCAGCGCCCCGCCGAACGCCCGGGTCGCGGTGATCCTGCTCACCGCGCGCGGCGAGGAGTCCGACCGGGTGATCGGGCTGCGGCTGGGTGCCGACGACTACGTGGTCAAGCCGTTCTCCCCGGCCGAGCTGGTCGCCCGGGTCGACGCGGTCCTGCGGCGCGTCGACACGGCGCCCGAGCAGTCGCCGCCCCTGCGGTTCGACGGGCTCACGATCGACCCGGCGGCGCGGCGCGTGTTCGCCGGGCCGGACGAGGCCGAGGTCCAGCTGACGCAGCGCGAGTTCGACCTGCTGCTGTTCCTCGCCCGTCATCCGGGCCAGGCGTTCTCGCGCAACCAGCTCATGGACAGCGTCTGGCAGTACTCCTTCTACTCCGACACCTCGACGGTCACGGTCCACATCCGGCGGCTGCGGGCCAAGATCGAGCCCGATCCGGCCGAGCCCCGGTTCCTGCAGACGGTGTGGGGCGTCGGCTACCGGTTCCAGCCGTGAAGGCGGCCGCCCTCGCCCGCTCGGCGCTGATTCTCGCCGCGGCGTCGCTGGCCGGGGCCGGGCTCGTGGCCGCGGTCTACGGCCTCGAAGGCGGGCTGCAGATGCTCGCCCTGCTGGCGGGCACCGGCGCGGTGGCGCTCGCGGCGGCCCACTGGGCGGCGGCGATGCGCGGCCGGGTCGGGCGCCTGGCCCGGCAGTTCGATCTCGCGGTCGGCGTGGCGATCGGCCAGATGCTGCTCGCGGCGGCGGTGATCGCCCTGCTGATGTTCCTCTCGCCCCACGACGCGCTGATGATGGCCGTCGTCGTCGCGGTAGCCGGCGTCGTCGCCGTGCGGGCGGCGTCGCTGATGGCCGGCGGCGTCCTGCGCGACGTCGAGGCCGTCCGGGACGGGCTTGTCGCCGTCGGCGACGGGGAGCGCGGGCCGGCGATCGCCACCGGCGCCCGCGACGAGCTCGCGCAGCTGGCCGGCGCGGCGAATGCGATGGCCGGCCGGCTCGCCGCCGAGGAGGATGCCCGCGACGCCGCCGAGGCCGCCCGGCGCGACCTCATCGCCGCGGTCTCCCACGACCTGCGCACGCCGCTGACCTCGCTGCGCCTCCTGGCCGAGGCGCTGGACGACGACATCGTCGACGAGGAGACCCGGCGGCGCTATCTCGCGTCGATGGGCACCCACGTCCGCACGCTCGGCTCCCTGATCGACGACCTCTTCGAGCTCTCGCGCCTCGAGGCCGGGGACATCGCCTGGACCGTCGAGCGCGTCCCGCTCGAGGGGCTCCTGGCCGACACCGTCGCCGCGATGGCCCCGGCGGCCGAGTCCTCCGGCGTGGCCGTGCGGGCCGACATCGCGGCCGGGCTCGCGCCGGCGGCGGCCAACCCCGAGAAGCTCCAGCGGGTCCTCTTCAATCTGATCCAGAACGCGATCCGCCACACCCCGGCCGACGGCAGCGTCACCGTCCGGGCCGAGCCCGGCGATGGCGGCGGCGCCGTCTGCATCGAGGTCGCCGACACGGGGGAGGGGATCGCCGGCCCGGACCGCGACCGCGTCTTCGACCCGTTCTTCCGCGGCGGCGCCGAGGCCGCGCGGACCCGGGCGGGCGCCGGCCTCGGGCTCGCGATCGCGCGGGCCATCGTCGAGGCGCACGGCGGCCGGATCTGGCTGGCGGACGCCGACCGCGGCACGCGCATCCGCTTCACGCTGCCGTCCGCGGCCTGAGCGGGCCCGGCGGTTCGGGGCGGCCCGACGCCGGCCACCGGGTGGCGAGGATGAGCTTCGGCCGCTCCAGGCGGCTCGATCGCGACGCTGACGCCGACGCCTCGCCCGCCCGCCGCGTTGCCGGACCGCTGGCATCGAGCCTCTAGACTCGCCAGCAGATGAGCGGGAAGGACATCGAGGAGCGCGACAGCAAGCCGGGGCAGGGCGTGCGGATCGCGGCGCTCGTGGTCGCGGCGCTGATCGTCTGGTTCGCCGTCGCGAACTTCCAGGACGTCGAGGTGAAGTTCTTCTTCGTCACGACCACGATGCCGCTGTTCATCGTGATCGTGGGCACGCTGCTGCTCGGGATCGCCGGCGGCTATCTCGCGGGCCGGCGCCGGCGCCGGCGCGACTGACGGCCGCGTCCGCGCCGCTACCGTCCGGCCAGCTTGCCGGCCTCGCGCTCGATCTCCTCTTCGGTGATCGGCTTGCGACCGAAGACGTCCCAGGCGTTGAAGGCGAGCCCGACCCCCCAGAACACCGTGACCCAGAGCGGCCAGGGCACGGGGTCGCCACTGGTGCCGCTGACTGCCCAGATCGCCCAGAGCACCGCGTTGATCACCACGTAGACGAGCACGTGGTTCTGGAATTCACGGCGCTTCTTGATCCGGAGCAGCGCCTGGGCGCGCAGCTCCTCGGGGGTGGACGGGACGACGTCGAGATCGGGATCGGCCATGCCGGAGACCGTACGCGGTTGCGCGCGCAGCGCAACCGTGACGACTACGGCTGCGGGCGGGGGCCCTCCGAACGGCGCGTTCGGCGCAGCCGCAGCGCATACAGCAGGCCCGACGCGGCGAACAGGCCGCCGCAGATCAGCAGCCAGCGGCTCAGGTAGACGTCCGCGGAGAGCCCGGTCGCCCGCTCGTAGCGGCCGCCGCTGAGGTCCAGGATGTTCGGCGCGTAGACGAGCAGCGCCAGCAGCGAAAGCGCGGCAGGCACCCGCAGGTAGTTGCGCGCCGCCGCCAGCCGCTGCGACCGCTCCGACCCGAGCGCCAGCCGGTCCAGGGCGGTGTAGAGCGGGTAGGCGAGGAGGTCGTGCAGCAGGACCGCGCCCAGAAGCCAGGCCAGCACGTTCAGCGGGGCCGGGCCGTCCAGCAGCTTGGAGAGCGCGTAGGCGGTGAGCGCGAGCGAGGCCGCGGCGGCGAGGAGCCCGAGCGGCTCGGCGCGGCGCAGGCGGGCGGTCACGCGGGCGCTCCGTTGCGGCGAACAGTCAGGCGGGAGACCCACTTCGTGCAGTGCACGCCAGGCAGGGCCGGGACGACGATCCGGGCGGGGAAGCCGTGGTCCGGCGACAGGTCGGCGCCGTTGACCCGCAGCGCGAGCAGCGCGTCGCCGTCGCGAACCTGGGCGGCGCTGAGCGAGGCGCGCCGGAAGGATCCCCCGGCCTGCAGGGACTCCACGTACAGCTCGTCGAACTCCCCGTCCCCGGCGAGCGCCGCGAGGTCGCGCAGGCGCACCCCGGTCCACTCCTGCGTCGTCGACCACCCTTCGACGCAGGCGATCGGCAGCGTCGCGGTGTGCTGGGGCAGCGCCAGCAGGTCGGCGCGGGAGAGCGCGTGCGTCGCGGCGGCACCGGTCACGTGCAGCCGCCACGCCGGCCCGGTCTGCTCCGCGCCGATCCCGACGGCCGCCGCGGTCTTGTTGACCGGGAAGCCGTTGGGGCCGTCCCCGAGCGTGCGGCCGTGGGTCGCCAGCAGGGCCGTCCCCCGCACGGGCCCGCCGATCGACTGGCCCGCGGTGAGCACGAGCAGGCCCGCCGAGCCGCCGAAGGCGAGGCCGAGGAGGCCGCGGCGGGACATCGTCGGAGCGGCGGGCGCGGCCGGCACCAGCGCCGAGGGCGCGGGCTCGCGCTCGATCGCCGCGGCGGCGATCGGATCCTCGGGCCGGGTGTGGCGCAGCCCGGTCCGCAGCTCGTCGCGCAGCCGCCGCGAGCGCAGGGCCCGCACCATCGTCGGCAGCTTCAGCCCCACGTGCAGGACGAAGGCCGCGGTGAAGACCCAGGCGCCGTAGTAGTGCGCGGCCAGGAACGAGAACGACCACGGGTAGGTGAGCTGGGTGTTGAGGATCCCCGTGGCGAGCTGGAAGAGGATGCCGCCCACCAGGAACGCCAGCGACAGGCGCTCGAGCGCGTGCAGCGGCGAGCGCACCGGGGGCCAGGCGAACAGCTTCGGGATCACCGACCAGAGCTTGGCCAGCACGATCGGCACGAGCGCGATGCCGATCGTCACGTGCAGGCCTTGCGTGGCCGCGTACAGCCACGACGGCGACGTGGGCCACGCGAACAGGTAGAAGTCCAGGAGGCCCGGATCGCCGATCAGGTTGTTGCGGCCGAGCGACGGGTCGTAGGCGGCGTAGCTGAGGAAGCCGGTGATGACCACGACCGGCAGGCCGGCGAGCAGGGCGGCGCCCAGCACCGAGGTGAGCCACGGGCCCCGCAGCGGGCTGCGCCAGGCCGTGCGTCGAAACGGGCCCGGCGGCGGGTCCTGCGGCCAGGGGCGGGGGAGGCGCCGGCGCTCAGGCACCGGCCACCCCCGCCGGATCTCGCAGGCGCGCGGCGGCGAACTCGGCCATCCCGGAGGCGAAGTCCTCCTGCGCCCGGAAGCCGAGCGCCGCAGCGGCGCGATCGGGCGCCGCGACGACATGGCGCACGTCGCCGAGCCGGTACTGGCCGGTGACCTGCGGCGCCGGGGCGCCCGGCCCGGCCGCGGCGGCCAGGCCGGCGGCGAGGTCGCCGACGGTCCGCGCCGTCCCGCTCGCCACGTTGTAGGTGCCCGCCCCGGCGGCCCCGGCGGCGAGCGCGAGCACGTTGGCCCGGGCCACGTCGCGGACGTGGACGAAGTCCCGGCGCTGCCCGCCGTCCTCGAAGACGCGCGGCGCCTGGCCGGCGGCCAGGGCGCTGCGGAAGATGCTGGCGACGCCGGCGTAGGGCGTGTCGCGCGGCATCCGCGGGCCGTAGACGTTGTGGTAGCGCAGGGTGGTGACCGGCGCTCCGCACTCCCGGGCGTACACGGCGCAGAGGTGCTCCTGGTGCAGCTTGGTCGCGGCGTAGGCGTTGCGCGGGTCAGCCGGCGCCTCTTCCGGGACCAGGCCGGGCTCGAGGTCAGTCCCGCAGCAGGGGCAGCGCGGCTCGAAGCGGCCGGCCCGCAGGTCGGCCTCGGACCGGGGCGGGGCGGGCAGCGGGCCGTGCTGCGGGCAGGCGTAGCTTCCCTCCCCGTAGACGACCATGCTGCTGGCGAGCACGAGCGGGCCGGCGAACCGGCGCTCGGCGGCCGCCCGCAGCAGCTCGGCGGTGCCGAGACCGTTGTGGGCGACGTAGTCGGGCAGGTCGTCCAGGCTGGCGCCCAGACCGACCATCGCCGCCTGGTGGCAGATCGCGTCGGCGCCCTCCAGCGCCCGCCGGACCGTGTCGCGGTCGCGCACGTCGCCCCGGACGGTCTCGGCGGCGGGGTTCAGGTAGTCGGGCGCGGCGGCATGGGCCGCCGGAAGCAGCGCGTCCAGGACGCGCACGTCGTGGCCCTCGGCGACGAGCAGGTCGACGATGTGCGAGCCGATGAACCCGGCGCCGCCGGTGACCAGGATCACGGGCGCACCGTCCGGATCTCGGTGCCGGTGGAGTAGGCCAGCCGCCCGCCGGCCAGGCGGGCCACGCCGAGCCGGCAGTCGCGGGCCAGCGGGGGGCCGGGCAGCGGGGCGGCCTGGCCGCCCGGCCCGACGCGGTAGCGCAGCAGCCGCCCGGACCGCACGCCGCAGACCGCGATCGCGCCCGCCGAGATCGCGGCGAGCCCCGAGGGCGCCGTGCCGGCGGGCAGCGCGGCCGCCCGGGCCGGCACGGCGCCACGGTCCCCGCGCGCAAGTCGCTCGGGCGCGCGGCCGGCCGAGTTGTCGGCGACCCAGATCGCGCCGCCGGGGAGCACGCCGAACGCGAACGGGTTGTTCCAGCCGGACGAGAGCACGCGCGGGCGCTGGGCCGGGCCGGCCTCCGGATCGAGGGCGAGGAGCTTGCCGTTGGGGGTGCCGGGGTCGGGCACGCGGGCGCGGTCCTGCAGGTCGCCGACGCCCAGCACCAGGCGCCCGGCGGGGGTGAGCGCGAGGTGCCCGCCGTTGGCAAGCGTGGCGCTGCGCGGGCCGCGCCAGATCAGCCGCAGCGGGCCGGGGGCGACCTGGCCGACGAGCAGGCGCCGGCCTGCGTCCGGGGCCGTCCAGGCGGCGAACGTGCGGCCGCGGCGGTCGACGGCCAGGCCGAGCAGCCCGCGCTGCCCGGCCGTGGAGACGGCGACCCGGGCCAGGCCCGGCCCCGGGCGCCCTCCGGGCCGCAAGTCCCGGATCCGCCCGGTGCGGCGCTCCCCGACGCGCAGGCCGCCGCCGCGAAGCGGAGCCAGGGCCGCAACGTCCGGGATCGCCGCCAGCCGGGCGCTCGGCGGTGCCGCGGCCGGGGCGGCCTCGGAGCCGCCGCTGCCGCAGGCGGGGAGTGCGAGGGCGGCGAGCGCCGCCGTGGCGCCCGCCCTCACCACGGGGACCTCGTGGCGGCGGCCAGCAGGAGCGCCGTGCCGGCCTGGGCGGCGAGCCAGCCGCGGCGCGGGCGGCCCCGGGCGCCGGCCAGGGCAGCCGTCGCGAGCAGGATCCACGGCACGAACGGCAGCCAGATCCGCTCGGTTTCGCCGCGGGAGAGGCCGCTGAGGTCGGCGAGGGCGATGGCGGCGGCGGCGCTGCCGCACAGCCACCACATCCGCCGGTCGCGCAAGGCCGCCATCCCGGCCGCCGCCGGCCCGGCCGCCACCGCGAAGGCGGCGACGTTCACCAGCAGGAAGACGCCGGAGGGACGGCGGCTCGCGATGCCGGCCGCATAGAGGTCGCGGGTGGCGGCCAGCCCGTCCAGCCACCAGAACCCGGCCAGCGCCGCCGCCCCGAGCACGGCCGCGACCCCGGCGCCCGCGACGGCCAGCAGCGCCGGCCGGCGGGTGGCGACGGCGATGGCCACGACGATCAGGCCCAGCGGCGCCACGCCGTAGGAGCCCAGGAGCGCCGCGCCGAACAGGAGGCCCGCGGCACTCGCGGCGACGCCCGACCGCCGGCCGGTGGCCGCGCACGCCACGGCGAAGGCGGCGATGCCCGCCGCCGAGACGCCGAGGTAGGCCGCATCGGCCGACGTGGCGATCCACAGCGCGGCGGGCGCCAGGGCGGCGAACGGCGCGGCCGCCCGCGCGGGCCCCGGCCCGGCGAGGGCCTTGGCCGCCACGAGCGCGGCGGGGGCGGCCAGCGCGCCGAGCAGGATCACGGCGAGCGCCAGCGGCCGGGAGCCGGCCAGCCCGGCCTGGTCGAGGGCCCACGCGCCGAGCAGGAAGCCGGGCGGATGGCCCTTCGTGTGCGTCGCGAACTCCGGGAGGCGCTCGGTGAAGGTGCGCAGGAAGGCGCCCGGGGAGCCCACCCGGGGAAGGTCGTGGAGGTACTCGTAGCGGGACTCCAGCGGCGCCGACACGGCGTCGGGCCCGTCCGCGGCGGCCAGCAGCAGCGGCCACGCCGCGGCGAGCCCGTAGACCGAGGCCAGCAGCCCGCGCCACGGCAGCCGCACGGCCAGCCCCGGCCCGGCCGCCACCGCCGCGGCGGCGACCGCCACCGCGCCCGCCAGCCGCCACGACGGGTGCCAGTCCAGCGTCCCGGCCAGCGGCGGATTCCCGATGTGGATGCGAAAGTCGGCGTCCCGCAGCGGGCCGAGGATCGCGCGGGCGGCCGCGATCGTGCCGGCCCACGCCGCCAGGCCGGCAGCCGGCGCCCCCCAGCCGGCAGGGAGGGCGCGGACGGGGCGCAGGGCGGCGGGCCGTCGGGGAGCGGCGGCGTCGGCGGACACGGGCACCGGGCCACCGTAGGGCCGGCGCCCGCTTGGGCGGCCCGCGTTCACCGAATCGCAAGGGCCTGTTCCCCGGTTCGTAAGGGGGCGCACCTAGCGTGGCCGCCGATGCCCGAGGTGATCCTCCCCGTCCTCGACGAGGCCCAGGCGCTGCCGGGGGTGCTGGCCGCGCTCCCCGCCGGCTTCGAGCCGATCGTGGTCGACAACGGCTCGAGCGACGGCTCGGGGGACCTTGCCCGCCGGCTCGGCGCCCGCGTGGTCGCCGAGCCCCGGCAGGGCTTCGGGGCCGCATGCGACGCGGGCCTGCGGGCGGCGCGGGCCGACGTCGTCTGCTTCATGGACGCCGACGGGTCGCTGGATCCCCGCCAGCTTCCGGCCGTGGCCGGGCCGGTCGCCGCCCGCGCGGCCGACCTCGTCCTGGGCGCCCGCCAGCCGGCCTCCGGGGCGTGGCCGGCCCACGCCCGCCTGGCGAACCGGGCCCTCGCCCGCGAGCTGCGCCGCCGCACGGGTGCGGGCCTGCACGATCTCGGCCCGATGCGCGCCGGGCGCCGTGAGGCGCTGCTCTCCCTCGGCATCACCGACCGTCGCTTCGGCTACCCGCTCGAGATGGTGCTGCGGGCGGCCCGGGCCGGCTGGCGCATCGAGGAGCGGCCGGTCGACTACCGCCCGCGGGCCGGCGGCAGGTCGAAGGTGACCGGCACCGTGCGGGGCACGGCGCGGGCGGTGCGGGACATGGCGGCGGCGCTGGCATGACCGCTCCCGGGGCCGCGCTCATCGTGATCGCCAAGGCGCCCGTGCCCGGGAGGAGCAAGACCCGGCTGTGTCCGCCGTGCACCCCTGGACAGGCCGCCGCGCTGGCGGCCGCGGCCCTGCGCGACACCCTGGCCGCCGCCCTCGCCGCGCCCGCGGATCGGCGCATCCTCGCGCTCGACGGCGCCCCCGGCCCCTGGCTGCCGCGCGGCTTCGAGGTCTTCCCCCAGCCGGCGGGCGGCCTCGACGTGCGCATCGCGGCGGCGTTCGCGGTCGCCGGCGGGCCGGCGCTCCTCATCGGCATGGACACGCCGCACGTGCCGGTTCGCTGGCTGGCCCGCGGCCTCCAGGCGATTGGCTTCGGCGGTGACGACGCGGTGCTCGGTCCGTCGCCGGACGGCGGCTACTGGGCGCTCGGGCTCCGGCGGCCGGATCCGCGCGCGGTGCTCGGCGTGCCGATGAGCACGGCCAGCACGGGGCAGGCCCAGCGCGATCGGCTGGGCCGGCTGGGACTGAGCTGCCGCGAGCTTCCGGCGCTGCGCGACGTCGACCGGTTTCCCGACGCCGTGGCCGCGGCCGCGGCCATGGCGCCGGAGTCGTCCTTTCCCCGGGCGGTCGCGGACCTCGGGGCCGGCCTGGAGGCCGCCGCGTGACCGTGGCAGCCGCGGCCCGGCCGGCCGTGGATCTGTACGGCGAGGCCTTGCGCGATGCCGTCGCGGCGCGCGGCGCCCGCCACCGCGCCACGACGGCGGCCGGCGAGCCGGTGCCGTTCGACGTCGGCCGCTGGATCGGCGCGACCACCGCGATCGACGACCGCGCGCTCGCCGGCCTCCCGGGGCCCGTGCTCGATGTCGGCTGCGGCCCAGGGCGGCACCTGCTCGCTCTGCTCGGCGCCGGCGTGCCGGCTGTCGGCATCGACATCGCCCCCGCCGCGGTCGCCCTCGCCCGGCGGCGCGGCGCGCGGGCGGTTCGGGCCTGCGTCTTCGGACCGGTGCCCGGAGCGGGCCGCTTTGGCGCCGCGCTCCTGCTCGACGGGAACGTGGGCATCGGCGGCGACCCGGCGGCGCTCCTGCGCCGCGTGCGCGAGCTCCTCGTCCCGGCCGGCACGGTGCTGGCCGAGCTCGAGGCCCCGGGCGCCGGGCTGCGCTGCGCCTCGGTGCGCCTGCGCGGCCCTGGCGGTGAGGCGAGCGCGCCGTTCCCGTGGGCGCGGGTCGGCGCCGAGGCGATCGGGCCGGCCGCGGCGACCGCAGGCCTGGCGGTGTCGGCCTGCTGGGAGGACGGCGGACGCTGGTTCGCGCGGCTCGCCTCGCTACCCTCGGATCCATGCCCGCGGCCGCCGACGACCTCGAGCTGCACCGCCTGCGGCTGACCTCCGGGGAGGGGCGACGCTTCGACCTCGAGGTGGCAGCGCCGTCCTTCTCGTTCGGCGGCGAGCCCTACGCCGTGATCCCCGCGCGCATTCCCGTCCGCCTCGACGTGACCCGCACGACCGGCAGCGGCTACGCGCTGAGGCTGCGGTTCTCGGCGGCGCTGGAGGGCCCGTGCATGCGGTGCCTCGAGCCGGCGGCGCCCGCGTTCGAGGTCGACGCCCGCGAGGTGGACCAGCCCGGGGGCGGGGAGGAGCTCTCCAGCCCCTACGTCCAGGACGGGGTCCTGGACCTGCGCGGATGGGCGCGCGACGCACTCGGGCTGGCGCTGCCGGCCCAGATCCTCTGCCGCCCGGACTGCGCCGGCCTGTGCCCGGAGTGCGGAGCGAACCTCAACGAGGTTGGCCCCGGGCACCGCCACGACCCGCCGCCGGATCCCCGCTGGGCCGCGCTGCGCGGGCTCGATCTCGGCGGCGAGTGACGCGCACCGGCCAGCGCTGCGCTGCTACCCTCCACCGCTCCCATGGCCGTCCCCAAGCAAAAGCAAGCCAAGGCCCGCACGCGCAAGCGCCGCGCTCAGCACAAGATGGCCGCGCCCGCCTTCAACGCGTGCCCCCAGTGCCACAGCCCGCGCCGCCCGCACCGGGTCTGCCCGGTCTGCGGCCACTACGCCGGCCGCGAGGCCGTGTCCGTCCCGGACGGGCACGGCCACGACCACGACCACAGCTAGGTTTCGGGCCGTGGACCGGCCGATCACCGTCGCTGTCGATGCCAACGGAGCCGATCTCGGCCCCGCCGAGGTGGCCGCCGGCGCCGCGCTCGCGGCCGCCCAGGGCGTCCACAGCCTGATCTACGGCCCAGCCGCCGAGATCGGCGAGGTGCCCGAGCGCGTCACGGTCGTCGACGCGCCGGTCTCGATCGCCAAGGCCGCCGACCCGGCCCACGCCGTGCGCCGCACGCCAGACGCGTCGATCGTCCAGGCGACCCAGGCCGTCGCGGCCGGCGAGGCCGACGCGCTCGTGGCCGGCGGCTCGACCGGCTCGGCGCTCGCCGCCGGCCTCTTCTTCCTCAAGCGCGGATCCGGCATCTACCGGCCGGCACTGGCGCTCCCGATGCCGGTGCCGGGCGCCCCGGTCACCCTGCTGGACGTGGGGGCGAACGTCGAGGTCCGCGCCGAGCACCTCGTCCAGTTCGCCTTCATGGGCGCCGCCTTCGCGCGCTCGGTGATGCAGATCGAGCGGCCGCGCGTGGCGCTCCTGTCCAACGGCGAGGAGGCGACGAAGGGCACCCCGCTCGTCGTCGAGACTCACGCCCTCCTGCGCGAGCGCCTGGGCGACCGCGCCGGGATCATGGACTTCGTCGGGAACATCGAGGGCACGCAGGTCACCGCGGGCGCCGCCGACGTCGTGGTCACGGACGGGTTCACCGGCAACGTCGCCCTCAAGCTCATGGAGGGCGTGTCGGGCATGATCCTCGGCGCGATCCGGGATCGGGCCGAGTCGTCGGCCCGCGCCAAGGCCGGCGGCGCGCTCCTGCGGCCGGCGCTCCGCGAGCTGCGCGACGAGATCGATCCGGAGGGCCCTGGCGGCGCCTACCTGCTGGGGCTGCGCCACTTGGCCGTCGTCCCGCACGGGCGGTTCACCCGCACCGGCTTCTCCCGGGCGATCGAGCTCGCCGCCCGCGGCGTGCGCGAGGACGTGGTGGGGCGCACGCACGCCGCCCTGGACGAGGCTGGCGCGCTCCGCACGGCCCCGGCACCGGCGGCCGGCTCGGCCGTCCGGTCGCGTGTCTAGCGTTCCCTGACCATGACCCGGGAGGAGGTCCTCGACCTGATCCGGAACCACCTGGCCGACGAGCTCGAGGTGGCGCCGGACACCATCGGCGAGTCCACGCGCTTTCGCGAGGACCTCGACGCCGACTCCCTGGACCTCTACACGCTGGTCCAGGAGCTCGAGGACACCTACGGCGTGGCGATCTCCGACGAGGACGCCGCGAAGATCCTGACCGTCGGCGCCGCCGTGGATCACATCCTCGCCCACAGCCCGCCTGCCCGCGGCGCCGACGACGACGAGCCGGGGCCCTGAGCGCTGCGCGCCCTCGCCGAGCTCATCGATGCGCTGCCGGACGACCTCGCCCGGCAGGCGCTGACGCACGCCTCCTGGACCGAGCGGCGGGCCGACTCGTACGAGCGCCTGGCCTTCCTGGGGGACAGCGTCCTGGCGCTCTCGGTCACCGCGCACCTCTATCCGCGACTGGATCCCGAGCAGTTCGGCGCCGGCCGGCTGACGAAGATCCGCGCCCAGGCCGTGTCGGGCCCGGCCTGCGCGGAGGTGGCCGAGCGGCTCGGGCTGCCGGAACGCCTGCTGGCGGCCTCGCCGGCGCCCGAGGCCCAGCATGCGATGTCGCTCGTGCGGACCGAGCGGGTCCTGGCCTCGGTCTGCGAGGCGGCGATCGGCGCCTGCCACCAGGCCTTCGGCTTCGAGGCGACGGCGGCGGCGGTGGTCGACGCGTTTGCGCCCGAGATCGCCGAGGCGATCGAGCGCTCCGTCGACTTCAAGTCCGAGCTGCAGGAGCGGCTCGCCCGGCGCGGCGCGGTCGTGGAGTACGCCGTGGAGGCCGAGGAGGGCCCGCCGCACGACCGGATCTTCGTCGTGGCGGCCTCGGTCGACGGCACGGAGATCGGACGCGGAGCCGGCCGCTCGAAGAAGGCGGCCGAGCAAGCCGCGGCGCAGGCCGCGCTGGGCCCCGAGGCCGGGAGCTGACCGCGTGCACCTGAAGTCGATCACGGTCAAGGGGTTCAAGTCCTTCCCGGACCGCACGCGGCTCGAGTTCGGCCCTGGCGTGAGCGTCATCGTCGGGCCCAACGGCTCGGGCAAGTCGAACATCACCGACGCCGTCCTGTGGGCGATGGGCGAGCAGTCGCCGCTCGCCGTGCGCGGGCAGTCGATGCAGGACGTGATCTTCGCCGGGGCGCGCGGCCAGCAGGCCCGGCCGGCGGCCGAGGTGGAGGTCGTGCTCGACAACGGCGACGGGGCGCTGGACAGCGAGTTCTCCGAGATCTCGATCTTCCGCCGGCTCGACCGCTCCGGAGACGGCGAGTACCGGCTCAACGGCGCCCGCTGCCGGCTGGTCGACGTCCTCGAAGTCCTGTCGGACACGGGCCTGGGGAAGGAGATGCACTCGGTCGTCTCGCAGGGCCGGGTGGAGGCGGTCGTCACCTCCAAGCCGCGGGACCGGCGCCTGCTCATCGAGGAGGCCGCGGGGCTCGGCAAGCACCGCAAGCGCCGGCGCCGGGCCCAGCTGAAGCTCGACCGCACGCAGGACAACCTCGACCGGGCGCTGGACGTCGAGCGCGAGGCGCGCTCGCGGCTGCGCCCGCTCAAGCGCCAGGCCGAGGCCGCCGAGCTGCACGAGCGCCTCGAGCGCCAGTCGGTCGAGGCGCGCTGGACGCTCGGCCGCGACGCGGTCCGCACCGCGCGGGCGGAGCTGGCGGCCGCCGAGGCGCGGGCCGCGGCGGCGCGCACCGAGCGTGACGCGGTCGACGCCGCGCTGGCCGAGGTGGCCGCGCGCCGCGAGGCGTGCGAGCAGGCGCTCGCCGAGCGGGGCGAGCGCCGCGACGAGCTGGCGCGCCGCGCCTACGCGGCACGCTCCGCGGTCGAGCGGATCGGCCTGCGGCTCGAGCAGGCCCGCACGACCGCCGAGGGCATCGACGCCAGGGCCGCCGCGCTCGAGGCTGAGATCGCGACGCTGTCGGCCGCTGCCGCCGCCGACACCGGCGACCCGGCAGCGGCGGGGCGCGTCGCCGCCCTGGAAGCCGAGCTCGAGACGCTCTCCCTCGACCGGGCCGAGCGGCTCGCCCGCGACCTCGAGGCGCTGGAGGCGGCCCGGGCGGCGGCCGCCGCCGTCGTGGCCGAGCGCGACGCCGCCGTCGCCGGGGCGGCCGCCGGGCTCGCCGAGGCCGACGCGGCAGCCGACGCCGCCCGCTCGGCCCGCCGCGAGGCGGACGCCGCGGCCGAGCGCGCCCGGCGCGACGCGGCGGCCGCCGGGGCTGAGCTCGCCGCGGTCAACCAGTTCCTGCGGCTCCGGGCGGGCGCGCCGGGCGGGGCGCGGTCCCTCGCCGACGATCTCCAGGTCGAGCCCGGGTACGAGCTGGCGCTCGCCGCCGTGCTCGGGGGCCGGCTCCGGGCCGGCATCGCGCAGGACCTCGCGACCGGCGGGGCGCTCCTGGACGCGGCCGGCGCCGACGGCGGAAGCGCCCTCGTGCCGCCGCGGGGCGCCGTCCCGGCGGCCGACCCCGGCCCCCCGCCGGCGCCGGGTGCCGAGCCTCTGGCCGGGCGGGTGCGCGGCGGGGATGCGGGCGCCGTGGCGCTGGCCCGCGCCCTGCTGGCCGGCACGTGGGTGGTCGACGACCTCCAGTCGCTCCCGGACGGCTTTGCCGGCACCGCCGTGACGGCGGAGGGCCGGGTCTGGTTCGGGGCCCGCCGCGAACTGCGCCAGGCGCCGCAGGGCGGCGAGGACCGCGTTCTGGAGCAGCGCAACCGCCGCGACACGCTGATCGCCGCGGCCGAGGCCGCCGCCGCCGCCGAGCAGGCGGCGCTCGCCGCAGTGCAGGCCGCGGGCGAGCAGGCTGCCGCGGCCGACGCGGCCCGGGAGGCGGCCGCTGACGCCGCCCGCGCCGCGCGCCGGGTCCGCGACGACGCGGCCGACGAGGAGCGCCGGGCCGCCGACGCGGTGGCGCGCCGGCGCGACGCGCCCGATAGCGGCGCCGGCGCTGCGCGCCGGTCCGAGATCGAGTCGGCGCTGGCCGCCGAGCGGCGCCTGGCCGAGCAGGCCGAGGCGGCGCGCACCGCCCGCGCCGCGCGGCTCGAGGCGGCCACGGCGCGCCACGCGGCCGCCGAGGCGCTGCGTCCGGCTGCCGCCCGGCTCGCGGCGGCGCTCGAGCAGGCCGGCGGGGCCCTCGAGGTGGCGGCCACGGCGCTCCAGGCCGACCTCGACGCGGATCACGCCGAGGGCGAGCGGCTGGCCGCCGCCCTGCGGGCCGGCGCCCAGGAGGAGGCCGGGCTCCAGGCCCGCCTGCGGGCCCGGGCCGAAGCCGTCACCGCCGCCGAGGTGGCGGCCCAGCAGGTCCGCGACCACGCCGCGGAGGCCGAGGCCGAGCTGGTCGCGCTGGCGAACCGCCTCGGACTCGAGGCCCAGCCTGCCGAGGCCGCGCTGCCCGCGGAGGAGGCGGACGCCCTCCGCCAGCGCATCGAGCGCCTGGCCCGGCGCCGCGAGCAGCTGGGCCCCGTAAATCCGCTGGCTCAGGAGGAGTACGCCGAGGCGCTGGCCCACGTCGAGGAGCTCGAGACTCAGCGCCACGACCTCGAGGCGGCGCTGCGCGAGCTGCGGTCCCTCATCGCCGAGACCGACCGCCGCATCCGCGAGTCCTTCGAGGCGACGTTCACGGCGGCGTCGCGCAACTTCGAGGCCGTCGTCTCGGAGCTCTTCCCCGGAGGGCGCGGCCGCCTGCGCCTCGTGCGCGAGGAGCGCGGGCCCGCGCCGGTCCTCGGCGGGGCGGACGCTGGTGTGGCAGCGGAGCAGGACGGGGGCGAGGCCGCGGAGGCCGGGAGCCCCGACGGGCCCGGGGGCGAGGAGGACCCCCTCGAGGAGGAGTACGGCGTGGAGATCGAGATGACGCCGGCCGGCAAGTCGATGAAGCGCCTGTCGCTGCTGTCCGGCGGCGAGAAGTCGATGACCGCCCTCGCCTTCCTGTTCGCGATCTTTCTCGCCCGCCCGTGCCCGTTCTACGTGCTCGACGAGGTCGAAGCCGCCTTGGACGACCTCAACATCGACCGCTTCCTCACGCTGCTGCGGGCCCACGCCGCCGACGCCCAGTTCATCGTCGTGACCCACCAGAAGCGCACGATGGAGGCCGCCGACACGCTCTACGGCGTCTCGATGGGCAACGACGGGATCTCGAAGGTCATCTCCCGGCGGCTGCCCGCCGAGGAGCCGCCGGTCGCCGCCGCCGGCTGAGCCCCGGCCGCTCGCGCCCGCCGCCGGGCCTCAGGCTCCGGCCGCCGGCAGGGCCTTCTCGAACCAGTGCGAGGCGAACGGGTTGCCGTTGTAGTCGGGGATCGGCTCGTAGCCGGCCGACAGGTACAGCGCCCGCGCATGGGGCTGGCGGTGCCCGGTGTCGAGCCGCAGGCGCCGGTACCCGAGGTCGGCGGCGGCCGCCTCGAGCGCGTCGAGCACGCGGCGCGCATGGCCGCGGCTGCGGGCGGCCGGCACGACGTACATCCGCTTGATCTCGCCCACGCCGTCGGCGAGGCGCTTCACGCCGCCGCAGGCCACCGGCTCGCCGTCCTCGTAGAGCACGAGGAACGCGCCGCCGGGCGGCGCGAGCTCCGCCGGGTGCGCGCTCGGTGTCCCGGCCTCGTTCTCGGGTCCGTACAGGTCCGCGAGGTGGGCGACCATCGCCGCGAGCAGCTCGCGACCCGGCGATGCGTCGGCCCGCTCGGGGCGGAAGTGAAGGCGGCCGGGGCCCGCGGGCGCCGCAGGCCGCCCGGGGTCGGGCTCGGGAATCACGCTGGTATCGTCGCGCACCCCGTGGCGCGCGACTGGACCGACCTCTTCGTGACCGGCGATCCGGCCAGCGCCCCGGAGGCCGCCGAGCCCGAGCCCGAACGCCGGGGCGGCGTCTTCCGGCGGCTGCGAGAGAACCTCTCGAAGACCCGCAAGGCGCTGTCCGCCGAGGTGCAGGCGACGCTGTTCGAGACGCTCGACGCCGAGGCCTGGGAGCGCCTCGAGGAGGCGCTGATCGCCGCCGACGTCGGCGCCCGCACGACCGCCAAGGTCGTCGCCCAGCTCGAGCAGGAGGCCGAGGCGCAAGAGCTGCAGGGGGGGCAGGAGCTGACGGACCGGCTCATCGCGCTGCTCGCCGAGACCGCCCGCGCCGGCGACGACCGGATCGACCTGCGGCCCGCGCCGACGGTGATCCTCGTCGTGGGGGTCAACGGCACCGGCAAGACGACGACGATCGGGAAGCTCGCCTGGCACCTGCGCCAGGAGCTCGGGCGGTCGGTGGTGATCGGCGCGGGCGACACGTTCCGCGCCGCCGCCGTCGAGCAGCTCGAGCAGTGGGCGCAGCGGGCGGGCTGCGACTTCGTGCGCCGCGAGCCCGGCGCCGACCCGGGGGCGGTCGCGTTCGACACGATCGCGGCGGCGACGAGCACCGGCGCCGACGTGGCGATCGTCGACACGGCCGGTCGCCTCCACACGCAGGACGACCTCATGGGCGAGCTGGCCAAGGTCCGGCGCGTGATCGCCAAGCAGCTTCCGGGCGCCCCCCACGAGACGCTGCTCTCCATCGACGCGACGACCGGGCAGAACGGCCTGCGCCAGGCGCGGCTGTTCGCCGAGGCCGTGGAGGTCACCGGCATCGTGCTCACGAAGCTCGACGGGACCGCGCGCGGCGGCATCGCGCTGGCGATCGCCGGCGAGCTCGGCATCCCGGTCAAGCTCATCGGCGTGGGCGAGCAGCTCGAGGACCTGCGGCCGTTCGACGCCGAGGCCTTTGCCCGCGCGCTCGTGACGTAGCGGGCCGCGCTTTGGCGCCGTCCCGCCCCTGACTGAACCCTGAGATACGCTCCGGCCATGGATCCCTGGCTGATCTGGATCATCGCCGCCGTCGTGTTCGCCGTGGGCGAGATGGTGACGCTGAGCTTCTTCCTGGCCCCGTTCGCCGGCGGGGCGCTGCTGGCGGCGCTCGTGAGCGCTGTCGGGGCCGGCACCGGGATCTCGTGGGCGGTCTTCATCGTCACCTCGCTGGCGCTGCTCCTCGTGGTCCGGCCGATCGCGCGGTCGCACCGCAAGACGCCGTCCCAGCTGCGCACGGGCACGGCGGCCCTCATCGGCGCGCGGGGCATCGTCGTCGAGCGCATCGCCAACGACGAGGCCGTCGGCGCCATCCGCATCGACAACGGCGAGGTCTGGACGGCCCGCACCTACGACGACGATCAGGCGATCGACGTCGGCGCGCGTGTGCAGATCGTCGAGATCCGGGGCGCGACCGCGCTCGTCACCGACTGAATCGACCGAGACCTAGGAGACCCCATGGCCGGCCTCATCGTCCTCATCGTCGTCGCCGCGTTCTTCATCTTCCTCGCGGCGCGCACCATCCGCATCATCCCGCAGGCCCGTGCCGGGGTGGTGGAGCGGCTCGGCCGCTACAGCCGCACCTGCGATCCGGGGCTCACGATCCTCGTGCCGTTCATCGACCGGATGAAGCCGCTCATCGACCTCCGCGAGCAGGTCGTCTCGTTCCAGCCCCAGCCGGTGATCACCGAGGACAACCTCGTCGTGCAGATCGACACGGTCCTGTACTTCACGGTCACTGACCCGAAAGCCGCGACGTACGAAGTGGCCAACCCGCTGCAGGCGATCGAGCAGCTCACGGTCACCACGCTGCGCAACGTGATCGGCGGGATGACGCTCGAGGACACCCTCACGAGCCGCGACAACATCAACTCCCAGCTGCGCGTCGTGCTGGACGAGGCGACCGGCAAGTGGGGGATCCGCGTCAACCGCGTCGAGCTGAAGTCCGTCGACCCGCCGCCCACGATCCAGGAGGCGATGGAGAAGCAGATGCGGGCCGAGCGCGACCGCCGCGCCGCGATCCTGAACGCCGAGGGCATCAAGCAGTCCCAGATCCTCACCGCCGAGGGCGAGAAGCAGTCCGCCGTGCTGCGCGCCGAAGGCGCCAAGACGGCGGCGATCCTGCGGGCCGAAGGCGAGTCCAAGGCGATCGAGACCGTGTTCCAGGCGATCCACGACGGCAAGCCCGACCAGGAGCTCCTGAGCTACCAGTACCTCCAGATGCTGCCGCAGCTCGCCCGGGGCGAGGCGAACAAGATCTTCGTGATCCCGTCGGAGTTCTCCCAGGCGCTGGGCAACGTCGGCAAGGCCGTGGGGAACCTCGCCGCGCCCAAGCCGCCCGGGCCGCCGCCGGCCGCCTAGCGCGGATCGAAACGCGGCGCCGCTCCGGCCCGCAGAGCCGCACCGCCGGCGTGCCGCTCCCGGCGGCCGCGCCGGCCCGGACGGTCGCGTAGGCTGACCGGGCGATGTTCGACGCCCTCTCAGAGAAGCTCCAGGAGACCCTCTCCGACGTCCGCCAGCGCGGCACCCTCACCGAGGACGACGTCGCCAAGGCGATGCGCGAGGTGCGGCTGGCGCTGCTCGAGGCCGACGTGAACTTCAAGGTCGTCAAGCAGTTCACGTCGACCGTCAAGGAGCGGTGCGTGGCCGAGGAGGTCGTCGGCGGCCTCAATCCCGGCCAGCAGGTCGTGAAGATCGTCGACGAGGAGCTCACCGCGCTCATGGGGGGCGCGGCCCGCGACATCGCGTTCTCGCCGCGGCCGCCGACGGTGATCCTCATGGCGGGCCTCCAGGGCTCCGGCAAGACGACCGCGACGGCAAAGCTCGCGCGCTACCTGCACGAGCAGCACGGCTCGTCGGTGGCGGTCGCCGCGTGCGACGTCTACCGTCCCGCGGCCGTCGACCAGCTCGTCACGGTCGGCGCCCAGGCCGGCGCCGAGGTGTACGAGCAGGGCACCGAGCGCAGCCCGGTGGAGATCGCCGCCTGGGCCCGCGAGCGCGCCGTCGCGGACGGCAAGGACGTGCTGATCGTCGACACGAGCGGCCGCCTCCACGTCGACGAGGCCCTCATGGGGGAGCTGGCGGCGATCCGCACGGCCGTCACGCCGCACGCCGTCCTGCTCGTCGTCGACGCGATGACCGGCCAGGACGCGGTGAACGTGGCCGAGGAGTTCTCGGCGACCGTCCCGCTCGACGGAATCGTGATGACGAAGCTCGACGGCGATGCCCGCGGCGGCGCGGCCCTGTCGGTCAAGGCCGTGACCGGGGCGCCGATCATGTACGCGTCCACCGGCGAGAAGCTCGACCAGTTCGAGCGGTTCTATCCCGACCGCATGGCCCAGCGCATCCTCGGCATGGGCGATGTCCTGAGCCTGGTCGAGAAGGCCCAGGCGCAGGTCGACGACGAGGAGGCCCGGGAGCTCGAGCGCAAGCTGCGCAAGGCCGAGTTCACGCTGGACGACTTCCTGAGCCAGCTCAAGCAGGTCCGGCGGATGGGGCCGCTGTCGTCGGTGCTGGGGATGATCCCGGGCTTCGCGGGGAGCCAGCTCAAGAACGTCAAGGTCGACGAGCGCGAGCTCGACCGGGTCCAGGCCATCATCCTGGCCATGACCCCTGAGGAGCGGCGCCGGCCCGAGATCATCAACGGCTCCCGGCGGCTGCGGATCGCCAAGGGTTCCGGCACGAGCGTCCAGGCCGTCAACCAGCTCGTGAAGCAGTTCGGCCAGATGCGCAAGGTCATGAAGCAGCTCGGGCGGGGCAAGATGCCCGACATGGCCGCGCTCATGCGCGGCGCCCGGTAGGCAGGCGCGGCGCCGCCGGATCGGTGCCGCGGCGCCGCGGGCCCGCGGCGCCCGCTACCCTCCACGGTCGCAGTTCGAGAGCGATCACTTCCGAAGGGACCCATGGCCGTACGACTGAGGCTCACGCGTGTGGGCGGCAAGAAGGATCCGATCTGGCGCGTCGTCGCCGCCGACCAGCGCTCCCCGCGCGACGGGCGGATCATCGAGACCGTCGGGCGCTACAACGCGCAGACCGATCCCTCGACGATCGTGCTCGACGAGGAGCGGATCAAGGCGTGGCTCGCGAAGGGCGCCCAGCCCACCCGCACGGTGCGCAAGCTGATGAAGACGCAGGGCATCGAGACCTCCGCTCAGTAGGGGCCCGGCGTGAAGGAGCTCCTCGAATACCTGGCCCGGGCGCTCGTCGACCGGCCCGAGGACGTCTCCGTGGAGCAGTTCGAGGAGGACGACGGCACGGTCGTCCTCGAGCTCTCCGTGGGCGAGGACGACTACGGCCAGGTCATCGGGCGCGGCGGGCGGACCGCGAGCGCGCTGCGGACCGTCGTGAAGGGCGCCGCCGTGAAGGAGAACCGGCGCGTGCTCGTCGACATCGTCGACTGACCCCGTGGCGTCCGGGACCGCCGCCGACTGGATCGTCGCCGGCCGGGTCGGCAAGCCGCATGGTCTCGACGGGACCGTCCACGTGGCCGAGCCGGAGCCGTCGCTCCTGCAGGACGGCGCCGAGGTGACGGTGAGCGGCACGGCCCGGCGCATCGTCCGCCGGGCCGGCACCGACGCGCGCCCGCTCGTGCGCCTGGAGGGCTGCGCGAGCCGCGACGATGCCGAGGCACTGCGCGGCGAGCGCCTGCTCGTGGCGCGCGCCGAAGCACCCGCGCTCGGCACCGACGAATGGTGGGCGGCCGATCTCGAGGGCTGCCGCGTGCACGACGGCGCCATCGAGGTGGGGACGGTGCTGCGACTCGCGGCGCTGCCCTCCTGCGAGGTTCTCGAGGTTGACCGCGGCGACGGGGGCCGTCCGCTGCTGGTGCCGCTCGTGCGAGAGGCCGTGCGCTCGGTCGACGTGGCGGCCCGCCGCATCGAGGTCGATCTCGGGTTTCTCGGGGAGGCCTGAGCTCGTGCAGATCGACGTCTTCACGCTGTTCCCGGAGTGGTTCGACTGGTTCCGCGCGCAGCGGCACGTGGCGAACGCGCTCGCGGCCGGCTCGACGCTGGACTGCCTCTCCTACCGGGACCAGACGCCGCTCACGGGCGGCCAGGTCGACGACACGCCGTTCGGGGGCGGGGCGGGAATGGTGCTGCGCGTCGACGTCGTCGACGCCGCCCTCGCAGCCCGCTACGGGGCCGATCCCGCTGCCCGCCGCGCGGAGCGCCGGATCGTGGCGCTGACCCCGGGCGGGCGCCTGCTCGACGAGGCGCTCGTGTCCGAGCTGGCCGCCGAGCCGGCGCTCACGCTGCTGTGCGGCCGCTATGAGGGGTTCGACGAACGCATCGTCGAGCACCTCGCCACTGACGCCGTCTCGATCGGCCGGTACGTGCTCGCGGGCGGCGAGCTCGCCGCAATGGTCGTTTGCGACGCCGTGCTGCGCAAGCTCCCAGGAGCGCTCGGCCACGCCGACTCCGCGATCGAGGAGTCGTTCAGCGAGGCGCTGGGCGGCGCGCCCGAGTATCCGCACTACACGCGGCCCGCCTCCTACCGCGGCTGGGACGTGCCCGAGATCCTGCTGTCGGGGCACCACGAGCGCATCCGGGAGTGGCGGCGGGAGCGCAGCGAGGAGCGGGGGCGCCCCGGCAGCGGGGGTTGAGCTACCATTCGCCGCCCGCGTCCGCCGGTTCCGGTGCCGCGGGTTCTTCGTGCCATGAGCAGCGTGATCGAAAGCCTCGAGCTCCAGCAGCTCCGCCGCGTCCCCGACTTTGCCGCGGGCGACCGTCTCAAGGTGCACTTCCAGGTCATCGAGGGGACGCGCCGCCGAACCCAGGTCTTCGAAGGCGTCGTGATCAAGCGCCAGGGGCACGGCGTTCGCGAGACCTTCACGGTCCGCAAGCAGTCCTTCGGGGTCGGCGTCGAGCGCACCTTCCCGGTCCACTCGCCGAAGATCGAGCGGATCGAAATCGCCGCCCGCGGCGATGTGCGCCGGGCCAAGCTCTACTACCTGCGCGGTCGCATCGGCAAGCGCGCCCGCGTGCGCGAGCAGCGCACGACCGGCCCCGAGGCGGTCGTCGAGCCCGGGCTCGTGCACGATCCGGCCGCCGTCGAGGCCGCCGCTGCGGCTGAGGCCGAGGCGCCGCCCGAGGCGGTCGCGCCCGAAGCCGCCGTGTCGGACGTTCCGCCGGATGCCGAGCCGGTCGAGGCCGGGGCGGAGCCGCCCGCCGACGAGCCCAGCTCGGCGGACGAGGCGGCGGCGCCAGCGGACTCCGGCGATGACGCCGAGGACGCGGGCGAAGCAACCCCGGCCTCGTGAAGCTGCTCGGGGGCCGGCGGTCCCGGGAGAAGCCGAAGAAGTCGGGCGCGAGCTCACTGATCGAGCTCGTCGTGATCGTGGCCGTCGCCCTCGGCCTGGCGCTGGGAATCCAGGCCTTCCTCGTAAAGCCCTATCGCATCCCCAGCCCGTCGATGGAGCCGACGCTCGACGTGGGCCAGCGGGTGCTCGTCAACCGGATCGGCAACGACTTCGGCGATCCCGAGGTCGGGGAGATCATGGTTTTCCACCCGCCGGCCGGGGCCGAGACGAACACGTGTGGCGGCACGCCTCGGCGCGGCCAGCCGTGCCCGCTGCCCACGAATGACAAGTCGGACCAGAACTTCATCAAACGTGTCGTGGCCGGCCCGGGAGACCGCATCGCGATCCGCGACGGGCACGTCGTCCTCAACGGCAAGCTCCAGAAGGAGAGCTTCATCCGGCCCTGCGCGGCCGGGGCCGAGTGCGACTTCCCGACGCCGATCGTGGTCCCGAAGGACCATTGGTTCATGATGGGCGACAACCGCGGAGAGTCCGACGACAGCCGCTTCTGGGGCCCGGTGCCCCGTGACTGGTTCATCGGCGGGGCGTTTGCGACCTACTGGCCGCCGGACCGGATCGGCCTGCTGTAGCGCCGGCTCGCGCGGGCGGCTTCCGCCCGGCTGTCCCGTCATGATGGCGGACATGGACGGGCACGCCGACGCGCGAGGATCCATCCGGTGAGCGCCGCAGCGCCCGTGCGCCGCCGCCGCCGGCGGCGCACGGCCCGGCCGCTCTTCCAGTTCGACCGCGAGCTCGGCTCGCGCTTCGTGGCCGGCGCCGACGAGGCCGGGCGCGGATGCCTCGCCGGCCCGCTCGTGGCGGCCGCCGTTCTCTTCGACTACGAGCGGCTCGGACTGCGCGAGGTGCGGGCGCTCAGCGCGCTCAACGACTCCAAGCAGCACACGCCGGCAGCGCGCGAGGCCCTCTTCCCGGTGGTGCTGCGCACGGCGACCCGCGTCGCCGTGGTCTCGCGCGGCGCCCGCGGGATCGACGAGCGCGGCCTCCACGTCACGAACCTGGCGGCTCTGCGCGACGCGCTCGCCCAGGTGGCCGTCGACGGCTGCGTCTGCCTCAGCGACGGCTTCCCGGTTGGGCCCACCGGATACCCGCAGCAGGCGGTGGTGAGCGGCGACGCCCGCAGCGCGGCGATCGCCGCGGCGTCGATCGTCGCCAAGGTCACCCGGGACCGCTTCATGCAGCGGGCCGATGCCCGGCATCCCGGGTGGGACTTCGCCACGCACGTCGGCTACGCCACGCCGGAGCATCGCGCGGCGATCGCGCGCCTCGGCGTCTCGCCGCTGCACCGGATGTCGTTCCAGTCGATCGCCTACCAGCAGCTCGCGCTCGACGACGGCTGACGGCCGCCGGGAGCCGGGGCGGGGCATCAGAACGCCCCCTCGAGGTGCTCGAGGCCCGCGAGGCGGCCGCCCGGGTCGACCGTCACGCCGATCGCGTCGAACCGGACCGTCTCGGCGTGCGGGCGGTCCTGCGTCTCGACGAGCCACGCCGCCGCCATCTGCCGCACACGGCGGCGCTTCGGTGCCGTCAACGCATCGAACGGCGCCCCGCCGGTCCGGCGGGTCTTGACTTCGGCGAACACGAGCGTGGCGCCGTCACAGGCGATGACGTCGAGCTCGCCGAAGCGGGTGCGGTGGTTGCGCTCGAGGATCGAGAAGCCCAGCCGCTCGAGATGGTCGGCGGCGGCCTGCTCCCCGAGCCGGCCGAGCCGGTGGCGGAGGTCGCGGGACATGGGGCCACGCTAGGGCGGCCCGAAGCGCATGTGTGTCACGACGGGCACCAGCTCAGCGGCAAGATCGTGGCGAGCTGCCGGATCTCCTCTGGGCCCGTGCAGATTCGGCACCGCAGCGTCCCCACACTCCGCGCCCTGGCGCCTAGCGTCACCGCCATGCTTGCCCGGGTCGCCACGTTCGCCCTCGACGGCCTCGACTGCCGTCCGGTCACCGTCGAGGTCGACGTGCGCCCGGGCCTGCCGGCGTTCACCGTCGTGGGTCTCGGCGACGCCGCCGTCCGCGAGTCGCGCGAGCGTGTGCGCGCCGCGCTCCTGAATTCGGGGTTCGAGTTCCCGGCGCGCCGCATCACGGCCAATCTCGCGCCCGCGTCGTTGCGCAAGGCGGGTCCCGGATTCGACCTCGGACTCGCCGTCGGCGTGCTGGCCGCCAGCGGCCAGGTCCCGGCCGCGGCCCTGGATCGCGGCGTCGTGGGGGAGCTGTCGCTGTCGGGCTCGGTGCGGCCGTGCCGCGGCGTGCTCGCGGCCGCGCAGGAGGCGCGGCGGTCCGGCCTCCAGGAGCTCATGGTCCCGCGCGAGCAGGCCGGGGAGGCCGCCCTCGTCCCGGGGCTTGCGGTGACTGCCGTGGCGACGCTCGGCCAGGCCGCGGCGGCGCTGCGCGGCGACCCGCCGCCTGCGCCGGAGATCCCGCCGGATCGGGGGTCGCCGCCGCCGCCAGCGATCGACCTCTCCGACGTCCGCGGGCAGGACGCGGCGATCCGCGCGCTCGAGATCGCCGCGGCCGGCGGCCATAACCTGCTCATCTCCGGACCGCCGGGCGCCGGAAAGACGATGCTCGCGCGCCGCCTGCCGACCGTCCTGCCGCCGCTCAGCGACGAGGAGGCGATCGAGGTCACGCGGATCCACAGCATCGCCGGGCTGATCCAGGGCGGCGGACTGGTTCGCGTTCGTCCCTTCCGGGCCCCGCATCACACCATCTCGGCGGCGGGGCTCGTCGGAGGCGGGGTGCCGCCGGCCCCGGGCGAGGCGACGCTCGCCCACGGCGGCGTGCTGTTCCTCGACGAGCTGTCGGAGTTCCCGCGTCCGAGCCTCGAGGCGCTGCGCCAGCCGCTCGAAGACGGGGCCGTCGTCATCGTCCGGGGCCAGCGGGCCCGCCGCCTGCCCGCGCGGTTCATGCTCGTGGCGGCCACGAACCCGTGCCCGTGCGGCTATCACGGCCAGGGCGACCGCTGCCGGTGCAGCGAGGCCGAGCTCGAGCGCCACCGCCGGCGGCTCAGCGGCCCGCTCCTGGACCGGATTGACCTGCTCGTGGCGATCAATCGGCCCGCCGCGCGCGAGCTCGCGAGCCCTGCCGGCCAGGATTCCCGCACGGTCGCCGGTCGGGTCGCGGCGGCGCGCGAGCGCCAGCTGGCTCGCGTTGGCGCCACCGGCGCGAGCTGCAACGCCCGGCTCGCTCCTGCAGCGCTGCGCCGCCACGCGGGCTTCCGGCCGGCGGCGTGGGCCGCGCTGGACGACGCCTACGACCGCTCGCGCCTCAGCGCCCGCGGGCGCGAGCGTGCGGCGCGAGTCGCCCGGACCATCGCGGATCTCGAGGGACGGGCGCGCGTGGGACGCGACGACGCGCTGAACGCCCTCGGTTTCCGGCAGGATGCTGCCGAGGGGGAGGCGCCATGACGGCCTCGGTGCAGGCCTGCGCCGCCTGCTTGCGCCGCACGGCGCTGATCGCTGCGCTTGCCGGGCACGTCGAGGTGGCCTGGCGCCGGGGCCACCGCCCGGGCGCGCTGCTTGCACTGCCGCGCTGCGAGCTCGTCGCAGCGGTCGTCCCTGGCCAAGAGGCCCGGGCGCGGCTGCTCGAGGCCAACGCCCGCCTCGCGCCGGCGGCGCTGGCCTCCGCGATCCGCGCGGCCGGCCTCGAAGCCGTCTGCCGCTGTGCCGGCCCGCCGTACCCCCAGGGGCTGCTCGACACTCCCGACGCGCCGGCGGTCGTGCACGTCCTCGGCGGACTCAGACGGCTGCACCGGCTCACCGGTGACCCGGGCAGGTGCGCCGCCGTCGTCGGCGCGCGCCGGGCCTCGCCCTACGGGCTGGACGTCGCGCATGCGCTCGGCGCGGGGCTCGGGGCCGCGGGGGCCACCGTCGTCAGCGGCCTGGCCATCGGCATCGACACGGCCGCGCACGCGGGCGCCGTGGCTGCGTCGGGCGCCACGGTCGCCGTCCTGGCGGGCGGGGCCGACGTCGCCTACCCGGCAAGCCGCCGCGGCCTGCACCGTCAGATCGGCGCGTCGGGGTGCGTGATCTCGGAGCTGCCGCCCGGCTTTCGCGCCTTCCGATGGAGCTTCCCGGCCCGCAACCGGCTCATCGCGGGCCTCGCGTCGGCGACCGTCGTCGTCGAGGCTGCGGCGGCGTCCGGCGCCCTCATCACTGCCGATCTCGCGATGGACCTGGGCCGCGAGGTGGGCGCGGTCCCGGGCCGGATCACGGCGCCGCAGGCGGCTGGGACCAACGCGCTGCTGCACGGGGGCGCGCACGTGGTGCGGGGGCCCGAGGACGTGCTGAGCCTCCTCACGCTGCCGGCGGGCCCGGACGCTCCCGCGGGCGACGCCCCGCCGCCGGGAGCGGGGCTGCGGCCGGGGCTGCAGGCCGTGCTTGCCCGGGTGGCCGGCGGGGCGGGCACCCTGGGGGAGGCCGCGGGCACCGGCGACCTCGCCGCCGCGATGTCCGCCCTGGCCGAGCTCGAGCTCCTCGGACTGGTGCAGCGGTCGGCGGGCGGCCGCTACCGGGTGCCGCCGCCGGCGCCCGCGCCGGCGCGCCTGGGAGGGCAGAGGGGATGAGCGGGCCCCCGCGGTGGTTTAATCCGCGCCTATGAGGTTCCTGCGCATGAAGCCTGGGCATGGCGAGGTCGTGCTGGCCGAGGGCGACGTCGAGGTCGAGGCCGAGGAGCGGGAGCTGATCGAGGAGTTCCGCCGCCAGCTCGACCTCGGAATGTGGGCTGCCGTCCCGACAGCAGGTCCGGCCGGCCGGCGCCAGGCCGAGCTCGTCCACGACTTCGAGAGCGTGCCGCGCGACGCCGAGCGCGTGATCTTCTTCCCCCGCGCCGCTGGCGGCTGCTGATGCGCCTGGCGGGGAGGGGCTGAGCCGCGATGCTGCTCGCGCTCGGCGCCACCGCCGTCGTCATCGTCGCGCTGCTGCTCGACCTCGCCTGGCCCAAGGCCGAGGAGTGGCTCGAGCGCCGGCGCGCTCGCCGGCACGCGGCGCCGAGCTTCGGCTATGACCCCGGCCGCGAGCGCCGGGCCGAGCAGCGGGCCCGCGCGCTCCTGAAGTCGTGCGTGAACGACGAGGAGTGGGAGATGTACCGCGACCTCGGGTTCATCCGCGTGTGGGGCCAGGAGGCCGGGGCGGCGCCGGGGGCCGGGGAGCGGGACGGCGGCGCGCCCTACGCCTACCTGATCTACCCGCACAAGCCGATCATCGCCTACGTGCCGCAGACGAGCCGCCTGCTCAACGAGTACTGCGTCGAGTTCCCCGACGAGACCCGGCCCTACGGCAGCGCGCTCCTCCCGGAGTCCGACGACGTCCTGGCCAAGTGGATGGCGCTGACGGCCGATGAGCGCCGGCTCGTGCAGACCGCGAATCTCCACCTGCCGGGCCGCCAGGCCGACCCGAAGCAGGTCCGCCGCGACCTCTGGCGCCTCACCCAGTGGGAGCGCGCCCGGGCCCGGCAGCTCGAGCGGGCGTGACCCGCGTCCGCGGCGTAGTAGCTTTCCCGGCCTCGTGAGCGGGAACGGAACCTTCGACGTCAAGCACAACAGCCGCCAGCTGACCGAGGGTCCTGAGCGGGCGCCGGCCCGCGCGTACCTGAACGGAATCGGCTTCGACGCCGAGGCGATGAGCAAGCCGATCATCGGCATTGCCTCGACCTGGATCGAGACGATGCCGTGCAACTTCACGCTGCGCGCCCTGGCCGCGAAGGTCAAGCAGGGCGTCCGCGCGGCCGGCGGCACGCCGATGGAGTTCAACACGGTTGCGATCTCGGACGGGATCACGATGGGCACGACCGGGATGAAGACCTCGCTCGTCTCCCGCGAGGTGATCGCCGACTCGATCGAGATCGTCGGGCGCGGGCACTGCTTCGACGCCATCGTCGCCCTGAGCGCCTGCGACAAGACGATCCCGGGCGCGGTCATGGGCCTGGCCCGGCTCGACGTGCCCTCAGTGCTCCTCTACGGCGGCTCGATCATGCCCGGCCACTGGCGGGGCAAGGACGTGAACATCCAGGACGTCTTCGAGGCCGTGGGCGCCCATGCCGCGGGCCGCATGAGCGACGAGGACCTGGCCGAGCTCGAGCTGGTCGCCTCCCCGGGCGCCGGGGCCTGCGGCGGGATGTTCACCGCCAACACGATGGCCACGGCGTTCGAGGTCCTCGGGATCTCGGCGATGGGCTCGGCGATGGTGCCGGCAGAGGACGGGCGCAAGGGCGACGTCGCGATCGAGGCGGGCAAGCTCGTCATGGACGTCCTGCGGCGCGGCCTGCGCCCGAGCGACATCATCACCCGCGAGAGCCTCGAGAACGCGATCGCGGCGATCGCCACGACCGGCGGCTCGACGAACGGCGTGCTGCACCTGCTCGCGCTCGCCCGCGAGACCGGCGTGCCGCTCGACATCGCCGACTTCGACGCGATCAGCGAGCGCACGCCGCTCCTGGCCGATCTCAAGCCGGGCGGCCGGTACCTCGCGGCCGACCTCTACGCCGCCGGCGGCGTCGGGCTCATCGCCAAGCGCCTCGACGAGGCCGGGCTGCTGCACCGCGAGGCGATCACGGTGACGGGCCGGACCATCGGCGCCGAGGCCGACGCGGCAGTCGAGACAGACGGCCAGGACGTCGTGCGGCCGCTCTCGGACCCGATCAAGGCGACCGGCGGCCTGGCGATCCTGCGCGGGAACCTCGCCCCCGACGGCGCCGTCGTCAAGCTCGCCGGCTACGAGAAGCGCCGCCACGTCGGCCCGGCCCGGGTGTTCGAGTCCGAGGAGGACGCGATGGCCGCCGTCACCTCTGGCCGCATCGGCGCCGGCGATGTCGTCGTAATCCGCAACGAGGGGCCGGCCGGCGGCCCCGGCATGCGCGAGATGCTCGCGGTGACCGCGGCCATCGTGGGGGAGGGCCTCGGCGAGGAGGTCGCGCTGCTGACCGACGGGCGCTTCTCCGGCGCCACTCGGGGCTTCATGGCCGGGCACGTCGCGCCCGAGGCGGCCCGCGGCGGGCCCATCGCCGCGGTGCGCGACGGCGACGAGGTCACGATCGACGTGGACGCCCGCCGCATCGACGTGGCGCTCGACGACGCCGAGATCGCCGCGCGCGTGGCGGCCTACGAGTCCCCGCCGCCCGCCTACGCCAGCGGCGCGATGGCGAAGTACGCCCGGCTTGTCTCCAGCGCCGCCGAGGGCGCGATCACCGGCTGAACCGCCCCGCCGCCGCTCTCCGTACTCTCAGTGACCGTGGCCCGCATCGCCATCGACATCGACTCCACGCTGCACCCGTACTGGGACCAGCTCGCCGCGGTGGCCCGCCGCCGTTTCGGCGTCAGCCTGCCCTACGAGGAGCAGCGGACCTGGGCGATCTCGCGGCTGCGCCCGGCACAGCTCGCCGCCTGCGTCGCCGAGACGCACGAGGAGCGGCTCGTCCTGGCGGCCGAGCCCTACCCGGGCGCCGTCGAGGCCCTCGCGGCCTGGCGCCGGGCCGGCCACTACCTCCACATCACCAGCCACCGCAGCGCGGACGCCCATGCGGCGACGGAGCGCTGGCTCGAGCTGAACGGAGTCGCGTGTGACGACCTGCACTGCTCCGCGGACAAGATCGCCCGCTGCGTCGAGCTCGAGATCGACCTCCTCATCGACGACAGCCCGGTGAACCTCGAACGGGCGCTGGAGGCCGGCATGCGCGCGGCGACCATTCTTCATCCCTGGAACGCCGAGCTGTGCGAGACCGAGGACGTCGTGGCCGCCGCGACGTGGCCCGAGCTCGCCGCGCACCTCGAGCCGCTCCTCGCGCCGGCCCGGGCCTCCCTCGCGGGGGCTGGCCGGCACGAACCGTTGCACTGACGCTGGCGTCGTCCGGAGGGGCTATCCTCCGAGCTGTAGGCATGCGCTCACGATTCGCCTTCATCACCGCGGGGTTCCTGGCGGTCGTCGTGCTCGGCGTCGGCGGCCTCTACGCGTACGACCAGCTCCAGAGCGACACGATCGCCGACGGCGTCCGGGTCGCCGGCATTCCGGTCGGCGGCCTGTCGGCCTCCGAGGCCCGCGCCAAGGTGCAGCGCGAGCTCGCTGCGCGGCTCGACCAGCCGGTCGTCGTCCGCGCGGAGAACCGCACCTACCAGCTCACGCCGCGCCAGGCCCAGGTCGGGATCGACGTGCAGGGCAGCGTCGACGCCGCCCTGGCCGAGAGCCGCCACGGCACGATCGTCAGCCGCATGGTGCGCGAGGTCAAGGGGGAGGCCATGAACGAGAACCTCCCGGCCCGCATCACCTACTCGCCGGCCGCGGTGCAGGCCTTCGTCAACCGCGTGAGCCGCAAGGTGGCCCGCAAGGCCAAGGACGCCTCGCTCGAGTACTCGGGCAGCGGGATCACGCCGGTCAACGGCAAGGACGGCCTGGCCGTCGACAAGTCGGCGCTTCAGCGCAACGTCGAGTCGCTGCTGGACGGCGGCGCCGGCAGCCGCACGCTCGACGTCCCGGTGCACCGCACCAAGCCGGCGGTCACCCGGGCCAGCCTGGCCAAGAAGTACCCGACCGTGATCACGATCGACCGGACGACCTTCAAGCTGCACCTGTTCAAGGGGCTCAAGGAGGTCAAGACGTACTCGATCGCGGTCGGTGCCGCCGGCTACGACACGCCCACCGGGCTCTACAACATCCAGGACAAGACGGTCGATCCGACCTGGCACGTGCCGAACAAGGCGTGGGCCGGCAGCCTGGCGGGCACCACGGTGCCCGGCGGCAGCCCGGAGAACCCCCTCAAGGCGCGCTGGATGGGCATCTACAACGGCGCCGGCATCCACGGCACGGCCGAGGACGATTCGATCGGGAGCGCCGCGTCGCACGGCTGCATCCGCATGCACGTGCCCGACGTGATCGACCTCTACGACCGGGTCGACGTCGGCAACCCGGTCTACATCGCCTAGGCCGAGGGCGGCCCGGCGCGCGGCGCCGAGCCCGGCGGATCCTCCTTCGCCGCGATCTCCTCGACGGCGACTTCGTGCCATCCCTCCTGCAGCAAAGAGGCGTGCTGGGGCCCGTGGCGAACACACAGCGTGCCGATGAAGACCCCGCGCGTCCGCTTCCGCATCACCGCGTACCACAGCGTCGTCGCGTCGTCGGTCGCGCGCAGCCGGTACCACGGCGCCGGCGGCCCGTCCGCCCCGTGCGCGATCCCTGCCTCCAAGAGCTGGCGCTGGGTCGCCACCTGACCCGTGTCGGTGCGGATGAAGAACAGCGCCACGGCGGCGGAGCCTAGCGCGGGCTGGGCGGTGGCCCTGCGACTCGTTGACGCCGACCTGCGGCGCCGCGGCGCCGCCGAGAAGACCCGCCGCGCCTACGGGTCCGATCTCGGCCGCTTCGCCGTGTGGGCGTCCGGGCGGGGGCTGGAGCCGGCCGCCGTCGATGCGCGCGCCCTGCGCCGCTACGCGGCGAGCCTGAGCGAGGGCGGGGCCGCGCCCGCGACCGTGGCGCGCGCCCTGGCGGCGCTGCGGTCGGCTTACCGCGTGCTGCGGGCCGAAGGCCAGGTGGCCCAGAACCCCGCCGACCTCCTCTCCGCGCCGCGCCGGGCCGACCGCCTGCCCCGGACGCTCAAGGCCGGCCAGGTCGCCGGCATGCTCGAGCGGATTCCGGCCTCGACCCCCCTCGAGCTGCGCGACCGGGCCATGTTCGAGCTCGCCTACGGTTCCGGCCTGCGGGCCGAGGAGCTCGTCACGCTCGACACCGCGTCGGTCGACGCCGACGACGAGGAGGTCCGGATCGAGGGCAAGGGCGGCAAGACCCGGGTGGTCCCGGTCGGCGAGCACGCGCTCGTCGCGCTACAGCGCTACCTCGCCCGCGGCCGGCCGGCCCTGGCGGGCGGCGACGGCGAGCCGGCGCTCTTCCTCTCGAAGTCCGGGCGGCGGCTGTCGACGAGCGACGTGCGCCGCCGCCTGCAGGGCTGGGCGCGCCGGGCCGACGTGCCCGGGGGCATCTCGCCGCACTGGCTGCGCCACTCGTTCGCCACCCACCTGCTCGAGGGGGGCGCCGATCTGCGCGCCATCCAGGAGATGCTCGGGCATGCCTCGCTGTCCACGACGCAGGTCTACACTCGGGTAGAGTCCGCGCGGTTGCGGTCGGCGTACGCCCGCGCGCACCCGAGGGCCTAACCGGAGGAGTCCTTGGAGACCAACGTCAAAGCGATCGAGCTCAAGGACCTGTGGAAGCGCTACCGCTCGTCAGGCGACGAGCGCGCCCGGGAACGGCTCGTGGTGGCGTACTCGCCGCTTGTGAAATACGTCTCCGGGCGCATGGCCTCCGGCCTGCCGGCCCACGTGGACGAGGCCGACCTCATCTCGTACGGCCTCGTCGGGCTCATCTCGGCGATCGAGCGCTTCGAGCCCGACCGCGAGATCAAGTTCGAGACCTACGCGATCCCCCGCATCCGCGGGGCGATCATCGACGAGCTGCGGGCCCTCGACTGGGTGCCGCGCTCCGTGCGGGCCCGGGCCCGGGAGATCGAGCGGGCCAACGTCAAGCTCGAGCACAAGCTGCAGCGGGCACCGACCGACGAGGAGATGGCCGCCGAGCTCGAGATCGGGGTCGACGAGTTCCAGGAGTCGCTCATGCAGATCTCCAACTCGACGATCGCCGCCCTCGACGAGCTCTGGACCGTCTCGGACGCCAGCGGCGACCAGGTCTCGCTCCTGGACACGCTCCAGGATCCGGACGCCCCGGATCCGGCCCGGGTCATGGACCAGACCGACCTCAAGGACCGCGTGGCCGACGCGATCGCCCGCCTGCCCGAGCGCGAGAAGCTCGTCATCGCCCTCTACTACTACGAGAACCTCACGCTCCGCGAGATCGGCGAGGTGCTCGGCGTGACCGAGTCGCGGATCTCGCAGCTGCACACGAAGGCCGTGCTGCGCCTGCGCTCCCGCATGGCGCCCGAGGATCTCGAGACCGAGTAGCTCGCCAGCCGCGCCCCCCCGCCGCCCGGTAAGGTCGGCCCTCCCCCCCGAGGAGAGGAGATTCGCGGCATGCCCACGCCCCCCGACAGGATTCGCAACGTCGCGCTCGTCGGCCACCGCGGCTGCGGCAAGACCTCGCTGAACGAGGCGCTGCTGTTCGAGGCCGGTGCCATCAACCGGCTCGGCACGGTCCCGGACCACTCGACCGCCTCGGACACCGACCCGGACGAGCAGGCGCGCCAGATGTCGATCTCGGCGGCGCTCTCGTCGTTCGAGTGGTCCGGCCGCAAGATCAACCTCCTCGACACGCCGGGCGAGCCGAGCTTCATCGCCGATGCGCTCGGCGCCCTGCGGGTCTGCGAGTCGGCCGTCTTCGTCGTGAACGCGATCATGGGCGTCGAGGTCTCGACGTCGCGGCTGTGGCAGCGGGCCGCCGAGCTCGATCTCGCGCGCCTGGTCTTCGTGAACATGCTCGACCGCGAACGGGCCGACTTCTTCCGGACGCTCGACAGCCTCAAGGCCGCGTTCGGCCCCCACGTCGTCGCCACGGAGATCCCGATCGGCAGCGGCGACGGACTCGAGGGCGTCATCGATCTCATCGACATGAAGGCCTACCGCTACGACGGCGCCGGCCGCGACAACTGCACCGAGATCCCGATCCCCGACGAGCTTGCGGCCCAGGCGGAGGAGTTCCGGGAGAAGCTGATGGACGAGGTGGCCGAGAACTCCGACGCGCTGATGGAGCGCTATCTCGAGGGCGAGGAGATCTCCCATGAGGAGATCGTCGACACCCTCAAGGAGGGCACGAACCACGGCGGCATCTTCCCGGTGGTCTGCGGCGCCGCGACGCGCAATCTCGGGACCAACCGCCTGCTCGACGCGATCGTGGAGGACCTCCCGTCGCCGGTGAAGCACGGCGCCCTGGAGCTCGACGAGATCACGCTCGAGCCCGATCCGGCCAGCGAGGCCTACGCCTACGTGTTCAAGACCCGCGCCGACCCGTTCGCGGGGCGCATCAACCTGTTCCGCGTCTACCAGGGCACCGTCTCGCCGGACACGCAGCTCCTCAACACGCGGGCTCACGCCAAGGAGCGCGTCGGCCAGCTCCTGGCCTTCGCCGGGAAGGAGACCCAGCACGTCGCGGCCTTCGGCCCCGGGGACATCGGCGCCGTGGCGAAGCTCAAGGAGACCCGGGCCGGCGACTGGCTGGCGGCCCGCGACCAGCCGATCCAGATGCCGGCCATCGAGCTGCCGGCACCCGTGATGGCGTTCTCGATCGAGCCGAAGACCAAGGGCGAGGAGGACAAGGTGTTCTCGTCCCTGCGGCGCCTCCAGGAGGAAGACCCCACGATCGATCTGCACCGCGACCCGCAGACCGGGGAGCAGATCGTCGCCGGGCTGTCGCAGGTGCACGTGGAGATCGTGGTCGGGCGGCTGCACGACCGCTTCGGCGCCGACGTGATCCTGAAGCCCCCGCGCGTTCCCTACCAGGAGACGATCCGCGCAGCCGCCAAGGGGCACGGCCGCCACAAGAAGCAGTCCGGCGGCCGCGGCCAGTTCGGGGACTGCCACATCCAGATCGAGCCGCTCGAGGGCGAGGGCTTCGAGTTCGTGGACAAGATCAAGGGCGGGGTGATCCCGCACAGCTTCATCCCGGCTGTGGAGAAGGGCGTCGTGGAGGCGATGCAGCGCGGCACCGTGGCGGGCTACCCGGTCAAGGGCGTCCGCGTGACCCTCGTGGACGGCCAGTACCACACGGTCGACTCGTCCGAGATGGCGTTCAAGACCGCGGGGTCGCTGGCGCTCAAGGCCGCCCTCGAGCAGGCCTCGCCGGTGCTGCTCGAGCCGATCATGGAAGTGACGGTGTCGGTGCCGGAGGACTCGGTCGGCGACGTGATCGGCGACCTCAACAGCCGCCGCGGGCGGCCGCTCGGCATGGAGCCCGTGGGTGCCACCACCGAGGTCAAGGCGGAGGTCCCGATGGCCGAGATGCTGTCCTACGCCCCGGATCTTCGGTCGATCACGGCCGGCCAGGGCGAGTTCACCATGGAGTTCGCGCGCTACGAGGAGGTGCCGGGCCACCTCGCCGGGAAGGTGGTCGCCGAGGCCCGGGGCGAGGCGGAGGCCGCGTAGCGGGCGGGGGGCTGAGCCGGGCGGCGTTGGTACGCTCACGGGCCGTTCATGGCTGCCCGGCGCATCACTCCTGACCACGAGATCATCGCCTGCGCGGTGTGCGGACGCACGCTGCTGCGGGGCGAGCACGCCGAGGTGTTCCTCGCGGGCGGCGAGCGCCGCCACGTCTGCGAGCTGTGCACGAATCGCGCCCTCAACCAGGGCTGGATCCGCGAGAGCGCCCAGATCGACACGTTCGGCGCGGGCACCGGGCGGCCCGAGCGCCGCCCGCTGCGCGACCGCTGGCGCGCCAGGCGCCAGCGACCCGGCGAGGATCCCGGCAGCGAGCCGATCGTCTCAGACGAGCAGCTCAGCGAGCTGCCCGAGGCCGAGTATGCGCTGCCCGATCAGCCGCGCCACGTGCACGCCGTCCCCACGAGCGGCGAGCTGAAGGCCGAGCAGGCGCTCGCGCAGTTCAACGCCAGCGAGCACGCGCGCACGATCACCGGCGTCGCCCGCTCCCTCGGGGCGCCGTGGGTCTCGGTCCGGGCGCTCGCGGCACAGCCGAGCATCGTGTCGATCGTCGTGTCGTGGGAGCTGTGCTGGTACCGCTACGAGGTCGACCTGGGGGAGGCCGATGCCCCGGTGCGGCCGGCGGGACAGGGCTACGAGCTGGCCGAGCTCGACCCCACCGACCAGCAGCCCAACGCGGCACTCGACGAGGCCGGGCTGCTCGTGCTGGCCACCAACCCGGCGTGAAGGTCGTCGTCCACGTCGACGGCGGCTCGCGCGGCAACCCTGGGGCGGCGGCCGCCGGTGCCGTCGTGTCGACGCCGGACGGGGACGTCCTGGACGAGGCCGCCGAGCGGATCGGGACGGCGACGAACAACGTGGCGGAGTACCGGGGTCTCCTGCTCGGGCTCGCCCGGGCCCAGGCGCTCGGCGCGACGGAGGTCGAGGTGATCAACGACTCCGAGCTCATCGCCAAGCAGGTCACGGGCGCCTACCGGGTCAAGCACGCCGACATGAAGCCGCTGCACGCCGAGGCGCGCGCGGCGCTGGCACAGTTCGAGCGCTGGTCGATCCGCTCGGTCCCGCGGGCGCAGAACGCCCGCGCCGACGCGCTCGTGAACGCCGCCCTGGACGCGCGCGGCTGATGGCGCACGACCCGCCACAGCTGCGCGCCCGCCGCGCCGAGGCTCGCGCCCGGGCGGCGCGGCGCCGGCGCGGACTCGCGCTGGCCGGCCTCGGCCTCGTCGTCGCCGTCGTGGCGGTCATCGCCGCGGCCTCGGCGCTCGGAGGCGGGGGCGGCGACGCGAGCCCGGCGGCGCAGCGCAGCGGTCCAGCGGCGTCCGCGGATGGGCCGTCCGCGCCGCCCGGCGCGGCCGCGCTGCCCGCCGCGGTGCCCGCCAGCGCCCCGGGGGCGCATCGGGGGCCCAACGAAGCCGTGCCGATCCTGATGTACCACGTGATCAGCACCCCGCCTGCTGGGGCGCCATATCCGGAGCTCTACGTCTCCGGCAGCGACTTCGCCGCCCAGATGGAGAAGCTGCGCGCGCTCGGCTACCACGCGATCACCCAGCAGCAGCTCTGGGATGCCTGGCACCACGGCGGCCTCCTGCCGGCCAAGCCCGTCGTGGTCAGCTTCGACGACGGCTACCAGGGCATCTACAAGCGCGCGCTGCCGGTGCTCCGGAAGCTGCGCTGGCCCGGCGTGGTCAACCTGGAGGTTCGGGTCCTCGGGCAGCCGGAGCAGGGCGGCCTCACGCCGGCGATGGTGCGCGGGCTGGTCAGGGCCGGCTGGGAGATCGACTCCCACACGATCAATCACCTCGACCTCACGAAGGTCTCCGCCGAGACCGCGCGCACGGAGCTCGCCGCGTCGCGCGCGCGGATCCGCGCGCTGTTCAAGGTCCCGGCTAACTTCTTCTGCTACCCGGCCGGCAAGTACGACCCCGAAGTCGAGGATCTCGTCCGCCAGGCGGGCTACCTCGCCGCGACGACCGTCGACCCGGGCCTCGCCCGCAAGGACGAGCCCTACGCCCTCAAGCGGGTGCGGATCGACGGCTCCGACGGGGTGGACGGCGTCGCGCAGAAGCTGGAGCAGGCCGCCGCGTAGTGCCGAGTGCGCGAAAACCCGCGAGATCCGGCGCAATTCCGCCTGCAGCGGCCCCGGGCTGGCGACGAGCAGCTATGCTCATGACACGGGCCCGGCTCCAGCCGGATCCCGCAAACTGGACGAATGTTCGATCAAGGCGTACGGTAGTCTGAGGACAACGGAACCTGGGGATCAGGCCCCAGGCGAGGCGCGGGAGCCTCGCCGCCCCAGTTCCAACCATCCGTTGGTGCTTTCCCCGCCCTCCGATGGCAAGGCACAGGCAACGGACGCATAAGGAGACTCACCACCATGAAGATGACTATTCGCGCGGCGCTGCTGACGCTGCTCCTCACCCTCGCCCTCGCGCCGGTCGCGATGGCCCAGGATTCCTCCAGCGAGACCGGGTATGCCGGCGACGGCGGCGACGTGCTCAGCACCACTGACCAGTCGACTGCCAGCAGCTCGAGCGGGCAGCTCCCGTTCACCGGCCTGGATCTGGCGTTTGTCGGCGTGGCGGGCATCGCGCTCGTCGGCCTCGGCGTCGGACTCCGCCGCGCGGCGCGCTCGCCGGACACGCGCTCCTGACCCCGGCGGGTCTCCCTGTGTGAGCCGCGGGCCGGGGCCCTCGCGGCCAACGCTCTCAACGGCCGTCCGCGCTCTCCGCGCGGGCGGCCGTCGTGCGTTCGGGGCCGCAGTAGAGTCCCGGCGACCGCTGGCCCTGCCGGAAGGGGGACACCGCTGATTACCGCAGACGACACCGGGCGCGAGAAAGCGCGGCTCCCACGGGGATGGGGCCGGTTTGGCGCCGCCATCGACCGGCTGATCGAGATCTCGGAGCCCGACGAGACCCTGCTGTCCTGCGCCGTTGGCCTGAACCCGACCTTCCGGCATACGGCGATCAGCCTGCCGGGCGTGCTCCACGAGATGACGAAGAGCACCAACGTCGTTCTCGCCGCCACCGACCGCCGGCTGCTCATCGTGGCGACCGGGTTCGGCGGGGCGCCACGCGAGCACGAGGAGATCCCCTACGCCGGCCTCGAGATCGTCGCCGTCGAGAAGAAGGAGCTCACGGTGCGATGGCCCGACGGCGAGATGCACGTCCACGGGATCGCCAAGCAGATGCTGCCCGGCTTCGCCGAGGCGCTGGCGAGCCGGGTGGCGAGCGCAGCGAGCTGACCGGGGGCTGACTGGGGCTGCTCTCGGCGCGCGGCCGCGCTGGCGGTGCCGCCGGGCAGCTGCGAGACTCGCGCGATGCGCCGACATCGGGTCCTGGCCTGCGGGCTTGCGGCGGTCGCGTTCGGGTCCGCGGCAAGTGCCCGCGCGGCCGCGCCCCTGGTCGCTCAATGGCCGCTCGACTCGAGTCACGTCGTCGGCGCCTCGGACGTCACCGACGACGTGTCCGGCAACGGACTGGCGCTCGCGGCGCCGGCCGGCACGATGCAGTTCGGCAGTCTCTCTGGGCGGTTCGCGTCCTACCTGGAAGGTACGAACGCGCCGACGCTGAAGGTCAGCTCGCCGCTGCTCGCCCCGGCGCGCGTGACGCTGCTGGCTTGGATCAAGCAGACGGGCAATCCTGGCAACCTGATGTACATTGCCGGCCGCGGTGATGACGGGTACCCCACCTGCAGCACCTCGTCCTACGCGCTCTACACGGGGCCCGGTGTCAATCCGGGACTGCACTTCTACGTGCACTCGCCAACGGTTTCGGCCGTCAGCGACGCGCCGGCCACCGCCAGCGTGTTCGACGGGCAGTGGCATCTGGTCGCCGGCACGTTCGACGGTTCCAACGTCCGGCTGTACGTCGACGGGACCCGTCGGTGCACCCAAGTCGGTGCCCGACGGCATCGACTACGCGCTGCCCGGAGGCTCCAGTCTTTACGTCGACGGCTACGCGGTCGGGGCCTGCTCCCTTCCGAGCTGGCCGGGCGCGATCGACGAGGTGCGGGTGTATGACCGCGCGCTCACGCCGACCGAGCTCGGGCGCCTGGCGGCCGCGCCGGGCCCGGGCGCGCCGGACCTGGTGCCCGACCCGCCCCCTCCGGCGAGCGGCCCGCGCGATCACGCGCTGCTGGGGACCGTGACCTACGAGCCCGGATTCGGCGTCGGCAACGACCGCGACTCGGTGCTCAGCCCGTTCGCGGTCCGGCCGGCACCGCGCGGGCTGACCGTGACCCTCCTGGATGCCGCGGGAGCCGTGGTGGCCTCGCGCGCGCTGGCCCGGTCGGACACCGCTGCCGCCCTCTACTCGTCCGTCCTGTACCGCTTCGACGGGCTGGGCGCCTGCTCCGGCTGCGCCCTGGTCCTGCGTGACGCCGCGGGCATTCAGGACCGCGTCGCGGTCGGCTTCGACGGCGAGGCAGGCCAGACGGACGCCGACCTGGTCTACGGCCGCGCCCGGACGGGCGGCATCGTCAGCGGCGGCGTGCTGGCCCCGAATCCCATACGCGCGGGCTCGCTCAGGGTCATCCTGCGCGGCAGCGCCGGCAGCGTGCTGGCGGACACGGCCAAGCTGCCAGGCTGCGAACGCGGCGGGAGCGGCTGCCGGACGGCCTCCCGCTACGGCTACCGGCTCACCGGGCTGCCGCGGGCCGCCGTGCCCGTCGTCGCCGAGCTCGACCAGCAGACGCCCAAGGGGCGGTTCGTGGCGGTGGACACGGCGCCGTTCACCCTGGAGGCCGCGGGTGCCACCACTGCGCCGGACCTGACCGCGCTCGCAGACCCGCCGCCGGACGGCAAGGGCCGTGTCGTCCACGGACAGCTGAACGTCGTCGCGCCCTTCGCGCCGGGCGCGCACGCGCGCTCGGAGCTCGATGCGCCGGACCGGCTGCTCCGCGACGCACGTGTCGAGCTGCACGCGGCGGACGGGGCGCTCGTCAAGCGCATCACCGGCGGCTACCGCGACAGCCGCGCCTCGGGCTTCACGTCGTACATGATGGCCGGCCTGGACCCGTGCCACGGCTGCCGGATGCAGCTGCGGCGGGGCAGCGATCTGGTCGACAGCGTGCCGGTGACCGTGCCGGCCCGGACGCCGAGCGTCACCCGGGCGGACCTCGACTTCCGCGACGGCAAGCCCGCGTTCATCGACGGCGTGGTCCAGGCGGGCGCGCGGTCCGAGCCCGCGCTCAGCGTGGCGGCACTCGACCCGCTCACCGGCGCGGTCCTGGCGAGCACGCCGCAGGCGTCGCAGTGTGCGGGGTGCGTGGCAGGAGCGGCGCTGCCCTACCGGCTCGGCGGCGCGCCCGCCGGCCGGACGGTGCTGCTCGCGCTGCGTTCGCGATCGAAGATTCTCGACAGCCGCGTCGTCGAGCTGTCGCCGGAGGGCCTGGTGACCCAGGCGCCCGTGCTGGTCGTCCCGCGAGCCGGGTCCGCCCGCGTCCTTCAGGGAGCCGTCTACTCGGCGGGGCCGTTCGGGCCCGGTCTCTCGCCTGCCGACCTGGGCAAGGCCAAGCTCACCGTCGTGCTCCGCGGCGACAATGGCGCCGAGCTCGGGCGAGCCGACGTCGCGCAGGCCAAGGGCGCGAGCCGGGCCGGCGCCGGCTACGCGCTGAGCGGGCTGCCGCCGTGCGCGGAGTGCACGGTCGAGCTGCGCAGCGGGACCACGCTCGAGGACCGCGCCGCGGTCACGATTCGCCCCGAGACGGCCGCCGTCGCGGTGGCCGACCTGGGTGCCCGCGCGATCTCCGGAGGCGCCTATGTCCAGGGGGCCCTGGTCCCACGCCGGGGCGAGCGCGTCGCCGGCGTCACCGTGCAGGTGCACGGGCCCGAGGGCAAGCTGCTCGCCGACTCGGCGCAGATCCGCGGCGATAGCGCCCGGCCCGGCACGGTCGCCCGCCCACTCTACCGCCTCGGGGGCATCCCGCGCGACGCCGGCACCGTCACCGTCGTCGTGCTGGCCGGTCGCGCGAAGCTTGCCTCGACGCGGGTGACGATCCCGGTCGGCGCCGGAGACGCCCATGTCCCCGACCTCCAGATCGACGTGCCGAACGCTGGCCGCCGCGGCTGAGATCGCCGCGGCCCGGACCCAACGCGCCCAACCGGCATCCGAAACGGGAAAGACCCGCGAAATGCGGGCCTTTCCACAAGCGGCTGAAGGGACTCGAACCCTCGACCTTCTGCATGGCAA
>WBZU01000310.1_pt1 | contig 44009 bp, 37 predicted proteins | sample 5204311 | NCBI WGS metagenome assembly WBZU01 (sample SAMN12344359, study PRJNA552823) | activated sludge metagenome | biome: Activated sludge suspended growth; feature: Nitrification reactor; material: Wastewater; isolation source: activated sludge from nitrification reactor of wastewater...
CCCGGGAAACGCGTAAGGGAGTTTGTCCGCCCAACCCGCGTAATAGAAGAAGTGCGCCGCAGCGAGCGGCACATCGACGTCACGCGATTCCTTGATCGGCTTGCCGCCATCCATCGACTCGACGATCGCCAGCTCACGCGCCTTCTCTTGGATCACGCGGGCGATGCGATAGATGTACTTGCCGCGATCGATCGGCCGCAGCTTCGACCAGTACTTCTCGTACGCATGACGCGCGCTCTCGACTGCGGCTGCCACATCGCGTTCGTCGGCTTCGGCAACTTCCGCGAGCTTCTGCTCCGTCGAGGGACTGATCGTGTCGAAGTACGCGCCGGATTGCGGAGCAACCCACTTGCCTCCGATGAACAGCTCGTACCGCGGAGCGATGCGTACGTGATCCGCCGCTTCGGGTGCAGGCGCGTAGGCCCAAGCTTGTCCGAAGTCGAGCACCGCTCGTTCGGGCGTCTTGCGCTCGAGCCGATCGTTTTGAGCTCCAACCGTTATCGTTTCCTTGGCGGTCATGAACGTCAGTCCTTGCTGAAGTAATCGCCCGATTGATACGCGCCCGTACGTTCTTTCTCGAGCTGCATGAGCACGTCGTTGAGCAGCGTCGAGGCTCCGAGACGAAAGAGATCCGGCGTCAGCCATGCGTCGCCGAGCGTCTCTTTCACGAGCACCAAATTGTGCAGCGCCTGTTTGGCCGTACGAATCCCGCCCGCAGGCTTCATCCCGATGCGTTTGCCCGTGGCGAGGTAGAAGTCGCGGATCGCTTCGAGCATCACGAGCGTCACGGGAGGCGTTGCCGCGGGAACGATCTTGCCCGTCGACGTCTTGATGAAGTCCGCACCGGCGAGCATCGCGATCTGACTGGCGCGACGAACCAAGTCGTACGTACCGAGCTCACCCGTTTCGAGGATGACCTTGAGATGCGCAGGACCGCACGCTTCTTTCACCGCTGCGATTTCGTCGAAGACCTGCGTGTGTTCACCCGCGAGCATCGCGCCGCGATCGATCACCATGTCGATCTCGTCGGCGCCCCATTCGACGGCGCGCCGAACATCGTCCAGCTTCACCTCGAGCGCGGACAAACCACTCGGAAACGACGTCGCCACGCTGGCCACTTTGACCGTGGATCCTGCGAGCGCGTGTTTGGCAACCGGAACCAATTTTGGATAGACGCAGATCGCCGCACACGGAGGAACATCGGGTGAGGCATCCGGATGCATCGCCTTTTGACAGAGCTGAAGCACCTTGCCGGGCGAGTCTTTTCCTTCGAGCGTCGTCAGGTCCATCATCGCGATGGCCAGGTGCAACCCCGCGACTTTCGCTTCCTTCTTGATGCTTCGTTTGCCGAGCGCCGCTGCGCGCTCTTCGACCATGACTTTGTCGACCGTCGGTGACGTGAAGTCGGGATAAGTCATCCGCTTCTTCGCGCCGCTCGCGTGTGTCGTACTGCTTCCGTTGCCGCTAGTTGCAGCCATCGAGCCGCCTCCGAGGGCGCACGCTACCAGAACGTTCGTCGTGTTCCCATGGTGATGGCCCTCTCTCGCCGAACATGAACAGGACTGATAAGAGTCCCTGATCGTGCGAACCACCTCCGACTACGTTCTTCCCAGCGGAATGCGGCTTCATGTCCATCGGTTCGAGCCGGCAAACTCGACGCCGACGGGTTTGACCGTTCTCATGCTCCACGGATTTCTCGATTGCGGCGCAACGTGGGATCTCGTCGCCGAGCCCTTGGCCCGAGCCGGTCATGACGTCGTCGTGCCGGACCTTCGAGGGTTCGGCGCCAGCGCGTATGTCGGTGCAGGCGGCTACTACCACTTCCCGGATTACGTCGGCGATGTGGCGGCGCTCGTCGATCAGCTCGATCCGAAACGTCTCGCGCTCGTTGGACATTCGATGGGCGGAACGGTCGCTTCGCTTTACGCCGGCTCGATGCCCGAACGTCTCGAGAAGCTGGCGCTGCTCGAAGGCATCGGCGCGATCCATGCGGGACCAACCGCGGCGCTCACCCGCATGCGCACGTGGCTCGACGACATGCGCAAGCTCGAAACATGGAACCGTCCCCTCGCCTCGTTGGATGAAGCCGTCGAGAGATTGGCGCGTATGCATTCATCGGTTCCGCGTGATCGCATCGCGGATCGAGCGCGACTTTTGACCCGCGTCGATGCCGCAGGACAGCTTCGTTGGGCGCACGATCCGCTGCATCGAACGACATCCCCGACGCCGTTCTCCGTCGACGCCTTCAAGGGATTTTTGCAGAACATCACCGCTCCCACGTTGTTCGTCAGCGGCGGCAGCATCGGGTGGCGCGTACCGGACGAGAAAGAACGCCTCGAGTGCATCGCCAACGTCACGCACGTCGATCTTCAAGACGCCGGGCACATGATGCATTGGAAGGCGCCCGAAGCAGTTGCGGAATGCCTACTGCGATTCCTCGCGTCGTGAGAACATGAGCAGCATGGTGTAGAGCGCGAGACGAGCGCTCGAAGGAGATTCTTCACGTGGCAGAAATCACGCGGAAAGAGTTGGTCTTGGCACTCATCGCAGCGGGCGACAATCCGCGCCTCATGGGTGTTGATCTCTCGGGACTCGACTTGTCCGGATTGGCGTTACATCGCGCCAACCTGGCTCGAGCCGATCTGAGCGGAGCCAACTTGATCATGGCCAACTTGTTTCAAGCGAACCTCAAGGGGGCAAACCTTTCGAACGCAAACCTTACGCGAGCGGATCTCGAAGGAGCCTACCTCGTCGATGCCAACCTCGAAGGTGCAACGCTCGTCGATGCGATCCTCACGGATGCCAATCTGGACGATGCAAAGGTCCAAGGCTGCAACATGACCGGCGCGGTACTCGACGGCGTGAAGGGCCTGCGAACATGATCTGAACCCCAACCGTTGGAGGACGTGCACAGGCGCGACCCGTCGTGCATGCTCGACATCATGAACCTACGCAAACGCTTGTCTTCTTCCGTTCCCTTCTCCGCATTCACGTTGCTCGTCTTGGGCGTACTGTCGGCCGGCAGTGTGAACTGTGGCTCGGATCAGGCGTGTTTTTACTTCACGCAGATCGAATACGACATCGCCAACTCGTGCCCCACGCGCGAGAACGCGCTCGCGTTTTTCAAAGGAAACACCTGCTCGACACCCGTCACCTCCGTCGACAGCGACGGCATCTTCGATGGCACGACGTGTTGTTACGATGTTTCGAATTCAAACGATTTCTTCAACTGCGGATTCGACCCCAACCCCGTGCCACCCCCTGAGGTCACCGTAGGAAGCAGCTCGGGAATCGGAGGCACCGGCGGCGTCAGCGTTGGCGGCAATGGTGGAGCCGGAGGCACAGGCGGCGGAACCGAATGCGTCGGTTGTGCCGGGTTTCTCACGAACACCGCGCCCCCTCCGTTTTGCTCGACAGACTCTCAGAAACTCTACGAAGCCTACAGCGAGTGCGTCTGCAACGGACCTTGCATGATGTTCTGCGCGAACTCGTGCTCTGCGATGGAAGCGCCGACGCCCGAGTGTGACAAGTGCGCCACCGACGCCACGACGGGCTGCGGCACGCAACAAGCCGCGTGCCTCATGGATCCTTGAGTTCGTCTCGAACGCGCGCACTGGGTTGAAGAAACTGTCTCGGAAGTCCGGACGGGTCGTCGTTCACGGGACCCCGCCCACGGTTAAAACCGTGGGCTATTCAATGATAAGAAGTCCTCCACTGCCGTTCCGGACTGGCGTCGTTCATTCACGTCGAGCGATCGCTTCTCCAACGAATACGAACCAGATTCACGACGAGAATGCACTTCCCATGGGGTGAATCCGAGCGCGGATGCGCGCGGATTTTTCATGGAGTAGCCCCGGGGTTTAACCCGGAGCGTGTGTCCAACCGCTTCGCGGTTTGTCAAAACTTGATGTTTGTCGGAACAGGCGCCGGAGGCGGCGTCTTCGTGGTTTGTCCGAGCGATGGCGAGATGGTTCGAGGAGCCGAGGACGTTCCCGCGGGTGTCCCGGTCGCCGTCGGAGTTTGGCTGGGCAACTTTCCCCAGAGCGATGCCGTCGGTGCGGGGGTCGGCGCGGCTTGATCGATCTCGAGAGGTTCGTCCGTTGAATCCGCCGACGTTGTCGCCGACGGAACAGGCGCGGGCGCCGACGATGCTGCCGGAGGCGCGGCAAGCGGCGCCGCAGATGCGGTCGATGCAGGTGACGATGCGGGCGTCGGGTTCGGCGCGACAAGCCCAAGCTGTGCGCGCATGACAAACACCGCGACAGCCCCGATCAGCACGACAACCAGCGCCGTGATCGCCGCCACCGCACCGCTCGACATCTTGCGAGCGTTGTTGACCGGCACGGAGATCGGCGCCGCCGCACTCATGCTCGCGCTCACCGCGGACGTCGAAGCATGCGGCTGCGACGGATGATGTCCCTGCTGTTGCTGCTGTTGCTGTTGCTGTTGCGCGTAGGCCTGTTGTTGCTGCTGCTGCGCGTATTGTTGCTGCGCTTGAGGATTGGACTGCGGAGCCGTCGGCGGAATACTTGGAGTACCAAGCAAATGCCGAGCGGCACTGTGTTCGAACGCTTGAGCGCGCACCGCGTCCTGCAGTGCCACGAGGTCGTTCATCATGTCTTCGGCGCGTTGATAACGCTCTTGCGGACGACGCTTGCAACCGCGCATGACGACCGCGGCGAAACCCTGCGCAATGCGATCTTGCCGTCCCGTATCGAGCGGCTGCGCATCCGTCATCAGCTTCGCTCGCGCCAATTCCGTGTCTTGCGCGTCGCCGAAAATGTGTCGCCCCGCGATCGCGCGATAGAGCATCGCGCCGACGGCATATAGATCCGAGGCCGCCGTCACGTCGCGCGAGTTCAAGATCTGCTCGGGCGCCATGTATTCGAGCGTGCCGAGGGCCATGTCCGCTCGAGTGAGGTTTGTCTGTTCCAAATCCTCGCCCGCACCGGATTCAATACGGCCCATGCCGAAATCCACCACGATGCCGCGCATCTTCCCGTTGGGCTGCGGCTCCATGATGATATTGCCGGGCTTCATATCGCGATGAATGATGTGCGCGCGATGCAAGTCGCAAAGCGCTCCCGCCACATCGCAACCCAGATCGATCGCTTCTTCTACGGTCAATCTGCGCTGATGGAGGATCTTCGAAAGAGGAACTCCTTCGATGTACTCCATCACGAGGACAAGACCGACCTGGGGATCTTCGATGAAGTCGACGACACGAGCGACGTGATCGCTGCGAATACGTCCCAATAGGTTCGCTTCGCGTCGAAACCTTGCGACGACTTCGCGGTCATAGGCCGCAGCGGCAAGCAACGTCTTGATCGCCACTTTCATGCCGATCGCAAGGTGCTCGCCCTGCCAAACCTCGCCCATGCCGCCCGCACCGACCCGTGCGTCGATCCGATACCGACCCGCAATGATTGAGCCCGGAACCAAATCCATTATCAGGCCATCGTAAACGCAATCGCTGCACGAACGGTACAAGATGCGTAATGATCTTGCTTTCAACGCAACGCAGCATCCGGTTGACGCGGAGCCGGTGCTGAAAGTTACGTGATCGTTAGGCGCGTGAATCGCGCAGCGAGCGATCCGGAACGGAGCTCCTGCCGCCGTTCGTCAGAAGAAGGGGCAGGCGCCGACGGAGCACGGCCTTTGTTCTCGAGCGGTTTGTGCAGCGATATCCGGACCTTGGATCGGCGATGCGTTCAGGCGCTTTGCGGGCGAAGCCGAGACGACCGAATAGTCGCCGTTGGCGGGATCGACGAAGAGCCGGGCGATCGGAATCGCGAGCGACTGTTTGTCTTGGCCACTTTCACGCCGCCAAACCTCGAGCGACCGGACGCGATCCCCGACGGAGACGCGTTCCAATACGTTGGCATTGCTCGTCACTCGGAAGGCATCGAGCGCCGTGACGAATTCGAGGCCCACGCGACGTGAATCGGCATGAAGGAGGATGTTGTTCGAGACGACATTCGGGCCGTGACTCAATCGAAGTTGCAATGCATTTCGCGCCAGTTCCGGCATCACCACGGTATTGTTGGTGATGGTCAAACCCTGCGGTCCAAAACGTCCGTCACCGTCGTCCGGCGAATCATCAATGACGCCGTCGGCATCTCCGAACGCGGCGATTCCCGCGCCGGAATTATCAAAAAGAACATTGTCCTTCACGACGGAATCCCACACTCCGTCCAAGTTGATTCCCGACCCGCCGCGACGTCGCTTTTTCGCAATTTTACCGGAACCATTACGGAAAATCAGATTCCCCTCAATGCTGGCCCCGCTGATGATTCCGTCGACCTGCCCCGAATAAAAACTCCGTCCGCTGCGAGCCATTTCGGGACGCTCGCGAAAATCGCCATTCACGTGAATCCCCGAGCCGTCGTTGTCGTAAATCAAATTGGCCCGGACGGTCGGCCTGTCGCCACTGTTGGACAAATAAATGCCATGCTCGCGGTGACTGGCGGAAATTTCGTTACGCTCGATCACCACATCGTCTGCAAAGGAAGTAAATATTCCCCAACGACGATTGTCGTGAAAACGGCCATGACGAACCGTGACGTGATCGCCGTACAAGATCGCCACCGCCGCTCGAGGAGCCTGGCGCGAGGACAAACCATCGATGATGAAATGGCGGGAATTACGAATGACGATCGTATCGCGACAAGCTTTTTTCTCGCATGAAGCCTCGGGCTGCACGACCGCCCCTCGTCCCGTCGCGAAAATCGTTATCGGCAAAGACGCGGTCCCCCGCATTCCATCGGCCACGAAACCTCGATATTCGCCGTCGGCCACGAGCACCGTATCGCCGGGCGCCGTTGCCAAAGCGATTGCCCGCTGTATTTCCCGACAAGGTGCTCGTTCCGTACAATCGTTGATATCGCGTCCACGCGGCGAAACCGCAAATGTCCGGCCACTGCGGCTCGGCAGCTTCCGAAACAATGCCGGGCCCCCCGTACCCCCGGCGCGCATGCGCTGCTCGAACACGCCGACTTTTCCGTCAGGCTCGGACGATGCGGCAAATCGCGCGCAAGAGATCAGGCCCAATACCGTCCCGATGAGATACGGTCGCAACGTCATCGCGTCCCCCTTCAATGAGATTCGAGCCGGCTGTTCGGAATCGACTGCGCATGCACAAGTCATCCCAAGAGCGCTCGTATCCAGGGCCATCGACCGGGTCGTACGTCGAGCTGGACGAACCCGAACGTCCGCTGGAGACACGAATTTCGTCAACGGTCAAGCGTGTTTCACCGCCCCCCACGCACCTCGGACGAAGCCCGCGGACGAACGAAACCGCGCGGAAGGTTGACATGTCCACGATGGCGATGCTACGTGCCGAAGTGCTGGATTCTCGGCGCATTGTGGCGTGGTTCGTTCCAAGGCAAACCGTGTCGACACAATGAATGTACTGAAAGACGAACCATTGCGTTGGGTTCAGCATTCCGGGAGAAGAAGCCGTGGCCGGTGAAAAATCGCGACTCCATTACGACTGCTCGAAATGCATTGCATTCTGCTGTTCGATCTACGAGCGGGTCGAAGTCACTGATTTCGACATCAAACGTCTGGCTGCTCATTTCGGAATTTCCGTCGAGGAAGCCACGCGCAAGCACACGACGGTGATGGACGGATCCCGAATCCTCAAGCGCACCAAGGATCCGCTTTTCGGCAAATCTTGTAAATTCCTCCATCCCGAAACGCGCGGCTGCACCATTTACGAAGGCCGCCCCAAAACGTGCCGTGAATATCCGGGCCGCACGCGCTGCGCCTACTACGATACGTTGCGGTTCGAACGCACGATCCAAGACGATCCCACGATCGTCCCCATCGTCCGCCTCGTCTTCCGCAAAACACCGTGAACGCGATCATTCATGCCGCACCGCGGCATTGTCATGATTTGATAACGGTGCATTTCGCCTCCCGCACGTAATCGAATTCGCACAGTTCCGAGTCGCCGAATCGCTCGTGTTTCCCTTGCGAATTGGACCTGCCTCTTCGTACTCTGGAGAAATGGCGAAACTTGATCTGTCTTTCGAATCGGGCGAAACCAGTCTCGAAGTCCGTCACTTCTCGGTCCACGAGGCTCTGTCCACGCCATTTTGCGCCACGATCGTCGCCCGATCCAAACGCGAAGACATTGATCTCGAGTCGCTCGTTGGAAAAGCGGCCGGCTTTTCAGCCACGGGCAATTTGCTGGTGCCTCGCGCTTGGACCGGCGTCGTCTCGCATGCGGAACAAATCGACGTCGAGCCTCCGACCGCCGCGTCGCCGCATGGTTTGTCCACGTACTTGCTGCGTATCGTCCCCACGCTCTGGCTGCTCACGCAGCGCCGCGGCAACCGCATCTTTCAAAAAATGACCATCCCCAAGATCGTCGAAAAAGTCCTCGGCGAATACGGGATCAAGCCGCAATTGAAGCTGACCGAGCCGCACCCCGAACACGAATACCGAGTTCAATACAACGAAACCGATTTTGCATTCCTCAATCGACTGCTCGAAGAAGAAGGCATCTCGTACTGGTTTGGACAAACCATGGGCCAAAAAGGGCTCGTGAGTGAGCTCATTGTCGGCGATGCCCCCACGCGCGGAGATGCTCGTCCGCCCGTCCGCAATGCGGAAAACCCGAATCAACCGGGAAACAACGAGTGGATCTGCCGCGTGCACCTGACGCACGAGGTTCGTCCGGGCGCCGCAATGATTCGCGACTTCGACTTCGAAAAACCCACCTATCTGCTCCGAGGCGAAGCCGACAAGACGAAGAAAGAAGAGTTCTTCGAGCAATACGTCTACGAACACGGCGCATTTACCGACGACAAAGAAGGCAAACGGCGCACGGACATTTTGCTGCAATCGGAACGACGCACCAAACGCCACGTCACGTACGAGGCAAACGCTTTCGATCTCGCGCCGGGCGTGATCTTCAGCATCGACAATCACCCGCGCGACGACCTCGACGCAGGCAAAAAGCTGTTGGTGCTCGAAGCCATTCACGAAGGAACGACCGACGGCGAATGGACACTTTCGGGCGAAGCGGCATTCGCTGATGTTCCTTATCGCCCCGCGCAACGCACGCCTCGACCCAAGATCAACGGCTTGCAAAGTGCGTTTGTCACGGGACCGAAAGGCGAAGAAATCTACACCGATAAATACGGTCGCGTGCGCGTCCAATTTCACTGGGATCGCGACGGAAAATACGACGAACACTCGACCTGCTGGGTGCGCGTGAGCCAAGGATGGGCGGGCGCAGCCTTCGGCATGATGGCGATTCCCCGCATCGGCCAAGAGGTGCTCGTGGGATTCTGGGAAGGTGACCCGGACGAACCCGTGATCGTCGGGCGTCTTTACAACGGCAAAAACCGCGTTCCCTACAAACTGCCCGACGAAAAAACGAAGAGCACGTGGAAGTCGAACAGTTCCCCGACAAACGGCGGCTTCAACGAAATCATGTTCGAAGACAAAGCCGGCAAGGAACTGTTCTTCATGCAGGCGCAACGCGACTTGCAGAAGCTCGTCAAACGCAACGAAACCGAACGAACCGGCGCCAATCGCACGCAGATTGTCGGGGCAAACCGCTCGAGTGTCGTCGGCGCCGTCGATACGACGCTCGTCGGATCCAAGTACACGCTCGTCATGGCCAAACCCAAGGACATGAAGATCGAAGCGATGGGCGAGCCGCAAGTCGACAAGCAAGAAACGATGATCGAAATGGTCGAAGGCAAGATCACCCTGACCACGGGCAAAGCCACGATCGTTCTCGATGGCGCGACGATTTCGCTCAAGGCCGACGGCGACATCAAAGTCAAAGCGGGCGGTGAAGTCGTCATTCACGGCGGACCTTTCGTGAAGATCAACTGCTAGGAGCCAAGCCATGCCGCCTGCCGCGCGAAAAGGTGATCTCACGACCCACGGTGGAGTGCTCGTCGAAGGTTCGCCCGACGTCACAATCGGCGGAATGCCTGCTGCGCGCCTGATGGACAAACACGTTTGTCCGTTGCATGGCCCCGGCCCCGTCACGCAAACATCGTTCACCGTCTTCATCAACAAAGTCGGCGCCGCACGCGTCACGGACGCGTGCACGTGCATGATCCCGTCGACGAGTTTGCCCGGGGCGAACAACCAAAAAGCAGGGCAGTCCGAGTGGAAGTTCAAAGGCGATGGTTCGGGGACGAAAGAAAATAAGTACGGGACCGAAGGAGAAGGGACCGGAAAAACCCTGAAGGAAGCCTTCCGCAAAGCCAACGATCAGGCGCTCGACAAAGCCGCCGATCAGATCATCAACGGCCGAGATCCCAAGGACCAAGCGTGGAAACCGAAGGTCGCGGTCGGCACGAACAAAGAGCTTTGGAGCGCGAGCACGATCCCCAAGGGCGCCGATGGCAAACCCGTCGACAACTACGCGCAGTTTTTTTCCGGTGAAACCAAAGGTTCCCTTTCGGCGAACGCCGAGTTCGAATCCGTAAGGAACATGAAAGCTTCCGCCGGCGGCAAGGCGGAAGCAGAAGGATCGCTCTTCCGCGCCGCCGGAAAAGCCGGTGATGCGCGAGGTTGGGGCGAAGTCTCCGGCGAAGCGAAGGTCCTCACGGCGAAAGCCGACGCAGGCGCAGGCGGACAGTTTGCCGTGAAAGACGGCAAGGTCGACGCGGCGTATGTCGAAGCCGGAGCCGGCGCGGGCGCATCGGTCGTCGAAGGAAAAGTCGAAGGCAAAAAGACGTTCAAACTTCCGTTCGTCAACTGGGGCGTCACGCTCGGCGGCGAAGCATCCGGCGCGCTTCTCACCGCGGAAGCTCGCGCGAGTGCATACGCGGGATATCGAGACGGCAAGTTTCAGATGGGGTTTGGCGCGAAAGTCGGCGCGCTGCTCGCGGGCCTCGGGTTCAAGTTCAACGTTTCGATTGAAAAACTCGACCCACCGGCCGAACCTCCGAAACCTCCGGGCGTTCCAGGCGTTGCCGGCATCGATCCCATCGCGATCGGGTGCATGACGGTGCTCGTTGGAGGCGTACCACCGCCGTACATTCCCGGCGCCCCCGCCCCGGACCAACCCCCCGCGGTCATCGTCGACAAGATCGGTATTCGCAACAAGAGCCAAGCGCTCACGCTCAAAGCTGCCAAGCGTGCCGCTGCGCCCTTTACGCCCATCAAGTGCGATTGGTGAACACGATGGAAACTGGTTCCCACGAGCACGAAGAAGCACCGCTCATCACGAGCGCCGCGTTTGCGGATGCCCTCGATCGTCTCGTGAAGAGCGGTCGATTGTACGCCGCGTTCGATGGATCGGAGACGCCCGAGGTCGCGGAAAAGGCGCGTGAAGCCGGGGATCGACACGCTGTTTGTCTTTACCGACCCCAAGACGACGACGAAGAGCTCGCCGACGTTGCGCCGTATCTCTTTCATCTGACGCCGGAACTTTTTCCGTGGGTGCGCGCGTTGTCGACGGAAGATCCCGCGGCATGCATTTTCGCGCTGGCCGATACGAACCTCGAAGGATTGCGCCGGCATTTCCGAAGATTTCTCGTGGTGCTTTCACCCGCGGGCACGAAGATGAACTTTCGCTTCTTCGATCCGCGCGTGCTCGTCACGTGGCTCGATTGTTGTACGCCGCTCGAGCTCGATGATTTTTACGGCCCGGTATCCGAGTTTGGAATTCCAACCGAAGATGGTCTGGGCGCGCTTTTTTGGAAACGTCAGACCGAAGGCCCGATGCGTCGGCGTACCGATCCGCTGCTCAAGCTTCGTCCGGCGCAGATGCGCGCGTTTGCGCAAGCATCCGATGAGCGGTTTGTCGATCGCACGGCGCTCTTTTTGCAGTCCGAATTTGCGGACGCGCGACAGGAACCGCGATCGATGCTCAAGCCGTTTGTCGCGGACCAGATCGCCCGCGCTCGTCGGCATGGTTTTACCACGGAGATCCAGCTCGTGACGTACGTGGTGACGGCGTGGCTTTTGGGCGCGACGTTCGACGAAGAATTTCCGGCGATCCGCGAAACGCTTGCTTCACCGGTGATGTCGCCAGCGGACAAATCGACGTGGCTGAGTGAGTTCACTGAAAAACTTTTCCGCACGCTTTCGGAGTCTTGAGCCATGGCCCCTGGAGGATTTTTCTCGAATGCTTGGAACTCGGCCACGAGCGCGGCGAAATCGGCGGCGACGTCGATAGCCAATGGAGCCTCGTGGGCCGGCGGGAAGATTGCCGACGGCGCGAAATGGACCGGCGATAAGATCGCTCAAGGCGCGCAATGGGCCGGCGATATGGCGAAAGAGGGCACGCGTCGCGTGATTCGCGGCACGACCGACGCCATTTACACGGGACTCGGCACGGACGCGCAAAATGTCCATGACGTGGGCAAAGCCGTCAAAGGCGCGTACGACAAGGCCAAAAGCGTTTTTACGAACAAACCCCCCGAGCAACCCTGCATCAATTGCACGGGCAAAGACGTCGATCACGACGGCGTTTTGGTGGGATACAAAGACGGCAAATGCGTGCCGCTGACGCAAAAAGGGCAACCCGTTACGCCGGACGATATCAAAGCGGCAAAACGAGCCGGGTACAGCCCGGCCAACAATGCGGCGTACGATAAAGAGAATCCCAAAGATCCGGCAAAAAATACGTCCGATGCGACGAAGGCTTGCTGCGCGAAATGCACCGCGGGCAAACCTCCGCGGACGATTTTTTACGTCAATGGGATCAACACGACGCACACGACGCATTGTGAGACGCTGAAACAAATCGGCGATATGACGTGCGCCAATGTCGTGGGCATTTACAACGCCACCGAAGGAATGGCCAAGGACGCCATTCAAACGGGACAGGATCGCACATTGATTGATCAAGCCGACGCGGGCAGGAAAAACCTGGCGCATGACGGACGAAACCCGGCCGTGGATACGCTGAGCGACCTCATCGTGCAAGAAACTCGAGCCGGAAGGCCGCCGGAAATCATGGCGCACAGCCAAGGCGGCGCGGTAACGAGTTTGGCGCTGTATGACGCCAACAATACGCTGAAAGCGGGACCTCCGGGAACGGCGAATAGCGTGGCCGGGACAAAGGTCACGAGTTTCGGCGCGGCTGCGCCGTCCTGGGTCCAAGGTCCGAATTACACGCATTACGTGCACGTGAATGACTTCACGCCGGTCAATTTTGGGATCGGTGATCATCCTTCGGCGCACGAAGCGGGCGGAGGCAAGGTCGTCAAGTTTTCAGGGGAACCGGGCGGGCCGTTTTCAACGGATAAACTCGATAAACACATATTCGCCCATCCGACGAAATACCACGGCATCGACGATCAGTTGTATTTGAAGATGTACGATCAGCAAAACAAAGGGTCGGGCGCTTGCTCTTGCGGCAAGAAGTGATTGCGTACTCCGGAGACGAACACGATGAGCAATACGAACCATTCCCCGGAACGAGACCAGGCGCAATCGCTCATGCGCAGTTATGCGCGTAAGCAAGGGATTTACGACGCCGAATTCGATGATTCCGGCAATGCGGCGTTCGGCAGTTATGGCTTTCGGCACGACGAAGAAAAGAAAGCTCTGGTGGGGCGAGCTTTCGTGGCCAAAGCGTGGATGGCCGGAGATCCGCCGGAATACAAGGACGCTTATCGAACGGTCGCGCGAGCCTTGAATGATCCGGCGATCGGCGGGCTCTTCGATCAAGGCGGCGGGTATTTCCGACTCGACGAAGACAAACGGATGTACTTTTTGGAGAAAGACTTTCCGCTGGGAAAAACCAATCCGGCGGAGGTCGAAGAAGGAATGGAGCGACTACGGAGTTTGGGAGCAACGTGGACGATGCGCTGGTTCGGGCGTGTCGCCGACGTGGCTCATGGTCGGGCGTTTCCACCGGCCAAACCCGTCAAGCAAGAGGACCCCGACGACAGTTATTGACCGAATCTGAAAAGGACGGACCATGTCGCTGCTCGAGCTTGCCTTTGAAAACAATGAGGATTCGCTTTCCGTCCGTCATTTTGCGGTACGTGAGCCGATATCCGGATTATTCGACGTCGCGATTCTGGCGCGCTCACGCATGGTGGGCCTGGACATCGAATCGTTTGTCGGACGTCCCGCCGCATTCATGATGATGGGCGGCGCTTTGGGAGGTCCCCGCGCCTGGTCGGGTATCGCCACGCATTTTCAATTGATCCAAGCCGAACCGACGGGCTTGTCTTCGTATTACGTGCGAATCGCTCCGCAGATGTATCTGCTGCGGCTGCGCAAACGAAATCGCATTTTCCAGCACCTCACGATTCCGCAAATCATTCAAAAGATTCTGCAGGAATACTCGATCGAGCACAAAATGCTGACGGTCGACGTACACCAGGAACACGAATACCGCGTCCAGTTCGAAGAGAGCGATTTCGATTTCGTCAATCGTCTGTGCGAAGAAGAAGGCATTTCGTACTACTTCAAGCAGATCGCCCAAGGTTCGCAATATTCGACGGAGATGATCCTGACGGACAAACCGGAATCTCGAGACGATCGTCCGCCGTTGCCGTTCGTGTACACGCCAAACCAAGACGCCCGAAAAGAATTCGTGCGTCACGTGAAGGTTGCTCATCGCATTCGTCCCGGGGCGGCGGAATTTCGCGATTACGATTATGTACGTCCCGACTTCCAATTGCTCGGAGACGCCGAAAAAGCCCAAAAGCCGGAAGACTTTTACGAGCTTTACAAGTACGACCCCGCAGCGCTCGTCAAGGATCGTCGTGGCAAACCGCGCGTGCCCGTGGACTTCGAGGGGGAACTTGTCGCGTCGATTGATCTTGCGGCAGCTCGTCGCGGCAAACGCCTGTTGACGTTCGATTCGAATGCGTACGATCTCGGCCCCGGCGCATTGTTTACGATCAAGAACCATCCGCGAGCCGACATTTCGGGTGATGGGGTGCGTTTCTTGTGCCAAGAAGTGAACATCGAAGGCACGCACGACGGCGAATGGAATTTGCAGGGCACGGCGGCGTTTGTCGAAGAAAAATCCAAGATTCGTTTTCGTCCGGTCAAAACGACGCCCAAGCCGGTCATCGAAGGCGTCGAAAGCGCCATTGTCGTCGGACCAAAAGGCGAAGAGATTCACACGGACGAACACGGACGTGTACGCGTGCAATTCCATTGGGATCGCGACGGGCAATTCGATGAGAAGTCGTCGTGTTGGATTCGCGTGAGCCAAGGATGGGCGGGCGGCGCGTTCGGGATGATCGTTTTACCGCGCGTCGGCCAAGAAGTGCTCGTCGGGTTTCTCGAAGGTGACCCCGACCAACCCATTCTCGTCGGTCGAGCCTACAACAAGGTGGCTCCGGTACCGTTTGTCTTGCCGGACCAAAAGACCGTCAGCACGTGGAAGTCGCAATCGTCGCCCAAAGCGGACGGTTGGAATGAAATCACCTTCGACGACGCAGCCGGCAAAGAGCTCGTGTACCTTCAAGCGCAGCGCAATTTGTCGAAGTTGGTCAAAGCGAACGAAAACGAGCGAACCGGGGTCAATCGCACGATGATCATCGGGGCAAACCGATCGTCATTCATTGGCGCGGTCGATAGTTACGTCATTGGCAAGCGGCATGTGGCCGCGGTAATGCCGCCCAAAGAAATCGACGTGACCAAGGGCGAGGATCCGGAGATTCCGCCCATGAAAACGATGATGGAAACGGTTCATCCGAAAATCACGCATACGACGAGCAAAGCGACGAGCATCATCGACAACAAGGACATCGTTTTGCTTGCGGATCGCAATGTCATCTTCAAATCGGGTGGAGATGTCATCGTCGAAGGAAAACACGTTTACATCAATACGAAAGGTGTGTCCGGAAAAGCGCCCAAGGTCGAAGCCGGGGCGGCGGATGGCGCTCGCAAGATTGCCGGACGAACGCTTGGCGCGGTGAAAGAAGTCTTCGGGCAACCGAAAGCGCAGGCGATTCGTTTGGCGATGCAACGGCAATTCATTGGATTCCGTCCGCCGACGAGGCGCGAGGTTCTCATTGCGGGTTTGCCGGGAACGACCCCCGACCAGATGATCGCCCGACGCAAAGTGGCGCTCGAGTTTTACAAGAACATGGGCCGGGCTTGGGACCGGAAAAACTTCGAATTGCGCGACTACGTTTTGCCGACGGAAATGCGTTCGATATTCAGCCACCTCACGGGCATCGATTTCACGCAGCCCGTGAAAGTCGGACCTCCTCCGCCCGCGCCCGCGAAGCTGGCGCAATGGCAAGTGCCCGGCGGAAACAAGGGCCAATATTTTGCGACAGCAACCGATCCATTGACGCTGGGAATCGGCCTGATGGGTGACGACAAGGACGGCAAACCGGTGCCCAAGGTAAGCAACGATTATGCAATTCCCGGCGGCACGCCGTATCTCATGTCGACGGCGTCTCCGAAATTGGATACATGGAGCACCCGCGGGAAAGACCAAAAGACCAAAGGCGGCGCGATTCAATACTACATGGGCGACAATTCACGTATCAACATGATTGGTCCCACGCCCAAGTCGGGGTCTTGACGCAATATGGCCACCTTGCCCCTGACAAACCGACCCGACTTTTTCGAGGTGCTCGAACAAACGCGGCTCGAAGTGGAGAACCTCGCAGCTCGAGGGTCCGGACACGGGCCGATGAAATCCGTCGCCGTGCAGCTCGAAGTAATGAAGAGACAAACGGCGGGCGGTAGAAACCCAACGGAAGACGAGCGAGATGCCATTACGATCGGCTTGATTGCCGTGCGAGAATTGGAGCCGCCGAGCAGCGAATCGATGGCGGATCTCATTGAAAGATTACACGAACTCAATGGCTATTTCCGGGAGTGGCCCGACCCGTGACGACGTCCTTTCGTTTTCAGCATCGCGTTGTACCGCCGCCGGTGGGCAAAGACGCATCGATTCGTCTTTGTCGTTTGTCGCCGACGGACAATACGATTGCTTATGTTCGCGAAGATGGTCCGGAAGGACAAACGGGTCTTTGGGTGGCCAAGAGCTTCGACGCGATGTCGGCCAAGCTCATCGTGCCGATGAAACCATGGCGTATTGAAGACGTATCGTTTTCGCCGGATGGATCGCGCATCGCGTATCGCGTGGCGCCATTGCTTGGCGCGCGAGGCACCGTCGGGTGGGCGCAGGTGGACAAACCGGGGGAAATTCGCCGAGTTGATGGATCGGGTTTTTCTTGGACGCCCGGTGGCAAAGCGATATTGGTGGCGGATCCGTGGAAGAAGACGCTCTTTCGTTATGCCATGGACGAAGAGACGCCGCGAAAATTGGGGATCTTGGAAGATGACGCGGACCCGGCATTTCCCGTGCGTATATCGGTTTCGCCTGATGGCGCGCATATCGTGTACACGGCTGGGCGGCACGCGGAAGACATTTCGGAAGTATGGCTCATTCAGCGGGAAAACGATGTGCTCAAGGGTTCCATATTGACGGAGATTCCCGGAGCGTCGGCGCATATTTTGCCATTTTGGTCGCCGAAAGGTCGCACATTGGGTCTTTATTGCGTCCACGAAGAGCAGGAGAAGACGGCGATCATCGTCGTCCCGCAGCTCGAAGGCGAGGGTCTTGTGCTGTATGAAAGCGGCATCATCGATCCGATCGAAACGCCTGCTTTTTCGCCTTCGGCGCATTACATCGCATTTTTCCGGCGGGAAGCACCGCCGAACGAACGCGGCGAAGGTCCGGCGAAGCTCGTCTTTTTGGACGTCCGTCGCGAGACGTTTTCCGCGTTGTCGGAGGCGGATGAATTTTCGGGTACGCCAAGGTTTTACGGAGAAAACACGTTGACCATCGATGGCGGCTCGGCGGGCCATCAAATCATTTTCGACGATTCTCCGTGAACAATGAAAAGAATCGTGCTACTTTGCGACGGCTGGAGAATTCATCATGGCGCTCGATGATCCGGATCTTCCCACCCAAGGCATTTTTCCCAACGCCGAGGAATTGAAAGATTGCCTTGCGGTAACGATTCGCCAACCTCGTTCGGACCTCGACAGTTCGCTCTTATTGCCCGATGGTTGGTATCAACAACCTGCGCCGACCGATCGCATTGATTTCTCGAAGGAAGCCGAATTTGCGCCTCTTGCGGCGTTTTCGGCGGCGAAAGACATGATTCCGCCCATTGTCTTCACCATCGGCGTGCGTCCGGCGCCCAAGAAAGGCAATGTTGCGGAATGGCTCGAGCGGCAATGTTATTTGCAGCAGCTCGGCCTGGAAAAGATGCGCATCAATAAATTCGCGTTTGGATGGGGCGTCGATGCTTCCGCCATTCAAGCGAGCGAATTCGGCAAAATGAAATTGCGGGTCACGATGTTCGAGGACGGCGGGCGCCTCTTTGTTTTGACGGCCATGGCACCTCTCGATATTTGGGATGCGTGGGTCGTTCCATTATCGCTTTGTTTGTGTTCATTCGAATTGCTCGAGCCCAAAGGACAATCCGCACCGCTCGGACCAAAACCCGTGGACGAAGAAACTTCGCAAAACCCGTAATCACGGCATGAAGCGTCCGACCAATTCCTCGCGCTCTTCCAAGCTTCGTCACCGAATTCTGAATTCGACATGGCGAACGGGTTTGGCCGGGATATTCATTTCGAGCACGATCAATTGCCAAATCATCGGCGAATTGCAGGAATTGACCCTCGCGAGCGACGCGGGAATCGGCGGATCGGGAACGGGCGGAAGTGGTGATTCGAGCGCGGCGTCTTCTTCTTCGTCGGCGTCATCGAGCAGCGGAGTCCCCATCATGGCCGACGTCGCTTGCGGCGGCGGAACCTGTCCCGTCGGCTCCGGCACCAGCGCATGCTGTTTTGATTATTATCATTCGAATTCACCACCTTACGAAGAATGCGTCACCGGCACTCCAAGCACGGACACATGCAATACGGCCGGCGGCGTCAACGGCTACGAAACGCGCATTGAATGCCAATTGGCCGGCCATTGCCCTCCCGGCACCGTCTGCTGCGGCAACCTCGAAACGATTGCGGGCCTTCCGTGGTACACCGCCGTATCGTGCGCAGCGGTCTGCAACTGGCCGGATACCATCGTCTGCGATCCGATGGACGCCAACACGATGTGTCCCGTTGTCAACGACAACGGAGCGATGCGCCAGACCGCTTGCACCGCCACCGAATTCCTGCCCGCCGCGTACGCCGTCTGTAAGTGAACCGCTGACGCAACGCGCTGAGAACAAACCTGCGCGGAATGCGTACCGAATCGCCTACGCAACGCGTCGTCCGCTTCGCGTTGCGGCAACAGGCACGACGTGAATATTCTGTTTTTTTAGAACAAATGTTGCGACGTCATCGTCTCAGGCATGCGGGCATGACGCGTGCATTCATGCGATTGGTGCTAATCTGAAGCGTGAAGGCAAGGGTGCCTTTGCACGGCGGCAATTCTACGCTCGAGGGGTAATCATTGTGCCACGTTATTCGCAAACACTGCCTTTCTTGACGACGGTCGTGGCGACGATTGCGACGACGCTCGCGACGACAAACGAGGCCCGAGCCGCGGACGAACCAACGTTGCCGGTCATGAGCTTCGATCGCCCCGTCGTTTGTTACGATATGGTGAACAACACGACGAAGCGTGTTCAATGCTCCACCGATGCCAAGGGCAAACAGGTTTGTCTCGTTGCTCCCAATGAGATGAAGGGAACGGGCGATCCAATCGAGCGTACCGCTCCTTGTGAACATAAAACCGATCACGAATACGACGAGCTTGCCCGAACGGCCAAAATGGTTCCGGCCATTGCGGAAGCGCCTCCGGGATATGCGCGAAGCGAGCTTGGTCGGGCCTTTCAGGTCAAGTTTGATTTGTTGAATCGGTTTTACGTGGGCGTGGGTTGGGCACCGACGATTCAATCGAAACACGGATTCGAGGTTCCGGCGGGATTTCCGTTCGCTCGCGCCAATGCGGAAATGGGCATCGTGCTCAGCGTCCTTTCGCCTCGCAATCGAGCGCGCCACGATATGCGAATTCTCGAAGGTTCGGCGATGTTCGCGGACTTCGAAGTCAGCGGAACCCTGTTTTCGTATGATTATCAGCACGAACACCGACGGCCGGCGTTTTGGGTCAGCACGTTCTTCGGCGAACCCGAAGTGCATCCGGTCCTTCCGCGCATGGGTTGGGGATTCCGAATTCTGAGCGTGCTCGATCGCCAGCCATCCTTTCGCGATGCATTCGATATGGAATTCGGCGAAGTGCATCTCGGCTACAATCTTTGGCAATCCGACGATATGTACAGCAACGTGCGCCTCGAGGTCGGAGGTAATGCGGGAGCGCATTGGTCGGATCGTCATGCTATTTCCGGAAAAACCGGCAATTATTTGCTCGGCCCGACGGTAACGGCCAAATCGCGCGTGAGTTTGGGCAAGGGTGGACTGCATTATCTTTTTACGGATTTGCAGTTCCGCCGTCCGACGGTCGTCTCCGGTGCGTATACGGGAAAAACGATCAATCGTTTGTCCGGCTCGATTGCTTACGAAGGCGTGCTCATCGCCATCAACGATCAACCGCTCTCGTTGCGCCTCGCTTCGGAAGGACGAACGCAAAATGATTTCACTCGCGATTTGCGGGCGGTTGAACTCAGGTTTTTGGCGGGATTGCGCATGTCATTCGGTGCTCCGCCGCGGACGTTCGAGCCCATGCCGGAATTCGAGGATCCGTGAAAAGGTTTGTCCCAAGCGTAGTCGGATGTTTGTCGCTCTTGACCGCGACATCGTTCGCCTCCGCCGATGATCGAGATTTCCGCATCTCGAAAGAGGGACATCGCTTTCGCGTCCAATTCGATCCGGAGAGCCGCATTCGGTTGGGTGTGGCCAACGCTCTGGCGCGGACGACGGAAAACGATGTTCGCGCCTCTTTGGAGGTGCACGCGGGCATTTCGTTTCGTCGGCGTCGTTCGTGGGGCGAAGGACCCGAGCGCGTGGAATGGCAAATCGATCATCGTTTCCTGACCGGATGGGTCGCGCCGACGGTTCGTCCTTTTGGCGATGTTCCGGCCTTGGATGCGACGTTGTATGCGGTTTCAGCGCATCGGCACGATCTGGCGCCAAGGATTGTCCTGCCAAGCTCTCCACCGGCCAGCATCCCCTTCCCTTTCGATATTGGAATCGACAGCGAATTCGGGCACGTGACCGTGACGCGTGTTTCGCCCGTGGGAATTCGCGATGGTTCGCCTTTGGCTTTCATGCGCGTGGGCGTCGCCCGCGCCACCGCGTATTTGGATCCGTTACGCTCGGACAATCCCGGACGGAGCATCGAAATCGGCCTGGGTGTTCGTTACGATGTGGATTTGTACGGCGATCAAGTGGGCACCGGTTCACCCGATTCGATCAAAACGCCGCGCATTGTGCATCGAATTGCTCCGGGAACCGCGGCTTCGCTACGTATTCGTCTCGAATCGCTCGACGGTCTCTGGGTTTGGGACACGCGGGGTGATGTCGTTCCGCATTGGTCGAGTGAACGGAGGTGGGTGATGGGTGCGTCAGCCCAAACGCATCTCGAACGGACGTTGATTGCGATCAACGATCAGCCCATTGCCCTATTTTTCGATGCCTCGTGGAAGCTGGTTCCCGCAACGCTCGAAATGGGACCTTTGCATGACGCTCGGGCAGCGTTGGGAATTACCGCCGGATTCGACTTGACGCCCGACGTGCGCGTGGTGCACCGCGAACCGCGCCCGCGTTGATGTGCGCGTTGGATTGGCAAACCAAACGAGCCATGCCATGATTCGGCCATGGTTCGTCGCGCTGCTGTTTGTCTCGCCGTATTGTTCGCCGGCTGTTCTTCCTCCAATCCCCCGGCATCTGCGCCGATGATCGCGCCCGTGATGGTCTCCCTGGTCGAATCGGAGCCCGTGGAAACCGCGCTCGATCGACCCGACATCCTCAATGCCTACGACGTATGGCTCGAAATGTTTCGCAATGCCAAACGCTCGATCGACATCGCGCAATTTTATGCCAGCGAAGCCGACGAAAAATGGCTCGGCTCGAGTAAACTCACCGCGATCCTGCAAGCGCTCGTCGACGCGCACAAGCGGGGCGTGAAGGTGCGATTTTTGGTCGACGAAAAGTTCGTCCCGCAATACCCGACCACCGTGGAGCTGCTGGAAAAGTCGGGATTCGATGTGCGAAGAATCAAGGGCGACGCGCTATTTGGAGGCGTTCAACACGCCAAGTATTTCGTCGTGGATGGTTTTACCACGTTCATCGGCAGTCAAAACTTCGATTGGCGGGCCATCGACCATATTCAAGAAATGGGCGTTCGGCTCTATTCCACCGAAATCGCCTCGCAACTGCTCGAGGTATTCGAGACGGATTGGGCCCTGGCCGGCGGAGCCGCACCTTCCACTCGCGTCCAATTGAGTATTCCGCCCGGACGTTTTCCGGGCATCGAAGCGCACCGCGTAGAATTCACCGCCAGTCCGCGGGAATGGCTGCCCGACGAAAGCATTTGGGATTTGCCGAAGCTCATCGGCCTCATCAATGCCGCCAAACATTCGGTCAAGGTGCAGGTGCTCAAATACAAAACGGCCAACCGCGACGGGAGTCGTTTTGCGGATCTGGACGATGCGCTTCGTCGCGCGGCAGCGCGTGGCGTGAAGGTGCAATTGCTGGTCAGCGAATGGGCACTCAAGGACAAATCCCTTGAAGCATTGCAGCAATTGGCCGACGTGGCCGATATCCGCATCATCAAAATTCCAGCCTTTTCCGGCGGTGAAATTCCTTTTGCCCGAGTCGCTCATGCGAAATACATGATTGTCGACGGAAATGCGGCTTGGATCGGCACGAGCAATTGGGAGGGCGATTATTTTACGAAGAGCCGCAACGTCGGGGTCATTTTGCAGGACGGCGAAGTCCCCACGAGATTGGCGAAGTTTTTCGATGAAAACTGGGCCGGCACGTATGTGTCGAAGATCCCCGCCCGCGCAGCGGAAGTGCCTTCCGCTCAATGACTCGATGCAGCCGTTTCTTCGGGCTGTTTTGCCGGCATGACGCGAGGGAAAAACCACGCGGCGACAAAAGCAATCACCGCCAAACCCAGCGTGACGTAGAAAATCGTCCCCAGGGCTTTCTCGAGGTGCGTGGACACTCTCTGAAGCAGCAATGGATCCATCGACGCGACACCTTCGCGCGATAACATGCGACTGGCGGCATCTTCAGGAATGGTGGGATCGATGGCGAGCGCACGAATGAGAATGCCGCCCATCACGCCGACGGCGATCGCGCCGCCGTTGATCCGGAAAAACATCGTGCTGGCCGTCGCAACGCCTCGGTATTCCCAAGGAACGCTGGTTTGCACGGCAATGACCAGGGCAATGTTGGCGGCGCCCATGCCCACACCGAACATGCCGGTGGCGATTTCAATGGGCATCCCTCCGTTATGCGCAAACCCAGCCAAAAGCACCGAACCAAGCGCCACAATGGTCATCCCGAAGCGCACGAGGGGTCGGAATCCAATTTTCGCCACGATGCGCCCGGCAATGAAGCTCGTAAGGGGCCAGGCCACCAACATGGGCGTGATCGAGCTGCCCGCTTGGGTCGGCGTACCATGACGAACTCCCTGGACAAACAGCGGGATATACGTCATTTGGGCGAACATACAACCGCCCGCGGCGGCATTGATGATCGCTGCGAGTCGAATGGTGGGAATTTTGAAGACGTTCGGCGGCAAGATCGGTTCCGGTGCACGGCGTTCGACCATAACAAACAGCCCGATCAACACCATCGCCGCTCCGCCCATCAGCAAAGCCATCGAGCCGTGCATGCGTCCCGTCGCCATGAGCAACGAGACGACGATCACCATGAGCAAAAAGGCGCCGAGAATGTCCAATTTCGGCCGTGATTTTCTTTGGACGTTTTCATGAAATGCCGACATCAGCACGAGCGCCGACGCAATACCGAAGGGTATGTTCATGTAAAACACCCAACGCCACGAAACGTGCTCGACGATGAATCCGCCCAGAATCGGCCCGACCAATCCAAAGAATCCCCACGCGGCTCCAAAGGCCCCCTGCGCTTTGGCCCGCTCCTCCAATCCAAAAATATCGCCGAGAATGATGAGCGGCATGGGTTGCATGGCGCCCGCCCCGAGTCCCTGGAGAGCACGAAATGCAATCAACGCGATCATCGATTGCGCCAAACCGCTCGCGACGGAGCCAATCAGGAAGATGAGAATCCCAAATAGAATCACCGGCTTGCGGCCATACAGGTCCGCCAATTTGCCGAAAATCGGAACGGTAATGGCCGAAGTGACCAAATAAGCATTCGTAACCCAGGAATAATATTCAATGCCGCCGAGCTCACCCGTCACCGTGGGCATCGCCGTCGCAACCACAGTCGCTTCGAGCGCCGCCATGGCCAAGGCAAACATCAGCCCGACGACGGTCAAACCTCGACGCGTCGTGCGCAAAGGCGACGTTCCCCCATCGCGCGCAGGAACATCACTCTCTTCTTTTTTCAGAAAACCCCGAATCTGCGCACCAGCGCTCCGATTTCTTCATCTTCGAAAAACACGCTGTCGAGCCCCGTTTGGAATGTGTACGTCAAACTCGTCGCTTCTTTGAACAAGGCGTCCGTACCCAGCGCATCGAGCGGCAAATCCGAGAGATGTCGACGCTTTTCGTCGTCGGTCAAAATCCCCATGAACGTGTCGTACGACTCGATGATTTGCAGAGCTGTTTCACGCGACACACTGGGCCGAAGCAGAACGTCGCACATTTGTTCGAGCGGCGAAAGACGCAAACGCTGTCGGACAAACTCCACCACCCGCGCCGGATCCACACCGTTTTCGCCGCGCCATCGTTCGTCTTTACCGAACAGTTCGAGCGCAAAACATGCCACCATGCCGCTTGCGAACAAAAGCTTGCGGCTCATACGAAGTTTGACATTCCGTAACGCCCAACCGCCCTTCCAACGCTGTTTGCTCACGAAGTCGACCGTGATCGTTCGCCAGTAACGAATGATGTCGTTGAGCAAAAAGCGCGGCACGAGCGGATTACGCTTGGAGAACAAAAGGCCGCGATCGTCCGAAACGTATCGATGAAGCACGAGCTCGATGACGCGTTCATGGGCTTCGGAACGACAAACCGCGAGCGATTCGAGCAAGAGCAAGATGCGCTGGGTCGTGTTGCGATTCGTGTCGTCGTGTCCCCCAATGAGATGCAAAAGCGGATGGCTGAACGACACGTTGTCGAATACGCCGAAAGGGCTCGGCGGCTGAAACTTGTTGTCCGCGAGGATGTGCGTGATCGCGAGGGCGCGTTGGAAGTGTTCGTCGTGAGCCCGACCGTCGACGAGCAAGGTCCAATCGATGTCGCTCCCGGACGTGTACTCGCCGCGGGCAAACGATCCGAACACCACAATGCTCGTGTCTTCGACGTCTTGCCCATCGAGCAGTTGGCGCAATCGCTCGAGCGTGGAGGAGGACAAGGCTCGAGCGGCGATGACGTTGGGAAACGCGCGATCCACCTTGGCTTCGAGCCGCGCGATACGATCCGATCTTGCCTCCATCAATTCCTCGTCGAGCGGGCGGGAGGCTAGCGCGTGAAACGAAATTGGTAAAGCGGAGTGTTCTTCCCGAACACCGCACGGCGCGACCATCGCCGGCTCGATACCGCAGTGGTCGTTCGTGCTCCTTGGTTCGTCCGGAGAAACGATTGTCGCGGAGCACGAGCATCGATCGCAATGCACCATGATTTTTGACGCTTCGCGCGCCGCATTCTGCTATCGGCATCGCATGACGCTCACCTCCGTCCGTGGTCGCATCTCCGTACATCCGCGTGGCTTCGGTTTTTTCGTCACCGACGCGCCTCACGCATCGACCGCGATATCGGCATTCATCACGCCGCCCGACCTCAATCCATTCCTCGACGGCGACGTCGTCAAAGCCGATGTGACGACCGGCGACGGTGGGCGTTCGTCTGCGACAAACCTCGTGCTCGTGACGCGTTCACGTGCGGAAGTGTTCGGGCGCGTCATCACGAGATCCGGGCGTCCTTACTTGAGCATCGACCGCTCCGTCGCGAACACCGATTGGCCTCTGGATGGCGCGAGTCGTTTGTCGGATGGAACGTATGCCGTGGCGGAAGTCGCCGGCGATCGCGTGATGTTGTCACGCGTGGTGCCTCCCGATTCCGACATCGGCGTGGAACGATGCATTGCGCGGCATGGCTTGCGGGCCGTCTTTAATGCCGAAGTCGAAGCCGCAGCCGGCGAAGCAACGAAGGCGCCCATTTCGATGAATCTGCGACGCGATCTTCGAAACCTGCACACGGTAACCATCGACGCCGCATCGACGCGCGACATCGACGATGCCCTCAGCGCTTATCCCGCCGACGCCGACGGCGCCCTGCGCGTGCTCGTATCGATCGCCGATGTCGATGCGTTTGTCCAGGACCGTTCGGTCCTCGATCGCGAGGCTCGTCTGCGCGGCACGAGCGTGTACTTGGCGGGGCGCGTGTTGCCCATGCTCCCGGAGAGTTTGTCCGCGGACGCGGCGAGTTTGCTCGAAGGCAAAGATCGACCGGCGCTCACGGTGGAAATGCGGATCGATCCGGAAGGTCGCATCACCTCGGTCGACATCTATGAAAGCCTTCTCCGATCGCACGGACGGTTGACGTACGAAGCCGTCGACGAGTTCCTCACGGAAGGTCATTCGCCGGGAGTTCCCGCATCGGTCGAGTCGACATTGCGCTGGTTGCGAACGGCGGCGGCGCGCCTGAGTTCTGTTCGCCAAACTCGAGGCGGAGTCAACTTGGCGCGTGAAGAAGCGCGGATCGAAGTGGATGCCCGCACCGGCCGTCCCACCGCGGTCTCGGAGCAACGCGACACGGCGGCGCATCGTCTCGTCGAGCGCTTGATGGTGGCGGCAAACGAAGCTGTCGCCGGTTGGCTCGTGGCGCGAGGTTTGCCCGGGATATACCGTGTCCATGACGAACCTTCGGCGGAGCGTGTCGAGACGTTGGCGAAAGTGGCGCATAACTTCGGATTCGAGGCGGGATTCGGCTCGCGGCTGACCCCCCGCGCATTGTCGGCATTCGAGGCTCAATTCCGCGACGGTCGATTCGAACCGGCGATTCGCACGGTCCTTGGTCAAGCCCTCGGTCCGGCTCGTTATACGCCGGATCCCGGTCCTCATTTCGGCCTCGGTGCGCCGTTGTATTTACACTTCACGTCGCCCATTCGTCGTTATGCGGATCTCGTCGTGCACCGAATCATCAAGCGATATCTCGAAGGGCAACGTAATTACGATGAACTGCGCGCCGAATTATCGGTATTGGCCGCCGATTGCGATCGTTCGAGCGCCGCCGCCGGAAAAGCGGAAGCCGAACGATATCGAATGCTCGTGGCGCGCCTGTTTGCCGATCGCCTTGGGGATGACGTGTTCGGCAACGTCGTGGCGCTCAAACCATTTGGACTCGTGGTGCAAATGGCGGGAACCGGAGCGACGGGCTCGATTGCCATCGATTCGCTTCCGGGCGGCCCCTTTCGCCTGGATATCGGCGCGCAGGCGCTCGTGGGAACGGGCCACAGGTTTGCCGTGGGAGATCGCGTAAACGCAACCGTCGCCTCGGTCAATGAAGAACTCGGGCGTATCGACTTGGTATTGCGTTCGTAGGTATTTCCGCTCAATCCAAGTACGTCTCCGGCATGCGCAGCCCGCGCTTGTTTGGGATTCTCCGTTTTGATACACCTTGGACATGTCGGAAATTACAGCGCCCTGGCTTACGACATTTGGTGTCGTATTCGATGCTTGCCCCGAACCTCATGCAGCCGTGGACGCAGACGCCATCGTCGCCTGCAATCGCGCATTCCGGGCATGTTTCGGAGAAGTGACGTCACTGCGAGCGTGTCTTGACGGAGCTGACCATGACAAACTAGCCTCGGGCGTGCGTAATGGGGGCAAGTTCGTCGCGCGTCCAAGCACGGGTCCGAATGCGGGAACGCGTATGCAATGGACGGCGTGGTCCATTGACGAACGAGTGGTTTGTCTGCGGCTCGATGGTCGTGCGGGTCCTGAAATCCCCGCAGCGCTGAAATCGTATTTGGCAGAGCCGGCGAGGTTGTCGAATCTTCTCGCGGGAAAAATGTTCGAGCAATTGGACGCCATTTCGTGGGCTATTGCCGCCGACGGGACGATTCTGATTTCAGACGGAGCGGGTTTACAGCATTTTGGGGTGAAGTCCGGATCGACGGCGGGCCTCAATGCCTTCAAGATCTATCCACCGGATTCAACGGCATGCATGGAAATTCGGCGTGCGCTGGCCGGTGAGTCTGTCCGGGCGATACAGATCGAATCTAATGAACATTGGCTGCGTGCATTGGATCCAATTCGCGACGCCCAGGGCGACATAACGGCGATGGTCGGATTCGCCCTCTGCGCCTCGGTGCATTCCAGCGAAGTTCAGCAAAGTCGAGCCCTCTTACGCGCAATCGCAGAATTGCCGGTGACCATTTGGGCCATGGATGCCGACGGCACGTGCACTTTGTCGATTGGCAAAGGATTACGTCACTTTGGATTGGAATCGGGGCAGCTTGTCGGAAAAAACCTGTTGAAGGTATACCCCGAGACGTCGGAGACACACGCCCACATCCAACGCGCACTTCTGGGCGAATCCATTGCGCAAGAAATACGCGTGGGCGACATGACCTGGTTCAGTACGCTTCTACCGATTCGCGATCCGCTAGGTAAAAACATCACCCAGGTGTACGGCGTCGCGGAAAACATCACCGAGCGCTCGCTGGCCCAGCAGCGAATCGAAGAACAACTCGAACTCATCAAGTCGCAGCAGGAAGCCATTACCGCGCTCACGAGCCCGATCATCGAGGTTTGGCAGGGCGTACTCGTGGTTCCGCTGATTGGTTCGCTCGACGGTGATCGCGCCGGACGGCTGCTCGAACATTTGCTGCAGGAGGTGGTGCAACGTCAATCTCGAGCGGTCATTTTGGATTTGACGGGTACGCACGTCGTGGATCCGGCAACGGCGCAACATCTTTTCGATATCATGCGCAGCGTGCGGCTCCTGGGCGCCGAAGGGCTCGTCTCCGGAATTCGTCCCAACGTCGCCAAAACAATGGTCGAGCTCGATATCGCGAGCACGCAATGGCAGACGTTCCCCACGTTGGCAGAAGCGCTCCGCAGGCTCATCGGCAAGAATCTCAAGGCGCGTTGAGTCGGCAAAGTTCTGCGATCGGCTCGCCCATTTTCCGCATTGCGCTCGCCCCGAAATTGCTCGTACGCTGAGCGCATGAAGAAATTGACTTCCTTTGTTGTGGTGTCGGTTGCGACCCTCGTCCTTGCGGCTTGTGATGACAACACGCCCAAATCGACAATCGACCTGATTCCACCGACCATGGATACGAATCGAGACATCATCTCGACAGATCTGGCGTTCGACGTGACGAACCAATTGGGCGACGCGACGATTGTCCTTGCGGGATCCGATAGTCAAGGCGCGTCGTTCGAGGTCGGCGGGCTGAAGGTCACGAGCATCGTGAGCCCCACGGCGACTTTTCCATTGCAATATGCCGTCAAGGACGGGCGACTCGACATCGGCGTACCGGCCGGTTCCAACCCCATCGAATTGCATATTCAATATTCGTACGAGACGCAGAAGAACTTCGACGGATATCTAGCGGAGAAACTGACATTCTTGTGGCCGCGCTTTTGCGGAAACCTATTTCCGTGCAAATCGGTCCCGTCCGAAGGAGCGACCTATTCGATGCAGCTCTACAATATGGCCAAGGACGATCTCGCCGTATACCCGGATTCGATTCCCACGGATGCGCCGAGCTACATGCCGGCGTTTGCCCTGGGAAACTACAAATACCTCATGCTCGGTAAAACCACGGCGGGGACGGAGGTCGGCGTGTATCACAAGCCGGGAGAAGAAGCCGCAACGATGACCGGAACGAAGGACTTGACCGCCTATTTCGATTGGTACGAAAAGACGTACGGCGCGTATGTCTTCGGTTCAAAGGTCGGTTCGGTATCTGCGAATTGGGGGCCGGGGGCGTTTGGCGGAATGGAACATCATCCGTTTTGGCACGTAGCCACGGACGCAATGAACGATCCGGTGACGCACGCCCATGAAGCGGCGCATGGATGGTTTGGCGATGGAGTCCGCATTGCCTGCTGGGAAGATTTTGTTTTGTCCGAAGGAACCGTGACGTATTTGGCGGCGAGAGCCATCGAAGCGGTCGGAGGAGCCGCGGCGGGACAAACGGTTTGGGACGGATATCTCATGGAGCTCGACGCCGTGTTGCCGACGGAAGACACGAAATTGATGCTCGATACCTGCAATGAAATCGACCTCATCAATCATCCTTTGTGGTCGAACGTCACGTACATGAAAGGCGCGTTCTTTTACAAAGCCGTGGAGACCCAAGTTGGTCGCGACAAGCTCGACGCGGCGCTCGAGAAGTTTTACGGGACATACAAGAACAAGTCGGCGCGTATGCAAGACATGATCGACACGATTACAGCGGAAACCGGCGCGGACATTTCGGTGCACGTGAACGGCTGGCTCAAAGGATTGGGCAAACCGTAATTTCACAGCGCACGAAGCTCAATCCGCCATCGTCTGCCCTGCCGCCGGCTGCGTTGTCCCTTTCCGCTTCTTCCTGTTCTTGCGCTTCCCCGCATCTCCCGGTTTCGCCGATACATCGGGATCTCGGTACGGACCCAACGTCGAACCGATGAGTTCGTCCTGACCGATAGGACGCCCTTTTGCGTCCAATACGAGGACGTGGCTTTCTTCGGGGCCCACCGATTCTTTGTACGGCTCGAAGCCGAAGTCCGGCGGCGCTTGTCCGGCAAAACCAGGGATCGGTACGGCCGCGTGAACGGATCGCCCAAGCCGCGCACCATACTCACGATCCAGCGCGGGCAATTCCTTGCAACGCCACCGTTTGACGAACCAAACCACACCGAAGACGAACAGGAAAAACGCCACGATCACCATACGCCACCCTCATGATCCGGCTCCGAGTCTCTCGAATGTATCGCATGGGTCCGCGCAATCTCAACGGGAATTTTCAGGTCTCCATGTTTTTCTCCGCCCATTCGGCGTCACGCGCGCCCATGAAGACCGGGAGCTTTTTGTGCCAGCGTTCGCCCGCGGTCGGTCGTTCGAGCACCGTACGTAATGCCGCAATGAACTCGAGCGGCAAACCATCGAAACCTCCGTCCAAACACGCCTTGCCCAGCCCGGCGAGGACCGCCTGCGCCAATTCATACCCGACGGGCCATTGCGGCGGCGTCGGTTGTCCCAAAGGCGCTCGCCAATACGCCACGCATGCGCCCGCGTCGTACGCTGTCCAGCTCCGACAAACCAACGGTCGTACCTCGTGAATCCCACACCCGCCGTCGTCATCCAGCAGCGGACAAAACACCCGGGCCTCCGCCCGAGCATTCCGAGACAAACCTCGGGTGATTGTATCGGCGCGACGAACCTTTTCGAGCAGTGTATTCAATTCGTCGGGAGATTTGGTTTGTCGCAGGTACTCACCGATCCGCAAGATTTCCGGGGCGACGACGATGACCTTGGCTTGGCAACACGTCGAACATCCGCGAGCACACGCGATGTCCTCTTCAGGCGGCTCGTGTTGCATGGCGCCGGCCATGAGCGACTCGGCGCGTTGCGACGCCGTTGCCGCCGCTTCGACTGCGCCCGCGACGTTCTTCGTCATCAGAGGACCCAGCGCGGCGGCTTCTCCCAAGGCAATGCCTTGGAGCACATCGGGGGAATAACGCGTGGCGACCGTGCGTGGCGGGGGTTGAAGCACGGGCAGTGACCTACTTCGCAACCGCTCGTCCGTCATCCGCCGTGCATAACACGAACAAGATTTTGTGAACAACATTCACCAAACCTGAAACTTTCGACCCCTTGGTGCGTTCCATGTCGCGCGTGCCTCCGGTCACGTATCATCGAGACTGAACGGGGTTTGGGGCGTAGGACGCCGAAGGCGATCCGCAGCCCCAAATGTTCAACCAGGGTTTGCCGTTATGGAACATCGTCGCTTCGCCGCCATTCCGCTCGCTCTTTTGTCTGCATTTGCTGCTGCCACGAGTTGCACGGCGCAACCTCCGCCGGCGCCCAAAGTGGTCGCACGACCAATTCCGACAACGACGGCAACGACGCCGCTGCTTGTCGCGACAACCCCTCCCCCGCCCGTTCGCAAGCCGTCTCCGCCACGACCTCCGCCGCCCATGATCAGCACGCCCATGTTGGGTGAGCCAGCCGAGACAAACCTTGGAGAAACGCGGCTCATCGCTTCGAGTTGCGAGAATTATCAAGAAACCGCGCGAAAAATTGCCGACGAGCGCATCAAACAAATGCGCAAAGACGTCGATGAATCCTTCCGCGAATGGCACGATTCGCAACCGGGATGTTGGGAAGAATCGCGTTGGCGAGCCGAAGAAGAACGTCAACTGATTGAAGGATCGCGTTATCGCGGCCCGGTATTGCGCAGCAGTGGAATCAGCATTGGTAGCGCACTTGGCGGTATGCCCGGGAGCATCATGCTCGGCGCAACCGCGGCAACGAAAAGCGATAGCCCAGGTTCGTCTCGCCCACCTTCGCCACGACCCACGGCGGTGTCGGGTCCCCCGACGGACCCCGCCGTACGAACCAAACCGTCGACAAGCCCCAAAGACAGCGGGCCAAAGGCCGCCGAGAGTGCGTCGGGTACGAACAATCAAGTGGTCGGCGTCGATGAAGCGGATATTGTCAAGACAGACGGTCGGTACGTCTATTTTTCAATGAATGGCGCATTGCGCATCGTCGAAGCGCTCAATCCCAAAGTCCTTTCCGTTACGCGCATGGCCGGCGATGTGCGGGAAATGTTCATCGAAGGCGATCGCGCGGTCGTGTATACGGCAAGCGGCGCACGCGGTCGCCCGTGCACCTACGCGTACGATTGCCAATTCGCCGGAGACGGCACGGCGACGCGCATTACGGTATTCGATATCTCCAATCGTTCGGCGCCAAAACAACTGCGGCAAATTGACTTTTCCGGATCGCTCATGGCGGCTCGACGGATTGGGAAAACCATTCACACGGTCGTCGCGGACAACGACGCGCAAACAGCAAACTACAATACATGGCCCGATGATCTGGAAACGTGCGGCACGAAAGAAGAGGTCGTGCGCAAGAAATTCGCGCAGCTCAAGATTGAAAACGAACGCAAGATTCGCGGGAACGTTTGGTTTCCGACCATCAAAGAAGGTAGCCAGGAAAAACCCATGTGCGGCGGACTCTTGGAGACCGGCGTCAAAGACGGACAAGCGTTTACCACGATTTCCTCGTTCGACATGTTCGATGACAAGACGCCGCCGGTTACTGCGACCATTCAAAGCCGTCCAGGGGCTGTGTTCGCCTCGACGAACACGCTCTATATGTCGGTGGTGCATCAGAAGAACGCGGCAAAGGGTCGGTGGTATTCGTTTTACCCGACCGTCGATGAAGTCAGCGAAATCCACGCATTTCGTATCGGCGAATCGCCTGCGGCGACGAAATACATGGGCAGCGGTGTCGTGCCCGGTCACGTGCTGAATCAATTCGCCATGGATGAATGGTACGGTTATCTCCGTGTCGCGACGACGCGTGGACGAGTGCCCGATCCCAAGGTTCACAGCGTTCTGTCCATTCTGGCGCCGGGGCAAAACGGCAACCTGGTGCGCGTGGGCGCGATTGACAACATCGCTCCGGGCGAGGACATTCGCGCGGTTCGTTTCGATGAAGATCGCGGTTATGTCGTGACGTTCAAGAAGACCGACCCGCTGTTTGTCATGGACTTGTACGATCCGGCCAAACCAGCCATCTTGGGGGAACTCAAGATCCCCGGATTCTCGACGTACATTCATCGCATCGATCCGGACCATTTGTTGTCGATTGGGTTCGATGCGAACGACCACGGTGACTTTGCGTATTTCGACGGGGTCATTTTGCAGATGTTCGACGTGTCGAAGCCGACGGATCCGCAGCTGATTCACAAGGAGAAGATCGGCACGCGCGGTTCGAGCTCGGAGGCGGCGACAAACCATTTGGCCTTCAACTACTTCGCCGATCGCAACCTCTTGGCCATTCCGATGACGGTATGCGAAGGCGGCAGCGATGGCGTTTATGGCAACGCGCTCGCTTTCAGTGGGTTGCTCGTGTACAACGTGGACCTCGACAAGGGTTTTACCAAGCTCGGCGGCGTGGATCACGGTACCAAAGGCGCCAATTGCGGGACGTGGTGGAGCAACGCGAATTCGCAGGTGCAGCGCAGTATTTTCCTGGACGATTTGGTGTATTCGGTGGCGCGCGATCGGGCCAAGATTCAGCGAATGACGAATTTCGGGACGGATCTGGCCGATATTTCGCTGATGCAGTGACTACTTCTTCAGCACGCCCACCACGACGAGCAACGCGATCACGATTCCCATCAAGCTTTCGCCGGCAATGAACCCCGACGAAACGGGAATCGTGTAACGTTCGCCCGCCGCAGGCTTGTATTTGCGCAGCAGCGCGGCGATCGCCGAACCGATGAACATCGCAATCGCGTTGCTGGCCGGAATGACCAGCGCAATACCCAAGCCCGACGGCGACGGGATATACTGGACAAACTTTTTGGGAGCAAAACGTTCCGCAAGCGCGAGCGCCACACCGAGCGCCAGACCAATCCCCACGGCCGTATTCGCGCCCGGAGGTAATCCGGTCAAACCATTGGCGAAAGCTTTGGATACGCCCGCCCAAACCAGGCACGACGGCGCGGGCCATTCATCGCTTCCTAAAACCGTCGGATCCGGAATGATGAGCCAAAACGCGGGAACGACGACGAGCGCTCCGGCGACGACGCCGAACAATTGCCCTTTGAATTGTTGACGCGGACTCGCTCCCAGCAAATACCCGCTTTTCAAATCCGTGAGCAAATCCGCGGCGTGCAGGCCGATGCCGCCCGTCACGTTGCCGCTCATGATGTTGCCCGTCAAATTGCCCGGCGTGAGCGCTCCATAAATGGCTTGCGTCACCGGCCCCAATGCTTTGGTCGGGGTCACGTCGGTTTCCCCCGTCACGCGAGCAGCGACAAACCCCATGACGACGGCCAAAGGAACCGCGACCAAGCCGGCCCAGAGCGGAATTTGAAAGAGGAAACCCATCAGCGTGACGACGATGGGCGCCAATATGCCGAAACCAACGGGAAACCACCATTCGGGGCATTCCACTTCGGCCAGCGGATCATCTTCCACCGGCTTCTTTTTGGAGAAGAGCGCCGACAAACCACTCAGCGATTTGGCAATGCTCTTGTAGTCCAGGACAAAACTCGTAATTCCCGAAGCAACGAGAATCGCGGCGCCGGGCCAAAGGGTCCAGCCGACGATCGCTTTGTAACTGACTTCGTGAATTTTGCCTTCCGCAAATAGACGCGGCGCAAGCACGGCGTAACACCCGAGCGCTGAAATCAGGAGCGACCAACCCGTGCGAAAACTCATCAATGCGCCCGCACCGATGAGCACCAATTCGCTCTTCAGGACAATCGTCCAATCCTTGAGCGCTCGGCCGGCAAGCGTGAACGGAATCGGAATGGCTCCGGGAATGTTGAAAGGAATCCAAGCGGCTTTTGCGTCCCGGAAAAACGCGAGGAGCCCGCCGACGATCGCCGAAAGGCCCAACAATTTCGCTTTGTCGCTGCCTCCGCCGGCTTTCGTCTTGTCGCCATTTTGCGCGTGATGCACGGCTTCGTGCATCGATTTCAGCGTTTCGGCCGTCGCCGTGCCCGTGGGAAACGCTAGTCCTTCCCGATTGATGAGTTGACGTTTGATGGGAATCGCGGCGCATACGCCCATGGCCGCAATGACGCCGAACCAAATCATCATCCATCCGGCGCTTGGACGAGCGGTCGTGACCATGAGCAAAGCGCCGAACGCCGCCATGTTTCCTCCACCGGTCATGTATCCGGCGGCGGACGCGACCGAGCCCATGGCATTGTTTTCGAGAATCGTGAATTCGCTCCCCGACAAACGCGCGGCGCGAAGCAATTCGAAAATCGCAAAAGCCAAAATGCAGGCCGTGAGCGTCACGCCGAGGCTCCAGCCGGTCTTGAAAAAGACGTATAAGTTCGACAAACACATGATGCCGCCGATCAACATCCCCGCAATGACGGCTCGCGGAGTGAGTTGTTTTTCGCCGCGGCGATAGACCGTTTCCAGCCAGATTTTTTCCGGATCGCCCTTGGGCTCGGATGCGGGCGTGGGAGAAACTTCGACTTGGGAACTGGCATTCGTCATGGTTTAACGTTCACTCCTCGACAAACCGCATGGACGACAAAGGTACGTCGAACCGGCATGAATATAGGTCCGGACGCTGAAAAACTTCTTGTCAACTTGGCCGAAATGTGGCTGGGCGCATCTGCGCATCTCGTGGTGCGTCAAGGATATCCAAACCCGCTCGAGGTTCGCCACTAAAAACGTCGCGCCGCGCCGGGGACAATCATGATATGTTTTCCCAATGGATTCTCGCGAATTTCTGGAAGTGACGCTTCGCTATGGATCTGATTCGGCAAGACGAACGCTGACGGAAACTCCCGCTTCGCGGCTCGATGGGCTCGTATGGGCACGTTATGACAAACTCGCGTCGACGGCGCCGCAGTTTGAGAATCGGACAAACCGCGGGTTGTTCATCGCGGCCGTACCCGTCGTCGCGCTTTACAAGGTTTTGCGTGAAGAATTCAGCCTGGATCAAGATGCCGCGCTGCACTTGGCCGACACGATGATGCGGGATGCGTATGCGGTGCGTCTTGGGTTTTTCATGAAGGCGGCGCTCAACACGATGTATCGATTTCCCCCGATGCGTCGTTTGATGATGGCGCAGATGACCAAGACGGACGAACCGGACGGGTTCCGTTTTGAAAAACGCGACGAACCCGAGACATTGATGGCTTTCGACGTCCACGTTTGCCCCATCGTGAATTTTGCAAAAAAGCACGACGCGCCGGAAATCGTGCCGCTCATTTGCCGCCTGGACGATCTCCTCGCCGAACAGCTCATCGGAATCGAATTGCGACGAACGGGAACGATCGGTATGGGCGCGGAGCGGTGCGATTTTCGTTATGTGCGGTCGAAAAAGTAAGGTTTTACGGTTTGACCTTACCCGCCACGTCGAAGATCGGCGCGTAGAGCGCATAAAAGCAAAATACGACACCGCCGATGCCAATGGCTATCCCGGCCAAACCGAGCCCCAACGCCATCGTTCGTGATCCGCGGTGACGCGCGACCATCCCCAAACCTGCGACAACCGTCGCCGCGGATGCCGCCGCCCACGGCACCACGTGCGAAATCACCGCCCGTGTAATGAACGGAAGTTCCGCGGCAAAGTCGCGGTACATCTTTGCGTACGCAGGAATGGCAAATAGGTCGAGCAGAATCAGCGCGGCGGCGAAGGAAACAGCCACGAGCGTCAGCACCAAGTCGACGGGATGAATACCTTTTGGTTCCGCCTGTTCATCGGCCACCACGGCGCACCTCCAAGATAGTACGAAACCGTAGGGTTTGTCTCATTGGCACCCACCGTCGACGTTGAGCATGTCCACATCGAACGGTTCGGCGGCCTTCGGCACCCAAGGCTGAAGGGTATCGAAGGAAAGTGTCGCGTGCACATCAACGGAACACGGGAAAGCTCCCTGAATGGTGATGGTTCCCGAGCCTGCGATCGCGTCGGCGTACGTCGCGGGAGGCGCGGGAAAACCAGCCGACATCTGACAATCGTTCAAGTCCGGAGTGACTTCGGCTCGACCTACGCCCCACTGATTCGAGACCATGATCGTCAACGGTCCAGGTCCGACGAACCCTTCGACCCAGATGCGGAAGCACAAGTTTCGCGTGTGATCCAATTTGAAAATGACAAACCGCGGCACATGCGTGAAGAGGTTGTACGCGATGTACTCGACGTCGGTTGGTCCGGCATCGATCGTGGAGCCTCCCGAGCCCATTCCGCCGCTTGCGCCGGCGCCGCCATTGCCTGCCATTCCGCCGCCGGAAGAGCCGCCATCGCCACCTGTTCCCGCCGCGCCGGCCGAGTTTCCTCCGGTCGTCGAGCGATTGTCCTGTACATCCCCCGAGCACGCGACCGCGTACGCTCCAAGCGTGACGAGCGTGAACGCGGCGAGTAATGGATGCCGCCATGAGCGCAACGAAAGGACATGGAGCAGAGACGTTTTGCTTCGAGACGACATCACTTCTTCTCCCCGTGGACAAGAGGCTACAACGGTTTTGCCCGAGCGCGAAGCACGGTTCGACTTGGCTGAACGGGGCTTGGTTTTTCTTGTCGGCTCACGATAACATCGGCCCGTGTTGCCTTTGCCTCCCATCGAAACGCGCCATCTGTTCCGCGAAATCAACGCCGCCACGCTCGATCTATGCGCCACGTTGACCGTGGATGACTGGGCCAAACCCACGGTGCATCCCGATCGCAACGTGAAAGATCTCGTCGCTCACTTGCTCGACGGATCCCTGCGAAGGCTGGCGATCCAGCGCGATGGGCACTTCTTGCAAGCGCCCGACATGCGTTCGTTCGAAGACATGGTGGCGTTTGTCCAGCAGCTCAACCGCGAGTGGATCATCGCGGCAAAACGCTTGAGTCCTCGGGTTCTCGTGGACTTGATGATGCGAGCGGATGAAGAAGTCGCAGCGCTTTTTGCCAGTCTCGAACCGCAAGCACCTTCGGCGTTCGGAGTGGCCTGGGCGGGTGAAGAATGGTCGGAGAGCTGGTTCGACATGGCGCGCGAGTACACGGAGAAGTGGCACCATCAGCAGCAAATTCGTGATGCCGTGGGTCGGCCGGGTTTTACCGAGCGCAGGTTCTTGTATCCCGCGCTCGATACGTTCATGCGCGGCGCACCGCACGCTTACCGTAATGCCCACGCGGAAGAAGGCACGACCGTGGCGATTCTGATCCGCGGCGAAGCAGGCGGAAAATGGCATCTCGTATGCGACGGTGATCGCTGGATGCTCGTGACCGATTGTCCAAACGAACCCACTACGACGATCGAGCTCGAGACCGACGACGCGTGGCGCTTGTGGACGAAAGGACTCGATCGCGACGTCGCGCGTGCCAAGGCGATCGTGCTGGGCGACGCGTCGCTCGCCGCGCCGATCTTCACGATGGTCACGATCATGGCGTGAGCCGCGACAAACCCATCTCGACAGCTCGCACCACATCCGTTACGTTCGCGCCATGAATACACAACTTCGATTGGTTTGCGCTTTGGTGGGTTTGTCGTCGCTCGGCCTGTTGGGATGCGGCGACGATGCCGTCGGCTGCACGATGGAAGCTCGCTCCTCGGTGACCGTGAAGGTCGTCGACGGCATGGGCGCGCCGGTGACCGACGCCATGTTGACGTTTTCCGTCGACGGCGGCGCAGCGGAAAATTGCGACAACCTGAACATGGATGGGTCATACACGTGCGGGTATGAGCGCTCGGGAGCCATTACGGTGACAGCGACGAAGGGCGCCGATATGAAATCCCAAACGGTCACCATCATGAAGACCGACGATGGTTGTCACGTCGTGGGTCAGTCGATCACGTTGACGCTCGGTGCTTGACAAGGTTTTTCCTCGCCGATTGCCGTTTTTCGCGGCAATACTCGTTTTCCTGCCTGCGCTTTGGTACATCGTCCCGGCGACGTACGCGGCGTCGTATTCACCTTTCGGCCGCGACCAAGGCATTTTCCAATATTTCGCGTGGGCCGTCCGCCACGGCGACGTCTTGTATCGCGACATTCGCGACGTCAATGGTCCGCTCACGACGCTCGTGCACTTGGTTTTCCAATTCTTGGGCGGCGAAGACGAACATCGCTTTCGAGTCTTGGATTTGTTCGTGACCGGAAGCATTTTCGCCCTCGTAGGCGCTCATTTGCCATGGTTTGTCCGTGATGACTCCAGCAAACCTTCCGCGGTTGAACGATTCGGTTGGGCCTTGGCCGCATGGACGCTGGGCAGCGCGAGTTACCTCTCGCATTTGTATTGGGACATCACGCAACGAGAAACGTTTGCTTGTTGGTTCTTGCTCGCGTCCGTCGTTTTCCAACTTCGTGGAGCATCCCCCGGTTTTTCTGGAAGTCAGCGCAAAGCGATTGTCTGGACCGCACTGGCCGGCGTTCTCGCCGTCACGACCTGGTTTGGCAAACCAACCTTCGTTTTGTTTTTTCCCGGGCAAATATTGGCTCTTTTGCTCGACAAACAGGCGCCGCTCCCCCGTCGCCCGCGGGCCCTGGCGTTTTTCTCGGGCGCCTTCGTCGGAAGCCTCCTGCATTTGGGTATCGTCGCGATCGTCGGGGATCTTCGCGCGTTCGTGCAAATTGCGATTTTCGATGCTCCTGTTTTGTATCGTTACATTTGGGCGCGCACGATTCCCGAGTTATTCGCCGACCCGTTTTCCCGCGTGGAGACCGCCATGGCGCTCGTTGGTTGCGCCATCTCCATCGTTTTGGTTTTGGCCCGTCAAATGCCCCGCCGTTTGCTGACGATTGCGCTCTTGCCGCTCGGCGCATTGGCGAGCCTCGTCGCCCAACGCAAGGGCTTCATGTATCACTACCAGCCGCTCGAGCTGACCTCGCGCTTCGTGGCGCTGACGTTATTGGTTTGGCTGAGCGAACGTTTTTCATCGGCTACCTGGTTGCGAGCCATTGCCGTAGTGGCGCCTGCACTGGCCATGGGCGTGGGAGCTGCATGGCAAGGTCGAGCCGGCCCGCACACGGCGACGTTTGCGGCCATAAGGCAACACCTACAATCGTCGCCGGAGCGCGAAACCGAAGACTATTTTGCATTATGGCCCGAGCCGCATTTTTATCCGTGGGACATGCGCAAAGCCGCCAAGTACGTCCAGGAGCACACGCGCCCGGACGAACGAATTGTCGTGTATGGCTTGGACCCGTATTTCTGGTTTTTGGCGCGGCGTTTGTCATCGACCCCGTACGTGTACGCGTATGACCTGAACGTAGGCGCGGCGCTCGCGGGCGGAACCGGAGCTCGTCCGGATGGTGCCGCCAAAGAAAAGATCCTGGCCATGCATCAGGCGCATACGCTGGATTTGGCAGCCAAAATCAAGCAGCGCCCACCGGCCGCGTTTGTCTTCATAGAACATGCGCCCATGACGTCGTATTGGGATGACAGCCCGCGGGACTTTGCCGCTTGGTGCCCGGAAGCCGCCGAATGGATGAATGAACGGTATCGCGAATCCATCCGCTTCGGCGTCGTGCGCGTGTTTTTACCGGACGAACCTCGGGAATGAGCAGCATATAACAGGCGCGAGGTTGTTAAACCTTGCACAAAAAGAAGTACCCAAGTTCAGGTTTGTCCGCCCGGGAGGGTTCGATTTTTTGCGTTCGCGGCACCCCGAACTCGCCCGCTCCGCGGGCTCAAACAGCGGGGCCCCGCCGCAAATGCAAAAAATCAAACCGCTCCCTGGGCTGCCTCGATCATGCATTCAACGCACTCACGGTTCGTCGGAATCTCGATAATGTGATCCCAGGCCGGGAATCGTGGGCATCAACGAATCGACGAGGTTCGTCTTTACGTGCACGGCGTTGAAGCGAAACCCCGGAAGCTGTTCGTAATTTTTTGCAAAATCGGGGTGCTCGCGCAGTCCCGGGACCAAATAACCATCCACGATCACGTCGGGTTTGACCACGTTCAACGTGTAGTCGGGATCCGATTTTTCATGCCCGGCAATCCCTTTGCCCAAGGATGGGACTTCTTTGGCCGCAATGTGGGCATCGTTGAGGCCCAGCATATCGTGCGCATAAAGGCCGGAAAAATACGGAATCTCGCCCGCGGCGTAAACACCGACTTTCGCGTCTTTCGGAGCGTTTTCTTTGAGCCATCGGCCGATTCGAATCCGTTCGGCATCGTATTGGGCAAACGGTCCAAAAAACTTCCGTTCACCCAACGTCCCGGTCACGTACCACGCAAAACCCAAATATCCAACCACCAACAGCGACCCAACAGCCTTGGGAATGTACGCATCCCACGTCGAATCTTCCCCCACGATTTCCCGCATGACGCCGACCATCGCCACCGCTCCGAGCGGCAAACAGGGCGCAAATAAGCGACCGAACGACCAATCTCCTCCCGCCACGACGACGAGAGCAATGGCGGCGCCAACCAGCACGGCCGCAGGAGCAAGCGCGACGTAACGATTGCGGCGCACGACAAACGCGAGAGGCGCGAGCAAAATCAGATATGGCGAAGCGAATCGATCGTGCACGTATTCAATGCCGCGTTCGATGGACGCAAACGACAAACCAACCTTCGCCCGAACGGAATTGGGGAACAAATGCGGGCCGTACGTAACGACGCGAAAAACCTCGTACAGGCCGAGAAAAACCCCAAGCACCAACAAGAATCGCCAAACCTTGGGATCTTTCAACGACTGTCCCGACAAATACTTGGTGCCCAAAACATATCCGGCCCCCGCGAGCGCAATGAAAAGTCCCTCGGGACGGGTCATGGCCAAAAGCGCCAAGAGCAACGCGGAAATGGGAAAACGTCGCTGTTTTTCCGATTCATCAAAGTAGAAAAACCAGGCCGCCAACATCAAAAATGCGTACAGGTTGCCTTCGAGTCCCCCGATGGACCAAGCCGCAAAGTAGCCGCTCGTGGCCGGCAAAAATGCCACGAACACCGTAGAAATCCAAGATCGAGCTTCAAACAAGCGCCTGGCGGCGATCACCGCCAGGACAATCGTCGCCGCGCCAAACCCGATTCCCAAAAACTGAGACGTCCGAACGACGTCCATTCCCGCCAAACGAAAAGGATACAACAGCAAAATCCACAACAAATTGGAAAAACCTTCGACACGTTCGCCGGGGTTGTAGACGAGGCCATGTCCCGTGGCGAGGTTTTCCAAGTACCGAAACGATATGTACGCGTCATCGACCGCGTTTCCCAAAAACAACGCTCGGTACGTCCACGCGTGCTGGACATACACGACGACGGCCGCGAACGTGATGATCAGGGCCACGACATCGAAACGCGATTTCCCTTGTGAAATAGGCGCGGGACGCTCTTCACTTTCGCTCGGAGAAACAGACACGCGGCGGAGTGTACTCGGCCGCAACGCGTTCGTCCTGCAAAAAGGCACGTGACGCGTGTCGCGGGACGTAGTAAGCCGCGCGGATGCACGTTGCGATCACGGGAGCTTCGGTCGGCATTGGGGAAGCCATGGCCCGCGCTTGGGCCGCAAAAGGCGCTTCATTGACGCTCATTGCGAGGCGTAAAGACAAACTCGATTCCCTGGCCAAAGACTTGGGCTCCAAGGTTTACGTGCACGAGCTGGATTTATCCATTTCGGACCGCGCAACGGAATGGATTGCCCCGGCCGAGAAAAACCATGGTCCCATTGATGTGATCGTGAACAACGCCGGCGTTCAGCACATCGAACCCGCGGAACTGGCCGTTCCCGAAGAAGGCGAAAAGCTCCTGCGCTTGAACGTGTTCACGCCCCTGCGCATCGTGCGCGCGTTGCTCCCGGGCATGCTGGCGAGAAAATCCGGTACGATTGTCGATATTGCTTCGATGTGCGCGATCACGCCGATGCCGGGCATGTATTACTACAATGCATCGAAAGGCGCTTTGGCTTGTGCTTCCGAAGGTTTACGCGGCGAACTTCGCGGCACGGGCATTCACATCGTGACGGTATACCCAGGACCCGTCGCCACCGATATGGGTACGACGGGTTTGGCCAAGTACGAATCGACCTGGGCATCGCGTTTGTCCCCGATGGGCAACGCGCATGACCTGGCCAAACTCGTTATCCGCGCCGTCGAAAAAAAGAAAGCGCGCGTCGTGTATCCACACTCGCTCGCCTCGGCCATGATGTTCCCTCGTCTCGCGCGGTGGATCACCGCAATGGCCACGCCCCCGGTCAAACGGTGAATGGCACGTTATGCCCGGGGTTTCACCCCGGACCCGACCAGGGACTATCCGTCCCTGGACCCGGACCAGCGAGCGCTGGACCAATACGTTTCGTGTGCTTCGCACCCGAAACGACCAGGT
>WBZU01000314.1_pt1 | contig 43900 bp, 65 predicted proteins | sample 5204311 | NCBI WGS metagenome assembly WBZU01 (sample SAMN12344359, study PRJNA552823) | activated sludge metagenome | biome: Activated sludge suspended growth; feature: Nitrification reactor; material: Wastewater; isolation source: activated sludge from nitrification reactor of wastewater...
TACGGCCTCGCCCTCGGCAACGCCAGTCGCTTGAGTTCCGCCGATGATCACAGCGACCTGGTTGTAGTCATACGTCTTTAATTGTGCCATGTATCATCCCCCTCAAAACAATTTTAAAGTGAAATCACGCCAGCAATCTCAACGGCATGGATTGCGCCAGCCAGAGTTGCACTGAAAGAAACATCCGGCAAAAGTCGGTTTGCCTTGTCGATTGAACTCACGTCAGCCGCTTTCGGAACTGAAACCTCAGGTGCAGGATCAGCTGCCAAGCCGCCAACTCGAACGCCCTCTTGCAATTGAGCGCGAACCTCGGCCTCAATGATTGCGATCCCAGGATCTGTGAACGGAACTTTTTTCACATTCACAAGGCGAGAGAAAATTCGTTCCTGCATACGGGCAGCAAGCCAGTCGCGGAACTGAACAACGTCGATGAATTCTCCACCGATCATCTTGCCGTTTTTCACGATAGAAACGCCTGCTTTTTCAACGTAGTAGTTCACGTTCTTGGCGTCCATATAGTTCTCTTCGGCTGATGTCAAAGCTGCCGCTGTCACGCCAGCGAGTGACTTGAAAGCTGCAGTGTATGAACCAGGATCGAAAGGCAGGATTGCGCCAAGCAAAGCTGCATCTGGTTTCTCGGCAGATGTTCCATTGAAAAACAAAGCTGTGCGCTGATAGCCCTTCGCTTTCAGTTCGCTTGCGATGTCTGTGGTTGAACTTGTTTTGATTGCAGAGTCAGTTCGACGAACTACTGCAATCTTTTGCATGGCCTCAATTGTGCGCGCGACTTCGCGAACAGTTGTGTCGTCTGTCGCAGTCGCCAAAAGCGCATACCAGTCAGAATCGAGATCAGCATAGTTGAGAATGTCCGATGCGATCCCGACGTTAGCTGTTGTGTGAGCAATCGCCAGGTTCGATCCGACTGAAACCTCGAATCCCTCGCCTGCATTGTCTGCAGTCAGGACTAGAGTTGTTGTCCCAGACGCTGTCACGCGCTGAGTGTCGGCATTGATCAAAGCGATCAACCCGGCAACGATTTCAGAAACAGTTGCATCTGCATCGGATGTGTAACTGTATTCTGTTCCATTGATCGTCACCTTGTATGCAGTCGAGTTGACAGCTGTTGGTGTGATCGTTTCGACCTGCGCAACTGCGGGCGATGTGGTTTTTGCGATCTTGAGTTTTTTCACCTTAGGACTTTGAGAGAAAATCTCATTGGCCATCAAATATTCAGCTGTGTTTGTCGCAAAGTCTGCAGCGACCTCAGTGATTGATGCATAGGATTTTGTCCCAGTGAAAGTTGCATTCGATCCAAGAATAAGAGGAACGCCGAAACCTGCGCGCGTGACTGCCTTTGTTCCTGATGTGATCGACACATTGACAATTGATTCCAAACCCATTGAATCCCCCTCTATGGATTGACGACAGTCGTCGAGCTTTGCTCTTCGTCAGTTAATGCAACGTGCTCGATCCAGCCTGTTCCATCATCTATCTTGTTCAGTGATGTTGCAAATCGAAAATCAAACTGCGCCCGGCCCTCTTGATCCGTTTCCAGCAATTGGTCTAGAACCCGAATGTCAGAGTGTTCGACGATCGCGATGTCAGCCTTTCGCAGCTGTTCCTGGACGCTTGGCATTTCCAAAGATGTTATCAAATCATGAGCCAATTCGTTCGCGTTGTTCCCATATGTGTTCACACTCAAAGTATAGTAGCGCATCCCTGAAACCATCAGCTGACCGCCTGCCTCTTGTCGCAGGTTGTCGCCGCCGACTTTGTTTGGTCCAGCTATGATTTCCAAAGCGCAATATGGATTCGGCGGCCTTGGTGCCCGCTGATTCATCCAAACCGTCTTGATGCCCGTCACTCCGAATGCCCAGTCGTGCAAGGCATCCATTTTCACTCTTTGAATCATGCGAGCCTCTGATTTTCTAGCACGCAGTCGGCTCTGAAATATCGAATCGTCAGCGCCTTGTGTTGCTTAAAATCGTGAGTTTTTGAGACTTCATATCTGTAACCATCTATAATCACTATGTCCGAGGTTGTTTGACTCTGGACACTGGTCGTGAATATCTCAACGTCAGTGAAAATCTTGATCATCTCTTTTGACCGCTGATTCTCTGGCAGTCTGAGCAAATCGTCAGTGTCTAGATGTTGCACGCTTGCAATGATGTCGAATGTTGAAACCGATCCGGGCAGCCAAACGCCCTTGTCGTCATAGCGACCAGGCAACTGCCTTTCAATCTGGATCGTCCTGCCGAATTTTTTGATCAATGATCTCATGATTTGTCCTCAACCGAGTATCGGATGGACTGAACCAATTGGCCAGTGTCAATCAATGGCTTGCTCGAACCTTTTCGGTCGATGGTCGATTGCTTGAGCGCAGGCGATATGCCCGCGCGTATGCGAGCCACGACTTTCGACTGGATCAATTCGCCTAAGATCCTAAGCCCTTTTTCGACATTGATTTCCCCGCGCGTGATCTTTTTGAAAATGCTCACGGTCGCCTGGTTGAACTCTGACCTATGGGCGTCGAGTGTTCCACGTAGAAACGAGCGTTGCGGGATGTTCACGGTCCCGAACTCATGAAAAGTTGCGACCTCTGCAACAGTCAGCGCACCTGGTGTTTCGTTTCCATCGTGATCTGTCTTTGGCTCATCTGCCTTGTCGCCAAGGACTCCGATTTTGACATATGGATTCTTGGCGACAGCCTGCATATTCTCTTTCAGTTGCTTGTAGTTCGGATGGAACTTGACTGTCGTTTGGGCTTTTCCCTTTCCCATCGCGAGTCCTTTCAGACGATCAGAGGCGTGATGACCAAGGTCTTTCTGAGGCTCAAGAATTGCTGTCCATAACTCGTCGACGCCAGTTCAGGATCTTCTGAGCCAGTAGTCTGTCCATAGGATCTTGAGAGTTCGCCAACAGATTCAGCCGTAACAGGTCCGCCGTTTCCCTCTCGGTCCCCGAGGGTGAGCAAGTGACAGGCGATGAGGATGAGGGCGAGTTTGTATTTTCGTCCCCATTTATTTTCGTTAACGAATGCAGTCGCATATTCGACGAAGAGTTCGATTCGCGTGTCGTTTTCGCCCTCGAACTCTTTTGCAAATGCTTTAATGTCTGACGCCGTGACTGTTTCCATGAAACCCTTCCCCGTCCCCGCATCCCATCATTCTATGGTGATAGGACTGCGAATGAAATCGAGCGGAAAAAAACCAGACCTATTTCTTGGCTTCGTCTTTCTCAGGGCTTTTCTTGTCGCGGAATTCAATGTCTGCCAGATCCTTGAGTTGCTTTTGGATGACGTCTTTCACGGCCTTTCGTGTCTCTGCCGCAAGCATCTTTTCAAGAACCGCTTTGTCGACAGTCGCTTTCACGAGTTCGATTGCTTTGGCTGGCGTGTGACCTTTCAAAAGATCAACTGCGTCTGTGTCGTCCTTGCTTGCCAAAACTTCGATCTTTCCCTCATCAATCAGAATTTTCACGATAGGATGATCGACACATGCGTCCCAATCCTTTGCCGCAATATTGGCATTCACGCCCGGCAATAGTTTCACCTTGTCACTGGCTTGGAAAATGTTCGCTGCGTTATATTTAATGATCATGCGTCCCCCTTGGTTGAACCGTCATTCAAAACAAAAAACCCATGAGAGTCAATCCCATGGGCTTAATGCGATTTTTTGAATGCCTGACTACTAGATGCCGTCAACGTATGCGACAGACAAAGGATAGTAAATCAAGACGCCGCCAACACGGCTGTGGCAGGGAACAACGAATTCGAGTGATCGGTTTTCCGGCTCGAATTGCTCGAAATCCTGGGGGATCTCAAGTGTGATGTGGTCTGCATCTTTTTTGTAGACCATCATGCGATCAGTTGATCCAGCGCCGATGCCCTTGAGTTCGTTCAACCAATCAATGTTCTTGATATAGGGTGATTGCTCAAGGAACAACTTGCCGATGGTTTTGCCGTCGCCAGTTGTCGACCAGGGAGTTGCGAAAATGTAGTTGAACTGAGCAACAGGCAACAACATTGTGTCTGCTTGCTCGACCGACTTGGTGTTTTCAACAACGAAGTTTGCAAGCTTGTGCAAGTCGCGCAGGATTTGTGCTGGCGTCTTGGTCGCGAAAGTTGTTGTTGATCCTGTTCCATCTGCCGCAACAGTTGTTGAACTGATGTTTGGATGATTCAAGAAACCAAGAATCCCGTGCTCAGATGAACCCATCAAAGCAACAGAGTTTTCTTTTTGCAGGATCGCACGCTTTGCAGCGTTTGCTCGGCGTTGCTCAAGCGGCTTGCCTGCGAATTTTGCAGCGCGAATCTCTTGAACGCTATAGCCATAGCTTGCGCCCAAAGAACGAACTACAGAGATGAACTCTTTCCCTTTGACGTCCGCGCGCGGGAGATCATCAGCATATGAAGTGATGACCTTGGCCATGCCGACCATGTCAAACTGTTCATATTTGATTGTCTCTGCACCGGGACCTGCCTCAGAAGAGACAGGGAAAAGTGAGCGGGCTTTGAGTTCCGCATATTTCACATCGTATGACTTGGCTTTCACAGCCTCAAGTTGACGACCGAAAAAGATCGATTCGTCAGCGTCGAGATGTACCATTTTTTGGCTCATGTTAAATCCCCCTCACCAAAATTAAAGATTGATTTCCAGTAAAGCAACGCCTGCACCTGTTGTGTTCGACAACCAGCGAGCGCCAGGAAGAACTGCAGTTTCACTTGAAACAGCTGCACCTGCGAAAGCGCCTTTGTTTCCAGTTCCAGCGTAACGAACATTCACAGTCGATGTTCCAACAGTGATTGCGTCCTCAACAGTCACCCATACGCGGCCTTTTTTCATCACAGGAACCGCAGATTTTGCGGGATACTGTGCTGATCCAGATGCGCTAGAGACCATGTCTTGTTTCGCAAGAACCACGCCGACTTGTTTGCCGATCGCAGTGATGTCAACCGCAGCGGCAGGCGCTTTGATTGAACCAACTGCAGAATCAAGACAAGCGTAGCTGCCGAAGAGGACAGCTGCAGCGTTCTCACCTGTGACCACGTCCTGAACCGGAGCGCCGTCACCCTTCATTCCCGCAAATGCTGCGGCCTGATCGATTGAATATGAAGTTTGCATCTATTCCCCCTTCGTTACTGCAGACGGTTTTTTCCATGCGGAATGTGACTCTTCGATCCATTTCTGACGTGCAGCTTGTGCATCTAGAGTCTCCCCGTCGTTTCGATTTTGTTTGTTCTTTGAGAAATCCTCAACCGTTTTTTCTGATCCCTCGACCATTTCCGCGATGGCATCAAAGCGGGCTTGAATGTATTCATTCGATTTGCCATCAAAGTTGAACTTCGCGTGTTTCTTTTCGATGACAGCTTTCATGACATCGAGGTCGCTCATGCCATCAAGCTTGGTCTCTGATCCGAGGATCTTGCCAGCTGACTTTTCCAGACCAATACGCTTTTGCACCAAAGTCTGGATGGCTTTTTCATCAACTGAATCTGTGCGCTTTTTGAGTTCAGATTCGAGTTCATCACACTTGGCTTGCAGAGCATCTTTGTCCTTTTGGACTTGCTCCATTTGACCTTGCATCTCGCCAGCTTTTGCCTCATTGGCAGCAACGGCAGACTTCGCGTCGGTCATTTCCTTTTCCATTCCGCCCATCTTGTCCATTTCTGATTTGATAGCGGCGGCCAACTCAGGAGAACATTCAAATTCTTTTCCCCCGATAGTGATCTTTTCCATTGTTTCCCCCTCAATTGGTGATGACTCATCAAGGATGGCATCATCAGCGTCGAGTTTCAATCGGACATCCCGACCGGCTCGACCTTTGTCAACGATAGCCACATGATTGTATTTGATGTTCCGTTGGACGCAATCATATTCCTCGCCCTGGAAAACGCCCGGAGTTTCATCAATCTCGGATTCATATCCGCAGGAAAGTTCAACCTTTCCATTCTCGATGTCTGCAATTCCATTTGCATCGGTGACAGTGAGCGTAGTCTTGAGAAACTTGTCCTCTTTGTCAACAGACTCACCTGTGAACCCTATGGAAAACTGTTTCGCATTCTCTGCGGTCACAAGCTGCGACGGGTGATTGTTGGTGACGGGAATAAGCTTGAGCGATTCGATCGAATCTTTTGAAAAGACTTCGTCTGGCGGTCGCAGTTCTCTGACCACAGAGCCATCCTGTTTTCGATAGATGAAAACACCTGTGCGAGTGACATAACCAGGCACGCGCAAAAACCCTTGCGGAGTTTTCTCAATGCCCGTGATCTTTGAAATGTCAAAACGTCTAACTCTCTTCATCTCAATTAGAATTGAGGCAGACGATCAAACTTTCAAGGTGATTCTATTCGTCCAGCAAATCGTCGAGGAAAGGTTCTGCGGTGCAGCGGCATTGGAAATCCTCGCCGGGATGACCAACGGATGGGGGATTGTCCCAGGTGAAAACTTTCCCCTCAAGGACTTGGTGAGATTCGCGAACGCGTTCATCAAGGCTTGTTCGCCAGGTATATTTCTCGATCCCAAGTTCCGATTGCCTGAGTCTTGTCAATTGACCGTTGAGTTTTGATGTCTGGTCTCTCGCGATCAGGCGCGCGCGACTTTCTGAAACACCATATCGGTCCTCAATGTCGTCGGCCAGTTCCTCAACTCGCGTCCCAGTCGTCAGTCCAGTGTAGACCAGATTCTCGATCTCATCGAAATAGCGACTCGGGATTGACTGGATGAGATTCGCATTCCCGATCGCGAACAGTTCGAGTTCACCCGCAAGATATGGTTCATCCAAAAGGATGTCGACGCCGGTCACGCGCTTGAGTCCTCTTTCAAGGACCTCTCTATTATATTGAGAAACCGAAACACCTTTCTTGGCAGCTATCCGTTTGATCTCGGCTGGGGAATATTCTTGTGCGAATGTTTCCCTCACCTGGTTCATCACGCGCTTTGCCTCAGAGGCAGCATCATCGGCGGCATCTTTGCGAGCGGCCTCTGGATGATGCTGATAGGCTGATGAAACAATGTTACTAAGTCGAGGAACAAGCCTCTCAGAAATGAGTTGATGGGCCTTAGACATCATCTCTCTGAGGTCCCTTTGATAGGATCTTTCGAGATGCTTGGGCGCGCGCGGGCGGGGGAAACGGATCTTTCCCCTTTTCTTTTTGAGCGCCTGAATGATGAGTCGTCGGTTCGTCTGGCTCATTGGCCGAAACTATTCCCGCCAGGCTGAGAGTCAGGCAGCGGAGTTCCCGAGGGAACAAACCCTTTTCCCGATGTGCTCATGATTTGCTCTGCCTCTTGTGGTGAGAGGTTGAATGCTTTGACGATGATCGAAATGCCAGACTCACGCGGCAAGTTTCCGGTCGCCACAGACTGGACGATTTCCAGCATGCTTGAAACTTGAGCGCCATTGAGGGCTGTCTTTTGAATGTCCTCGGCACCTGTTGCACTAGGCATAGGCGTCCCTTGTGCTGCCGCTGCGGCGATCGCCTCGGGCGTCAGCTGAGGCTCGGCTCTGAGATCCTTGTCGATCTCTGTCTCGACTGAATACTTGTCCCCGCCGAAACGTGACATTGAAATCTCTTCGGGATCAACAACGCCGCGATCGATATAGATCGCATCGGTCTCAGCGGTCATCTTTCTCAGTTCCGCAGTTTCCTTTTGGTCCATCTGCCAAAGAGGATTGAATTCGATGTTCAGGTTTGTGAAATCGATGCCAGCCTCAAAGGCCATCATCTTGAATGCCTGCATCAGCTTGGGCTTGAAATAGACCTCTTGCTGATTGGCAACATAGTCATACCAGTTTTCTTGCTCATGCCTGCCTGATCCGCCCATGCCAGTCGGCGACTCGCCAAGCAGGATCGTTCGCGGGATGTTGGTCCCAGCAACAAGCTTGTTCTCAACCTTGTCCAAGAGTTCATTCACGCCTGAGAGTGTGGACATCTTATATTCGAAGTCCTCACCGTCAGCGTCGATCATCACAGCCCTGGCAACAGAGCGAGACATGTTCACGAGTTCCATCCGTTTGATGATTGCATCGTCATCGTCTGAGGCGATCTTGCTTGCGAGATCCTTGATCTTGAAAATAGCGATCCTGAAATCCTGCAGTGTTGCTGAGGCCGCATCATGGGACAGCTGATAGTTGCGGATTGCTGTCATCAGACGATTGAGGACTGAATCACCCCAATACATCGCCTTGATCGATTGTCTGCGCGGCAACGGGACGCCGTCGAACCGGATGACTCGACTTGCATGGATTCTCTGCATCGGCTGGGCATCGTCCGATCCGTGGCTCACGCGTGGCTGATAGGTATAGACCTTTGGTGTGAAATAACCTGTCGACAAAATACTGAGGTCCATATCGCTGAACTGAGCATAGAGTTCCCACATAGAAAGCGGAGTGATGCCTTTCAAAAAGGCATTTGATCGCATGGGTGCCTCAAGGTTTCCCATGTCGTCGGTGATCAGTAGAGCGCCAGCGCCGCCATATTGACGGGCCATTTTCCAAGCCTTGTTGAACTTTGCTACAAGCCCAATCTGTTCAGCCTTGCTCATGAGGATTTCTGCCTGGTCTTTGTCGATCCCGGTCAGTGCGAATCCCTCGCGGCATGATTCGTCGGGCAGGATGTCCACGATCTTTGCGGCCATGTCGTCGCCAGCATAGATGTTGTCTGCATCGACTTCGAGCATTCGCTGCCATTCGACCTCAGCCGAAAGACGTTTGTCTTTGCCTTTGACTCCAATGCCGGTGAGGACGTTGAGCCAGCCGTCGTGTCGCTTGGCCTTTTCAATGGTCGGATTCTTTGATTGTTTTTTCATCTATAGCCTCGTCATTTTGTCGAGTGTTCCTGCATTTTCCCTGAACCGCAACAATGCCTGGCTTGTCATGTCGCAATTCGAAACTAACACACCATTGGCATAATATACGCCATCTGTTGTCATTAAATTATAAACGGGAAGCTTTTTTTCGCCAGGACTTTGCGGAACATCGGCGCGAACAATTTTCTCGGTCCCGTGATTTTGGAAAGTCTTTGACCTCAAATTCTTTCCCACAGAACTCGCATTGCTTTGTGAGCAATCGAGAATTCTTGAATTGCAGAACAGTTTCGCAACGCCGTGAACAATACTTTGCAGGACCTTTGGCTTGAAACTGTTTTCCACATTGGACGCAAACAAAAGGTCTTGGTGTTTTTTTCTGCCGTCTAGCATTTTCAGAATGCCACGCCCGTCCCTCTTTTGATCGATGCCATTCGATAGCCAATGGGCGAATGTTCTGCAGATGAGCAAGCACTGCCTCAGTCCTGAAATTGATCGTCTTATGATGTTGCTCGCGCGATATTTCAACAAGGTTGTCAGGATGATTGTTGAATGAATTGCCATCAACATGATGAATCTCAAAGCCGCTGCGAACTGTTTTGCCGTTTGCTTTTTCCCAAACAGCAACGTGCAGACCTTTGGCGTTCTTTCTATTCTTTGTGCTGCCGAGATAATACTTTCTCTTGCCGCCCATGAGTTTGAAAATGATGCCGTCGAATTCAACATCTTTTGGACGGTGAATCGTGTCTGGATATTCCATGACAGCTTGATTAGCATTTCCTGTTTCGTCGTATCAAGTCTTTCAGGGCCGTTTTTGGTGATGATTTTGTGACCTGATGTTCCAATGAGTCCGCATCGTTCAATCACCGAACAAACGCCGGTCTGCTTTGATTCAATCACCGAGCAAATTCCAAATGGACTGATCAGCTTGTCGCCTTGTTTGATTTTTTCAATTGGGACGTCACCATGAATGGTCGCTATTTTTGTCCCAGCGACAAAGCATTGATCATCATAGCGACCTGACGGGAATGAAGTCAGTTCATTAATGTAGTCATGCACCCATGGCGCAATCGATGGATCAGGCAGGACAATGTTGCCTGCCTCAAATTCTGGACTAACGGCTACAACCCGAGCCTCTTTGGATTGGTCCGGTGAATAGCCGACGATCCCAGATAGTTCTCTTTTGAGCGAGTCCATGACCGCCTCGCCGTTTGCTTTTGCCTCGATCAATTTCAAGAAAGCCTTTGGCCATTTCGCTGACAGTGATTTGATTGCAGCGATGGTCTCTGTGAAAGTCCCTTGGAACCGGACGACGTCGAGCAAATACTTGTCCGCCTTGATTCGTCCCCACACTCCGCCAACAACGAAGTCAGCATTCTCACCGCCCTTGAATGTGAGGTCCCATGACTGGATCATTTCGTCGAATCTGACCGGGCGTTCCTTATAGAATCTGGTCAGCCATTGGCGCTTGATGATCGATCCCTCGGCAGCGACTGGTTCTTGCTGATAGAGGGCATTCCAAACGCGCGCGCCCTCGTTCTGCGAGGTCACGGTTTTCATGACCTGGACCTCGTCGTAGTTGAATTTCGACGGCCAAAGAACCTCGCCCTTTTTTCGGATGTCATACGGCCCAGGATCTTTCTCAAGAATCATTGGCAAGGTGATCACTTTCCAATCAAGCGATGGCTTTCCAAGTTTCTTTGCCTCTTGTTCATGTCGCAAAAGGCGCGAACTTAAATCGTCCTCATGCCAACGCGTCATGACAACAACCATAGGGCAGTCTTTTTCTCGACGAGTGAACAGAGTCGAAGTGAACCAGTCCCAGACTTTGTTCCTGTATGTTGGTGAATCGGCCTCAGCTTGATTCTTGATTGGATCGTCAATGATGATGCATCCGCCATTTCCTGCGCCTGCGCCTGTGATCCCGCCGCCAACACCTGCGCAGCGATAGATCCCGCCATGGTCTACAATCTCAAAGACATCGTTGTTCCTGAGCCAGTTGCCAGACACGGTTCTGATATTTGATCCTGAAAGTCTCGTCTCAGGAAAAAGTTCCTGGTATTCAGGCGAATCGATGATCCTCTGAACATCTCGGTTCATCATAGATGCCAGGTCTGCCGAATAAGACGTCGAGATGATCCTAGCCTTGGGATAGAGTCCCATGAGGAACGCAGGGAAATGTCTAGAAACCAACTGGCTTTTCCCCATCCTTGGCGGCATGAACACCATGACGTTTTTCATCCTGCCGTAGGCAACGTCCTCAAGAATAGACGACAGCGCAAGATGATGCCAGTTCACCTCATAGGTCGGCATTGTATATTTGACGAAATCAATGAAACTCGTCCTGGCTTTTCTTTTAAGCTTTTCCTCGAGCAGAAAAACAAGTTCACGCTTTTCGGCGATGCTTAATTGGCTCACCAATAACCCTTTCGTCATTCCATCCAAGACGAATTCTGCCGAATAGTGTTTCCTTAGAGCATCCAAGATGCCTAGCCCATTCGCTGACGTGCTTTGTCTCGTCTTTGAATGTCACAAGGTGATTCGTCCTAATGTGCGCGCTTTGTTCTTTTGGTGATGCCCATCTGCAATTTTCAGGACAATAATTTCCATCGCCATCAATTCGATCAATCGAGTGATACTTGCTTGGCGGATCGCCCATGTCTGAAATGAAATCAGAGAACGAGTTTTTCCATCGCTCGCAGACTACAATTCCTTTTTCACCATACATATAGAACTTCGGATTTTTGCTGTTGTGGCATCTGGAAATCATACCGGACCATGAGTGATAAGCCTTTGATCCTGTTTTTCCGTGAGTCGTGTGAACCTGTTTTGCTTTCTCTGCCTTATAGCAACCACACGAAACGATGGCGCCGTCTCGCATTGATTTTCCACAGACAGCTTTTTCAGTTCCGCAATCGCAGCGACACAGCCACATTTTCCGATAGTGTTTTCTTGTTTCGAAAAACGATAAGACCGTCAGGCGTCCAAACCTATGTCCAGTCATGTCATATTTGATCATGAGTCATTTTTGTTTAATTCAAGCTTAGCAGTCAACTCAGCAATGCGTTGATCGATCTGCTCATTTGATCCTTTGATTTCCAAAGGCCCGCCATCTTTTCCAGTAACCTCAAGCTTTTCAACGAACAGCCTCAGGTTCCGGCCAAGCAGTTCAAGACTCTTTGGCTTGTCCCAGAACTTCACTTTCTTGAGCCAGCCGACCTGCATCTTTTCCTTGAAATATTCGATTGTCTCAACAGACGCGATCGACTTTCTCAAGTCCTCAGGCATGTCATGAATAGGCAATAGGTCGCCGTTAGAATCGAACGCATGGGATGCATCGACGTTCGCAAGTTTCATCAACTCGCCCAGGACAAACTCAGCGTCCAGCTTGACCTTAGCCTTGCGTTCAGCCATGAGTTCCTGAATACGACGCGATATGCTAAGTTTCGCTAAGTTTTGGGCGGCTTGTTCGTTGGCCGTTTTTTCCGAATATCCAGCGCGGATCGCGGCCTGGGTGCCATTGAAGTCTTTGACATACTCCAAGCAGAACATCTCTTGCTTGTCTGTGAGTTCGCCATTCTGCGCCATGAATCCCCCTCAAATGGGGAACATGTATCAGCGTCCTGCCGTTTCGTCATTCCCCTTTTTGAACATACCACGTCCCTGCATGGTCTCATAGATTAGGCATTTCAGTTGATCAGATAGGAATGAAAGATGAAGCAAGTTTCCTGTGTTCTGGATGCTCACTCGGCCATCGACATCAAGCGAGACGATTGCCATCGCCTGAGCCTTAGGACCTTGGACCTGGACGAAAGACACGTGTTCATTGATTGTTTTCTGATCCATTTTTCCTCATCTCATCAGCCTTTGCTAGAGCCTTTCCAACCTCAGCTTTCAAAGCCGCGATCTGCATCTTGCATTGGTCGATTTCATCAATAAGCTGATTTATATGTGAGTTGATAGGAACGACAAATGATGTGCACACACCTACACTCAGCATCTCAATTGCATTTTTATACCATGGCGAAGAGAAAAACGTTTTCTGTTTCGATTCAAACTCCGGACTCATCTCCCGCAAAGATTTTGCGCAAGCGTCGAAGCCAGATTTGAATGCTGTGTGAACATGCTCTTCATCGATCTCTGCACCGGCAAGTTCTTCATCTGTATAGTAATCAGCCAACTCGTCGCGGATCTGTTCAAGTGTTTTCATCCACCAAACCCTTTCGGCCTATCTTCATCCATTTTCTCTGGAACAATGATGACCCTTATTTGGGATGGGCGAGAATGCCCTTCTGGAGTAATCTCAATTTTCTCGCCAATGCCCATGTTAACTCGTTCGTCGATCGCCTGCAGTTCTGCGCAAAGATTTTCATAGCGCTTTTTCCAAGTTAACGCTGTCACGCTTGCCTGTTCTTTTCCCCAACGGTCGTGCCAAAACTTAACAAGTCTTTTTGACTGTTCCCAATCAGCGCCTAAATTTATCTCGTCACTCATCCCTCACCTCGTTCGATGTTTCGAATCTGTCCAATCACTCGTTGAGCCGAATCGTCGTAGTTGTTATTGATCCTGGCCTGTTCATGGATGAATTCCATTGCGACATTGAACATTCTGATCAGGCGGTCGTGATCCATGACTAGTATTGCGTGTTCATCTGAGATTTTTTTCTTTATAAAGTTCTGCCAAAGTTTTTTGATCATCCAATATCCCCATCGGCCTCAAGCAATTTCTTTGTGAGCATTTCGTTCTGAGTCTCTAGGATTTTGAGTATAACCCTCAGCGCCGTCAACTCAGCCTTGGCCTTGCTATAGTCCTCAATACTGACCGCGAACTCGCAATTGTAGTATTCCTTTCCAATTGGATCTCTATCGCTCCAGGTTCCATCGTGAAATAAGGTTATGATCTTTTCTCTCATCGAAACCAATCCTTGAAAATCGTGAATATGATGATGATCGCTGCGAATAAGGCAACAACCACAAAGAGAACCAGTCCAACCCGTATGACGATCGCCAAAGTGTCTAGCATTTGGGAATGACTATCGTCATTATATCAGCAAAGCAACTGCTTATTTTCTGTGATGCCGTTCGATCTTGATGTCTTTTGGACACTGGACAGCCAGGCTGATATATTTTCCGCCACAGAGACGCCTGAAATAGATCCTGATCATGCCGCCGAACAGCGAGATGTGATCCCCGACTTTTAGAGTGATGACAAGAAATCCAGATTGGACAGATCCCTCATTGCCCTCAGCTTGTGGCGAGTCATCCTGATGATTGCGCATTCGTTTTCCTCATCCTCGCATGGGATCTTTTCAAATGATCCTCTGAGGAACCATTTGTCGTCAATCCCGGTGATCTTTACCAGGCCGTCGATGCATCCTTTGACATAGTTGTTCCCATCGGTGCCCTTGGGTTGATTTGCACCGATCAAAGATTTGTCTGGTCCTCGCCCGCGCAAGACACCTTTTGTGAGCATTTTGTCACGATGAATCAGGAACAGGCATTCAACATCAATGAAGTCGCCTGAGTTGATGATCTCTTTCATCTTGGCTGATGCCTGCATGACCTGGGAAAAGTTTGCCATGCGATAGCGCAGGCATTGAGCGACAAAGGCTGAGAGGACGTCGGACTTTCGTCTGGAAATGGCAAATCCTCGGCCATTCTTTCGTCTGACCGTCCTGTTTTCATAGGAACGGTTGACCGTTGGCGGTAACGGGAACTTGTCCAGGACGATCATCTTTTTCGTTTCTTGTCGTCCAGGTGCTTTTTCATCACGGCTGTGAAAAAGTGAGTGATGAGGATGTTGTCTTTTTCAAGCAGGTCCAAGAACTCATCTTTCAAGTCCTTGTCGCATTTAAACTGAATCAAACGCAGTTCGCGTTGTTTGGGGATGTAGTCCTCAAGCTTGCGTGCTGGCTTTCCCATGTGTGTGTAGCGTCCTTTCAGTATGACCAAAGTCAGTCACTAGAATCATAGTTCGCGTCAATCTTTCTCATGGTCCCATTTTCGTCAATCGAAAATAGAACACAGCCAAAGCGTGCTTTTCTTTCCGGCAGTTCGTCCATTCGATACGCCGTGAAAAAAGAAACTCCGCAATGAATGAACTCATGAAACGAAGTTCGTCCATCGATGATTCTGACCTCATCAAACTGGCTGACCATGACTAGACCAGGCAGGCCGCCAAGCGAGAGGTCCAAAAGCTTTTGTTCATAGCTCAATTCATTAATCAAACGGTTGTGCAGTTCTAGCCGTTTCTCGTCAATCTGTCGGTCGAAGTTCCGCGCTATCTGTCCCATTCGCTCGCCATCCTTTCTCGCCTGGGCGTCATTGCCAGACTCATAGTGATTTTGAATGATTTGACGCCAAAAGTCGATGGATGTTTTCTTTTCGAGCATCAGCTTTTCGACAGGGACAAGATGGCGAATGATCATCTGTCACCTAGGACTTGGTTGAGAACACGCTTGTTGATCTCGTTGTGCGCAAGCAGGACGACTTGCATGACGTTTTCGCGCGAGCCATTTGGCAAGCCTGCGATTGCCATCACCGCATCACCCTTGCGACCAGCATCGACCATCTGGAAATAGACCATCATGGATTCTTGCTCGACCGCTGTGAGCCGCTTGATCATCAGCTTGATGACGGGACTTGAGTCAACGACATCGAGGAAAATCTCTGAGATGTTTCGTTTCATTTCTCGCCTCGCGCTTTTGAAATAGCCTTTTTGCAAATTGATGGGATGCCCAAGTTGATAAACCCTTTTTCTGTCTTGTTAAGACGATTTTGAATTTCGATCAAAGCCTCGAGCATTTCAGGCGCGGCGGCTATTAGAATGGAATTGTCATTGCAGTCGAGATTTGTGTTTCCAAAAACCTCGGCAATAATTTTCCGACCGTCGCCGTCATCATTTTCTATTAAAACCTTTTCTCTCAAGATCCTAGCTTTCCAAGGTCCAGGCGTGTGTTTTCTCATTTGAATGCCTCTGAAATATCTAGATCAAGGTGCATTGCGATTAGCTTGGCATCGTTCCCATAGATTTCGACAAGCATTATTGCAGCATCGTTCCTGTCGCATTTCACAAATAGTGTTCTGAAAAAATCCAGTATGGTGTTCCTCTGAGATTCTTTCCCGTCTAGATAAGCGTTCTTGAGTTCGCGCTCATATTCATGGAAATCAATAGTAATCTGTTTCATTTCTTCTTTCCTCTCAAAGCGAATGTGCTTTTGCATGACTTACAATCGAACCAAAGCATGAACACGCTTGGTGCGACTTCGTTTCGGCCTTTGAAATTCGCGTTCCTTGTGGTCTGAACTTTTTGGCAGCAAGGGCAGTTCTTGATGGTCATATTATTTCCCATCAGCTTTCCGCATTTCTGCGATGAATTTAAAACCCATTTCGATCTGTGCTTTCGGCATATCACAGGCGTCGAAATCTTTCTCAGTCACTTTGAACTTTTTCAAGTTCTCTGTCGCGGCTTTGAAATTGTCATAGGCAAAGGAAAGCTTGTCGCCTAGCGCGGCCATCTGATCCAGGCGGATCACGCCAGTGATCTTTTGCTCGCGGCGCTGACCATCGATCTTGCGGCCAATGTTTCCAATGATCCCAATCTGATAGCAGACTTCTGCAACTGCATCGGCTTTCGGATCGCTTTCGACTGTCTGAGCGGGAACCTCTTTCTTTTCCTCGGCCTTTTCAGCGGCCTGGGCAGAGGGGATTGGATTGCACATCTGATTCGTCGCGGTCCCGCCAGTTCCAAGTTGGCAAACAACCAGGGCAGAGGCGACTTTGATTGCGAGCATTGTCATCGGTCCCATCTATTGTTCCTTTCGCTATATGAACAGTATGACACTTGTCATTCAAACAAGCAATGGCAATGTTCAATCTTATTGTTTCACAATGGGAAAGCCTAATGACTTGGCGCAGATGGGAAGTCCCATATCTAGTCATTTTGGGGGATGGGCCTAGCACATATTGATTGATGGCTCAGCAGGTCGCTAGAAAAAAGAAAGCCCGCTTGCTTATGGCGGGCCGATCTCGCTATGACCGAGATGCTGTTTACTGTGATTCAATTGCTACCAGGAACTTCGCCTAAGTAACAATTAAAAAATCACAACATTCCAGCGAAAAAACGTACCAATGAGGGGTTGAGTCGATAACCCACTAGGGCGCCGATTGAATTGGTGCATGGTTCCTTAGCCAAACGACTCGGGTTCTGCATTTGCTCCACGGGGGGAAATGAGGGTGTTGCCTGAACATATCAGGATAGTGAGCAACCAAATAGGCCAAGTCACTAAAGACCGGGACTGACAAAACGAGAGATCGGCCTGCATAGAACAGGTGTCCTGCGAGTTGGAATGCTTTCAAGTTTCAAAGAAACCAAAGCGTGACCTAATACGGGATGCTTTGTCCTGAAAGGAAATTAGAGTGATCAGAGAAACATCAATAGAGGCTTATAACAAAATCAAAGCAGATGGTCTTTTGTCAGAACGTCGATGGCAAGTATATGACATCCTTTTCCAGTTTGGACCTGCCACAGGAAACGAGTTGTTGATCCAGTTCCGAAAGAAATATGGAACCCTATATGGGAACTCTCCGGTTGTGACGAGTCGGCTTGGTGAACTGAGAGAAATGGGCGTTGCTCAAGAATTAAGAGAACGACAATGCTCAGTAACAGGACATCAAGCAATCGAATGGGATGTGACAGATCGCCTGCCGGTCAAGTTTGAGAAAGAGAAAAAGCACAAATGCAAGCATTGCAATGGGACTGGTTTTGTCTCAGAGGGAATGCAAGCAAAGCTGTTTTGATCTAGCCATCCCGCGTTCACCAAAATCTGACTTGCCCGAAAATGGAATGGTATGACAGAAATAATGGTCGACCACATTTGAGGGGAAATCCTTTGGACAAACCATATTTCGAAAATCCTGACTGGACGATGGATAAAACCATCATCACCGATGAGACATATAACCCAGAGATTCACAAGCGTCGTCATCGCAGGCATCACCGCAATCGTCATCCGCACAAGCCGCTTGCCGACCTGTCGCATTTCTATGTGGTCGTGCCAATCTCAAATCCTCGGCGCTATCGACGAAGGTATGAACTTTATTGGCGATTTGCTGAGATGTGTGAGGACGCTGGCATCAATTTGATCACAGTAGAACAGGCCTTTGGAAACCGTGAATGGATGGTCACTGAAAAAGGAAATCCGTTCCATGTTCAGGTCAGATCGTTTGAGGAACTGTGGTTGAAAGAGAACCTGATCAACATCGGCATTGCGCACGTCAAGCGCGTTGATCCGCAGGCGCGCGAGATCGCTTGGGTTGACGCAGACTGTTTCCCGATGAGCGCACCTCACACTTGGTTTGAGGAAACGTGGCACGCTCTGCAACACTATGAGTTTGTCCAAATGTGGCAATACTTGATCAACTTTGGACCAAACAATGAGCCAGTGACTGGACCTCAGCTTTCGTTCATGGCGACCTATGCAGCTAACGGTTACAAGGTCCCGGTCGGAAAGAACGTCAAACACACTCTGGCTGGCAATAGCGGCATGGTTTCTTTGGGCAGGCCTGGTCTTGCATGGGCGGCAAACTTGTCAGCAATCGAGGCTGTTGGCGGCTTGATTGATTTCTGCATCCTAGGATCTGGCGACTGGCATATGGCCCATGGCCTAGTCGGTGCAATGAACCAAGGCAGCTATGAGCAAACAAAGCTTTCAAAGTATTCAGAGGCTCTGTTCAAATGGCAGGAAAAATGCGAGCGATGGATCAAGCGTGACGTCGGATTCGTTCCGATGACCGTTGGCCATTGGTGGCATGGGAACAAGGTTGACCGCAAATATGGTGAGCGCGGTTCGATATTGGTTCGAAACGGATATGATCCGAACGAGGACATCAAGTATGACAGCCAAGGCCTATTGATGCTTGAGACTCATGAGCCTCGTCAGATTCATTTCCGTGATGATATAAGGGACTATTTCACAACCAGAAATGAAGATTCAATAGACGTCTACTAGGGGGACAAATGGACTTGGAAAAGAAAACAGAAATTTTAAAGCGCGACACTCAAGCACATGAGCCAGCGAACCTCGGGATTGCGACTCTGCTTGCCAATGTTGAGGGCGAATCACAGCCCAGAAACATCACTCGTCAATGGACTGGACTGACAAAGCTTGAGTTCATGTCGATGCAGATCATGGGACTCATGATTGACGGGACTGAGACGCCTGACGAATTGGTCAAGGCTGGAAAGATTTCAGTTGATGCGGCGAAAGCATTGATTGGTGAACTGAACAAATGATCCCTCAAATCAAGGTTGGGATTGTTGGCGTTGGCGTTCTCGGTCAGGCGATGGCTCAGATATTTTCCGAGATCGGTCACATCAAAGTCTCACTCTATGACAAATTCAAACCAGAGATCGCTGATCCAACAGCGGTCAAGGACGCGGACATCGTATTCGTTCAGGTGCCAACCCCTGTCTTTGAAAACGGCAGGCAGGATCTGACAGCAGTCGAGGACGTGTGTCAGGTTCTTGATGGTCATCCTGGGATCGTCGTCTTGCGCTCAACGCTGATGCCAGGTGCGACAGAAATGCTTGCTGGAAAATACAAGCTGAACCTGGTCCACAACCCAGAGTTTCTGACTGAGCGAAATTCATATGACGATTTCAAAAAGACCAAGGTCGTTCTGCTTTCTGGCAATCCTGATCATGTGGCAAAGATCGCGCATTTCTTTTCGTTCTATATGCGCGTTCCAAAAATCATGAGCCACAGAAACTTTGCCGTGAGCGAGATGGCTAAGCTTATTCACAACTGTTTTCTTGCGGCTAAGGTCGGGCTATCGAATGAGTTTTTTCATGCCTGCATTTCAATGGGCATTGATTGGTCAGCGGCGAGAGAAATGGCTGTGGCTATTGGCGTGATCGGTGAATCTCACATGAGCGTCCCTGGACCAGATGGAAAATATGGTTTTGGCGGGATGTGTTTTGTGAAAGACACAATGGCGACTGTGAAACATTTCGAGCGCAGATCCCACATGCCAATTCTTTCAAAAGTGATTGAGGAAAATAAGCATAACCGCCCGACCGCATACAATGGCGATGAGGCGACCGGGATCAGAAAGGAAAAGAAATGACCTTTGACCAGTTGCAAGAAATGGTCGATCGCCGTGCGCAAGACGGGACCATGAAAATGTTGCGAGACGACATCGAGCATGACCTGCAGACACTTGCCAGCAATCACATGAAAAGGACGCGCAACTTGATCAAGGAACATGAGGCTGTCGCAGAGGCTTGCGGCGGAACGATCATGCTCAAGACCGCAGTCGATTGGTTCACACAACTCGCTGTCCAACTGAATGTCCCGCCATCTGATTTGATCATGATGGTTGGATCTAGCCTTTCTTGTGCTGAGGAAAAAGTTCAGCCTGGGAATATCCAATGACACGCGACGAGGCCTTTCAAACGATCAAAGACAATCGTCTTTTGACAAAGCGTCGATGGCAGGTCTATGAAACGATTTATTTGAAAGGTCCAATGACCGCAAGCGAGGTCCATCGCGAGATGGAAAAGCTTGAGCCTGGGATCTCGAACACTTGCATTCGGGTGCGGATCGCGGAACTTGGCCGCATGAATGTGGTCACAACGACATCAAAGCGTGATTGCACGTTCTCGGGACGATTCTCGAACGTCTGGGAAACGACAGAAAACCTGCCGTTCAGAGGCGAGAAAACAGAACGACACACTTGCTCGCAGTGCAAAGGCAAAGGATACATTGAGGAAACACAAGGGCGGTTAGTATGAGCGATTCAGACGACGGCATGTTCAAACTGTCAGTCATCCTTGTTCTCATCACGGTTCTCTATTTCTCAGTCCGCGTCCTGAACTAATTGCAGGGCAGATAGAGAGATCCGTTCAAGGACAACCCATAGATCACAAGTGAGAACTTGTCTGCTATAGCTTTGTCGCAAAACTTGGTCGAACTTTCCTCATACTCTGCAATGAAAACAGGCTTTCCTTTTTCAATGAATTTCTTGAGCGTTGCACATTCATTATACTGATAGCACTGTTCGTTGACCTCGAAATCAAACTTGGCCGAGAGATCCTCTTTGACGAACATATCAATCCCGTTCTTTAAACCAACTAGAAGGCCTCTGTTGTGCGCGGCACGCGACAGCCAACCAAGGAATGCCAGTTGATCCTTGATCGTCAAACCAAGGCCGTTCTTGTTCGAATAACCGTCGACGTTGTCTGGATCAACCCCGTCACAGCCAGCCGCTTTCGCCCGGTCCATTCGTTTTGCTAAGATCATGCGCACGTTATTGTTACGCACATCAACCCATCGTTCGCCCGGCCATTCATCGAGGGATTTTCCTAACGCAATCTTAGGAAAATCTTTGGCATCTTTTCGCCAGTTCTCATAGGTGCCCGCCGAGAAATAGCAGATGACCGTCTTTCCTTTGGCTTTCAGCCTGCCAATCAGGCCGTTTTTCTCGTTGTCCTCAAGGTCAACGCCGTAAACTTTGGCATCCCTAGTCTCGTTCACCTTTCCCTGCAGTTGCCAATACCAGGAAACCCCAGGCGCAAGCTGCGCAAAGGCCGAGCTACAGCCAGAAAGTATGATTGCCGTCATTATTTTGATTGCTAGTGTCTTGTTCATTTGCTAACCCCCGTCCTTGGATCACCAAAAGTCTACAGAAAAGGACGCGCATGGCAAAGAAAAGCAAGCTGACTAGGGACGAGTTCGTCACATTGATTCAAAACATGACCGAGGATCAATTCTCTGACTTTGCTAAGGACCACAATCGTGAGATCCATTCGATGTCTTTGTGGTCAAAAGGCGAAAACTATGAGGCAAAAGCTGCCTATGCCATCACACAGGCAATCATCGACCAGATGAACATCATCGATGAAATCGAGGGATGGATCTCAGAGAACCCAGGGAACGTCGCTGCCCAAGAACAACTCGCCATTGAACAGAACAAGCTTGAATATCTGATCGACGACATCGAGAACAAGGCCGACTCGTTCGGAGCGGTCTACAAGATGATGCAGAAAGAGGCCGACAAGTTCTATTTCATGAGTGATCTATTCAAAGAAAAGGCTCAGGCTGTTGAGCGAAGGATCGACGCATTCAAACGCAGGCTCACAATCCTGTTCCAAGCCCTCAACGTCGACAAAATCAAGGGGACTTTTTTCACAATCAGCATGGGACGACCAACCTATTCAGTCATGGTCAACGAATTCTCAGATGAACAGATGCATGCCCTGCCGAAAGAGTATGTGAAACAGACTTTGACCATCAATAAAACCGCAGTCAAAGAGGCCCTGTTGAATGGTGAGAAACTGCCATGGGCGTCTCTTGCTCAGAAAACCGGCATCACTATCCGTTGACTTTGTCATTCAGCAATGTCATTCAATTTATTATATTATAAGGACGCCCATGAAAGCATTGGACACACGCCCGATCTCATCGCCAAGTGATCTTGCCAAGCAGGAAAGCTTCATTCTGAAAGACGATCTCAAAGGGCTAACGGGTGCCGAGAAAACCAAGTTCTATATTGATCTGTGCAACTACATTGGACTCTCACCAATCACAAAGCCGTTCGGGATCTATGAGTTCCAAGGCAAAGAGGTCCTGTATATCAAGGCCGACGCTTTCGATCAGCTGTGCGCAAAGAACAAGGTGAGCCGAAGGATTCTATCTCAGGACGTCGTCACACAAGCAGGGATCATCAAGCAGGATTTCATCATTATGGGTGAGGGAAATGAACAGGCCTATCTAGTTAAGGTCGAAGCGTCTCGAATGATCGATGGGGAAAAGGTTCTTGCCGAGGATGTGTCGGTTGTTCCCGTCCTTGAGGAACAGTTCAAATGGGTTGGCGGATCTAGGCAGTCTCAAGGTTACAAAAAGAATTTCAACTCGCTCATGAAAGCAATCACCAAGGCCTATAGACGGGCGGCCAAGAAACTGATCTCGCTTGGATCTGTGATTCTTGAGGACGACATCGAGGACCAGGCATCAGTTCGCGATCTGAACCTAGAGACAGGGGATGTCGTTGGCGGAAAGAATGAAGGGGACATCCTAGACATAGCTCTGCCGACAGCTTGGCGCGGATTCAAGACACTCAAGGAAATCGACATGATCGACGCGGCTTTGCTTGATACTCTTGAGAAAGAACTGATCAAATCAAAAGAAACAAAAGGTCTTTCCGAAGGATGGAAAACAGTCCTCGAAAGGATCGATCAACATCTAACTAAGGTCGAACGCGAAATGTTCGAAAAGGGGAAATAGAATGAGCCTATCAACTCTAGCAAGCAAGGTCGCAAAAATCGAAGGACTGAAACATCAAGCGTCCATCGGTGACATCCGAGAAATCATCAAAGCGATCACAATCATCTTTGCATCAGAGATAGAGAATGACGAAACCGAAGGTGAATTGGTTAATTTTCTGCAATTCATAGCTGATGTAGTAGGCGGAGCAAAAGGCGCAAAGAAAGCGGCAATTTCATTTGAAATCTGTTTCGATGTTCCAAAAAATAAATCTCTCAAGAAAAAAGCAAAGACCAAGACGAAAGGGAAAAAATAGAATAGCATTTTTTTGGGGGGAACTGATGACAGACGACACAACTCAGACGATCGAACAGCTTAGGTCCATTGTTCAATCTCTCAAGTCACACATCGAGACCACAGTTGCCACGCTCGACCTCATCAGATCAACGGTTCCCCTCACGCCTGACACCTCGACCAATATCTCGCTCACAATCGAACGCCTTGAAAACGCCATCAATGGACTCAAGCAATGATGGCATTCATTCGTCGATTTCTTTTGCGCTTGTCTGTCCCTGTGCAAAAGATAATGCAGCATTTGACCAAGCCTGAGCCAAAGATGTCGGCGGATTTTTGCCTTTCTATGATGGATGTCATCCAAGACGGCGACGCTTTATTGAGTCGTGAGGACTATCATTTCTCAAACGCTTTCATCCCTGGATTCTGGAAACATGCGGCCATCTATCACGATGGGTTTGTCATTGAGGCTGTCGGCGGCGGAGTCCGAAAAGTTCCGTTCGTCAAATGGATGATGACAAAAGATTATGCCTGCGTCCTGCGTCCAACATTTACTACAAAAAAACAGGCAAAAATTGCAGCTGAATTCGCTCTGAAACAGATTGGAAAACCGTATGACTACGGATTTGCGTCTGGACTCAAGGCCATATATTGCTCTGAACTTTTGGGCGCAGCATATAAGCACAGTCTAGGAAAGAAAAAATCCCCGTTCACCATGAGGAAATCCTTCGGAGTTTGGACCATCCTGCCGCAAGATATTAGGAATGCTGCCGACAAAGGCAAGTTCAAAATCATTGGAAAGTATCTTGAGGAACGGGATGAAACGTGAATTGATCATCAAACTTTCTAGCGGACAATCACTCGACTGGTTCTCATTGAGCCGAAAGAAAAGACGCGAGATCCTTTCTCGCAATCCATCACTCAAAAAGAAAATCGAGGCGGCGCTAGCAGAGGCTGACGCCGAACAAGAAAAGGGCCAGTTCTAGGGCTTGAACCAACATCGCGGGCGCGATCCCTGGTCATATGTCCTTGCAGTCGGATATGAAAAGCACGCGTTCACGCGCGGATCTGATTTGCTCATCGGTCCTTTTTGATCACAGGCATTCCCCATCAAATAGGTGTCGAGTCGACACTGAGCCTCGGGATGATCCTCAAACACTTTCTTGACCACATCTTTGCTCGGAGTCGCTGGGCTTGGATCACTCTGACCGCCAAGGTCTGCAAGAACGCTCGCAAGAGTCTGTGATGCATCCTTGATTTGAAGATCCGAGAAACCAATTTCTTTCATGCAACGACTCGCCCAGTAGTCTGCCTCGCCCTCAACTGCAGCCCATTCGGTATTGTTTCCATATCTAGGCGCTCCGCCAAGGTGATGCCCTAGCTCATGGCACGCGACCATTGTGAACGCGATCTGAGTCATACCAGTGTAGCGAGCAAGGCCGCCATATGAGTTGATGGTCCAGGTGTTTCCCATTTCATAGGTGTCTGAGTTGACAGTCCCGTCATTCCACAGACGTTTGAACACAAGTCGTATGCCTTTTGATTTCAATGGCTTTGAATAATGATTCGAAACAGAGTCGAGCGCAGCATTGAAAGATGCTTTCGAAATCCCGCTCAGTAGCATGTTCGGCGGGATGTTCAGCTGATTCGGCGGAGCAATCTTGGCAAAAGAAACTGACACCATACTGGCTAAAACGAAGGCAAAGAACTTCATGATCTCACCCTTTCAAATATTATTATGTATTATGCAGTATTATTAGAACGGCATTTTTTCGACGATCAGTTGTCCCTCTGAGCGTGCGATCTTTCTGAGCGCACCGAAGTCAACCCACACAATCACGTCACCTGATGCTGTCACTTTCAATGCGGCAGTCTCTGTGTCTGACAGCGCAGCTTTGATCTTTCCGCCCGGTCCGCTGATGATTGTCACCGCAGCAAGGCTCAACAGCTTTGCCAAAACAGTCCCGTCAGTTTTCATAAACCGCACAGTGATTTCTGTCGCAAGAGAGACATCAATTGGCAACTCAGTGTCCTCATCGATCAGAGTGATGACCACGTCCTTGTCCTCGCCTTGTCTGATTTTCAACGCCATTTGATCCCCCTATCCTAACAGTCGCACAAGACGGCCTTAATGGTCACGTCTGAATGAACTTCGGCTTTTACACTAGATCCTGAAACAGTTGCCTTGATCCCCTCAGGCGGCGGGTTTGAAAGTTCTGAAAGCTTTCGGCCTGCAGATCCTGGATCGCCATGCAATCCGAGACTTTCGTCCCATACTGCCGCAGCGATTTGAGTCGCATCGACAGGCGGATTCTGAGCGTTTGCTCCAAAGCTGCCAGCTGCATCATGATCGGCTGTCGCCGCATCCCAAACCGCGCTTGCAACATCATCAGCATCGATGGTCGGAGTCTGAGCGTTTCGACCGAATGAACCAACGTCATTGTGATCTGACGTTTGGGCATCCCAAACCGCATCAGCGACCTGTGATGGATTGATTGCAGGTGTCTGAGCGTTCTCGCCAAAGGTTCCGGCTGTCGAATGTCCTGCAGTTTCCTCATCCCATACAGCGTCGGCTATCTCTGCAGGGCTTGGTAGATTGCTGATTTCGGCAAGGATGGCATCGTGCCTTGTATCAGCTAGGCTTTCGCTCGCTGGATCGGCTGGCAAATTGTCAGTCTGTGATTTGATCGCTGCAATGGACGCGTTGTCAGGTGCCACATAGGACGACGTTGGCAAACGAGTTGAAAGCATCCCGCCAGCGCGCTCGATGTCTGCCCTGATTGCTGCAATGAGGGCGATCTGATCGACGTTCTGATTGCCGATCGCCGCAACAATTGCATTGAGCAAAGCCTGACCATCACCATCGTTAAGCAAATGAGCCTCGACAATTGTCGCGATGTTGTTTCGTTCGGTTGACGTCAACTCATATCCAGTCTTGTCAGCAACAGCTTGAGCAATCGAGTTCACATTTCCTGATGTGAAAGAAATCTGGTCTGTTGTCGACTTGATGGTGTTCACTCCGCTGCCGAACGTTCCTGACGTGTTATGGTCAGCCTTTGGTTCATCCCAAACAGCATCAGCAACTTGGCCAGCTGATGGAACAGAGCTAAGCGCCGACAAAAGATTGGCATATCCAATTCCAGCCGCTGTTATGCTGAGAGTTGTTGAGTTCGAGTTCACATTCCCAAGCGCATCAGCCGCGCGAACCGCAACAAAAACCGTTTCACCCTGAACAAGCATTGCACCAAAAGAATCGCGATAGATGTCTAGAGACAGACCTCTGGTCATGAATGGAACAGTTGAGAAAAGACCTGTCGCAGTTTCCTTTTGAACATAGACCTCATAAGTGACAGGCAAGTTGGCATCGGATGCAGCCGACCATTGCGCACGTAACGAGCCGTCAGGATTGTTTGTCAGCGACGATATAACTCCGCCAACCGGCGGGACCAAGTCAACAAGGCACGCTTGAGGCGTTTCCTGTTGCATTCTCAAAAACTGTTGAGCCGCCATGCTATTCCTCTTTCAAAGAGTTGGTCAAAATAACACCTGGGGGACTAAGTCTTGTCACGCGCACGCGCTTTCCAAGCTGATCAGGCCCAGTCCCAGAAAGCCAAGTCACACCCTCGTCGAGAGAATGAGTGAACTGTGATGGGTGATCAACGCTGTTGATCGACTCGACCACATTGTCATTGTCATCAATTCCTCTGTGATATAGGTCAGGCGTCGATCCGCCATAGAGTTTGATTTGCCTATAGACTGCATGACTTGGACTTGTGTCGGTCGTTCCAGTTGAAAGGCCAGACCAATTTCTCGAAGGCTCAGCGAGCAAATCATATCCAACAATCACATCTTGCAATTGTGTCGGGATGCCTGAGAGGAAAGTCAGAATGTCCCATTCAACTCTGATTTGAATATATCTAGCGAAAGTGAAATCAAACTGAGCGGCAACGTCAATGTCATCCCAACCGCTGACCTCATCGTCAAAAATAGGATCGTTTTCTGTGGCAGCTGTTCGATATGAGATCGAAACAGTGTCTGTGATTTCATACAGCTGTTCTATCGTTGTGATGAATCTAGCTTTTGCAACTCCGCCAAGGTCTTGAACTGGCGAAATCAATCTTGAATAACCAAAGCTTGCGTCGCTTCGAGCATCCATCATCAAGATCCCGCGCTGACCTGTTGTTGATATAGTTGCAAAAATCCATCCTGACTGAACCTCAACCCCAACCACAACAAAGCCGCGAAAGTATGCCGCTTGTGTGCTTGTGTTGTTCTCAAGCCAATTGGAAATCTGAGTTCCAAAAGCGTGTGTGATTCCGCCATTCGTCCAGCCCTTTGCATAGAACGCAAAAGCCGCGCTCGAATAGATGATTTTTCCCATCACCTCAGAATATCGGAACGTCACAACGACTGGACCGACATAGTCAATCCCGTTACCGCTCACATTCACACCAAGCGCACCAGGCAATGTCGTCGCGCCAGCCGTGATCACTGAGAGAGGGAAACAATAGAATCCTGTCGTTGTCCCAAGCATGAAACAAAGAACACCGGCATTTGCGCCGTCTGCAGGCGTTGCGATTTGACAACCGCTTGTCAAAATCGTAGTTCCGCCGAACGACGTTGTGATGGTCGAAGTTTTTCTAGCTGACACATAGAGGTTCGAACAAGAACCGTGCGCTCTCGCAAATGTCGGAGTGACAACACTCGTCGCATTCACAGCCACGCCGCCAGAGGTGAGAGACAATTCGAAGGTGTTTGCTGTCAAGTTTGTTGCTCGAACAAAATAGACCAAAGCTTGTTGTGTTCCAGGTGCCTGCAACGTGAATCCGCCAGGCGCATTTGCGGTGATCACCAAAAGATCGTTCGCCGCATAACCGTGACTTGCCATCGTGAAAGTTGGTGATCCATTTACAGTTGGTGCCGTGCAGGTTTGAACCATGGCGTTCGGTGCCACGTTCGTTGAGAATCCATCAAACGAAAGAGATGGCGCAGTTCCTTTCGTCAACACAAGCTGATTGAGACTTGGTGCAAGACCGCCGCCAACAATGTTGATCATCGCATGGTTAGCGCCAGGCAACGTCGGATCAACTAATTTATAGATTGCAGATTCATTATTTCCAAGAGCCAGATAGAACTGCTTTGGACTTGGTGAAAAACTGAAGTCAGCAAGGTCAATCTTATTGACCAGATACATCCCGCCATTCCCAACAGTGATCGTGGTCACAGTGCCAATGAATATTTTCCATCCAGTTGTCCCGTCATCAACAGCCTCAATGAATCGAGCAACAGTGTTGTTGCTTGGAAAGCTTGGCAAGTTGAGAATGACGCGACCTCTTGGAGTTACAGCGCCTGTTGTGAAATCAATCTCATATAGAGCGAGAGAGCAAATCCCAGTTCCAATGCTGGACAAAATAAACTTTCGCCCGCTCGGAGTCGTTGTCTCAATACCTGATAGGGAAACAGCGCCTGCAAAATCAGTTTGAACGTCAATGAATTTTGTGAGTCCAGGCCCATAGACAGACTCTGGTCCAAAGGCTGTTTGATTTGCGCGGCCAAATGTTGATATTTTTGTCTTGTCATACGCTCCGACCGAGGGCGCGTCGTTCCCAAGCATCTCAATAAAACGCATTTTCATTCCCCCTTGTATCTTTCAAGTTCAGTGATTGGATTGTTCAAAATTTCTGATGCTCTCTGAGCCGTCAAAAGTCCCATGCTGACAATCATGTTCATCGCCGCAATAGTTTCTGGCCTCGAAAGATCGATATATGTGGCGACCTGCAGATTTTCCATGATCACCTTTAAAGGAATACTTGCTTGAGCGGCCTCAGTCAGAACAACCAACTCTTGAAATGTCATCCTCTGGCGCAATCCAAGCTTAGTTATTTTTTTGTGCTGAATGATGTTCTGGTCTGGATCAACCAGACTTTTTCCATCCCAAACCCAGCCAATAGACGGCTCTGGATCGTAACCGACAGAAATGTCGACAACCATAGGGATGCGTTTCATCAGGTCCAAGACGTCCTGTTCGCCCTCAACATCAAGGATCTGATAGACAGTCAAACTGTTATTTATTAAAGCGATTTTCACAAAGAACGTCCCCCGTCAAAATCAAGTTCAACATAGGAACGAAATTGTGTCAGCCCTCAAAATGAGGACCAGAAACAAGGCGGGAAAAAGCTAGCCCTCGGACGCTAGAGTATTCGCCTATGCCCGCCCTGTTCTGGGTTTAGACTATTCCCATCCAGCTGATCGTCGACTTGGCAAATGATGTGATATTCACAGAATCGCCCTGGTTCCCCCCAAGACATCTGACCATGCTGCCATTCTCAGACTCGACGAAAGTCACATGACGACGCCAGTCCGATCGCGTGGTTCGATATTTGACCATGATCGCACCTTGAACATACTTGGTCGTCTTTTGACCATGATGTTCCCAGCTGATTGCTGCGGCGTTGTATGTTGGCTCCACAATATCGATCCCGGTGTCATGACTGAGATCAAGCGGCCAGAACTCTTTCTGAAATGCCTCAATGATCTTTTCGACCTTCGCCTTAGCAAGTCCTTTGACCATTGACTTGTATTGCTTCGCTGGATTTTTTGTCAGGTTCGACATGATCACGCAATAGTTCATGAAACTCGAACACCATGGCGTCTCATCGTCTGAAATCGCACCATTCACGCAGAGGTGATAGAGCAACACTCTAGGGTTGTGACGACTGCCTGAGATTTCTTTCACGCCCTTCGATCGCTCACGCTCGGCAATAGCGAATGGCGATAGATAGGCATGGACAGCCTGCTTGACGGTTTCGTTCACAGATTTTTTTGGCTTTTCAGCCTCGAATTCTGACGGCTTTGAAACCCTATCAGCCTCGCGACCGCCAATGATCTTGATCTGATCTTGATAGAGCGGAGTCTCTAGTCCAGATCCTGGCGACTTCGGCGCACTGTCAGTCATCCATTTCGAGAACTCATATTTCATGACGTCTTTTTTCGTCTGATCCTTGACCAATTTCTCAATCAACCAAAGCCCAAGTCCATAGAACATTGATTTCATGTGTCCCCCTTATTTGCAGAACTGCAATTTCTTGGTCATCCCAATGATCTGATCAACCTTAGAATATTTCCCGCCCTCTTTCAGAGTCGACCAGTAGACGTTCGACGTGAGGATCATCTTGCCGCGATTCTTGATCTGCTTGGCCATGATCCGAATGCCACAGTCGAGATTCGTCAACGGTTTCAGGATAGTCTTTTTCGGATCTGCAGGATCGAGCTTCTTGTCGATCGACCAATCGAATTTGCAGAACGGATATATTTGAGTGTCCTGATAGGACAACTGCAACAGTCCCTCGCTCTGGACCTGTTTCTTGGTGATCGGATCTGTTCCAAGGGCCTCTTTCATTCGAGACACCGGACTCCATCCAGACTCATAGAATGCAACTGCCGAGACCATCTCTGACCACATCGTTGCTTTCTGTTCTTGAGTCAGGGATTCATATTTCGGGCAGAATCTTTTGGCATCTGCGGCCTTGTCGAAGGTCGCGAACAATTCGCCGTTGATCAATCCAAACACAGCCTCGGACCAGGCCTTTCTATACTCGTGTCCCTTGGTTTCCCATGACAATGCAGTCACCGGACCGATAACCTTTTCCTCGCGCGCGGGCGTGGGCGCAGACTCAGGTGCAGGCGTGACCGTTGGCTGTTCAACAACTGGCTTTTCAACAGGCGGCTGGACAACTGACGTTTCTGAACAAGCGGCAAAAACTATCAATGATAGTAGTGAAATAATTGGTTTCATTTTCCCCCCAATTTCGAATCGATCGTGTTCGTCTTTCGTTCCCAGGACGATATGTCTTGATTGCACTGTCCTGTTTTTTTGCAGGTTTCAATGATGAACGATTTGATTTTCACCCATGATTCTGGCGGCAACTGGATCATTGACGGGCGTAGTTCCCACCAAGTCTTTCCATCCATTTTGTTCTTGTCGTCGACGAAAAATTCTTTGTCGCTGATAGTGTAGACGCACCAACCTTTTTGCATTGAGATTTCTGTGCAAAGAGGAACGTCTGGAACTGATGCGCAGCTAATTAGAAAGCTTGACCAGATTGCGAAAAGCAGAAATGAGATCGGACTCAGCCTTTTGTTTTTCCTCATCGGTTCCATCCTTTTGAGCCTCGAAGTTTTTCATCGCGGCCTTTTCGAAAGCCCGTCCTTCGGCTGACGTCCTGAGATCGATGTAGAGAAAGAACGCACCGAACTCTGTGAATTTGACGGCAGTCTCAAGAACCCATCCGACCGCCGCCGTTGTGATCCCTTTGACCATGAACAAACCAAAGAAAGGCAGCTGTCCTATTAAGTATTCCATGACAAGCTTCACACCTGCCTGAACAGCTGCATCTTTCAGTGCTTTGACATAGTCATCGCGATTCACTAGCCGACCTTGCCGTCAAGCTTGTCGATTTGTGCAAGCGCCAGTTGCTTGAATTGTTCAGCAACTGGGATCGCCAAGTCGTCAAACTTGCTCTCGGTCAGGATGAGCGATTTCTCAACCCAATCAATTGTAGTCACCGCGAGAACTTTCAACAGTTCCTCAGCAACGTCGACGCCTTTGAGTTTGAGCATCTCTCCAAGTTCTTTGAAATCGAATGCTTTTTCCATGTCCCTCACTCCTTGGTTTTAGTCGCGAGCAATTTCACGACATTAATGATCAATTGAATAGTCGAGTTCGCCTCGACTGACTTCGTTTGTCCAAGCCAATATTCAAGCAGGAAAACAGCGGCCATAGCAACATAGTGAATGACGTCTTGTGAGTTCATCGCCGCCTTTCCTTGAGCGAGAGAACGTCTTTTTGCAGATCCCTGATCTGACTTGAATGATCATTGCTGATCTGAGATTGATAGGCCATCTGTGTGATGATCACAGCAATCTTTTCGTTCAATGATGTGACCGACAAAGCAATCCAACAAAGGAATGCCGAGATCACGAGCCAAAAAACCTTGTCCACAAAATCACCAAAGACCATCCTATGTCTTTTGTCTGTCATCATCCATTCCCCCTGCATTGTGACAGCGTGCATTTTATCCTCAGAGGTTGTCGAGGAACGCTTGGCATTCTGCGATCACCCCAGTCTTTTCAGCGTCACTGAAAAATGCAGAAACATCAACCGATGAAAGCTTGTCGACAAACGTGTCGATGTTGCCAGACCAGAGATGTTCTCTCAGGTTTGCAACTACTGGATGGCTCATGAACGCATCGACCTGATCAATGGTCAGGTGTTTTGCGTCGTTCACGGTCGCGATCTTGTCGACCATGTATTCGCCGAACATCCGCTTTTTCTTTCGATCGTCCATTTTCTTTTGGATAGCGGTCGCCATCGTTACATCAACGAACTCAACTGAAAACTCAGCTGCGAAATGATAGAACTTGAATCCGCCCTCTGTCTTTTCACCGATTGCCTGACCAGTGTCCTCACTCACTAGAGCGTCAGATTCTAGAACCCAACGATCAGGTTTTCCGAACGATCCTTTTTCAGACTCTGCGTCAACCCATGACTGTGCCAATGCCAAGTCAGAAAAGACCGCAGAGTTTGTCTCGACAGAATTCTTTTTGATGACTGCCTTGATCATTGTTCCCCCTAGTTTCCTAGCCGATTAACTGAGAAATATGTTCTTGCACCTGACGAGTCGATCGACCTCGCCGCTCCATTTGATTGATACTGACGGAGCGTTAACGTGTCCCCAGCTACCATGTTGAAAACGAATGTAGCTGTGCAGGCGTGTTGCTCTGATGTTGTTGAAGTGAAGGCACAGGTTGGCTGAACAGATGTCGTCAAACTGCCAGCTTGGTTTATTGCGGGATTGCTAGAACCTGTGTTGGCAGTGAAACCAGAGGCCATCGTCACAGTCATCGATGCGTAATATTTACCAGAAACAGGTGCCGTGAAAACGCCTGATGTCGCATTGAAAGATGAATGCGAATCATGAATCTTTGTCCACCCAGTTATGGTTGTATTTGTCGCGTTCGGAATGCTCTGGGCAGATGAGTTTGTTGCACTGACAGAAACATTCTCACTCGCAGCGATCTGAGATGGTCCTGAAATTCTTTTGATCTGGAAAGATGACTGTGTTGATGCGGTATTGAAAATTGGCGTGGTCGAGTTATTTGCACACTGTATTTTTAAAGTGTCGCCAGCATTCAACTTGACGCTTGAGAAGTTGAACGGAACAGAAATTGCCTGCCCGCCAGACGATCCCTGAAACACATATTGCGACTCTCCAACTGCTGTTGATCCGTTCTTTAAAAGTTTAATGTCATGCACGTTCCCAGATGCGGTTGTAGTTGATGAAGTATATATTTGTCCCGTCACGTCATAGTAACCAGATACGGGAACAGTCCATGTAGTTGTTCCGTTGAATGATCCAGTGTTGTCCTCTTCAACCGTGTTCCATGTGACGTCGCTATATGCTCCAGTCAGAGATCCTGAGTTTGCTTTTGCTCGAAACGCAACAACGCGAGTGTCTGAGTCGCTCGACATCTGGACGTTTGATGACCATCCAACGACTGGAAACTCAACAAAGAATTCGCACGCCCCGCCGCTCGCGAACGTCGCTGGCTGAGTTGCGTTGAAAGTGTTAACTGCACCAGTTAAAGCGTTTTGATAAGCAGCATAGAATGATGATGATGAGGAAAATATGGCCTGGACATTGTAAACCGTAGATCCCTGACGGCAAATGCCATATCCAATACCGTTGTATCCGTCTACGGCGTTGAGCATCTTCGCTGTGTCCATGACCATCCCAGACGGCAAAGTGAAGGTCAGGCCTGTGTTGTTCGGAGCGCCCGTCAATGACACAGAAAAAGTCATCTGTGCATGATCGCCAACCCTTCGGCTTTTGCAAAATGTCGTCGTGTTGGTTGTCCATGTTGATGTGCATGTGTTCGAAACCCAATCAGTAACTGCCGCACCTTGCGCAGGTCCAACGCGACCGAAATAGAAATTGTCAAAGTATAGAGTCCCAGTTGCTGACGGCGCGTTCTTGATGATCCAAGCAACGCGGTATTGCGTATTTGAAGCATGTGACTGGAATGTTCCTTGAACAAAATCCGCACCTGACTTGTTGTTGATGCCGCGAAATCCAGCTGGCTGAGTCCATGTCCCTGCGGTCACATCATAGATCCACATTTCCAAAGTCTCTGTGGATGTTCCGCTCGCATCGAAGTTCGAGGCATTGGCCGTGAACTTATAAGAGAAAAGCGATGTGATGACCTTGGCCAGATCCTGAGAATCGACCGTGATCACAGGCGAAATTGCGCCATGACCTGCCGATGATGATGCATCGACAACGTCAAACTTGAGTGATCCAAGACCAGATAAAGGCGAGGTCGCTGTCTGGGTGAGTGTGACCTTGGTCGATCCAGCGGTGATTGTTCCGGGAACTCCGCCCGTGAATGTCGTGTTGAAAGCAGTCCATCCGTTCACGTCAGATTCGAACTGTCCGTTCTTGTCAGCGTAGTTCTTGCCAGATGTTCCGCCGCCAGAACCGCCTGAGCCGATGTCCGAAAAGTTCGTTCCATCGTTTGAGAATTGCAGCGCGCCTGCTGAGTTGTTCCATTTGATCTGTGGCAACGTGCCTGCGCCATTGTTGAATTGCAGCAACTGATCAGCTGCCGCACCTGAACCGACTTTCACGTTGGAACTTTTCAACTTGATGTCGTTTGAGGCAGGCGTTGAACTGATCGCCGCATTGGTCGCCTGAGAGTTGTTGAACTCAATCGTTTTGTCGGCAGTCGAGACCTTGCGTCCAACCTTGGTTTTGTCTGTGTTGATGACAGTGTCGGCACCGAATGCCGAGTTAACCGTCAAAAGCGCAGCTAGAAAAATTCGTTTCATCGCGTCCCCCTCATTATTCTGTTACAGTTCCAAGAATCTGAGATGTGCTTGCCAGGTCATCAATCTCAGTGTCGCAGTTTGAAAATCTAGTCCAACCAATCTGAGTGTAGTTTGATCCAGAGTCGATCAGGATTGCTTTGTCGCCAGAGGTTGAGAATCCAGAAAATCGACCGCCCTCAATCCTGACGCCGCTTGCAGAAATTTGCAAACCCGTTGCGGCTGTCCCTCGGATGATGCTCACGCCGCCTTGAAATTCTAGAATGCAGTTCTGCTTTGTGATTTGCTGCGTCGATGTCAACGTCAGATCAGAGATGATCAGGATTCTTGATCCAGGTCCAACCCCGCTATCGGCCATTGCCGCATTCAGAGTTGAGTGAGTCGCGAGCGCGCCCGATCCAACGATCGATGGATAGATGGTCGCGAAATTGTCCAGAGCCGCAGCAACAGAATCGAGATAGTCGATCCAGTCGGACGTGATCTGGAAAAGCCAATTCATGTATTCGCTGGCAGGACGTTCGTCGATGTCCCAGCCGTTGGCTTTCTTTCCGCTTGTCGGCTCGACAACTCGGGCCGTGCTGACGCCGGTCATCCAGCTAGGTTTGTTTACTGGTTTTGCCATTTCATCCCCCTCATATCATCACGCCGCCGATTAGCGGATCATAGACCGTCCCGAAACCTGAATTGTTCGGTGACGGGCCATCGAATGCAAATTGTTTTTCCCTGCTAGGTTTGAACGTCGAGAACTTTCCCCCGACCGTATTGTCAGCCTCAGTCCCAAAGCCCTTGCCTGGCAAGTTGCCAGCAAAAGCAAACGAATCTGAGGGATCGCCAAAGCTGCCAATGCCGGACAGGCGAACGCCAGCCGCGATGACCTTTTTCATTTCCCTGACCAGATCATCGACCTGGCTCTGGGTGAAATTGAGTTCCGAGGAAATAGAAACCTCGGCGAAATATCCATCATTAAGGATCACGAGGGCCGCACCCGTCAGCGTTCGAAAGCTTGAGATGATAGACTCTGGCTCGCCCTCTGAAATGTTCTGTCCGATGCGGACCTTGATCGCCAAACGATAGTCATCGTCAAGCTGTCCAGGCTCGCGCGAAATGCCAACAATCGATCCCAATAAATCAAGCTGAGTCCCTGCCGACAGGTCAATCGTCCTGCTCGTGCAAAGATCAACGAACACGTCCTCAAGATCCTGGATCTGTTCGACCAACGACTCGACAACGAAACCAAGATTCGGCTTGTCCTTGTATTGCGACATGAGCCGATCTTTCGCCCGCTGAATGTGGTCATTGATCGATGTGATCATCAAGACACCAAGACTTTCGTCACATCAGTCACGGGGATTTCATTCGCCGCGATCGTGATGTTGTCGTTCAATGTCGGACTTGGCAGCTTTCCGATTGCTACAGTGATGTCCAAGATCCCAGGGATGCCGCCCATTGCAACAATAAGTTGCGGGAAAACCACAACGTCCGTTCCGATGCCAAGGTTGTTGATGAAATTAATAAGGGCAGTCTGGACAAGCGTGAGTCCAGTTGCTGGGAACGTGGTGTCTGTCACAAGTGACATGGTGATATAGATTGGGACATCGGTCGGACGCGAAAACTTCACGGTCTGAACCACGCCCTGCGAATCAGTCACAGATCCAACCACGGTCCCAACGGTCTCGATCCCCGCAGGCTTTGAGGCCCACACAGAATCAAGGATGTCTTGCTCATCGCCGCCCGCGACAACAACCTCATATGATTTTGGCGGTCTGCCATCGAGAGTGACCTGGCTTGTGTTCTCAAAAACCAACGCATCGGTCACGCCAGTGATGTTCAAAAGACGCGATCTGATCGCATCTGGCGTTGCCGCACCTGCGACCTGCAAGGTCTCAGCCCTGCGCGCGCGGAACTCAAGATCGGTTTCCTGGTTTCGGCCAACAACTGCATCGGTGATGTTCCGACAAGAGTCGAGTCCAGAAACAGGCGTGTCGATCACAGTCAGCGTTCCATATAGCGCTTGCACTGGTCCCAAGTCTGTCGCTGTGACATCGACCTGAGCCTGTGAAACCCCCTCTGTCGTCGCAACGACTGTCGCCACAGACCCGGTCGTGTTTGATGTCACAGTCAAAAGAGGATGAGGCTGTTTGCCATCATTCCCCGAAAATGTGATTGAAAAACCGGCACCAACAGAACCTGTCACAGTCACGCCCGAAAGCTTCGTGAGCGCATTCATTGCATTCTGCAGAGCCGATGCCGACACGTTATAGGCCAGAGCCGACGTTTCCTCGTCGATATATTTCAGCTTGAATGTTCCGCTGCCAGGCAAGGTCCCAAACGTCAGCGATTGAACCTCGTCGGTTCCAGCGATGAGCGTTTTTTCGACATCGGTCGTGAACTTTGCTAGAGGATTTCCGTTTACCGAAAGCTGAGTTCCTGCCGGGACAACAGTCCCTGTCGTTCCGAATAAGCAAACACCAAGGACGCGAGAATAGGTTGCTGGCTGTCGGACGAGTCCAGAGATTGCAGCGACGTTGTCCAGGCTCACGCCTTCGGCAGTGTCTGGATATTGAGAGTTGTAGACATCCTCTGCCATTTCCCAAACGGTCGCCTCGCGGTCAGCGAACACGCCGATCAGGTTTGCGAAAACAGTTGATGGCAAAAGATTGATGTAGTTCCCCATCTTTTGTCGCAATGCGCTTTCGATTTCTGTCTGAATATCGGCCAGTCTTTTTCGCGAAAACCCGGCGCTGGAAAGTCCAAAAGCCACGCGTCCCCCTCTACAACGTGAACAACTGAGAAAAATCTATCACGCTGTCAATTGTGCGCACAGAACATTCAACTTTGAGTGTCCTATCTGCCGCATTTAAGTCCAGTTCAAATTGCATCAGTTCAATAACCCCAGGCGTGTCGAGGATCGTCTGCTTGAACAGGCCATCGACAATCTGGATGTTCGGATTCTTTTTCAGGATCTCTTGAAAGTACGGGACGCCAGTCGACAGGTCGAGAAACCATTCACCAAGAAAGGTTTTGAGCCTCTGTTCAATGTGTTGTCTGATTGCGTCAGATCCTGATGTCAGGACCAGGTCGCCATTCACAATTGCCAGGTCGCCATTGTTGTCGAGTTTCAAATCGCTCATGTGATTTTCCCCGTTCCGGTTACACTGCCAGGCGCAGTCGTCGCACCGATTCCAGTGCCTGTGCTCACAGCAACAGCAACGCCGGTCGGGACGTTCATCGGAGTCGTCCCCGCAGGACTGACTACAGCGTTCGTCACGATATGGCTCACGATTTGATCCGCGATTGTTCGCCACATATTTTTGCCGTCGTTGTCTGCTTGAGTGTCATAGCTCGCACCTGTCTGCGCTTTGACCGCCGCCCAGATCGCATCACCCAAAGCGTTGCCTGTTCCTGTGAGCGCCATCATGATCCTTTCATCTGGTCGATCAAGAGTTTGAACGCAGCAAACTGCGCGGCATTCAGCAAAGGACCATTTGCCGTCTGCGCCTGCGCCAGCTGATCAAGAGTCTGTGAGAACAAGCTGATGAGTTCGACCTGAGGATTTGACTTGAGTCCAAGTTTCATCTTGCCGTCATCAGCAATCTGAACCAAAGCATCACCGAACTGGACACACATCTTTGTTGGATCCGCCACATCGAACACATGAGCCGATGAATAAGGCCCTGGGATTGCGATGGCATCAGACAGATCAAACTTTCGCGAGTCACCTGGATCAACCAAGCCGCCAGACGAGGACCATCGATCAATCGACCTTTCACAAAAAACAAGCAGAACACTGTCGCCTTTTTCCAAAGGAAAATAGACAATGGACTTGCTAGATCGCGGGTACAGAACAGGGATGTTCGTCACCACAGGCAGCGGTTGTACCTGCCCATTTGAGAACTTTCTCTTGAGCGATGGCTGAGCGTCGATCATCATCGATCCCGCATCAAATTTCTCGACCGTCGCTGGCATGGCCGTATGCATGTTTAATAGCTTTGCGTTGACCGCTTGAGCTAGGACCTCACTCAATGTTGGCGTGTATGCGCTGTCATCAGACATTGAAATCCGCCTCGAAAATAGTGAAATAGTCGCCGCCCTGAGAGTCGCCTTTGTGCATGACCTTTCTCGGAACAACAACGCCCTTGATGAAAATTGAATCAATGAACACGGGTGCATCAGGCCTGATCTTTGGATTGAGCAAAGACGTCACCTCAAGCGCTGCCTTTGCGTTCTCGCCCTTTTTCTTTGGCGATCCAATGAGACCAGTGTCAGACGAAACCCGAACCGCCTCGACGCCCTCGATGCCAGTGTCCTTTTTCAGGATCTGAATTGCGCCATCTTGTATAGACCAGATGAGTCCCTGCTTTTCAGTCAGGTCATTCATCACATCCTTTGCCGATCCGCTGACAGAGATGCCGTTCAGATAGGATTCTTTTTGAACGCCTTGCTGAACCTTGATCGGCAAGCCGAATGAACTCGAAACATATTGCAGGACATTCGAGAACGAGATCCCAGGCGCGAATGACTTGTTCACAACTGAATCATTATAAGCTAACTCGCCATCGCCAGGCTCAAACTCTGTGATCATGTCTGCGCCCTCGCGGCGAGAAAGAACGCGCTGAATATCGCCAGAGAAAATGATCTCATTTTTCCCGGCATAACCGGCCTCTAGTTTCAGCTGCAGTTTCTTTTTCTCAGCCAAGGCGCGCGAATCTGCGGTCATGTTATAGACCTGAATCTTTGCCTTGTTCGTCTCACTGTTCGATGTCTTGGTGATGTCAAAAGTCACCCGCAGATCGGTGAACTTTTTCCCGAACTGCCCATCTTGGCCAAACTGAATTGCGACCGTGCGGTCAAAATAAACATCAATCAACTGTCGTGCTTTCCCTATAGAAAAGAATGTGTCTGCGCCCTAGCTCATCAACCCCTGGATCTTTGTTTTCGTTCTTTGTGTCGGAAATAAATAACGTCCCGGCAGGCAAACGTGTGTCGCGAAACTTATAAAGCAGAGGCCAAGCAGTGATTAGCTTGATCCCGCGAACGATGTCAGACTGATCCTGGTCCTTGAGAGACATGAACCATTTGCCAACGCGATCATTCCAATTGAATTCCATGAAATAGATTTTCTTTTCCAGTTCGATCTGGAACTCATAGGCAGGCAGGTCACAACGGACTGGGATTTTCAAATAGCCCATCATCGTCCCCCTATTCCAAGCGCGCCCATTGCCTGAAACAAAAGTGATCCTTGCTGCTTTTCCTGTTCGTTTGCCGTCTCTGCGCCTTGCTGCCCGAGGTTTGTTTTCTTTCCCCCGTGCGCAACGCCTGATTTCAGATTCTTGATGAGGACTGTTTCAGGCTGAACAATGCGGATCTTCTTTGCCGAGATGGAAAACTTGAGCGCGTGACCGTCCGCCTGCGTGCGCGGGAACGATAGCTTTTCGATGACCATCGACTCAAACTTTCTGCGCTTGGTGACGATCGTGAAAATCTGCTTGTTGTTCCACATATCCTCAAGAACCTTGCGAGCAAGATCAGCTGGATTCAGAGCGCGATTGTTGCCGTCTGCATCCTCGCCATTCACTGTGTCTTTGAATAGAGCGGAACCGATATATCCGCCAGCAACAGTTGCAAGCTGCGGGTTGAATCCGCCAAGCGGTCCAGCAACTGCCGCCGCAGCTGATGTTGCAAGACTTGCCGCAGCACCTTTGAGCGTGATTGGACTTTCAGAAATCAATCCATCGATCGAAAGAGTGATCGGTTTCAATCTTATATTGTCTGTCACATCAGGACCAAGTTCGACAGGATAGTCAGAAATCTCTGACTCATAGTTTGGCGTCTCGTTGATCGTCGCATCGACAAGCAAGAGATCAATCTTTCCCTCTTGGTCCATGAACTTCGTTCGAATTGGATTGCTTGAAACGAGAAATGAGAAAAGTCCCATTAATATTCAACCCCTTTCTTGAACGTGCGCTTGGTTGACCTGAGAACTGAATCCAGCCCAGACTCAACCCCCGACTTAGCCGCTGCACCTATGGCCTTAGCATCTGATCCAGGCGGAACATTGATGTTCACGTTGACCGCGTTGTCTTGCATGATCCCAGACATTGGTGCAGCGCCTGCGGGCGCAGTCTGTGGAGTCATCCCGCCGAGAGATCCTAGAACACCAACCTGTCCAGCCGTTGCCGCTGTTGATGCCGCAAGACCAGACGTTGCCGATGCAACAAATCCAGCGCCAGTTGATAGACCATTGCCAATTGCCGAGAACAGCTTTGCAAGACCAAGCTTGTCGACGATGAACCCGATCGCCTGGCCAAGCTTTCCAAAGGCATTCGCTAGCACGTCAACGATATAGCTGCCGATCTTATAGAGAACACCAAGAACAATGCTCAGGTTGTTGTAAAACACTTTGAAAATATCGATGACGAATTGAAACGAACTAGCAAAGAACTTAAACGCATTCGGGAACTCGGTCTTGAAAAAGTTCACAAGCAAACCGAAAGCTGAATCGCGCCCCTGAGAGAACGCCACAAAATCATCAACCAATAACGCAATCACACCAACGATCGCCGCAATAGTGAGCGGGATCACAAGCGCCGCAGCGTTCACCGCACCGAAAGCTGTCGCAAGCCCATAGAGCGCAAGCGTAGTTGCGCCAAGGATCTTGATGAACATCGGATTTCCTAGGATGAAATCGAGCGCAGAGTTCACCATCTGCAGAACCTTTTCCATTCCGCCGATCGATGAGGTCAGCGAGCGGAAAATTGAGACTGCGCCAGTCGCCGCTTGCATAACTATGCGAATAATTCTTGAGAGAGTGTCGAACACCTTGCCTATATTCTGAGCAAGGATCTTTCTATTGGTCGCAAGATAGTCATTGAACGCCTCGATGAGAGGTTTCAACTGAGGGATCAGAGCATTTCCGATGACGTTCCTGATGCCGATCATGGCCGCATGAGTTTCCTCAAGCGTGTCATTGAACTCGTCGCCAGCTTTCGCCTGTTCCTCGGTCAAGATGCCATATTTCTCAGCCTTTTTCCCGGCCTCATCGAGTCCTTTTGATCCCTCTTTGAGCAAAGGAACGAGGTTCGCACCCGATCTGCCAAAGAGTTGCATGGCAATGGCCGCGCGCTGAGGTCCCTCTGGCAGCATGGCAAATCGATCAGAGATCGCACGCAATGCCGCATCGGATGACTTGAATTGCCTGGGATCGAGTTTCAGTTTTCTGAATGCCTCGACCGCATCGCCAGATCCTTTTTGAGCCTCAAGCAGATTCTTTGACAGGAACCGCATCGATCCTGCGAACTCTTCGTTGCTGACGTTGGCAAGTTTGGCCGCGAACTGCAGCTTTTGCAGGTTCTCAACGCCGATCCCAAGCATCTCTGCCGTGTGCAGAATGTGATCGCCAGCATCAGCTGTGAATTTCGCGAAACCAAAGATGGATGCAGCTGCACCCGTGGCAGCAAGGCCAGTCAAATTGACCTTTGCTCTGAGTGAATCGATGCCTTTCTCAACGCCTTGCAAAGGCTTGAGGTCGATGTCGAATCCCCATTTTGTGAATAACTCTTGAATGGTCATCGTCCCCCCTGCTTGGATGCCTTATATTCGGCCTCTAGTTTCAGGTCGAGCGCATCGTTCCCATCAAGCACGTCTGCCAGTGAATAGTGTGTCTCAATCTCTTGCAACGTGGCAATGTTTGAAACGATCAGACGCCAGATGATCCAGTCAATATGCTCTGGGACTTTGACTTGAACTGATTCGCCTAGTTGTCCCGATTTCCTTTGGCGAATTCTGATAAAAAATCGGCATAGTTCAACTTCAAAACCTCGACCAACAGCTTGAAAATCACAGGCAGCTTGCCCATGAAATGAACCTCAAAGCTTGGTGTCACCGGCTGGCCGCCGTGGAAAACGCAGTTCATGAATTCTTTGATGAGATAGTCGACCTCAGTTTCGTCGAGACCTTCGCGAAGGATTCTCGCCACGCCTGGCAGAACATCAAGGACGTTCACCTTGGAAATGTCTTTTCCGCCAGCTGTGAGCATCACAAGCAAAGGCTCGCCAATGAGCTTGATCGTGCGAGTTAGAAGTTTGATTGCTTTTGTCGGCGGCAGTTGTTGGATCTCATAGTTGAGAGTCTGCCCGCCGAACTCGATTGAGATCGACTGTCTGGTTTTCATTGCGCGTCCTTTGAATCAATTAATTGCCAGCGATGTTATTGACGAGTTCGCCCGTGCGGATCACCCATTCACGCTCGCTCGCCTCAGCGCCATATCCAACCTTGGGCAGTTTTTGAACCCAAGCTTGCTCGGCAACGTGAAGTGATCGACCAGAATTGTCCTTGATCATGAGCGGGAACTTGCCGTTGTTCGACAGCTTGTCAGCATTATAGAACGCCGTCAGGATGTCGTTCATGTCAGAGGTCTGCATGAGTTTGAGAGTCACGGTCCCCGCATTGTTGTTCGACTTCGAGCGCGTTTGCTCGCCGTCCGCACCAATGGTCAAAGCCCATGCGTCTGCGTCTTGCTCAACCGTTACGGCCTCGCCCTCGGCAACGCCAGTCGCTTGAGTTCCGCCGATGATCACAGCGACCTGGTTGTAGTCATACGTCTTTAATTGTGCCATGTATCATCCCCCTCAAAACAATTTTAAAGTGAAATCA